>Ga0181536_10000786_pt1 | contig 38186 bp, 34 predicted proteins | sample PEATcosm2014_Bin_41_FD_121105 | JGI IMG/M metagenome (GOLD analysis project Ga0181536, IMG submission 121105) | Peatland microbial communities from MTU Mesocosm Facility, Houghton, MI, USA - PEATcosm2014_Bin17_60_metaG | ecosystem: Environmental > Terrestrial > Soil > Wetlands > Peat | place...
CACGCGCGCAACCAACAAAAGCACGGCTCCTGGATACTCACCTTGGCCAACAAGACCTCTGCCGCCACTGCCGGTGAATAACTCCGATGAAAACGCACTTTACAAACCAGAGAACAGCTTCTGACGCCTCCATCGCGCCTTTGACCTGTCGCGCGGCGAAGCGCTTGCCTCCCACGGTCACCGCAGCTTGAAAGGCAGCCGGCTTGCCGGAAGGGTCGAGCAACTCCGCCAGCAGATGCCCGTTGTGGTCCGCCAAGAACAACCGCGCGCTGAGTTTGGTTTCCCCCTTCTTGTCAGGTTTTTCCAGCTCCTCATCCACACCGGCGGCCAGAGGCCCGTCAAAATCCAGCCTGGCTGGTTTGCCTGCTTCCATCCCATACCATTGCCCGACGAAAACGGCCGTCAGCCCGGACCCCATGGGCCGGCGATACCCCAGGGTGAAGTTGCCGCGAGGCAACATCACTCGGGCGCCCTCGCTGAGTTTGACCTCGCCTTGCAATCCGAAATTCCCCCATCGCGCCCACGACAGCACCGCCTGCCCGTTCCCGCCGCGGCACTCAACGGCTGCCGCATTCCCTGCGGCGAGAATCTTGCCGTCGGTCATCCGGTTGTTCACTTCTCCAAAAGCCAGCGCGAAGGCTGGATGTTCGCTGGTGGCTTCTCCGTCAGCCCACATTTCCAGCAGACCGTCGCTCAACTCGATTTGCTTCAACTCGACAGCATCTTCCAAACTTACGGGGATCCAAATGGGATAGGCCTGGGGCTTCAGGAATACGCGCTTCGGCTCCAACGCGCCGCCGGAGGCCGAACACAAGGTCCAGTGCTTGGCGGAAGTCGGCCTCAGGCGGACCGTTTCGCCGGCCGATGGTTGCTTGAAATCCGTCCAACCGGCCACGATGGCGCCGTCGCCTTTATGGGCCTGTCCCGCCGCAAAAAATCCCCATTTTCCCGGCGGCAAAATGACTTTAACAGAGCCATCCAGGCCGGTCTTGCCCAGAAACGATTCGTCCCAGATCACGTCATTTCTCCCGCTCATCTCGTGATCGCGGCGCGGCCAAACCAAATTGAACTCCCGTGAGAATCCATAAATAGAAGCTCCCGCGACCGGCGTTCCATCCGCCCGCATGAAGTTGACAGTGATCCCACGATATGCAAAACCCGGCAAGGCGTCCTCAGGATATGCGGTGTTTTGAAAAACGCCAAACGCCAGCAGCCATGCAATCCAAACCATCCGAAACGAGCCTCGTGTTCGGCCCGTGAATTGACGCCAGACAGGCCGCGGGCAAAACCGCAACTCATCCCCGGATGAATCCACGGCAAATGAAGCTCGATGACTCCTCGTAGTCACAGAGAACGAGGTGTATCCCCTGCCTTTGGCGCCGGCAAGATAAATTCCCATTATGAAATCTTGGGGGAGATCAGGGCAATTACATGCTTGCCGCGCCAACGGACGCCAGGATGAACTGCTGGCCACCGGAGCGGCCTGGCTGTCCATCAACGCTTGCGCTCGTGGCGCAAGGGTCTAAAATGGTCTGCAAGTTTGCTCCCGCAAAAATGAAACTTTTCGCCCCTATTGTATTGTTGGGATTGGCGGTCACGGCCTGCGCGCCGAATCCCGCGATCGAAGTTCCGGGCGCGGCTCGCGTCGCGACGGGTTGGGAGGCCGTTCCGGCCATTTTGGCCCGCATCCAGGCGCCGCAATTCCCAACGCGGGACTTTTCGATCACCGACTATGGCACCAAGGGGGACGGGGCGACCGATTGCACGGACGCCATCGCCAGGGCCATCGCGGCGTGCCACGCGGCGGGCGGGGGGCGGGTGGTGATCGAGGGCGGCGTGTTCCTTGCCGGAGCGGTGCATTTGTTGAGCAACGTGAACCTGCACATCGCCGAAGGGGCCACGCTGCGATTTCTTCCCGACCCGGCGAAGTTCCTGCCGGTGGTCTTCACGCGGTTTGAAGGAACGGAGTGCATGAATTATTCGCCCCTGATCTATGCCTTCGAACAGGAGAACATCGCCGTCACCGGGTCCGGCACGCTGGATGGTTCCGGCGCGCAGGCGTGGTGGAGCTTGCGGGCGACCGCGGCGGGCGGCGGACGGGCAAAACTGATAGACGAAGGGAACCGGGGCGTGGCGGCGCCGGAGCGCGTATTCGGCGACGGGGGGGGGCTGCGCCCGAACTTCATCCAGCCCTGCCGCTGCCGCAATGTGCTCATTGAGGGGGTTCACATCACCAATTCCCCCATGTGGGAGATTCATCCGCTCCTTTGCACCAACGTGACGGTGCGCGGGGTCCGGATCTCCAGCCACGGACCCAACAACGACGGCTGCGATCCCGAATGCTCGCGCGATGTGCTGATCGAAAACTGCGTCTTCGACACGGGCGACGACTGCATCGCGATCAAGTCCGGCAAGAACGCCGACGGCCGCCGGGTGAATGTCCCGTCGGAAAACATCATCGTGCGGGACTGCGTGATGAAGGACGGGCACGGCGGGGTGGTGGTGGGGAGCGAAGTTTCGGGCGGGGTGCGCAATGTGTATGCGGAGAACTGCAAGATGGACAGCACGAATCTGCTGCGGGTCTTGCGTCTGAAATCCAACGCCCAACGCGGCGGGGCCATTGAGAACGTCTTCATGCGCGACGTGGAAGTTGGCCATGTCCGGGACGCGGTGCTGACGATTGACCTGGTCTATGACGGAGTTCGCGTCGGCCCCTACCCTCCGGTCGTGAGCAACGTTTTCATGGAGCGTGTGACGACGGCAGCCAGCCCGCGTGTGCTGGACATCGTTGGCACAACCAATTCGGTGATTTCCAATATTCACGTTGAGGATTGCGCCTTCCACGGGGTACGCTCAGAGGACATTCTGACACACGCCGGGGCGATTTGGACCCGGAACGTCATCCGGGAGCAGGCCGAGGGGCCGTAGAGCGCGCATTCGAGGATAGGCTCTTGACGACCAATTGGGAGGAAGCCGAACCGCCATTGATGACGGAGAGCATGCTCTCAAGCCTGCGACGGGGCCAGAGGAGCGCCGGCGATTCTCTCCAGCACCCGAATGGGCGCCTGCTCCGGCTGCAGCAGCGCGGCCAGGGAGATGATGAGCGTTTGCTCCAGAGCGTATTGGCCGGCCAGCACGGCGTGCGGCACCGAGTCGGTGAAACAAATCCAAGTTGAGCCGGGTGGAAACTCCAGGCGGATTTTTGGGCAATTGAGCTGGAAGTCGGTTTTCTCCTTCAAGAAGTCGTGGAAATTGAGCATGAAACGATCGTAGGCTGAATGAGCGACCGCCTTGAGGCCGAACAATTTCTTGATCTTGCGCACGAGGCCGTTGCCGGGTTGGCTTCCCTGCGCGGCGAAGCGCGCCAAGCCCGCTTCCGCCGCGAAGGTTGCGGCCAGGGCCTCAAACCCATCGGTCGTTGTCCAGATTCTCGGAAAGGCGGGGTTGATGTTCGTGAAGCAGCGCAGAATGCGCCGCCCATGCATGGGACGGGTGGGGAAGGCGTCGAAGTGCAGCAAGTCGTTGCGTTTATGCACGGGAAGATCGCGTCCCTTTTCCTCTTCCGGCCGGAAACTCGCGTAGTCCAGCGCCCAATCCTTCGCATAGGGCGCCAAGAGCACGCCCAGGAACCGCGTCACCTCGGCCGAATAGCGGCGCATGATGCCGTGGAGCCGCGCCACCTCCTCCTGCTTCCCCGTCGTGCCGCGGAGGACGTCCTGGAGCGGCCGGTAGGAAACATTTTTGTGCAGGCGCGAGCCGGTTTGACGCTGGGACAAAAGGAATTGGCGGTCTGATGGCGGAAGATCAAACGGGAGGCCGCTGAAGAAAAGAATTTTCCCGGCCTCGAGGTGTTGACAGCACTGCCGCGCGTGTTGCGCGGCGCGGGAGCTGTCGCGCCAGCCGCCGGGGTGTTGAAAGTCCTCCACCGCGACCAAAACTTGATTGGAGGCGGAATTTGGCGCGGTCTTGGCCGGCGCAGTTTCGTTCATGGTCGTCATGGTGTATGGAAGCATGGCAAGCTTCCCCATTTCCCGAAAAAGTCAAGGGGCGCTCACGTGCTTTTGGCCAGGCTGGTCAAAGCGGGTGCGAGCAATAGTTCGCGGGCCATTTCGCACACCATATCGGGAGTGATGGCGTGGAGGCAGGCCAAGGGGATGTTGCAGGAGCAGGTTGATTTGTAGCACGGGACGCAGGGCAGGCTGGTGATTTGGATGGCGCTGGCGGGTTTGCCGTAGGGGCCGGTGTTGCGGGGATTGGTGGGGCCAAATAACGCGATCAAGGGCCTGCCCAAGGCGGCGGCGGCGTGCATCGGCCCGGTGTCGTTGGCGATGACCAAGCGGCTGCGCCGGAGCCATTCGATCATTTCCCACAAGGAGGTTTGTCCGGTGAGATCCAAACAGCGGCCCGGATTGTCCGCGGCAATGGTTTGGCCGAGAGGCCGGTCGTCGTCCCCGCCCAGGATGACGAATGACAACGCGGTGGAGCCGCGCATCCGCCGGACCAGTTGGAGGAAATTGGGCAGCGGCCAGCGTTTGTTGTCCCAGCGGGCGCCGGGGAGAAGGACGATCCACGGGCCTGGGCCGGGGTTCCATTTCCGGTCAATTTGGGCGGCGATGAGCGGGCGGGAGGGCAGCCACTCAAAATTCCAATGGAGCGGGACGTTGAGCAAGGGCAGGACGGCCAGGTAGCGGTCCACGGCATGGGTGTCCGGGGCGGCGCGCGGGGGCGTTAAATCATAAAAGGCGCGAGCGCCTTCGCGGGAGCCTTCGCGGGCATTATCGAGGCCGACAATCAATTTGGCGTTGGAGAGCCAGGCGAAGATGCCGCTGCGGGCCAGGCCTTGCAAATCAATGGCCCAATCGAAGTGTTTTGCGCGCATGGCGCGGAGGCTGGCCAGCATCTCCGGCCAGCGGGCCAGGCCGGCCCAGCGTTTTCGTTGGAAGGGAATGACGCCGGCCAAATCGGGGTCGCCCTCCAGCAGCGGGGCGAGGCTGGCGTCGAGCCACCAATAGATTTGGCTCTGGGGCAGGTGGCTTTTGAGCAAGCGAAGGACCGGCAAGGCGTGAATCACGTCGCCCAGGGAACTTGGTTTGAGGATGAGGATTTTCAACGCGCGGAGCTTGGTCCCGGCATGGCCCGGGGAACGGGGTTATTGCCCCCTGGCCAGGCGCGCGGCCAATCGCTCCGGCAACCCGGCTTCGATGATTTTTTTCTGGGCCGCGGCGATGTCGTATTCCAGGCGGCGCAGCTCGATGGAGCCTTCGTCCATGTCGTAGATGACGTAGGCGGCCTTGGGATTGCCATCGCGGGGCTGGCCGACGGCGCCGACGTTGACAAAGTACTTGCGGCCCGGCTCGACGCGGAATTTGGAGTAAGTGCCGCCGCGCACGACGCTGTCGCGGATGAAGGCGACGGGGACATGGGTGTGGCCGAAGAAGCAGACGGGTGTGTTCTGGTAGGTAAAGCTGGCGGCGGCGGCGAGCTTGTCAAACACATAGCCCCAGCGCTGAGGGGCGTCCAGGGTGGCGTGGACGATAGTGAAGTTGGAGACCAGGCGGAGGAATTTCAATTCGCGCAGCCAGCGGCGGTCATCTTCGAGCAGCTTGGTGCGGGTCCAGTTGCCGGCCTCGGCGGCGTGGGGGCTGAAGCCCTCCATGGGGGTTTCGCTGGAGCAAAACTCGTCGTGGTTGCCTTTGACGCAGGGGATGTTCATGGCGCGCACGGTGTCCAGGCATTCCTTGGGGTTGGCGTTGTAGCCGACGACATCGCCCAGGCAGGCGACATGGGTGCATTTCTGCTTTTCGATGTCTTGCAAAACGACTTGGAAGGCCTCCAAATTGGCGTGGATATCGGCTATAATGGCGTACTTCATCGTGAGCGCACCCCTGGTCTATGGCGTAATTTGAAAAGTTCGAAATTCATTGTTTGCATCAGTCCAGTCCCATTGTTCCAGTCGGATAAACCGGCCCACATCCGACCGCCGAACGGCCTCCAGGAGGCCCTCCAGTTCGGCTCTGACGCCTTCGGCCACCAACTCGACGCGGCCATCGGGCAGATTGCGCACCGTTCCGGTGACCTCGAACCCATTGACCAGGAGGTTGACAGTGTAACGAAAGCCAACTCCCTGCACGGGGCCGGAATAAAAGGTCGTGACACGCTCTCGTCTCATTTCCAACGCAATACAGCACGAAGATATAGCCATAAGACCCGGGCACGGCGCAACTGAAATGTTGCACAATCGCCAGAGGGGAATTGGCTCCCGGGCGGGTTGGAGAATGGCACGCTTGATCCAAATCATGATTTTCCTTTTGCCCTCGAAAGGGGGGGCCGGATGCGGATTATGATTATGATGAGGATTAGGATACAAGAAAGCAGGCCGGATGGCTGTCAAGTTTTTCCTCCCCGCTTCTGGGCGCGACGCTTGGCGTCGAGCAGGCGGCTGGCGGTGGAGACCTGCTGCGGAGGAAGCTTTTTGCCGTCCTCCGGCTGGCTTTGATCCTGCGCGTCCGCCGGCTCCGGGGAGATGGGGGCGGGCTTTTCGGGGCGGAACAAATCGGGGCTGGGCGGGGCCACGGGCGGGGCTTGCTGGGCGCGGACCTGGCCGCGGCGGGTGAGCAAGGCGGCCAGGGAGGTGTCGGCCTCCTGGGTGCGCGGGACGCCCTTCCAGAAGAAAACCCAGCGCTGGAGGGCGCGAATGGCCTTGAGCCATTGATCCCGATCGAGCTGGATGCGGCGCACGGCGACGTCAAAAGGAAAAAGCAAAATGGCAAATCCCAAGAGGGAATCCCGAAGGTCCTCCGGTTGGAAAGTTTTTTGCCGGTCGTGCAGAAAGGGGCTGTCGGTTTGGGGGTCGAGGATTTTACCGCCGCCCAAATCGGCGAGGCGGCGGAGGAGGCTCAAATTGGGTTCTGGATCGTCGTATTCCGGGGAGTAATTGACGCTCAGCCCCAGGGCCTGGGACCGTCCGGTGGCCCGGTCGGTCAAGTTCAGCAGATAGGCGCCGACGTCTTTGGTGGGGAATTTGGCTTCGTAATGGCCGGGGCCGGTTTGTTCGAGGCGGACGGTTTGCTTGTCGCCTTTGGGGCTGACGACGAGGGATTGGAGGTTGAGGAAATTGCGGTAGTTGCCGCGGGAGTCCACGGCTTCGACGCTGATGTGGCCTTCGCCTTTGTCCACGGCCAGTTCGGTGGTGAAATCGGCGGCTTCGACGCGGCGGAGGCTCCATTGGGCGACTTGGAGCCAGAACTGTTTGTATTTGTCCCACCCCAGCCAGGAGGAGGCCCATTTGGACTTGGCATCGGAGGTGAAGGCGACGGCGCGGCCCAAGCCATATTGCCAGTGGGCCAGGAGAGGGTCGCCCTTTTGGGTGACCAGAGGGATTTCGGCGCGGGCTTTGGGGGTGGTGCAAACATAGCCGAGCAATTGTGGAAACTCCCGCGGGCCAATGCCCTTGATCAATTCGGAGGACATCTGGGTTTGCGGCAGGAAAGGCTCCTCGAAGATGGCGGATTTCAAGATGACGGAGGCTTCCTTGATGAAGATTTGAGGCAAGTCGGACGGAGAATCCACGGGCCAAAACTGGCCGTTGCCCTCCGCGGCGAGCCAGGACATGGTGTCCGGGGCGACGTGGCCGCCGATCATGACGGTGCTGATGGTGATTTTGGCTTTGACGATGTCGGCGACGAGGGATTTCTGGGGGGCGCCCGGATCGCCATCGCTGAAGACGACCATGTGTTTGAGATTGGCGTGGGAATTGGTGAGGGCATCGAAGGCCATTTGCATGGGTTGCTGGAAATCAATCATGTCGCCGGGATTCATGCCGGAAATCAGGCTGCCCATCTCCTTCTTGTCGCCGACCTTGGCGAGGGGGAAAAGCCAGCGGCCGCGGCCGTCCCAGAGGACGATGCCCATTTCGTCGTTGGGGCCCAGGGCGTCCAGGGCGGCGTAAGCGATGTCGCGCGCCCAGCCGTTGCCGCCGGGGAATTCGGTGGCGTGGCAAACGATGGCCAGGGCGCCGTTGGGGAGGACCTTTTTGCTGCTCAATTCCATCTCGACCGGCAGGGTCTCTTCCAAGGGGGTGCCGCGATAGCCGCCGGCGGCGAAGGCCTGGTCGCCGCCAATGCAGACCAAGCCGACGCCGAAATCGCGCACGGCGCTTTCCAGCAGGCGCATGCCGTCCAGGCCCAATTCACCGGCGGCCATGTTGCTGAGGAAAATGACGTCGTAACTTTGCAATTCGGCCAGGGTGAGGGGAAGGCGGTCGGTGATGCGGGCGTCGAGGGTGCCGGTTTTCAGCGCGGCCAGCAGGGTGGCATCCTGTTTGGGGTCGCTGGAGACGATGAGCAGGCGGGGGTCGCCACGCACGGTGGCGAAGGCGGTGGCGTGATTATTCTGGGCCACGGAGTCAATGGGGGCCTCGATCTGGGCGTCATATTTGTAGAAGCCCGCGTCAGTGAGGGTTTGGGGAAAGGTGAAAAGATTTTTGCCGGCGGCCAACTCGACTTTTTGTTCGCCCAGATAAGTTTCATTGAGATAGAGGCGCATGGTGCCGGTTTGGGGTTCGTCGGATTGGACGACAATTTTGACGTCGAAGGTGGTGCCCTTTTTCAAGCCGGAGGGGACGGTGAGTTTTCGGATGGAGACATCGCCGCCCCGGTTGGCGCCCAGGGGGACGACGTCCATGGTGACTCCGAGGGGACGGGCGGCGGCGAGAGCGGAAAGGGCGTCGCCGATGTTTTCATTGCCATCGGACAAGAGGACCATGCGCTTTTGGCCGGTCTCCGGGAAGGCGGCGGTGGCGAGGCGGATGGCGCTGGCGATGTCGGTGCGATCCGGGCCGACGACAGCCTGGATTTTGGCCAGTTCGACCTGGGGGCTGGGGCGGAATTCGATGGCGGCCTCGCTGCCGAAGACGAGGGCGCCGGCGGTGTCGTTGAGTTTTTTTTCCTTGGAGGAATCAATGACATATTGGCGGGCCAATTCCTGCTGCGGGGAGGGGACGCTTTCGGAGCGGTCGAGGAGGTAAAAAACGGTCATGCCTTCCATGGGTTTTTTCCACTGCAAGCCGGCCATCGCCAGGACCAGGGCCAGGACGACCAACAACCGGAGCGCCAGGGCGGACCAATGACGCCACGGCCCGACTTGGACATCGGATTTGCAGGAGAGCCAAACCACCCACGGGAGCGCCGGCAAGAGGGTCAGGAGCCAGACAGGATTGGTGAATTGGAAGTTCAAAGTGGGCAAAGCGACATATCCATAGACCTTTTAAACGGGCTGGGGGCATCGTACGTTGCCAGGCTCAACAAACCAGCAAAAAAGAGAGGCGCCGGTTTTTTGCGGGGCGGCCGATTCATGAAGGGCATAAGGATTGAAGGCAGGGTAAAAAATAACTTGATTAGCCTTGATTAGGCTTGAATGGCGGGTGTGACAAATTCGATGTAAGGTGTTGATTTTGAATGATTAACCATCTGGAAAAGTCGAATTGCGATTGCCGCGAGACCAATCGGTTTCTGGCTGAGAGCGAAGATTGGACGGAACAGCCTGCAAACACGAGGGTTGCTTTGGGTTCCGCCTTGTCCGAGGACGCTGGGCCGGTTTGGCGTGAAACTGAGCCGACATTCATTCTCTGCCCTAAAATAAAGGAATTGATTTTTTAACCACGGATGGCACGGATAACACGGATCATTCATTTTCCCCTAAAATAAAGGATTCGCGTTTTGAAATTGGTAACACCCTCTGTTTGCCGATACGACCCATAACTGTCATTCTCCTTTTCTTCGTTGTGAAGGTTTATGGAATTGACCTTCGAGATGAAGTTAGCATAGTGTCTATTGGATGTCAAGGAAACTTTTTGTGAGGAGAAATGGTTCGTGATTTATGGGCCGGCGGGGCATCGCTTCGGGGTCGGAGCGGGGGTGCATTTGACTTTTTGGGGAGACTCCTGTCGGCGAAGAAGCGCTTTAAGATATCGGACCTTTCAATTGAGAATTGGTCATTGAAAATTTGTCGTCGGTTATCGCAAGAGTCGTCTCCAGACCGTCGCCGGGCGAAAGAGGGCAAGGTGTGTTCAAGCGTCGTGCCCGGCTGAAGGGAGACTGCGCCTGGCTGGTTGCCTGCGCCGGCGAGGCTCAATCCACGAGCCACTCAGCCGCACTGGGCGCGCTGGCGGAGGGCGTGGTCCACCAGGACCAGGGCGGCCATGGCTTCGACCATGGGCACGGCGCGGGGAAGGACACAGGGATCGTGGCGGCCGCGGCCCTTGAGGGTGGTGTTTTTGAAATGGACATCCACGGTATCCTGTTCGCGCATGACGGTGGCCACGGGCTTGAAGGCGACGCGGAAGACAATGTTTTCGCCGTTGGAAATGCCGCCCTGGATGCCGCCGGAATTGTTGGTGGTCGTCCGCACTTTGCCAGCCTTGATGCGAAAGGGATCATTGTGCTGGAGGCCGGTCATGAGAATCCCGCCAAAGCCGGAGCCGACCTCAAAGCCCTTGGAGGCGGGCAAACTCAACATGGCCTTGCCCAAGTCGGCTTCCAGGCGGTCGAAGACCGGTTCGCCCCAGCCGGGCGGCACGCCGCGCGCGACACACTCAATGATCCCGCCGACGCTGTCGCCGGCGCGGCGCATTTTTTCGATCAGCCGGATCATTTTGGCGGCGGCGGCGGGATCGGGGCAGCGGACGATGCTGGATTCGACCTGGCGCCGGGTGACCTTTTGCGGGTCCACAGCGGCCTGGATGCGCTGGACCTGTTTGACGCAGGCGATGATGGCAACGTTGAATTGTTGGCGCAAAATCTTGCGCGCGACGGCGCCCGCGGCGACGCGCCCGATGGTTTCGCGGGCGCTGGAGCGTCCCCCACCCTGCCAGTTGCGGATGCCGAATTTGGCCTGGTAGGTATAATCGGCGTGGGAAGGGCGGAATTTTGAGGCCATTTCGCTGTAGGCGTCGGGCCGGGCGTCCTCATTCTTGACCCATAAGGCAATGGGGGTGCCGAGGGTTTTGCCCTCAAAGGTGCCAGAAAGAATCTCCACGCGGTCGCTTTCCTGGCGCGGGGTGACAATGGAGGATTGGCCCGGGCGGCGGCGATCCAGGTCGGGCTGAATGTCGGCCTCGGTCAAAGGCAATCGAGGGGGGCAGCCATCGAGGACGACGCCGACGCCGCCGCCATGAGACTCGCCCCAGGTGGTGACGCGAAAAAGGAGACCGAAAGAATTACCCATGGGCGGAGTTTAGGGTTGGAGATTGGCGGATTAAAGTTCAAAGTTGACGGGACGCAATGACCGTACTGCCCATTGTTGGACGCGAATTGGGGGTGGCCGCCGGACGAGCCGCCACTTACTGGACGCGCTTTGCGGCCGGAGCGGTGGCGGTGGCTGTTTTTCTGTTACTTTGGCTGAACGACCAGGGACCGACGTCGGAATTGGGCCGGGACCTTTTCAACTTTTTGGGCATCCTGACGCTGGGGTTTTGCCTGCTGGCCGGAGTTTTCAGCACGGCGGACAGTCTGTCGGTGGAAAAGCGCGAAGGCACGCTGGGGCTGCTCTTTCTAACCGATCTGAAAGGGTACGATGTGGTGCTGGGCAAGCTGGCGGCCAATTCCGTGCATGTTTTTTTTGGATTGCTGGCCATCTTTCCGGTGCTGGCATTGCCGCTGTTGATCGGCGGAGTGAGCGGCGGGGAGTTTTGGCGGACGGCGCTGGTGTTTGTTGACACGCTTTGTTTATCACTGAGCGTGGGGATGTTTGTCTCGGCGGCCAGCCGCGAAGGAAGACAGGCCATGGCCGGGACCTTGGCGATCCTGGTGATGATCGCCGGGATTCTGCCGTTGTTATGGGCGTTGCAATCGCTGTTTTTCCACGGCCGTTTGCCGGACAAGGTGTTGTTGTGGCCCAACCCGGCCTACGCCTACTACAAGGGAATGGATTCTGAATATCATGCAAGCTCCGGCCCGCAGGAGTTTTGGGGATCCATGAGCGTGATCGCGTTGCTGGGGACCGGGTGCATCGTCGCGGCGAGCGTGATGCTGCCGCGCTCGTGGCAGAGAACAGCCTCCGGCGACGCCCGGCGGAAAAGCGTCCGGTTTGGATTTTTCGGCAGGGGCCAAAGAAGCCGGCGGCGTGCCGCGTTGGAGAATGGCAACCCGTTCCATTGGCTTGCGATGAGTGAGGGGGCGGGGCAATCCGCGCTGAACCGGGTGGTGGTTGCGCTGTTTCTGATGTGGGTTGTGTGCGCGGCAATGTTGAAACGCCAGTGGTTTCTCCCCTCCATGCTGCTTGTATTGGTTTTCGGGATGCATTTGGCGGCCAAGGTCTTGATGGCGTCAGAAAGCGGAAGACGCTTCCACCAGGACCGGCAGAGCGGGGCGCTGGAATTACTGATGGTGACTCCGCTTTCGGTGGAGGCGATTGTGGCGGGACAGAGGGATGCGCTGCGGAGGCAATTCCGATTTTCCATTTGGATGCTCTGCGTGACCAACGTGCTGACCGGTGTGTTGATCACGAATATGCGAGACAAGCACGAAGTGGTCAACCTAACCACGCTTTTTCTGGGAGGCGCGATGATGCTCTGGCTGGACAGTGTGGCGCTGAGTTGGGTGGGGATGTGGAAGGGCCTAAAAGCCAGGAAACATCCGCGGTCGGTGCTGGCGACGCTGGGGCAGGTGATCGGTCTGCCTTGGCTGGCCGGCTTGCTCTTCATTTATCTTTGCAGCAATTCCAACGTTTCGGTGAGCGAGGGCGGCATTGCCGTTGTGATTGGGATCTGGTTTTGGATCGGGGCGGTGATTGACGGAGTGAGCATGGCGAGGGCGCGCGCCAAGCTGGTGAGGAACTTCCGCGCGATAGTCGCGCAACGCTACAACGGATAATCGGGGCTTAAGTCCGGGACTGATTTGAAGCGGCCCTCGAAAACGGTTTCGGCGAGTTTGCGGCGGTCGGTCGGCGCTTCGCGTTCCCGCAGTTCCGGCGGGAGGTTTTCCTTCCTGCCCTGTTTTCCGACGGCCACCATGGCCTGCACTTCATAGCCGTCGGGAACGCCCAGGTCGGTTTTGGCGCGCGCGTAATCAAACCCCTGCATTTCGTGGGTGACCAACCCCATCAGGCAGGCTTGGAGGGCGAGGTTCTCCCACGCGGCGCCGGTGTCGAAGGCATAGGTCCGGCTGGGTTTGCCATCGCGGTCCAGGGTGGTTTTTGAAACGAAGACCAGGAGGGCGGCGGCTTCTTTGGCCCAGACCTTGTTGGCTTCGACCAGCAAATTGAGAAAGAGGGTCCAGGGCTTGGTCTGGCGCCGCGCGTAGAGAATGCGGCACGGCTGGTGATTATAGCACGAGGGCGCCCAGCGCGCCGCCTCGAAAAGCCGCATGAGGTCTTCCTGGGAAATCTCATCCCCCGAAAAGGCCCGCGGCGACCAAAGGTCGAGGAAGACTTTGTGGATGGCATGATCGGCCTTTCGGCCGGTGTTTTCAGCGTTCATGGGAAGAAGTGTGGCTCATTTCGGCGGATTTGGCGAATCATTAAGTAATACTTGAAAAAACAGTCTTTAATAGCATTGGCGGCTAGGGACGCGATTGCGCCAGCAGGGCCTCGGCGTGACGGCGCGCCGGGTCGGTCTGGCCGCCGAGCATGCGGGCGATTTCGCGCACCCGGGCCGGCTGGTCCAGCGGCGTGATTTCGGAAACGGTCCGGCCGCCCTGCAGGCGCTTGGCGACGAGAAAATGGGAGGCCGCGTCCGCCGCCACCGCGGGCAGATGGGTGATGCAAATGACCTGATGGCGGCGGGCGATTTGCCGCATCTTGGCGCCCACGGCCACGGCGGTTTCGCCCCCGACGTTGGCGTCAATTTCATCAAACACGAGCACGGGGATTTCGTCCTCGTCCGCCAGGGCGGTTTTCAGAGCGAGCATGACGCGCGACATTTCGCCCGAGGAGGCGATGGCGCGCAGGAGGCGCGCCGGTTCGCCCGGGTTGGGAGCGAACTCAAACTCAATGGAGTCCAGCCCCGAGGGGGAATAGGCCGGCGGGGAATCCGCAGTATTGACAGTGATTTGGAAACGGCATTGTGGAAGGCCCAAATCGCGCAATTGCCGCATGACCGCCGCGGCCAGGCCGGGGACGGCTTTGCGGCGGCGGGCCGACAAATCCCGCCCCAGGCGCCACAGTTCCGCGTCCAGTTTTTCCCGTTCCTGGTTGATGAGGGCCAGCTCCGTCTCCCGCTGTTCGAGGGCGCGCAGTTTTCCGGCCGCCGCCTGGCCAAAGGCGACCACCTCTTGGAGCGTGCCGCCGTATTTGCGTTTGAGGGAATGGATGGCATTGAGTCGTTCCTCCATCTGGCGCAGGCGCGCGGGGTCGAGATCAATCCGCTCGGCGTAGCGTCGCAAGGCCGGCTGGAGCTCGCGCCACGCGGCGACGGCCTGGTCGTGGGAAAGGGCGAGGTCTTCGGCCTGCGGGTCCATGCGGCGGAGGGCCTGCAAACTGCGGCCCAATTCGCCGGCCTGAGCGAGCAGGGAAGCGTCCTGCCCGCTCAAGAGATGGAGGGCCGCCTGGCTGAGCTCCAGGAGGCGGGCGGCGTTGCTGGCGCGCTGAAAATCCTGTTCCAGCCGGGACTCTTCCTGAGGCTCCAGTTTCGCGGCGGAAATTTCGGCGCATTGAAAACGCAGCAACTCGAGTTGGCGGGCATATTCGCGCTCGTCCACGATCAACGCCGCCTTCCGGGCGTCCAACTCTCCCGCGCGCGCGGCGAGGGCGGCAAAATTGGCGCGCCAGGCGCCCAGGCCGGCAAAGGCGTCGAGGATGTCGCGTTGGCGGGCCGGATCCAGGAGGGACTGGTGGTCGTGGGGGCCGTGGATGTCCACCAACTCGCGGCCGAGGGCGGCGAGGACTTGCAAGGTGGTGGGGGAGCCGTTGATGAACTGGCGGTTGGCGCCGGCGGCGGTGAAGACGCGCTTGAGAATGAGCTGGCCATCGGGGCAAGGTTCCAGGCCGTTGTCGTCCAGGAATTGGGCCAGCGGCGCGGCGCGGCCCGCGGCGTCAAAAAGGGCCTCCACCGAGCAAGACTCGCAGCCGGCGCGGAGGAGTGCGCGGTCGGCGCGTTCGCCCAGGGCGAGATTGAGAGCGCCGATGATGATGGATTTGCCGGCGCCGGTTTCGCCGGTGATGGCGTTAAAGCCCGGCTGCAAAGACAGCGTGAGATCGGCGACCAGCGCCAGGTTTTTGATGCGCAATGCTCCTAACACGCGGGGGCAATTTAGGGTTTGGGGATTGAAGTGGAAAGATTAAACTTTCCGGGTGTCATTTTGGGGTAGCGGTTTGGGGATTCCAATCTTAAAGTTGCTCCGGACTGATGTCTTTTACATTTATTTTTTTGGGATCGGGCACCTCGCAGGGGGTGCCGATGATCGGGTGGGATTATACGGCGGAATTCCTGGCCAATCCCAAAAACCACCGCCTGCGTCCGTCGCTCTACGTGGCGACGGCGCAAACCAAGCTGGTGATAGACACCACGCCGGAGTTCCGCCTGCAGATGTTGCGCGAAAACATCCGCTGGCTGGACGCGGTTCTGTTCACCCATGCGCATGCCGACCACATCATGGGATTGGATGATTGCCGGCGCATTTGCGATTTGCGCGGCTTCTCGGCGCTGCCGATTTACGCGAATGAAAAGACCCTGAACGACCTGCGGCGGGCGTTCCAGTATGCCTTCACGGCTGAGCCTCCTCCCAAGGGCTATTTGATCCCGGAACCGCACGTGGTCAACGGCCCGTTTGTCCTGGGCGATTTGGAGATAGTGCCGCTGGCGCTGCCGCATGGGCGCTCGGGATGCACGGGCTACTTGTTCCGGCAGGAAGGCAAGAAGCGGCTGGCGTATTTGACGGATTGCAAGGAAGTGCCGCCCGCGGCGGTGGAAGAGGCGCGCGGGGTGGAAACGGCGGTGCTGGACGCCCTGCGCCGCGCGCCGCATCCCACGCATATGAGCCTGGATGAGGCGCTGACGGCGGCGAGGCGGATCGGGGCGGGGCGGACTTTTTTCACCCATTTGACGCACGATTTTGACCACGACATCGCGCAGGCGGAATTGCCCGAGACGGTGTATTTTGCCTGGGACGGATTGCGGGTGGATCTGGACTGAACCATGAGAAGACTTTTTTACGGCGGGCTGTTGGCGATGGCTTGCGCACTGAGGCTGCGGGCGGCGGAACCGGGCGAGGAGGCGGTGGTGGTGTTCAACGCGCGTCTGGGCGACTCCCGCGCGGTGGCAGCCCATTACGCGTCTGTCCGGCATGTGCCCGCCCGGCAGGTCCTCGGGCTGAAGCTGCCCACGGGGGAAAACATGACGCGGGAGGAATACCGGGATGAATTGCAGATGCCGCTGCTGAATTTCCTGGAAAGGGAAAGGCTATTTGTCTTCGAGCCGAGGGCCGATCCGCCCGGCAGCGGCCGGCCGCGGACGGAATTGAAGGAAGCGCGGATTCGTTACGCGGTGTTGTGTTACGGCGTGCCTCTGCGGATTTTGGAGGACGCGGCGTTGTCCGAACCGGATGAGAGCAGGATTCCTGCAGAAATACGCGGCAGAAACGGCGCGGCGGTGGATTCGGAACTGACGCTCCTGCCCTGGAGCCGGGAAAAGGTCCGGCGGGACGGCTGGCAGCGCAACCCGTGTTATGCCGCCACCAACGCGGCGTTGCTCAACCCCACCAACGGGGTGCTCATTGTCGCGCGGCTCGACGGGCCGGAGGCCGGCGTGGCGATGCGTCTTGTGGATAAAGCGATGGAGGCCGAGACCAACGGATTGTGGGGCCGGGCCTACTTTGATTTGCGGGGCTTGACCAACGGGGCTCTCAAAGAAGGGGACGATTGGATTGGCTCGGCGGCGAAGACGGCGCGGCGTTATGGTTTTGAGACGGTGGTGGACGAGAGGCCGGAGACCTTTTCGGCGGGATTTCCGATGAGCCAGATCGCCCTTTACGCCGGATGGTATGACGGCAATGTTTCCGGGCCGTTCACCCGTCTGCAGGTGGAGATGATGCCGGGGGCGTTCGCCTACCATCTGCATTCCTACAGCGCGCACACGTTGCGCACGACCAACCAGAACTGGTGCGGCCCGCTGCTGGCCTTGGGGGCGACGGCCACGATGGGCTGCATAGACGAGCCTTACCTGCAAGCGACGCCGGACCTGGGTGTGTTTTTCAGCCGGTGGCTGATCCGGGGATTCACCTACGGGGAGGCGGCCTGCGCGGCGCAGCAAGCAGTTTGCTGGCAAACCACGGTGGTGGGCGATCCGCTTTATCGCCCGTTTGGGAAGGACCCCCGCGCGCTGCACGAGGAACTGATTCGGCGCCACAGCCCCTTGGTCGAGTGGTCCGATTTGCGCTGGGTGGACGTGAATTTGGCCGCGGGGGCGGCGGCGGAGAAGTACATTCAGTTTCTGGAAACTGAGGCCAGCGGGCGGCAAAGCGCCATCCTGAGCGAAAAACTGGCCGATCTGGATGAAGCGGCCGGCAAACCGGATCTGGCCATCAAGGCGTTCCGCCAGGCGCTGGCCTTCCATCCCACGCCGCAAACCCGGGTCCGATTGATGCTGGCCTTGGGCGATCTGCTCGTGGCCTCCGGCCAGGAACCAGAAGCGCTGAAGCTCTACAATGAATTCCAAAAAAACACGCCCGACTACCCCGAGGCCCTGGCCCTGTGGCAAAAGATGCGGACGCTGGCCGAAAAGCTTGGCAAGAACGCCCAAGCCGCCCGCTACGCCGACGAAATCAACAAACTTTCGCCGGTCGTCAATCCTTAACCCTTGACCTCGCCCATGGCGTCTTCAAACGAGCCGGCCGCCAGGGGAAAGCAAAGGCGGTCGCGCACGAAGGCGATGCCGTCGGCGCTGGTGGCATCCAGATCGCGATAGGCGCTCTCGGCCTCCACCACCAGCGGCGCGGTTTTGGCCGCCATGATCGAGCAGTACCGTTGCGGGTAACCGGCCTGCACCAGCAATTCGACATAGCGAACCAGGTTCAAATCGCCGGAGGAAACATCCACAAATTGCATCCCCCGTTTCCGCCAGTCCGGCTCCATCATCCGCAAGGGCATGCCGCAGCGGACGACCATGTTTTTGACATGGCAGCCATAGATGCGCGGGGCGACCTTGAGAAAGCGCGTCCGCCAATGCTCGCCTTCCCAGCAATGGGAGGGGTCGGCGTTGACGGCCAGGCAGGGGTCGCCGTCGCAAATCTGGACCAGGAGGTTGAAATCATCGGCGCACATGGCGGCGGTGCCGGGATGGATTTCGTGGGCGAGGTAAATCCCCAGCTTGCGGGCGTGGGCGCGGAGTCTGGCAGTTTTCTTGACAAAGCGTTCGCGGCCTTGGGCCAGGAGGTCGTAGTCGGCGCCTTTCCAAAAGCCCCACGGATAGCCCGTGGCCAGTTCCCAGCCAAAAGCCACGCCCCAAAACATCGGCACAATGCGCACGCCCAGCGCGGCGGCGAGGTCCAGCAGGCGCAGCAAATAGTCCTCGCTCCAGCGCTCGATGGCGGCGGGCGGTTTTTTGGCCGCCTCCGGCGGCAGAAACGGGCGGACGGCGGGGCTGTTGGTCCAGGCGGTGGTATGCACCCAAAACGGGCAGTGGGCGGAGATGCCGTCGAGGGCCAAGCCTCGGGAGGCGAAGGCCTCCTTGATTTCCTGGGGGCTTTTGAAGCGCTTGCCCTGCTGGAGCATGAAGTTGGAGGGCTGCGCGCCGGCCGCGCCGCTGGCCCTGGCATAGTCCAAAAATTCCGTCAACGATTTCGCGCCATGCTGGGCGCCCTCAATGCTGGGATGGTAACAAGCTTCTGGCATGTGCTCATGTTTGGCTGATTTTCGCGCGGGATGCAATCCTATTATTCCGGATGTTCTCGCGAATTGCCTTTGCGGGCGGGTCCGGCCTGTTATAGTTGCCTCTGTTCCTTCGGAGAAGGCGTGATGTGATCCGGTGTTATGGCGAGCAAAAAGAAAACGGCGGCGGGTGACGCGCAGAAGCGGGCGGATGAACCGCAAGTCCGCCGGAGCGAGTTAGGGAGGCAGAAGGACGAACTGCGCCGGATTGAACTGGAATTGGAGCAAGCGCGAAGCGCGTGGCACGAGGCAAAGGAGTTGAACCGGCAGATCATCGCCGGAGCCAGGGAGGGCATCGTGGTTCGCGGCCGCGATCTGAGGGTTCTGGCTTGGAATCCGCACATGGAGGAGTTGACGGGCAAGTCCGCCGCTGAAGTGATTGGCAAACATCCCTTGAAGGTTTTCCCCTACTTGAAAGCCGTGGGAATTGTGGATCATCTTCAACGGGTCCTGGCGGAAGGAACCCGGCAGTTGATGGAATTCCATTTTTATGTGCCCCAAACCGGTCGCGCCTGCTGGGTTTCCTACACGACCTCACCCCTCCGCAACGCCCAAGGCGAAATCACCGGCTGCATCAGCAACATCGCCGATTTCACCGAACGGAAGCAGGTGGAAGAACGAATCGCTCGACTCAGCCGCGCGCAGGCCATCCTGAGCGGCATTGATCACGCGATCATCCACATCCCCGACCGGCAGAAACTCCTGGACGAGGTTTGCCGGGTCACCGTGGAAAAGGGCGGTTTCAAGCTGGCCTGGGTTGGGATGGTCGCGCCGGATGGATTGGTTCAACCGGTGGCGCAGGCTGGCGTGACTGGATATCTGGATGGCATCCGGGTGATGACGGAGGATGTGCCGGAGGGCCGCGGGCCGGCCGGCACGGCCATCCGCGAAAACCGCGCGACGGTTACGGAGGATGCTTACAGTGATGCGCGCATGATGCCGTGGCGCGACCGGCTGCGGCAATTCGGGTTGCGCTATGTCGCCTCGTTTCCCATTCGGATTGGCGGCAAAGTGGCGGGGACTTTTCAAATCTATGCGCCGCAGCCCCACTTCTTCGATGAGAATGAACTGGGCCTTCTGAGTCGGGTGAGCGACGACATTTCCTTTGCGCTGACGGCGATTGCCGAACTCACGGCGCGCAACCAGGTCGAAGAGGCTTTGCACGCCGCCACCCGGTTGAACCAACAGATCATCACTGAAGCCAGGGAGGGCATCGTCGTTCGGGACCGCGATCTGAGGTGTCTGGTTTGGAACCCGTACATGGAGAATTTGTCAGGCAAGACCAAGGAGGAAGTGCTGGGCACACGACCCTTGGAGGTTTTCCCCTTCTTGCAAGCGGACGGAGTGATGGAACGGCTGGAACGGCTCCTGGCAGGAGAACCGTGCGCTGACGTGGAACTCCATTTGCATCCACTGGAAAAGGGCCGGCCCCACTGGATTTCCGACCGCAGCTCGGCGCTCCGCAACGCCAAAGGCGAAATCACCGGCTGCCTGAACATCGTCCGCGATATCACCGAGCGCAAGCAGGCAGAAGAATCTCTGCGCCGCAGCGAACGCAATCTGGCCAGTTTCTTCGACCAGGCGCCCATCGGCCTGGTATGGTTGTCGGCAGGCGGGGCCATCCTGCGCGCCAACCAGGCCCAATTGGACCTGCTTGGCTACCCGGCGCAAGATTACCTGGGACATGCCTTGACCGAGTTCTGCGTGGAACCCTCTGAGGGGCGCGAGTTGTTGGAGCGGCTGGCGGCCCAAAAGACGGTTCAAAACTTTCGGATGGCGTGCCGATGCAAGGACGGCACGATCCGGCATAAGTTGGTGGACGCCGTTTCGTTCTGGAGCGAAGGGGAGTTCCTCTATTACTCAGTTTTTTTGCGCGACATCACCGAGCGTGTCAAATTGGAAGGGGAAATCCTGGAGGCCGGCGAGCGGGAATCCCGGCGCATCGCCCAGGATCTGCATGACGGGCCGGGCCAGCTTCTGGCGGGAACGGCCCACCTGGCCACCACGTTGCACAAGGACCTGGCCGCCAAGTCCCGTCCGGAAGCCCGGCAATTGAAGAGGATTTCGAAGTTGTTGTATGAAGCCATCGCGCAAGCGCGGAGTCTGGCCCGCGGCCTGCAGCCGGTGGAACCGGAAAGCAGCGGCCTGATGGTGGCGCTGGATTCATTGGCCAGGCGAACCAAATCGTTGTTTCAAATCACCTGCCGTTTCACGTGCAAACGGCCCGTCTGGATCGCCGACAACACCGTCGCGACGCATCTGTACCGGATCGCCCAGGAGGCTGTCAGCAACGCCGTGAAGCACGGCAAACCCGGTCACATCGAGATCAGCCTGACCCGGACGCCGGAACGGATCGCTCTGTCGGTCCGGGACAATGGCGCGGGCCTGCCGGCCCGGCGGCGGAAAAACTCAGGCATCGGATTGCGCATCATGCGCTACCGCGCCGGGATGATAAGCGGGCGGCTGACGATTGAGAACCAAGCGGGCGGCGGCGCGTCGGTCGTTTGCACGGCGCCGCTGTCGGGCCAAAGCGCCCTGAAGCCTCTCCGCGAAGTCCCGCGGAAGAAGGGATGATATGACCAAACCAAAACCGGTCGCCTCCCGCGCGGCGGCGGCGCGAAAGAGGATATTGATCGTGGATGACCATCCCTTGATGCGCGAAGGCCTGCGCGGCACCATCAACCGCGAGCCGGACCTGATGGTGTGCGGTGAAGCCGAGAACGCCCCTCAGGCTGTGGAGCTTTTCCAGAAGCTGGTGCCGGACCTGGTGCTGCTGGACATCAGCCTGCCCGGGAAAAGCGGCCTGGAATTGGTGAAAGATTTCAAGGCGACCCATTGCGGCACGCTGATTCTGGCCATCTCCATGTACGATGAATCGCTCTACGCCGAACGCATCCTGCGCGCCGGCGCCAGCGGTTACATCACCAAACAGCAGCCGCCCGAGGAATTGATCGCGGCCATCCGACAGGTGTTGGACAACCGGGTTTATGTGAGCCAGGAGGTGTCGGAGAATCTCCTCAGACGGTTCTCCGGAAAACCGCGTCCGAACCCGTCGCCGATGGAGATTCTCACCGACCGCGAGTTGGAAATCTTCCACTTGATCGGCGAGGGCAAGTCCGCCAAGGAAATTGCCTGGCAGCTGCACATCACCAGCAAAACCGTGGCGGTGCATTGCGCCAACATCCGGCAGAAGTTCAAGCTCCCCAGCACCGCGCAGTTGATCCGGTTCGCCGTCCAATGGCAGGAAGCCGGGACCGCGGCGGACGATTGAACCGGGCATCGTGAAGGCCGCAAGTGGGAGGGGTGTCTAGGAAATCCTTTAGGCCGCATAAAGCAATCGCCCTCTCGCGTGGGGCCATGCTGCCAATTGTCCGCCATTCCAACGTGGAGTAGGCTAGGCAGAATGAACTTGGTGTTGAAAACCCCAAACGACGCGCCTTACCAGGCTGGGAAGGACTTTGGCGTGATGATATTGCACGATGATTGCGGCTCGGCCAGGAGAGCCGATGACCTCCTGCAATGCCTGGGACAAGTTCAACTCAAGCAAGCCGCGGAATGGGGACACATGGATTTCTTCGCGACTCGATCCGATTTTGGGAGGGACCAGGAGGCAGCCCGCCGGCCGGTGGAATCGCCACGCAATTCGCCCGGCCGCGGAAGGGGTGGCATCTGCCTCCAACTCCTCGCAAGAGACGCCCACAGGACATGGAGACTATCCAAGAGGCCGCGCAGATTTGAGCACAACGTTAAATCGTATGAGTTCTATCGGCATGAGTCAGTCCGCCCGGGAAAAGATTGACGGTGTTTCGGACCGCATCGCGCGGGGCCGGGTGCCGTCGTGGAAGCGCATATTGGATTGCACACTTGTGGTTGTGGCAGCGCCGGTTTGGCTGCCGTTGGGGGTTCTCATCGCCACTTGGGTAAAACTGGTGTCTCCCGGCCCGGCGGTGTTTCGGCAGGAGCGTGTCGGGCACATGGGGGTGAGGTTCCGCTGCCTCAAGTTCCGCACCATGAAGGTGCATGCGGACACCGCAATCCATCGGGAACATCTGAATGATTTGATGGCCTCCAACCGGCCGATGAAGAAGCTGGACACCACCGGCGATTCCCGATTGATTCCAGGCGGCCTTTGGCTCCGCACTCTGGGAGTGGACGAGTTGCCGCAGATCATCAACATCCTGCGCGGAGAGATGAGCCTGGTGGGGCCGCGCCCCAGCACCGCCTACGAGTATGGGATGTATCAACCTCGCCATCGGCGGCGTTGCGAGAGTCTGCCCGGTCTGACGGGCCTCTGGCAGGTGAATGGAAAAAACCGGACGACTTTTGAGAGGATGATGGAATTGGATCTGACCTATGTGGAGAACCAGTCCCTGTTTCTGGATCTCAAGATCATCGCCCGCACCTTGCCCGCCATTTTCCTGCAAGCGTGGGAGGTTCAGGCCGGACGGAAAGCGGCAGCGAAGGCGCGCTTGGGGAACGTGGCCTCCGCTCGACCGACCGCTTGAAGACCGCCCAGGCCAAAGTTTGACAATGCGGGAGTTCGCTGACATATTTGTCAGCATGAAGTCGCTATCCAAAAGAGAATTAGTTCGCAACCCCTCGCTGGCTTCCCATTTGAAGCCGGGGCAATCGTTGCAATTGGAGGACGGCAAGGAACCGCTGGTGTTGACCCGACGCAAGCGCGTGCGCTTGACGGCCGGGCAAATTCATGCGCGGTTGGACCGCCTCTGTGAAGGCGCTCCGGCGCACGATGCTCAAGCCGCCCTGCGCGACCTGCGCCAATGACCATCTACCCGGACGCCACGTTTTTAGTTTCCTGGCTGTACAAGCCCGATCCGCTTAATGCCAAGGCCCGTGTTTGGTTTGCCCATCATCAAGCCGGAGATTTCTTGATTTCGGATTGGGCCAGGTTCGAGACCATCAACACGTTGCGGGATTTGTGTCGGCGACCGCACCCGCCGAAGGAGGAATTGATCGAGGGATTGAGGCGCTATTTCTCGCATTTGCTGTGCGTCGGCCCCTTTGAGTTGGCGGCAGTGGACTGGGATGAAGTGCTCAAGGATGCCCACCAAATCAGCGCGGGGTTTGCGGCGCGACTCAAGGCCCGTAGCGCGGACGTGTTGCATGTTGCCATTTTAGAGCAGATCAATCCGGATATTTTCGTATCGGGGGATAGAGCTCAATTGACGCTGGCGACCGCCCGCGGATTCCGATCCGTGCTCTTCTGGTAGATTGTTTTTTATGCCGATGCGACGCGCGATGCGACCCGATTACTGACACATGCCGCCGATTTTTTACGACACGCACGCCCACCTCGATCACCCGGATTTGGCGCCCGACTTGCCGGAGATTGTGGCCCGCGCCGAGGGGGCCGGGATCGTGAAGATTATTTGCATCGGCACGGACCTGGAGAGCAGCCGCCGCGCCATCGCGGTGGCGGAAAAGTTCCCGGGGGTTTTCGCGGCGGTGGGCTGGCATCCTTCATGCGTGCTCCAGGCCCCGCCCGACATCCGCGCGGCGCTGCGCGAATTGGCGGCCCATCCCAAAGTGGCGGCCGTTGGCGAGACCGGGCTGGATTATCATCGCGCGCCAAAGGAGGCAGGCGAACTGGCGACATACAAAACGCGTCAAGCCGAAATCTTCCGCCAGCAAATGGAGGTGGCGGCGGAATTGGCCTTGAACTGCATCATCCATCAACGCGACGCTTTTGAGGACACGCTGGCCGAATTGCGTCCTTTCGCGGGCCGGCTGCGGGGCGTGTTCCACTGCTTCTCGGAAAGCGCGGAGCGGCTGCGGCAGGTGCTCGCCCTGGGTTCGCTGGTCAGCTATACTGGGATTGTCACCTTCAAAAACGGCGCCAATGTCCGCGAAACGCTGGCGGCGACGCCGCTGGATCAGTTCATGTTGGAAACCGATTGTCCCTATCTGGCGCCGGCGCCGTATCGGGGCAAGCGTTGCGAGCCTGCCTATGTGGCCGAAATTGCCCGGGTGGCCGCGGAAGTGAAGCAATGTTCGCTCGAGGAGCTCAGCGCCGCCACCTGCGCCACGGCGCGCAAATTTTTTCCGAAACTGGAGGCCTAAATCTTTTTCAGCAAATCCTTCCGCAGCACGCAGGCCTGGTCATCGGGATTGGGTATTCGCTTTGAGGTTGGGAATATCCACTTCGATGAAGCTGATTCTTTTGAGCGAATCCTTCCAGCGTTCCCAGGCCTGGTCATAAGCTCTCCTGTTGGCCGCAAGCGCCTCCGGGAACTCCGGCTCGCCGGCGCGCATGAACCCGTGCCCCGCCCCGTCATAGACGACGGGCACATAAGATTTGCCGGCGGCCTTCATGTCGGCCACGGTATTGGTGACGGTGAGGGTGATCCGCCCATCGTTGCCGCCGTAAAAGCCATAGACCGGGCACTGGATTTTCGCCATGTTGGCGGCCGAGGGAGGCGAGCCGTAAAAGACGAAGGCCGCCTTGAGGTCCGCGCGGTTGCAGGCAAAAAGAAAGGACTGGCCTCCACCCCAGCAAAAACCGCCCACCACCAGTTTGCCGCTGGCGGCCGGCAGGGCCTTGACATAATCCGCCGCGGCGTTGAGATCGCCAGTGATCTGGGCCGCCGGCAATTTCTGGATGTCCTGGCCAATTTCCTGGCTGGTGAGTTCGCTGGTGCCGCCGCCTTTTGGCCCCAGGCCCGAGAGCAGGTCCGGGGCGATGGCGATGTATCCCGCCGCCGCCACTTCATCGGTCATCGCGCGCGCCCAATCGCTCAGGCCGTAAATCTCGTGGATCAGCAGCACCGCCGTGGCTTTGTCCTTGACCTCGGGATAGACGACCCAGCATTGCACGGGGCGGGCGCCATTGGTCACCGTGACCCATTCCCCGTGGCGGGGGGATTTTTCCAGCTTGGCCTTGGCCCAATCCTGGGCGGAAGCGGAGACAGCGGCGCAGATGAAAAGCGCGGGCAAAATCAATTTAGGTTTCATCAAGTGGGATATTAGCCATTCTGACGGCAAAAATCAAGCTCGAAAACCGGAGGAATCCGCCGCCGGCGCATAACACTTTCTTGGGTGCTGTTGTGTCGTGGACTGGATTTCAACGATTGGACCGATTGAGAATTGGTCATTGAGCATTTGTCATTTGTCATGTAAACACCTTGGGTATGAGGCCCCAGCAACTCTCAGAGCGATGGTGGCAGTTTGCCGCCCGCATCGCCAAGGTGGTGGAGGAGTGCGACCCGCTTTGCCGCACATGGCCGGCCCTTTTAGGCGCGCTGCTGTTGGCGGCGCCGGCGGCGCGGGGCCAATTCACTTTCGCGCCAAATGGCAGCGCGCTTGCCGTCACCGGCTATTCCGGGCCTGGCGGGGATGTGAGCATTCCAGCCACCAATAATGGCCTGCGGGTCACCAGCATCGCGGAGGGTGCGTTTGCATCCCTCACCAACTTGACCAACGTGGTGATTCCCGGGACGGTGACCAACATTGGAGAGGAGGCGTTCCTGGAGTGCTCCGGCCTGACCAACGTCACCATTCCCGGCTCGGTCACCAGCATCGGGGAGGATGCGTTCGCGGATTGCGCCAGCCTGGCCGGGGTGACGATTCCCGGCAGCGTGAGCAGCCTGGGGTTTGACGCGTTCGCGGGCTGCATCGGCCTGGCCAGCCTGACGATCGGCAACGGCGTCCCCAGCATCGGAGAGGATGCGTTCTACTACTGCACCAGTCTGACCAGCGTGATGATTCCCGGCAGCGTGACCAATTTGGAGGAGGATGCGTTCGCCTGGTGCACCGGCTTGAGCGGAGTTTATTTCGCGGGCAACCCTCCCGCCGCCGATTCCTCCGTGTTTTATATGGACAGCGGCGTGGCGGTCTATTATTTCACCGACACCAACCGCTGGAGTTCCGCTCTAGGCGGTGTTCCGGCCTTGTTGTGGAACCCGCTGATCCAGACCGGCGACGCCAGCTTTGGCGTGCAGACCAATCAATTTGGCTTCAACATCACCGGCACGGTCAACATCCCCATCGTGGTGGAGGCCTGCACCAACCTGGGCAACCCGGTTTGGGCGCCGCTCCAGACCAACACACTGACCAACGGCTTGTTCTATTTCAGCGAACCAGTGCAGACGAACCTCGCCGGCCGCTTCTACCGCCTCAGCACGCCCTAGCCGTCCTTGCGGGGCGGGAGCAGATGGCGGCCCATGTCTTCGATTCTGGCGGCGGCGCGGCTGACCAGATCGAGGCTGATGGATTCCAGGTCGGCCTGGTCCTCCACAAAGCTGGCCAGGTACTCCGCCGAATGGGTGCGCAAACCGGCCCGGCGGCAGACAATGTGCGCCACGGCTTCGGCCTCGATTTCGGTGACCGCATGAGGAAGATTCAGGCGATAGGGCCACCAGCCATCCTTGTCCGCGCCCAAATGGCCGAGATAAATGTGGGCCAACTCATGGCAGAGCACGGCGTAGGCGGCGGGGGGCGGGAGTTTCTGGCGCAGGGCGATGCGCATTTTCCAGGTTGGATCCCGCACGCGCGCGGTGGCGAAACCGCCGCGCATCGGCCCCATGGTTTTGCGCTCCAGCAGGATGCGGTCGCGCTCGCAGTTTTTGAGGGTGCGATCCAGGATGATCGGATTGAACGGGCCGGAGGCCTGGGTGAAGACCTGCAACTTCCCCGGCAGCGGCGGCCCATCGGTGTCGTCAATATCATAGACCATCAGGACGGGCGTGCGCGGGGCCAGGATGACGAGGCCGCGGGCCTCGTCCTTGACGGTGCGGCCAAAGGCCTTGTGCCAATGGCTGGCGGTGGCGAAGTAGGTGGCCAGCGGGTTCTGCAGGAAGACGAGCATGTTGTTGAAAGGGGAATAGTCGCGGAACTTGGAGATGAATTCCACCGCCTCGGCAAATTTGGCGGAGCGGCGATATTGCCGGCTGCGCACAAACAACTCATCCAGGGTGGATTGATGCCCGGCATCCGGGCCGGCGTCTCCGGCGAGGGCCTCGAGGACCGCGCCGTCGCCCAAGCTGTAAATGAGGAATTTGCGGTCCGCCGGCGGGAGGTCTTTTTGCGCGCGCAAGGCCGCCAGAACCCCCAGGAGAACATGCCGCGCCGGCCAGCCGACGTGCTCTTCCGGGCCGCGGAGCAATTCGGCGGGGGAACCTTGCCGGTCAACCACCCAGCGCCTGACATAGTCGCCGGTTTGCCGCAGGATGGACTCCGGCGAAAGGGCGGCGGCGGTTTCCGGCGGCGGCGCAAACCCCGGGGCGGGCGTGGGAACGGAAGGCTCGTTTTTCACTTGCGGACAGGCGGGACGCCGGCGCCGGCCGGCGCCGGGGATTCTGTCTGGCCGGCAGGGGATTTGCAGCGATCGAGCATCTGGCGGGCTTTGCGCAAAAACTCCTCCATCGAAAACGGCTTGAACAAATGTTCGACGGGCGGCTCCATTTCGCCCCATTGCGAGAATTCGTGATCGTTGTGGCCGGAAGTGAAAAGGACCGGGATGCCAGGACGGGTGGCCCGGAGAGTTTTGGCCAGGTCCCAGCCATTCATGCCGGGCATGGACATGTCGGTCACCAGCAGATGGATGGGTTTGTCGTGGCGGGCGGCCAGGGCCAGGGCGTCGGCGGCCAGCCTGGCGGCCAGCACGGCATAGCCTTGCTGCCGCAAAATCTCGACCAACATCAGCCGGATAATCTCTTCGTCCTCGACCAATAGGATGGTTTCGTCGCCCAGGGTCTCGGCGAACGTCTGGCTGGCGGTATCCTCAATCATATTCAGCAGGCGCGCCATTGCGGTAAATGGCGGATGACGCATGCTCAAGAAACCAACACGAGAAATCAAGAAGGAAAAAGGCGGATGGGCAACGCGCGGTCAGTTTTTTGGCGGGCGCGACGGCGCGCTCAAACCGGCGCGGCGATATCCTTGCAAATCCAGGGTGACGTGGGCGTAGCCGATTTTTTTCAGGGACTCGGCCACGCGGGTGATGGCGCCGTCGGCCAGGAATTTTGGCATTTCCTCCGGGCCGACTTCGATGCGGGCCAGATGCCTCCCCTGCCCCGTCAATTGATGGTGGCGCACGCGCAAATCGTGGAAGCCCAAATCGCGCAAGACGTATTCGGCCCGCTCGATCATGGAAAGCTTCTCCGGGGAGACCGGTTCGCCGTGGGGCACGCGCGAACTCAGGCAGGCCATCTGGGGCTTGTCAGCGGTGGGCAGGCCGAATTGGGCGGAGAGCGCGCGGATTTCCGGCTTGGTCAGGCCGACTTCCTTGAGCGGGGCGCGCACCTGGAATTCGCCGGCGGCCTGCGCGCCCGGCCGAAAATCCCCCGCGTCGCTGGCGTTTTCACCGTAAGCGATGACGGCGAAGTTTTCGGCCTTGGCCAGCGGCGCAAGCCGGGTGAAGAGTTCGTGCTTGCAGAAATAGCAGCGATTCTCCGGGTTGGCCAGGTAAGCCGGATTGTCGAATTCCAGGGTGCGGACGACGCGCAAAGGAATGGAGAATTGCGCCGCGACGGCGACGGCGTCGTCCAATTCGCGCCGGGGCAGGCTGGGTGAATCGGCCAGCACCGCGAGGGATTTGTCGCCCAAAACCTGGGAGGAAAGATAGGCCAGCAACACCGAATCCACGCCTCCTGAGTAGGCCACCAGGCAGGAACCGAAGGAGCGGAGCAGATGTTGCAGTTGTTCGAGTTTATTAACCGGCACGGCACAAGATGGCACAGGGCAGCGCGAAAGTCGAGTCCGCGATGCGGAGCGATTGATTCATTGATCAGACCAGTTGAAGGCCGCATCGCTTGCCCGCGTTTCTCAATGCCTCGTCTCGAGAGGCAAGCGACAATTTCCGGCGCAACGCGATTTCGAGATAGGCTGCGTCATACACGGTAAGTCCATTTTGCTCGGCAAGCTCGCTGATTTGATCGAAAGCATTGCGAGTGGCCTCATCGTCCACCTTGAATTCCATCGTGCCAAGTTTCTCCGCAGCGGATTTCCTTTCTGCGACTGTGATTTTATTGCGACGCTGCGCAACCAGGAGCACATTCGCCATCTCTAAAAACCAGAAGGAGGGCACCACGACGGTAACGCCCGATTCAATCTCATCCAGGAGCTTGGCGGTTTCTGGCGTTGCCTGACCGTGATAGACCCAGGCAAACCCGACGGATGCATCCACCACAAAGCCCGCGCTCAATGCCGCCCTTCCTCAATCCAGGACTTGACTTCGGCGTCCGTGATTCTTGGCTTGCCCTTGTTGTGTGCGGCAATCTGCTTGCTCAACTCTCTAAGTTCCACGACAGCCCGACGCACGGCCTCCAGATTGCGCCGGCCTTCCGGCACGATTCGCGCCACGGGCTTTTCGTGCCGGGTAATGATGACCTCTTCGCCACGCGCCACCCTTTCGAGCAGCGCGCCGAAGCGGGTCTTGGCCTCAAATGCGGTTACGCTTTCCATATATGGATCGATTTAAATTGACCAATCACTGGTTAATTTACTTCGCCTCATCCCGATGCGCAACCGCAAGTTGGTCATTCCACATTAGTTTACGACCCCACACTCACCAGTTCCTCGTTGGTGGCCACGTTGACGATTTTGAATTGCTCGGCGTGGAAGGCGGGTTCGGGACGGAAGGAGAGCTTGCCGAAATAACGCTTCTCCATTTCGATGATGAGCTTCTCGTCCTCGTTGCGCAGGCGCTCCAGGACGGTGGGATGGACGGCGATGCGCAGCTGGAAATCGGATTCGTCGCGGGAGCGCTTTTTGAGGATTTCGTTGAGCTTGCGCTGGATTTCCACGCTCATGGTGATGGAGCTTTTGACCTTGCCGCGGCCTTTGCAGTAAGGGCAGTCGTCATAGACGGCGCTGCGTACGCTTTCGGAATGGCGCTGGCGGGTCATTTCCAGCAGGCCCAACTGCGAGATGGGCAGGACGTGCGTCTTGGCGCGGTCGCGGCGCAAGCCGTCTTTGATGCGCTGGCAAACGGCCTGCTGGTCGCGCCGGGATTTCATGTCAATAAAATCGAGCACGATCAGGCCGCCCATGTTGCGCAGGCGCAGTTGGCGGCAGATTTCGTCGGCGGCCTCCAGGTTGACGCGCAGGATGGTGGATTCCTGGTCGCGGCTGCTCTTGTGCCGTCCGGTGTTCACGTCAATGGCCACCAGGGCCTCGGTTTCGTCAATGACCAGGTGGCCGCCGCTCTTCAATTGCACCTGGCGGGAGAAGGCGTTCTCCAGTTGGCGGGTGATGTTAAAGCGGTCGAAGATGGGCTGATGCTCGTTGTAGAAAATGATCTTTTCCAACGCGCCGGTCCGCCGGCCGCCGGCGGAAATGCGCGAGACAATGGCGCACATCCGGTCGTAGGCCTGCTTGTTGTCCACCACCACCCGCTCCACGTCTTCGGTGAGGAAATCGCGCACGCAGCGTTCGATCAGGTCGGGTTCCTGGAACACGCAGGTGGCCGGGGGCTGATTCTTGATCTTTTCCTGGATTTCCGTCCACTGCTCCAGCAGGAGGGCCAGGTCGCTGATGAAATAGGCCTTCCGTTGCCCCTCGCCCGCCGTGCGCATGATGACCCCCATGTCGTCCGGGATATTGATTTCACGGAGGATGCTTTTCAGGCGCTGGCGCTCCTCCGGGTTCTCGATTTTGCGGGAAATGCCGCTCTGCTCGGAGTGCGGCAGGAGCACCAGATAGCGGCCCGGCAACACCAGATTGGTGGTCACGCGCGGTCCCTTGGTGCCGATGGGGCCTTTGGTCACCTGCACGATGATCTCGCTGCCCGGAGGATAATGCCGCGGGATGTCCTGCTGGGTGATGCGCGGGCGCTCGCGCCGCTTGGTCTGCCGCTCGACCACTTCCACCCCGCTGTCAAAGGGAGCGGGGATAATGTCCCAATAATGCAGGAAGGCGTTTTTCTCGAAGCCGATATCCACAAAGGCCGCTTTCATGCTGTTCTCCAAATTGCGGACTTTGCCCTTGAAAATGCTGCCCACCAGCCGCTCCTCCGTCGTGCGCTCAATGGTGAATTCCTCCAGGCGGCCCTCTTCGGTGACGGCGACGCGGGTTTCGAGGGATTCGGCGTTGATGATGAGGTCCTTATTGGTGCGGACCTCCGGCTTGATCAAGCGCTGCACCTTTTTGACGACCTTGTGGACGCGGGCCTTGAGGCTCTCCACCAGGCCCTTGGGGGCCGGTTCGGCCAACTGCACGGGTTCAAACTTCTCCTCCTGGACTTCTTCCGGGGTGTCCAGATGAGGTTTGCGGAAGTCTCCCCTCCCGCCGCCGGGCTGCTCCTGGGGCGGGGATATTTCGGCGGGGCCTTCCGGGGGCAGGCCGGCGGCCACGTTTTCGGCCCGCTCAATTTCCTGCTCATGGCGCGAACGGTCAAAGGGCAGGTCGGGGGCCTTTTGGCCCGTCGCCTCGGCGCGGGCTTCCTGGGCGGAGCGGTCTGGTTTGTTGGCGAAGCCGCCGGCGGGGCGGAAGCGCATGCCGCCGCGGCGGCGCCTGGAAAAGTTTCGATCACTCATAACTAATACGATTTTCGATAGATGTGGACGTTGTGCAAGAGGCCAATGGCGATCAGCGAGCAAACCACCGAAGACCCGCCATAACTGAGCAGCGGCAGTGGAATGCCCGTCACGGGCATCAAGCGTATGTTCATACCAATGTTGATGAAGACGTGGCTGAAGAGAAGCGTCACCACGCCGACGGCCAGCAATTGTCCCAGGCGGTCGCGCGCCTGGCTGGCGATTTTGATCCCGCTGAACAGGAGCACCGTATAGAGCGCCAGGACCACGACGCTTCCGACAAAGCCTTCCTCCTCGGCGACGACCGAGAAGATGAAATCATTGTGGGCTCCGGCCGAGGGCAGAAAACCCAGCTCGTGCCAGGTCCCCTGCCGCCAGCCCTTCCCGAACAAACCTCCCGACCCCACGGAGATCAGCGACTGATTGACGTTGTAATTCGCCGACTCCTTTTCCTTTTTGCCGACCAACCCAAAGTAGGACAGCAACCGGACTTTCTGATACGGTTTGACAATGGTGACCTTGGCCGGCGCATACACAATCATCGCCAGCATCAGCACCACCGCCGGGACCACGCAGGCCGCGAGTCTGCGGAGGAAACGATTGGGCACTCCGGCCACAAACATGATCGCCAGACAAACCGACAGGAACACCAGGGCCGAACCCAGGTCCGGCTCCATCAAGATCAGGAGAAACGGCAGCGCCGTATATCCCAGCGCGGCAAAAAACACCCGAGGACGCCGCAATTCCTCCACCGGCCGGCTCAAGAAATCCGCCAGCACCATAATGAAGGCGATCTTGGCAAATTCCGACGGTTGCAGGTGGAAGAGCCATCTCCGCCCCCCGTTGCGCACCGCACCGAACAAGATCACGGCCACCAGCGACGCGATGGACCCCCAATAGACCACCCGCGACCACCGCGCCAGCTTCCCATAATCCACCAGGCAAACGGCCCCCGCCGCCCCCAACCCCGCCGCGCACCAGATGATTTGCTGGAAAAACTTCTGCTGGTACAAGGGCAAATCCTGGGAGGCTTCCTCCGTCGCGCTGAAAACAAACAGCACCCCCACCACCGCCAGCGCCACCGCCGAGAGCAGCAGCGGCCAGTCGAACTCCCGCCTCCGTGGATTTAGATAAATTTCGCGCATTTAATTGCCGGCCAGCGCCGGTTTGGGATGGGTGGTTTGCTCCTCGCGGACAATCGCCTGGTATATCTTGCGCGCCACCGGAGCGCAGTGCGTCGCGCCAAACCCTCCGTCCAATATCATCACCACCACCGCGTAGCGTGGATTCTCGTAGGGGCCGAAGGAATCGAACCAGGTGACGGTTTTATAGTCCAGTTCCTCGGAATCCACTTCGGCGGTGCCCGTCTTGCCGGCGACGTGGAAATTGGGGAGGTAAGGCGCCGAACTTCCCGGATAATGGAATGCGGCATAGGCGTTGGCGCCCTCGTGTTCCGTGTCCTGGAGCATGGCCGCGCGGATGAGTTGCAAGTGCTGCGGATTGAGTTGCACTTGATCGCGCACACGGGCCTTCGCATAAAGCTCCTCCACCTCCCCGGTTTCGGGGGAAGAGGCGCTGCTGACGATGCGCGGCCAGAAAATGGTCCCCCCGTTGGCGATGGCGGCGACCATCACCGCCATTTGCAGCGGCGTGACGGTGATTTCCTGGCCGATGGCAACATAGGGCGCGCTGTTCAGGGGCATGGATTTGCCGGCTTGTTCGGGACGGGGAACAATCCCCGCCACTTCCTGGCGGGCGGCGAAGCCGGTCTTCTCGCCGAGATGAAAGCGTTTGGCCACTTCCAGCAACTTGCGCAGGCCGGCCTTCATGCCGTAGTGGCAAAAGTAGCTGTTGCTGGAATGATAAAACGCGCGCTCGAAATCATAGTCGCCGGGCGGGGCCAGGTCCTTGATATGATAACCCTGTTCATTGAAGATGCCGTGGCTCGGATCCAGCGGGTTGGCCGGGCTGTGGTAGATTTCCTCCGGGTCCATCACCCCGCTTTCCAGGCCGGCGATGGCCGTGATGATTTTAAAAGTGGATCCCGGGGGATAGGCCTCGAAGGTGGCGCGGTTGGCTTGGGGCTTCATCTTTGGATCGTTCAATTGCTCAAACCGCGCGGGGGAAATGGCCCTCACAAACTCGTTTGGATCAAACGCCGGGACGGAGACCATCGCCAACACATCGCCGCTATGCACGTCCATCACGACCGCGGCCCCGCGAATATTGGGCAACTCGGTGGAGAGGGCCTGTTGCGCCGCCCGTTGAATGGGCAGATCGAGGGTCAGGCAAAGATCGCCGCCGAGATGATTGGGGCTGAGGGTTTCTTCGCGCTGCCGGTAGTTCTGATTGTTGACCAGCACCAGATCCTCGCCCTCCTGCCCGCGCAACTGTTCGTCAAACACCTGTTCCAGGCCGGCCTCCCCCGCGTAATTGGCGGGGAGATATTTCCTGTCGCCACCCGTCGGACGGGCGTAGCCCAGCAAATGAGCCGCCAGGTCTTTGTGCGGATAATTCCTCACCGGTTCAGTCTCCAGCTCCAATCCGGGCACGTTGGACAATTGCTCGGAAAACCGGGCAATCTGCTCGGCATTGAGATTGGTCAAAATCTGCATCGGCACGTAGGTGTAGTTCGTGTCGAAATGCCGGAACCGGGCTGCATCCAGCGCCACGGTCTGCTGCAAGAGGGCGCCCACGCGCGCGCTGAGGTTGCTCACCACATTATACTTGGCCTCCATCTTCAAGCCGGGACGCGCGCCGGCCGGCACTTTGGCCGCGCCGGCCGGCAGTTTGGCGGAGCCGGGATGCAGCCGCCGGTACTCCTCCGCCAGATGGTTGGTGTATTCCGGCAAAACATGGTTGGTGTATTCGTATTCGAATTGGCCCCGCAACTCCTCCAGGCAAATGGCCACGTTGTATTGCGCCTTGTTGTCGGCCAGCGCGTTGGTTCCGGTCCGGTCCAGAATCCGGCCCCGCACCGCCGGCACGGCGATGGTGCGAAAGGATTGGTACTCCATTTTGCCCCGCATCTGTTTTCCCGAAACAATCTGCACAAACCACAGCCCCGTCAGGAGCGCCAGCAATCCCGCCGCCATCACCACGCTCACGGCCCGCAGCCGCCGCGCCTCCCGCTTAAATGCGTCAAATATAAACATATTACAGCCGCCCCCGTTTGATTTCGCGGTCCGGCCGGAAACTCGACTGCTGGAGCAACGGGTACTCAAACGCCCGCCGCAGGCGCCCAAAAAGCGGGAAAAACCACGGCGTCAACACCCCGCCCGCCAGCGCCCCCACCACCCACTGCCAGAACGTCCGCCATCCCAGCAGCGGCGAGGCCCCCAGGTTCAAGAGCAGAAACAGCGTCGCCAGCGGACACAGCGCGCCGGCCGCCAGCCCCAGCGCGCTCTGGGCGAATTGATGCTCCCGCAAGAGCAAATCGCGCTTGCGCAAAATGAGGAACCCGATCAGGAAGAGCGGCAGGATGCTCACCCCCAGGGGATTGGCCGAAAGGCAATCCAGCCAAAGCCCGCCGCAGGCCGCCAGCAACGCCACCGCCCCAATTCCGCCGGTCAAACTGGTATAGACCATCAAGGCCGGCAGCAGGCTGATTTGCGCCCCCAGCAGATTCCGGAACAAGTCAAACGAGGCCTCCAAAAAGACCCCCGCGTAGGCCAGCGCCAGGATAAAGATGGTGTTGAGCCAGTTCATGGCAGGATCACCCACACTTCCTCCAGGGCACCCATATCGGCGAACAATTGCACCCGTCCTTCCGTGCTCAACCCATTCTCCTGCGGCTGCGCGTCCACGACCCGGCCCACCGGGATGCCGCCGGGGAACACCCCGCCCGCGCCCGAGGTGATGATCCGGTCACCGGGACGCACCCGGCTGGTCCCGGAAAGATATTCCAGATCCAGCATGTTGTTTTCCCGGGGACTGGAAGAAGTGGACATGAGCACGCCCGTCTCGTTGTTCGTCTCGTCTTGCACGGACACCCGCAGCCCCGGATCGCCCAGCAGAAGCACTTGCGACCGGTTGTCCCCAACGATTTGCACCTTTCCCACCAAGCCATCCGGCGTGAGCACCGCGCAATTCGCCCGCACGCCATCGCGGCTGCCCAGGTCAATCCACACGCTGCGCCACCAGGTCGAAGGCTCGCGGGCGATCACCCGCCCCATTCGCAACCGCCACGGCTTCTGCGGCGGAATCTTCAGCATCTGATGCAACTGCTCATTTTCGCGCCAGACCTCCGCGGCTTGTCGCAGTTGGAGGTTGAGCACTTGGTTTGAAGCCAGCAGGTCCGCGTTTTGCCGGAGCAACTCCCGTCTGGAGACAAGGGCATCAGCACCCCTGGCCAGAGAGTCGTGCGTGGAAGCTGCCAGGCCGAACAAAGGCAAAAACAGCCCGCTGACCGCAAGCTTGAGCTTGCCCGCCGTCGGGGTGGGAAGGTTCAGGAGCACCACCACCAGCAAAACCACCAAGATCAAAAATAGATAATGCGACTTCTTTAACATTTGGCCCATTGGGCCTCGGTCCCCGCAGGCGGGGCCGGCTTTCTTGCCCTCCGCGTTCCCGTGAGGGCGCGGCGATATTGTTTGGGCGAACGGGGTTTTAAGTCTTGGTGGAGGTCAATCGCGTCAGAAATTCGATGTTTTGCAGCACTTGTCCCGTCCCTTCCGCCACCGCGCTCATCGGGTCCTCGGCCACATGGACCGGCAGCCCGGTTTCCTTGGCCACCATGCGGTCAATGCCGCGCAAGAGCGCGCCCCCGCCGGCCATGACAATGCCCCGTTCCACCAAATCGGCGGACAGCTCCGGCGGACAGCGCTCCAGGGTAATGCGGATGCTCTCCAGGATGCTGGAGAGGGGCTCCTGCAATGCTTCACGAATTTCTTCCGAACGAATGGATAAGGTCTTTGGCAGACCGGCGCCCAAATCGCGCCCCTTGACTTCCATGGTCAACTCCTGCTCCAGCGGGAAGGCAGATCCTACCCGGACCTTGATTTCTTCCGCTGTCCGTTCGCCAATCATTAGATTATAGGCTCGCTTCATGTGCGCCACGATCGTCTCGTCAAACTCATCGCCGCCGACGCGCAAACTGCGGCTGAAGACTATTCCAGCCAGGGAAATAATCGCGATCTCGCACGTCCCGCCCCCAATATCCACGATCATATTTCCCGCCGGCTCATGCACGGGAAGCCCCACCCCGATGGCCGAGGCCATCGGTTGGGGGATCAGATGCACATCGCGGGCGCCCGCGTGCGTGGCGGAATCCTTGACCGCCCGCCGCTCCACCTCGGTGATGCCCGACGGCACGGCGACCAGCACCCGCGGCGCGATTAATTTGCGATGATGGACCCGTTGAATAAAATGCCGGAGCATCGCCTCGGTGATCTCGAAATCGGCGATCACTCCGTCTTTCATGGGCCGGATCGCGATGATATTCCCCGGGGTGCGTCCCAACATCCTCTTGGCTTCCTCGCCCACCGCCAGCACGTTGGTCGTGCCGGCCTCGATGGCGACCACGGAAGGCTCGCGCAGCACGATGCCCTTGTCTCTGACATAAACCAGACAGTTGGCGGTGCCCAAGTCAATTCCGATATCGTTGGAAAACAGGCCTTTTAATTGCGCAAACATGAATTTAGCCTTGCAATCGTGTCAAGGTTACGGGCACGTGCCCGGTGGGGTCAAGTTTATTCACTGCGCCCCATTTCCCGCGGGTGTGTGACCGGAAAGTAACCTGAATTCAAAAAGACCGTTTGGCCGGTGTTTTTTGCTTGCATTGTTGTATCTATAGGGATACAACTAGCCCATGCCAAATGCCATTGATCAACTCGC
>Ga0181536_10000788_pt1 | contig 38159 bp, 31 predicted proteins | sample PEATcosm2014_Bin_41_FD_121105 | JGI IMG/M metagenome (GOLD analysis project Ga0181536, IMG submission 121105) | Peatland microbial communities from MTU Mesocosm Facility, Houghton, MI, USA - PEATcosm2014_Bin17_60_metaG | ecosystem: Environmental > Terrestrial > Soil > Wetlands > Peat | place...
CCGCGAACCGGTGGGCGTGGTTGGCGGCATCGTGCCCTGGAATTATCCGCTGCAAATCGCGGTCTGGAAGGTCGCCCCGGCGCTGGCCTGTGGCTGCTCGGTGGTGTTGAAACCATCGGAGATGACGCCGCTCACCGCGCTCAAGCTGGCCGAATACTCGATGGAGGCCGGGATTCCGGAAGGCGTGGTGAACGTCGTCACGGGTTACGGGCCGACTGCCGGCGAAGCGCTGGGGCGCCACATGGACGTCGACAAGATCAGCTTTACGGGCAGCGTCCGCACGGCGCGCGCCCTGCTGAAGGCGTCCGCGGAGTCCAACCTGAAGCGGTTGAGTCTGGAGCTGGGCGGCAAGTCTCCGAACATCATCTTTCCCGATTGTGATATGGAGTCTGCGCTCAAATCCGCATTCTGGGGCATCTTCGCCAACAAGGGCGAGGTCTGTAGCGCAGGCTCGCGCCTATTGTTGCACGCGGACATTCACGACAAGTTTCTCGACGAGCTCGTGGCTCGCGCGCTGAAAATGAAAGTTGGCGATCCGCTCGATCCATCGACGGGGATGGGTTCGCAGATTTCTGCCACGCAGCTTGATCGTATACTGGGCTACATCCGTTCCGGACGGGACGAAGGAGCGAAGCTGTTGTGTGGCGGCGAGCGCGATACCGCCGGCGCAAAGGCGAAAGGCTTCTATGTGAAGCCCACGATCTTCTCCGAGGTGAAGCCGCAGATGAAGATCGCGCAGGAAGAGATTTTCGGCCCGGTGCTCGCCGCGCTGCGGTTCCGCGATGCCGATGAGGCGGTTGCGATTGCGAATTCCACCATCTACGGCCTGGTCTCGGCGGTGTGGACGCGCGACATTCACCTTGCGCACCGCGTCGCTAACGACATCAAGGCGGGCGTGGTCTGGATCAACACGTATAACGGCTTCGATACGTCAACGCCATTCGGCGGCTACAAGCAGTCCGGTTTCGGCCGCGATCTGGGCGCCTATGCGCTCGACCAATACACAAACGTCAAGTCCGTCTGGGTGGCGCTGTGATGACCCCGGAGGAAGTGCGAAAGCTGCTGGAGCAGAACGAGGTCAAGCGCATCAAGCTGGGAGCGTACGATATCGACGGCACGCTGCGCGGCAAATATGTGAGCAGCGAAAAATTCCACTCGGCAGCGCAGTCCGGTCTGGGCTTTTGCGACGTCATCTTCGGTTGGGACATTGGCGACGTACTTTACGACAACGTCAAGTTCACGGGCTGGCATACCGGGTATCCCGACGCGAACTGCCGTATCGCGCTCGATACCTTTCGCCTGATTCCGTGGGAGCCGGGCACGGCATTTTTCCTGATGGATTTCGTGACCCGCGATGGTCAGCCGCTGCCCATCGCGCCGCGGCAGGTGCTCCAGCAAGTGGTGGCTCGCGCCGAGGTGTTAGGGTACACGCCATTCTTCTCCGCCGAGTACGAGTTTTTCTTTTTTCGCGAAACGCCTGATAGCCTGCGCGCCAAGAATTTCCGAGGCCTGACGTCTCTGACACCGGGCATGTTCGGATACAGCGTGGTGCGCGCATCGGCTAACTCCGCCCTGGTTTTGCAGATGCTCGATCAACTGGCCGCTTTCAATTGCGCATTGGAAGGTCTGCATACCGAAACCGGGCCAGGCGTTTACGAGGCCGCGATCACGGTTGACGAAGCCCTACCCGCCGCGGACAAAGCAGCGCTGTTCAAGACCGCGGTGAAAGAGATCGCCGCTCGCCAAAACCTCACGCCTACGTTCATGGCCAAGTGGAATCCCGATCTGCCCGGGTCGAGCGGCCATCTGCACCAGAGCCTGTGGGATAGCGCGAAGCACAGGAACCTGTTCCACTCGGCCGACGCGGGCGGCATGTCCGCGCTCATGCAACATTACATCGCGGGCCTGGTCACGAATCTCCCGGAATTGGCAGCAGTCATCTGCCCAACGATCAACTCGTACAAGCGCACGGTACCCGGTGCTTGGGCGCCGATCAACGCCACCTGGGGCGTGGACAACCGCACGACGGCGGTGCGCGCGATTCCAGGCGGCAGTAAATCGGCGCGCATTGAGCTGCGCCTGTCAGGTGCGGACATCAATCCTTATCTGGCTATGGCCGCATCCCTTGCCGCAGGGCTCGACGGAATTGAGCGCAAGCTCGAACTTCCTCCACCCACCGTCAATGCCTACTCTGGTGACGCGCCCCCGTTGCCGCGCACACTAGCGGCCGCCGCGAAGCTGTTCCGTCAAAGTGCGATGGCTCGCCGCTGGCTGGGCGACGAGTTTGTTGACCACTTTGCAGCCACGCGCGAATGGGAAGTGCGCCAGTTCGAGAAGGCGGTGACGGACTGGGAACTGGCGCGGTATTTCGAATCGGTGTAATTCAGTCGCGGCGTGCTATCGTAGCTTTTTCCGATGAGTCTCTCGACATTCTCTTTCCCCACTACCATCGTCTTCGGAGCTGGTACGGTTGATCGGCTCGCTGGCGAGCTCAGCAAACGCAACGTCCGCCGTCCCCTGCTGGTCACCGACGCGGGAATCCAGCGCACCACAGTTTTCGAACGCGTACGGCGGCTGGTCCCCGAAGCGGCTGTCTTTTCGAAAGTCGATCCCAATCCGACCGAGCAAAACGTACTCGACGGCGTGGCTGAATACAAAGGAGCCGGTTGCGATGGCGTCATCGCGCTGGGTGGCGGCTCTCCCCTCGACGCTGCCAAAGCCATTCGCCTCCTGGCCACGCACGAGGGTCCGCTGGCCGGTTACGACGACATGCTCGATGGTTCCAATCGCATCTCGTCCAACTTGCCGCCCTACATCGCCATCGCCACCACTTCCGGCACCGGCAGTGAGGTGGGCCGTTCGGCCGTGATCACGATTCAGGCCACGAATCGAAAAACCGTTATATTCAGCCCGTATTTGATCCCGTCCGTCGCGCTCGCCGATCCCGAACTGACTCTTGACCTGCCGCCGCACATCACGGCCGGTACCGGCATGGACGCATTCACGCACAACGTTGAGGCGTATCTCGCCAAGGGTTATCACCCCATGTGCGACGCTATTGCGCTCGCTGGAACTAAACTGGTTTGGGATAATTTGCCGCGCGTCATGGATCATCCGCACGACCTCGAGGCGCGCTCGAGCATGATGATGGCTGCCATCATGGGCGCGGTCGCGTTCCAGAAAGGGCTGGGTGCCGTTCATTCGCTGGCGCATCCGCTCTCCACCGAATGCGGCATGCATCACGGGACCACCAACGCGATTCTCTTGCCCGTGGTGCTGGAGTACAACCGGCCCGCGGTGCCGGAGCGCATTCTCCAGCTTGCTGCGTTGCTCGGAGGCGGTGATGCGGCCGAGAGAGTCCGGGAACTGAATCGCCGGGTATCTATCAAACCCCGTCTGCGCGACTGGGGTGTGCCAGAGTCCGTCCTACCGGCGCTCGCGGACAAAGCCGTCGAGGACGGTTGTCACCAGCTCAACCCGCGCCCGTGCACGCGCGAGGATCTGCTCCAACTGTATCGCCAGGTGTATTGAGCGGTGCGGCAGGCTTTTCCGGCCAACGTTGTTACAATGGCTATTCCATGCAGGTATTGCAGGCGGGGCAGCACAAGTTCATTTACCTCGAGCTCGACACGGAAACGGTGAGCAACGTCGCCCGGCAGGCGGGCTTTGAGATTAAGGTGCAGGACGGAGCTCGCAGCCTTTCGGCGGATCTGATAGCTACAGGCCGGCAGTCGCCGTTGTTGTTGTTCGACGCCGCCGATCCCGCCAACCTGGGTTGGTTTTCCCGTTGCCAGTTTTACGTGGACGGACGCACAGGGGCGGTGATGCAGACACCGATGACGATGGCCAATCAACTGGACCGCACCGGCAAGCCGCAAGGGAACTCTGTCCGGCTGACGATCACCAAGGAATTGCCGGCGAGCTATCGGCTACCGGGCAAAAAGCCCCTCACCGAGCAAGTCCTCTATGCGCTTCTCTACAATTTTCTAAATGCGCTTACCAAGACCGGGGTCGCGGTCTGCGGCGCATCCGTGGTCAAGGCGCTTGCCGGCCGCACAGAGAGCTGACCAGCTTCCATCCCCGGTATGCGAGCCGGTCACAACAAAGCAAGAAAAATAAGTGATCAACTAACAATGCTTTCCGAGCTCTTCGATCTAGCAGGCGGTAGAAAGCTGCAGACCCGATCCGACAATGTGGGTGTATGAGAACAGTAGGTTTAGCGCTGTGTAGTCTGTGTACGATTACCCTGTATGGACAATCGGTATCAATTACGGCGCCAACCGCAGGTCAAACACTCAGCGGCTTTTCTGGGTTCTCTTTTATCGCGTCAGTTACCAGTGCACCGAACGCATACAACGTGTGTTACACCGTGGATGCCTATCCGGTCCCTGGTCCTGGGCCATCCTGTAGCCGCACCGCGCCCTACGCGGTGCCGTGGGACACATTCTGGGTCTTGAACGGGCCGCACCAGGTCGTGGCCACCGCCTACGACGCTCTGGGGAATGTGATTGCTACTTCGAGTCCAGTGGCATTCACGGTAGCCAACACCTGGCCATGCTCCTGGGTACCAGCGATCACGGTCACTACGGGGACCTCTCTGGCGTCCAACTGGTCCGGCAAGGTTAGCGTCAGCGGCACGCTAACGGGAACTTATGCCGGGTCAGATACATTTCAATGGAATTGGTTCATTGATGGCGTACCTCTACAGCAAATAACCAACACCAATGCCACCAATTCACTGACCCTTGATACAAGTCAATTCGTCAACGGTCCGCACGTAGTTGCGCTTGTCACGCAAGACCAGGGCTCTTCTTGTACCACTTACTCCGATGGCTATGAAGGGGCCGCCACGGAATGGTCCCGGACGGTGACGTTCAGTAATACGTCCACGGTGATGGAAGTTCGTGAGAACGCGCACGAGGTGTTCCTCGCGCCGGCCGGCACCTTTACCCTTAACCCAACGTTGGTCAATACGGATGGCAGCACGGCGACCGGTTACACGTTTGACTTCCTGTCTCTCAACACATCTGTCGCCACGGTCGGTGCAACTACTGGAACCAGTAGCGTTGTAACTGCGGTCGCCAATGGCAATGCTCAGATTGTGACGATGGCTGAGGTCACTACTGGAACGGACCTCGCAACGGTTGGTTCTCCCCCAACTAGCACCGTCGCATCCTCGTCTCACCCCTTCACCTATCGCAACATCGGGGAACTGCTCCGCGTGACCGGGGGGACGGGCTGGACCACCGGCCTTTACACGATCACGAATGTGGACACAAACGGCACGGCTTACCTCAGCTCCAACGCGGAGACAACGGGAAGCAGCGGCGGGAGCTTCGCGGAGGGTCCGACCCGCACGACGTGGATCTTCGTTGACAATTCGAACATCCTGCCCCACTTCGGCACGGACGGATCAATTCTCACAGCCTACAATCCTGCGAAGTCGTTCTTTATGAACGAGGCATTCAATTCAATCGACGGATTTGGCGACCAGCCTTACAATACGGACCTGCTGGGGTTTGGGGACGATATCAACGCCTCAGGCTACAACACGATCGAGCTTGGCGTGACCAATCAGGACATGAGCCAATCGAGCCAGACCAATTTCCAAACCGCGCAAACGTCATACCTGAACGGCTACATCGCTGCTATCGCACCGTGGCCCAAGTTTAGATTTTTCGGAACAGGAGACAATCTCACCAGTTCGCAATTTTATTACACGACGCGAGGGCCAGGCGCTTCTTGGACACCGCCGGCAGTACAGTACATTTTCCAGGGACTGAAGAATGCCGGTAATTTCATCGGCGTATCTTGGCACGACGAAATCAACGGCCCGTGGGGACCAAATCCACTGCAGGGGCCAATACAGTTTGTTTCATCCCCGACAGTCCACAGCGGCTTGACTTCGATCACATCGAACGGCAGCACTTGCACCGCCAATTGGACCGGATGGGCGTTTGCCGGCAGCGGGACCCTCATAATCCACGGAGCCACTACGGCCAACTTCAACAACGCAACAGGAACGAGCTATACACACAACACGGTGAACGCAAACACATTTACGTTCCCCTGCTCGGTCACATCGGGCACGTATAACTCAACTACTGATCCCGGACTCACCATCGAGCCGAATTTTTACGGGTGGACCGGTTCCGATTACATTCACTACGACGCGTGGGCGCAGATGATGACGTGGACGAACGCCGTCGCCGGCCATACACAGGTCAGCGGGTCCAACGCGGCAGGGACGACACTTCAGTCCATAGCCAATTGGAGCGGTAATGGCATCCAGAGCGTCGAGTCGATTACCCAGGTTGGGAATTGGGCGGACTTGTATTGGAGCCACAACGGGGAGAACTACCTCGTATCACGCGCGAGTTCGTTCGCGTTGATCACGGACAGCCCGCAGATCTCCGCCGGCATAGAGGAAGGGTATTTCACGCGCTTAAGATACGGGAGCTTCAACCCGGCGTTGCCCATCACCGTTCAGACGCAAGGAACCACAGCCAATTACGGATTCGAAGGGTACCCGGTCACCATTGCTTCCATATCAAATAACGTCATCACTTTCACGGCTCCGCACAACATTTCTGTAGTAATTCCGGGGGTTACCCGGCTGTGGATTACCGGTTCATCCAATTCCGCATACAACACAAATTTCAATGTTAATAGTGTGCTCAGCCCCACGTCCGTATCGGTCTCTCTGGCGGCATCCGATTTTTCCGGCACCGCAACCGGAGGAACAATCACGTTCCAGAATGGCTACACGAAAAGTTTATCAAGCATCACGGCTAGCGGGTCGATACAATCCTACGGGGACACAGCGACCTACGGCGGATCCTCGGACAATTCGGTGCAGAGGCAACGTGGTCAAACGTTTACTATTTCTGGTTCCACTGGGGCTGCCTCCTTCAATACGCGCACGTTCTACGTGACTGGTGAAAACTTCTCAGTGGCGCAGGATAGCAATGGTGACGCGGTTTCCTGGTTTTACTTTCGAGAACTCCCAACTGGTTCCTCCACTGGGGGGACAGCGTTTATTGTCGCCGACAACGACTTTATCAAGGGCCGGAACGGCAGCGTTGAGTTGGCTGGTGGCAATTACGCGCACCCGGGGTTTGGATTTGTTTCGGTGATTGAGGCAGCCATTCTCCGCGCGGCTGGTCAACGGCTGTATAAGTTTGCGGATACCGTGCAAGGATACTACGATCACACCGTTACGCTTAGCAACGGAATGCTTGTTAAGGCCGGGTGGACGGGTTTGTTTTCACAGAGTAATGTCACGGTGTTTCAGGACAATACTCATGGGGGACAGCTATTTGCTCATCCACATTGGGAGAACGGGTATAGTGTCCCCATGTTCCACGCCGTGAACCTGGCCACCTTACTGATCAACGTGAACCAGAAGTACATCCTCCAACCGGCGCTGAACAGCCCGGACTACGGTCCAGTCTTAGATTGCGGCGCGCGCGCGGGGTCGTATGGAGACATTCTGATGTGTGTGAACGGGACGGAGGGTCCGCAGACACGCACATTTAATCTGTCTGCTTATTTGCAATCCGGCCAGCAGATCGTCAGGTACATGAGCGACCCGCAGGGGATTACGATGACCACCCTGGCGGCAGGCACAGCGAGCGACACGGTTACCCTGAATCCGGAAGCCGCGGTGTTTTACGTCTTCCCGGTCCAGTTCAGTGCCGAGCTAGAACAACCGGCGATTAATGTCAACCTAGCCGATGTCCCCAATGCCGCGGCCGTAGCGGTGCGTTACCATTACGACTTGTACCTGCTGGACAAGCCGACGACGAACGCTTTCAGTTGCGGGACGGGATCCTGCACGCTACCGGTAAACCGCAACATCGGGCCAGTGTATTACCGGCTGATTTATCTCGGTGCGGGCTCGAAGGTGCTGGCAACTTCCGACGTGCAAACGCTATAAGTCGGCTGCTTGCGCAGGTGCTGGCTCCGCCGGGGTGTGAACGCCGGTTACTTCCTCATAGAGCGACAAAGTCCGGGAGACCATTGTCTCCAGGCTGAATTGCTGCCGGGCTCGCAAGCGAGCGGCGTTACCCAGCGACGCACGCAAGTCTGGATCATTCAGCAGGGTGTTGATGGACGCAGCCAGCGAATCGGGGTCGGCAGGCGGTACCGTTAATCCCGTCTGCCCATGTGGCGAAACGAACGGCACCCCAGACTGAAGATTGGTGTTGACAACCGGCAAACCGGCGGCCATAGCCTCGACTTGCGCGATGCCAAACGCCTCACTCCTCACGACAGACGGAAGAACGAAGACCTCGGCGGCGTGGTAGCATGCCACCAACTTCGCATGGTCCGTCTTTCCCAAGAAATGTACGCGGTCTGTGACGCCTAACTGCGAAGCAAGTGCGGCGAGACTGCCGTGCAGGGGGCCTGTCCCAACGATGAGGAGATTTCCTTGGACCTGGGTCATGGCGCGAACCAGGTGCTCGAAGCCCTTGTAGTAAACCAGCCGCCCCACACTGACGATGAGCCGCTCCCCGTACTGCTGGCGCACCTCGGCAACGGCATCCGGGGGGCAATGGTCAAAGTCCTCGATGCGTATTCCCAAAGGAATTACGTGGCACCTGTTCTTGTGGCGGGCGAGAATGGAAGAGGTTTCCAGGTAGTTAGGAGAAGTTGTGATGATGGCGGCACTACGGCGCAACGCAGCGTGTAAGAAAGGCTCGAATGCGGGACCGAGGAATTTCTGGCGCACCAGATCGCTGTGGTAAGTGACCACCAGGGCCCCGCGATATCCGCTGGCGAGATATGCAAGAACAGCCACGGGATTCGGCAAGTGGAGATGCACGATATCGCCGCGAAAGCCGTGGAGCCTGGGAATCATTCCAGGGCATAGCGGGCTGGACGCGGCCGTGAACCAGGTAGGCAGGCGATGGACAGGGACACCGTCCAGGGTTTCTTCGACGCTCGAGTGATCCTCGTTCGCGACAATCACCTCGACATCCAGTGACTTCCGCAGTTCCGCGCATAGCGCTTGTAGATGGGTTTCAATCCCACCCATGTGTGGCGGATAGAACTTCCCCACGTGCAGAACCTTGGGGACTTGACGGTTCCCGTTACTTACTAATCCATTGGTTGTCACGGGTGAAGTCAACGCGTTTGGTAGCCGATACGGCTCGCCCAGCGCCGGGATGGCGATTCCACCAAACGGTGCAGGAGGCATGCGACCGCGATCGCGAGCGCCACGCCGAAAAACGGCAGAACCCACTTTAGCTGAGGGAAGCTATGCGCCCACCTAAGTGCCAGGCCGAATACCATATTCCCAACGAAAACGTGCATCAAGTAGAGAGAATAACTAATGTCGCCCAGGAAATTAAGTAATCGAAGGTTAATATTGACGAAAAGAATGGCAGCGCAGGAAGCCATCGCCACCACAGCATCCGGCACGCCATCCACCCACGCCGCCAATGCAAGAGCGAGAAGGATCGCACCGAGCGTTTCGCGTGAGGGCGCTTTCAGAGAGGTCTGCCGGAAGGCCAAGATCCCGATCGCAAACAAAGGGAGATAGTGGGGAAGAAGAGCCCGATTATTCCCCGCCAGCGTGGCCAGCACGCCAAACAGCACGACGATCAGTATGGGCGTGAACCGCGCTCTCCACGCCAGGAGCGGAAAGCACAAACCCACAAAGATGTAATACTGAAACTCAATTGCCAGTGACCAGTAAGACATCTGCAGCCACGGCATGCCAAGAAACGCATTGACGTAGGCGAGGTGGGCGAACACCTGGGGCCAGGGAATCTGGTAGGCGTGGTGTCCAGGCAACAATCCCGACACCCAATAGCCCAAGACGACAAGTACAACCGATGCAAGGTAAGGCGGGTCAAGGCGAGTTATGCGCTTCAACAAAAAGCGAAAGAACGAGCGGACCTGATAGCCGGCCCGGAACAAGGAGAACGGGATGATGAATCCGGAGATGACGAAGAACACCTGAACGCCGAGCCAGCCGTATTTTCCACTAGCGCGGTAGGCGCCGAATTGTTCCACAAATTGAGCGTTAGTGAAATGGAACCAGCAGACCGACAAGGCGGCAATGCCACGCATGGCGTCGATGGTGTGAATGTGCCGGCGTGCGGCGGATGGCTGAGCCGGGGCGACGGGCGGCGGGGGAGAGAGTTCAGTAGGGTTTTCTGTAAGCACAGGGGCTCCTGGGACGCAAGCGAATGGTGTGGGGTCAGTTGCGGGGAAGAGTGCAGCCCCGAGTCCGGATGGCTCGGGGCAATCGGTATCCGGCTCTATACGCCGGTGAGTTCGCCCTCACGGTTGTGTGCGGACGATAAAACGGCAAGATCAGAGTGGACCATCTCCTTGACGAGCGCAACGAAATTCACCTTAGGCTGCCAATTAAGGGTAGAACGGGCCTTGGATGCATCACCGACGAGCAGATCGACCTCGGCTGGCCGGTACAGGGCATCATCGGTTTTTACGTAGTCGTGATAATCTAGGCCGACCTCGGAGAACGCGACTTCACACAGTTCCCGGACACTGTGAGTTTCGCCGGTGGCCACCACATAGTCGTCCGCGGTGGGCTGCTGCAACATGAGGTGCATGGCCCGTACGTAGTCACGGGCGTGGCCCCAATCGCGTTTGGCGTCCAGGTTTCCCAGCTGCAGCTCGGATGCGAGGCCACACTTGATGCGTGCGACGCCATAAGTCACCTTGCGAGTAACAAACTCCAGACCGCGGCGTGGACTCTCATGGTTGAACAGAATGCCGTTGCAGCAGAACATTCCGTAGGCCTCACGATAATTCATAGTGAGATGAAAACCGGCAACCTTACTAATGCCGTAGGGACTGCGGGGATGAAACGGCGTACTCTCCCGCTGTGGAGTTTCCTGCACCTTGCCGAACATTTCGCTCGAGCCCGCGAAGTAAAACTTACACTGCTGCTGCAACTCGCGAAGCGCGGCCAGCACATAGTGCGTGCCGTTGATGTTAGTGGCCATGGTGGAAAAACCATCGGCAAAGCTTTCCGCGACGAAGCTCTGGGCGGCCAAATGGTAACACTCGTCAAAACGGTTTCGGGCCAAGACGTGGAAGATACTCGGATAGCTGTCCAAGTTGGCGGCGTGGAGCTGGATGCGGCTCAGAATGCCGGTAAGACGGCTGAGGCGGTGCGCGGGCTGCTCGAGCGCAACGCGGCGGATCAGTCCGTGTACCTCATAGCCCAAGTCCAGTAAGTACTCAGCCAGATAACTGCCGTCCTGGCCTGTGATACCTGTAATCAATGCGGTTTTCTTCATCAACAATCGCCTCGTTCTTGTGTTAGTCTGTCCAGTATTCCGACTTAGATGGGCAACCGCTCCCTTTGGTCGCGGCTCGGTAAGTGCTCACTTCAGCGGTTGAGTAGCCAACCACCGATAATACTCGCGATACTGTTCGGCAATAGTGGCGGTGGAGAACTGGGTGGCCCTCGACAAGCCGCAATTTCTCAGTGTGTCGCGCTCCTCCGGATGGTCCAAGAGCTGGGAAATGGCTTGGGACCACCTCGCGACATCCGCTTCCGGGACTACGCGACCGGCAGAGCCGATTACGTGTGGAATTTCTCCCGAGTCACTGCCGACCACCGGCACACCGCAAGCAAACGCTTCGATGAGCATTCGGCCAAACTGCTCTCTCCAATTCTTCATGGTCTGGCTGGGCGCGACCATCAGATCCATCGAGCCGAGGTATCGGGGCACTTCAGCGTGCTTCGCCAGCTTGATTCGGACGCGGTCTGACCAACCTTGCTTTTCTGCCCACGCTTGGACTTTTTCCTGGTATTCGCCGCTTCCGAGAAGCAGCAGGCTCCACGGGCGGAATGCGCCGATCTGCTCCATAGCTTGCATGAGGACGTCGAGCCCTTTGGCTTTGGTGAGCCTGCCAACGAAACCCACGACCGGAGCTTTGAGTCCCAGTTCCTGCAATACGGCCGTCCGTTCAGCGGGCGGCAAGGGCCGGAACTCACTGAGGTCTACCGCCAGATTCAGAATGCGCCCCTTTTGCTTAGGAAATCCCTTACTGACCATGGCTTCGAAAACCAGGCCGGCGCCGGCGATCCATCCTTGCGCGCGGGACAAAGTGGTGCGCTCGAAGTATCCAAAAGGAGGCGGGTAGGACTTGACGTAACTCTGCGCGGTGCGGAAACAGAAGCGAGCGGAACTGTTTTTCAAAGCGTGCGCGATTTGATATCCAGCCAGGATGTAGGGCTCTTCCCAAGCATGCACGAGGTCAAACTGGTGGTCCTGCAGGAGAGCACGCAGAGCCTTGGCATCGTAGCGGAATATGTGAATGAAGCGGCTGAGCGTAGTGCCCAAGGGAATGAGACGCAGCGGCGACCCAGGCGGCTCGGGCTCCATCTGGATGGGCCGCAAGTCGCCATGAAAGTAGCTGGGGGCAGCCACGGTTACCTGGAATTCGGAATTAGCGGCAACCTCGCGAACCACCGCGCGATTCAGGGCAACGCAATAGGAATGGCCGATGGTGAGGATGCGCATCGGGCGGCTCAGGCAGCAGCAAATCCTTTCGAGAAAGTGGTCATGGTTTTTAGCAATTCGGGCCTGTCGGCAGGGGCGGCGATGATATTGGCATCCCAATTCACGTCGCGAACGGGTACCGCGCTGCCCAGCACACCGGCATGGTATCCCAGCTTTCTAAGTGCCGTGAGGACGGCTTCGTTGGTGTTGTGAAGCTCGATGATGAGTAAGGGCCGGCTGGCGGCGAGCGTGGCGGCGGCGCCTTCCAGCAACTCCGCTTCGGCTCCCTCGACATCGATTTTGATTAGATCAGGGTAAGGCAATTTATCCGGACCGCACAGGGAGTCGAGCGTGCGCACACTGACTTCGATTGCTCCGGAAGATTGGACCGGAGCCTTGCCGACGCTCGTGAGCATTCCCCAGGTGGGTTCGGCGGAGGTGCAGAAAGTCTCGGTGCGGTTGGAGCCACCGAGGGCGTCGCGGCAGACGGTGATGTTTGAGAAACCGTTCAGAGCGGCGTTATGTTCAATCTGCCGCGCGTTATCGGGCAGCGGTTCGAAACAGACGACACGGCCGGCGGGACCTAAGAGGCGGGCCGCGAGAACAGCAAAAAAGCCCACGTTGGCGCCGGCATCAAAATACACCATCCCGGGCCGGAGCACGGTGGCCAGAGCTTTCTGCACTTCGGTTTCATGGCTGCCGAGAATAAAGCCGCTGTGAGATCCGGCAACGTTGAAACGGAGACCTTGCGCGACTCCATTGAGGATGACGCCATCCCGGCCCTTGACCCAGGAGGCGCCCCACGAGCAAACTCTGCGCAACAGCGGGCTGCGCCACTGGTTGTGCGAGACGAATTCAATTACCGGCGTCGGAACAGCACTAATGATCGTGCTCGCGAATTTATTCACCTTACTCACTCATCCTCCCTGTTTTTGTGAGTGCCGCAGGGCGCGGTCGACTAGCGATACGGGGCCATCCTGGCGAGCCGCGATTAAGAAAAACCGGTCGCGCATCACGGCAGCGCCCTCCTCTAAAGAGACGAACGCTCCTTCCGGGGGAGCCACGAAGAATTGATATCCGGCGGGGAACAGACTCAGCAGGCGCTCGACGGACCCGCCGAATTTTTCCAATCCCACGCCAACGTGCGCTTCGACGAAGCAGTCCGGGCCGTGCGCTAGCGTCTGGCGGGCTCCCTGGAGCACTGCGCATTCAAAACCCTCGACGTCGACGAACAGCACATCGGGCACTCCGTTCTCAGCAGCAAGATCGTCGATGGAGACCGCCTTCACCTCCATGGTTCCCCAATCTCCGGTGCCGTCATCAACGTGACCGTTGGAGCCGCGATTGAAGGTCAGGGTTCCGGAGTGTTCGGCTCCGGCTGCATGCAGGACGCGGCAGTTCTGCACTTGGTTGAGTTGGCGGTTCCGTTCGCCGGCCGCGCAGTTTTCGGGATTGGCTTCGACGGCCAGGACAAATCCATCCGGACCGACGGTTTTGGCCAGCATCAAAGCGACCACGCATTGATGTGCGCCGATATCGAAGACTCTGGCACCGGCGCGTAAACGGCGGCGCTTGAGGAACGCGATTTCGGGGAGCTCCGGCCAATCGTGATCGTACCAACCCGCGCCCATGGGGTCGGCTAACTCGACTTCCAGTTCGTAGCCGCCATAATTGTGACGAACGCGGCGATGGCGATAGCTGGCCAGCGTGTAGCGCATGCGCAACATGCGGAGCCGGTTCCACAACGGTTTCGGGACGATTGCTTTGATGAACGCTTTCATGGCTTCGGTGACGGGCAGGGGCCGGCCGCGTTCAGGACGCTGCGATAAACGGCGATGGTGCGATTGGCATTCTCGGGCCAGGTGTACGCGGAAGCGTGGCGGCGGGCGTGGTGCTTGCGAGCGTCCCATTGATCGGGCGAGGTCTCGCGCTCATGCAGCAGACGCGTTACCGTAGCGCTCCAGGCGGGGATGTCGGCTACCGCGCAGTACTCGGCAGAAGATCCTCCGGCTTCCCTGAGTGGAGCGATATCACTGGCGACCACGACACAACCGCGCGCCATGGCCTCGATCACGGGTAATCCGAAGCCCTCGGCGTCTGAAGTCTGCAGCAGAAGCGCGGCGTTCTGGTAGGCAACAGCCAGTTGTTCCTTGGTCAAGCGGGCGGAGTGGACAATTTTGTCCGCGATGCCGAGGCCGGCGGCCAACTGAGATTGCTCTGCCGTGAAAGGGCCGCCCACGCGCAGCAGAACTACTTTCGGGAACTCTTGCGAGACACGGGCAAAGATTCGGAGTAGAACGTCAATGCGCTTGCGGCGGATGGTGCTGCCAACGTGGAGAAGGTACGTCTGGTTGGCTGGAGGCTGGGAGAGTGCCGCATTCGGTTCGGCGAAGAAGACAGGATCGACTCCGGGAGGAATTACGGTGACGAGGTGTTCCGGGAACAGGCCGTGCGCGAGCAGTTGCGACCGGGTGGAAGCGCTCGGACAGATGACGTGGGAGCATTGCAGAAATCCGTTCAACGTTGTCTCGGCCATTTGGCGGAACCAGCGTGGCCGGGGCTCCAGGTGAGGTTCGAGCAGACAGCGGAAAGTGTCCAGATCGTGGCAGGTGACGACGGTCGATCCCCGTGGCAGCTCACGGACAAGCTGTCCATAACTGTGATCGATGAGATGAAACAGGTCGAACCTCGAAGCTTGCTTTTTCAGCCAACGCGGGTAGTCGAAGAATCGGTTGATCAGGCGGTCCGTATTCCAAAGTGACGCTGCACCGCGGCGGAATGGCAGCCGGGAGAAGCGGGGATGGAGAGGCGGGCGCAGTTGCTCGACGGAGATTTCCGCAGCATGATCCCTCCGGTAGCAGCGGGCGAGCATGTCGCCGAACAGGTCCATACTCGGCCAGCCCTCTTCGAGAAAATCGCAGAGCAGGGCGAGCCGGACGGGGCAAGTAGCTGGCCGGATGGTGTTGCCTTCGTGTGCCGGTAGCGCGATGGCAATTTCAGAACGCACAGTGAAGAATAATCCGTCTTTACGAGTCTAAGGCGCGGGAACGGACGCGACGGGCTCGTTAACCTGCGCAGCGGCGGCGAGAACGCGCTGCAAACCGTCGATGTGGTTGTTAAGAGTAAACTGCTTTGACTTGGCCCAAGCGCCATGGCGGAGCTTGTTGTGATGATCGGGGTCAGCGAGAGCTCGCACAATGGCGTCAGCTAAGTCTCGCGGAGTTGGCGGATCGCCCGGTGCAAGTTCGCCAGACTCGCCTGGGACTAACCAATCCGGGATTCCACCAACGGCATAACCGGCGGCGGGAAGGCCGAGACTTCCGGCTTCGATTCCGACCAGCCCAAAAGGCTCGGGCCACAGACTCGGGACGGCCAACAGATCGGATTGGCGCATGAGTTCGAGCTTTTGTTGCGTGTCCAACCAGCCGGAGAAGACAACGTTGACGTCGAGTTGCGCGGCGAGTTCCTGCACTTTTGCGCGTTCGGGACCGTCTCCGGCCAAGGTCACCGTGAGCGTACGGCCGAGCGACTTGGCGGCGTGCGGAATCGCGCGAATCAAATGGCAAGCACCTTTGACATCCACCAAGCGCCCGACAAACAAGATGCGGCCCTGGGGAACTCTGGGCGAAGGGGCGGCGGTGTTGGGTATGCCGCCGGTGATTGGCAGAGGGAGGAGTTGGACGCGCGGCGCTCCATGCTGTTCATACTCGTGCCGCATGTGGCGGCTGGCGACGAGGACGGCCTGGTAGCGCGCAAAGCCGGCCCTGCGCTGGGACTGTTGCCGGTACATGCGCCACATAGTTCCGGGATTCAATCCGCCGCAACGTCGCGGGAAATAGAGCACGAGGCACTGCGGACCAAGCTCGCGCCTGCACGGCCGAACCTGCGGAGTGGAGTGGCACTTTCGTCCACTCACACAAGTGCCGAGGTAGGTGTGGGCATATAGGATGGCCGGATATGTTTCCGGCAGAGCGGTCTCGAGAGGGATGTCTTCGAGGCCCTGTGAATAAATCACGTCGGGTGACCACTCCGCTAGTAAGCGTAGAGTGGCCTCGTGACCGAGTTCCGTTGAGCACCAGCAGGGCAGGTTCTGTTCCGGCGAATCCACGGTTTCCGTTTCCGGTCGGAACGGATACTGGTGAAGCAGACCGACGGAATGTCCGCGGCTTAGTAGCGCGGGAATGACGGCCTGCACGTATTTCTCGACACCGCCGACCAGATTGCGATGGGAGCTGGCGATCAGGATGCGCATGCGAACTCCTTCGCGATGCCGGCCTGCCGCAAGGCGGCGACGGCGTGTGAAATGTCGAACCGCTCCCGATAGAGATCGAGGGCGGCGCTGGCGACGCGCTGACGCTCGCTGGCGTCGTCGCAAAGCCGCCGCACGCACCGGATGCACGCTTCGGTATCGCCGACCGGAACGGCTATCGCGGCGTTTGTGTGGCTCCAGAGCGGCTCGGAGAGATGCCCGTAAGTGGTGATGATCGGCTTGCCATGGGAAAGTCCCGCCATGAAGCTGCCGCGGCGGCTGGATACGCCGTCTGGATACGGCTGTACCATCACGTCACAGGCCGATAAATGATACGAGAGTTGTTCGGCTGGCAGTTTGCCGGTGGCCCGAACCAGGTTCGCGAGCCGTGGTTCTTTGCGAATCAGATTGTCACGATATTGCTCGCTGCCGTGCCCCATTAACAAAATCGTGATCCCCGAAACTTCGGCGAGGGCGAGAAGAATCGGATCGAGCAGCGTCGTGATGAGCGAACCGAACGTTCCGAAGTGGCCGATCATGAGTTGTTCGCCGGTCGCATACTGGCTCCGCACCGTTCGCACATGATCGGGGTTTTCCGCAACGGGAACATTGCTGAATATGGGAAGCCATTGAAATGGCAGGCGGCGGCCCAGCGCATATGGCCGTAAGCGCCGCTCCCAATCTGGAATCGTGACCCAAACACGGGTTGCGGCATTCAGTAAAAGGATGGCCATGGCACGGTGGACCAGGGCGGCGGCGTTTTGCCGGAGAACTCCCGCGCGGAAGGATAAGTATGGTTCGTGGACGATCAGCTCTACTCGGTCACCATGGCGCCTGGCGCGCGTCCACAACCACCAGCAGAACGCGAGATTCATCGAGCGGTACCCATACCCGTGCGGCACCCACTGCACCAACAGGCGCCTGGGCGCAGCGTACCGTTCCAACTCCCCGCTCACGCGGCGCAGATCCGCCTGACTGATGGTTCCCAACTGCTGGTGAACGGTGATGCCACTCGTCACGGCCGGGGAGGGTGAATAGGATGGGCACCAGACGTGCACTTCTTCGCCTTCGGCAGCAAGCCGGGTGGCCATCAGATACGTGTAGTCGCTCACGCCACCGGTCTGCGGCGGATACTCGCCCGTGATGAGGTGCCAGCCACGGTGCACGGCCGGTGTTCCGGCTTGGCCCTGTGTCGCTTCGATGACCTGACTGTGCATGCGATCAGATAGTGCGGTAAATGTCCAGGCAGCGGCGTACGACAGCAGGCCACGTGAACAGTTTGAGGACTCGCGAATGTCCCGCCTCTCCCATGGCGTGCGCTTGTTCCGGGCGATCTCGCAACCAGAGCAGCTTTTCACGGAGCGCGGACGGATCATTCGAACGGACGACGAAGCCGGTCACACCGTTCTCGACAACCTCGGGCATGCTTGCCACATTCGTGCAGATCGCGGGCGCGCTGCAGGCCATTCCTTCCAGGAGCGTCTGTCCCAACAGTTCGGGCACATTGCTCTTCACGCCGTACATCGTTTCATAGACGCTGGGCAGAACTACGCACAGGGCACTCCGGTAGGCTTCCACTAAGGCTTCATCATCGCAGTCACTGCGGAAGATGACTCGTTTTCCCTGCGCCAGCCTCTTCAAATCTTCGACGAACTGCCGGTCGTATGGCTGGCCAATCAATTCCAGTTCGAGATCGGGAGGCAAAGCTTCGACCAGGTAGTTAATGCCTTTGTGCGGCATTAAGCGGCCCACGAATAGCACGCGCGGACGGCGCTGAACCGCAGGGTTGGGACTGAACTTTTCGGTGTCCACGCCACCCAGGATGACGTGTGCCCATTTTCGCCCGGCGTGGCCAAAGACGGAACGGCTGTACTCACTGATATGAAGATGCCCGTGGTACCAGCGGTCGGTCGAAATATAGGAAGAGACATCCCATCCACCGCCGCCTAGGTCGCTGACAAACACTCTTCGCCCGGTCAACCGGCACGCTGCCGCGGCAAAGCTGCTGGCCAGGATGTGCTGCTGGTGGCAGTGCACAATCTGGGCGTTCTGAACGTCTTTCCAGAGCCGCAGAGACATCGGGTTGGTGGACTGTCCCCGGACGCACCACGGCTTCCCGATCACGTGAACGTTCAGTTGCCCGATGGTTTCATGCGCGTCTTGGTCTCCGCCGAAGCATACCAACGAGGTCGGAACTTCATCCGCCATGTAGCGTGCCAGTTCCAGAGCGTAGCGCTCGGCTCCGCCCATGATTCCGTGGTCCCCTCCGAGCAGGCGTGGCACAATGTGCAGTACGCGGAGTGCCGGCTTCCCTGAGGGATGACGGCGCGACCCATCGCTGAGCGAAGTACGCGCGGCGCGTTGCTCTTGCTCGTGTGGCAGATCTTTCGCAGGGGTCAGCATGGGGCTTGCTATTAGGGGGTGGAATCCTGGCTGACGGCTGCGGGCAGCGCGGAGCGCCGGAAAAGGCGATCCCACCCTTGTGTGACGGGCGCCGGCAAATACCAGCGTAGGTTTGAGTTCATCAGCATGGGCAGCATCATGGCGGCGTAGACGACGCCAGAGAGACAGGAAATTCCCGCGACATAGGGCAGGTTCGCGCGCCACCGCAGGCCAAGGATGGCGGAACCGGAGGCGACGAGCACGAACCGCCAGAACCAGGGCCAGAGCGAATTCAGAATTCTGACAACTGACACTTGGACTTCGCGCGCGAGCGTCGAGAGATTTCTGGGCAGACTTACGGCGCAAACCGACAGAATCGAACCGAGGGGCGCTCCGATCGGGCCCATCCAACGCACCAGGAAAATTCCCGTGACCAAGGTGACAAGTCCGTCCAGCAGGGTGGTGATCGAGATCTGCCGCTCGTATCCCAGAGCGAAGATCGAGTAGACGACAGTTGTGTTCCAATGGCGCAGGATGGCGCAGACAATCAGGGCAGCACTCAACCAAGCTCCTCCGAACTGGTTGGCGCCGATCCACCAATAGACAAAGCTCTGATTGGCGGCGAGAGTGACGCATGACACGGCTCCAGCCAGCGTTAACATGCCCAGGGTCAAGGCCGCGGACACTTGAAAGATACGCTCGTGGCTCTCGCTGGTTTTCATCTGGCTGAGCCCGGGCGCCGCGACCTCCATGATCATGTACGGCTGGTTACGCAGCGCCGCTATTAATTTTTGGGTGCAAGAATACGGCACCACGGCGCTCGGGCCCAAGATTCTGCCGATGAGCAGGAAATCCGTGCTTCCCACAAGCACCTGCGCCAGTTGCGACACGCTGACCCAGAAGCCGCTGGTCATTGATCCAAACAATTCGCTTCTTGAAAAGGAAGGAAGACGGGAAGGCAGAACACCCGGGAAATGCGTGCGCAAACGATGGAAGGCGAGCGCGGTGGCGATTGTCTGCTGGGCCAGCCAACCCACCCCGAGCGCGTAGAGATTCCAGCCTCGCAGCACCAATACGACGGTCAGCACCGTGCTGATGGCCCAACTGATCATCTGCATGCGGGTGAAAAATGCGAGGTCTTGCAGTCCCTGTATCACGGCTTGAAAAACGCGGAGCGGAAAAAGCAATGTGAAGCCAACCAGCACCACCGTGACCGGTCCGCGGACCTCACGCCAGGCAACGGGCATGGTGAACCAGAAAATCGCGACAGCCAGGGCGACCAGGGGCGTTTGATACAGGACGATCTTGGCGCTGCGGCCGATCACGTGGGGCAGATCGCCGCCGGGCGTCCCGCGGATCTCTCGCCCCGTCGCATACGCCGTTTCTCTCGGCAAAAGCGCCACGATGCCGAAATCCATCAGCATGATGTACGACAGGATCTGGAGCCCGACCAGCCACAGGCCATAGCTGTGTTGCCCGATATGGTTCAGCACAAACGGCGTCATCCACAGTGCGACAACCATGATCAGCGCCTGATACACGTAGCTGAGACTCAGGCCCCGCACAAAACGCTTGCTACGGCTCATCGATCACCCTCACAGTGGTTCTGCCGGGAGCCGGGCATTGCATGATCTAGTTGTGGTTGTTTTCGCAAACAGTTTGAACCTTAAGAAGCGGCTTCAGAGTGGAAGAGTTGTGGAGTGTGCCCGGCATCAGTTGGCGTGCACGGGCCAACGCACCGGCTGCGGAACGATGCGATTCGGGCGCCGGACAGGGCGCCCAGTGGGTTCCTCGGCGCACATCGCCACCGATGTCCATCCGATGCCGAGCAGCAGCATGGCCGTGGCGGGTATTGCTGTCAGCATGCCCTCTCCGATGACGCCAATCGCCAGGGTGAGCACGCTGTAGGTCCAGACGAGTCTCCGGCTGGTTGCCCACGAACCTTTGGCGAATACCTGAAAAACACGGCTGAGGTACCAGGCGATGAAACCTAGCCACAGCATGAGGCCGATGATCCCTTGCTCGCAAAGAATACGGGCATATTCGTTCTCCATCCCGATGGGATTGCGAACCTGCCCTTCCAGGAAGTAAGGAATGCTGGTCCCCCCGCCGCCTAACCCGTTGCCCATGGGGTACTGGGTCAGGACCTCGAAGAACCCGCGGTTGACACTTCCCGAAATGCGATCGCTTACGTAATCGGTGTCAGACAAGCTCTTGAATCGCTGGAAGCGTTCGTTTGTTAAAGCCACACTGACCAAACCGGCGATCAGAAGCAGAAACAGGACGCGGCGGCCGGTCTTCATACGGCCACCGGCTACGATTACCAACACCATCATGGCTGCCAGAATGAAATTTTGGCGTGTGGCCGACATCAGGATACCCAGCAGGGCAGCCACCATACCGCATATCGCAAACAGACGAATCTTGCGTGTCAAGCCTTCGGTCCATCCACCCACGAGATAGGGAATGGAAGCCGCCATCGTGCCTCCGAGCTGGTGGGCGTTGGCAAAAGTTCCAGGGATCCGGTAGAATCCGCCGGCTACGTCGGCGCTCGCATAGATGATGGAAGTCACCGAATTCATCGGATAGTATTTCGGCACACCCTGGAAATATTCGGCCACCGCAAACGCAATAGCAACCAGGTTCAGGCAGACCAGGCCGTTGCACAGCGTCGTTAGGTCGTCTCTCTTCAGGTTGCATCCCAACAGGGCCATCGGAATGAAAAAGATGCAGCCCCGCAGCCCCACCAGAGAAATCAGCAGAGGTTGAAACGGCATCAGCACCAGCAAAGCCGGCCACAACATCAGAGCGAACATCCATAGGCGCAGGGCCGCCGCCCGCTTGCTGTCCGCTGAGTCGGTGAAGACGTGCCTCTGCGCCAGATAGAGCCCCATCAAGGCAGCGTCGAACAGGAAGTGGGAGAACATCGTTTCGAGGTTCGCGCGAACAATTCCGTAAAGATATCCCCACAGGAACAACGCAACCAGTCCCAGCCCCAGGGAGCGCCTGCCGGCCCAAAACGTGAGACCGAACGCCAAAATGCAGAGCCCCAGTGCAGTCATCGGTTCACCGGCCGGTGTGAGATCGGGAGCATGGTTTCAGACATCGGCACGCTGCGTTGCCGTTCGCCGGCGCCTTCCGCGCGGTTCGCAATCGCAACGATCTGGCAGGCCATATCCTTCCAGCCATAGGCGCGAAGCGAATCGCCGAACTGTTGAAAGCCCGCCCGCCATACCTCCGGGTTGGACCGCCACAAGCGAATCTTCGCCACGAGTTCCTGCCGGTCTTCGGGATCGGCCAGCAAGAGCGGTTGGAATTCCGCCCCGTACCGCTCGGCCACGCCGGCTTGCCGGGAAACGATCGCGGGCACTCCGCGGCAAATGGCTTCCTGGACGTTCAAGCCGTAAGCCTCGTAGCGGGCGGGACTCACCAGCAGATCCGCCGCCGCCAGGAAATTGTGCACTTCTGCCGTGAAGCCGATCAGGCGAATGCGATCGCGCAATCCGCTTTCGGAAACTTTCTGCCGCCACATCGGAAGGGTATTGCCGCTGCCGGCGACAAGTAAGTCGACGTCCCACAGGGGATCGGCGCAAAGTGTTTGCCAGGCTTCAAACAGAACGTCGAATCCTTTTCGGTGCTCAAATCCGAGGGCGCCGACAAACACGGCCACCATGCGCCCATCGAGAATCTGCAACGCTTTTCGGCTGGCGGCTCTCTCCGCGGCAGTGATGGGCCCCCATTCCGATTCCGCGCCGAGGTAGACGGTGTGTACGCGCTCGGGCTGCACATCGAGACGCTCGATCAGGTCCCGGCTGGTCCGGTCAGAGTTTGTGATGAAAATGCGTCCCAGGCGAGCCGCCGATTTTTCCCGTCTCCGCACGAGGTGGTTGCTCAAATTCTGCTTCATGCGAAACCACAGGGGGCCTTCCTCGGGCTTCGGTGTCCAGGCATGATGCACATAGTGGACCCAGTTGATGCCGGGCCACAGGCAGTTATCCCCGTTCACCAACACGCTGGCGTCGGGCCAGCGCGCGGTGACATGCCGGGCCACCCGCCGTCCGTAGATATCGAGCATGGGCCGTCCGAGAAAGAACGACCCGGCGGGTCGCGGTACGCGGTGGATCGTCACGAGAGGGTGGCTGGCGAAGTCGGCATCTGCGGTGTGGCATACGGCATGGACCGGTGTACCTTGCTTGACCAGGTACTGGGCGAGCGCCAGATTGGCCTTGTCCATCCCACCCTTCTGATGGAAACCGCCGGCTATCAGCACCCATGGAGACGAGGTGGCCGTCGAGTCCTGCGAACTGTTGGAGTTTGCTTCCATGAGATGCAATGGCCGGGTCAGCGTTTCTTGACGCCCAGTGTCGTTCGAAGCAGTTCGTGTAGCACGCCCATTTGTGAAGCGGGATCGCAGAGTTGCCGGGCGCGCGCCGGCCCTGCTTGTCCCAGGCGCCTACGCAATTCCGGCGACTCCATGAGCCGCCGCAGCGATGCCGCCAGGCTTGCCGGATCGTCAGGTTCCACCAGGAACCCGCAAGAATCGTTGAGGATTTCGAGCGCACCTCCCATGGCCGTTGTGACAACGGGCCGCCCGGCCCAGAGCGCTTCGATGAACACGATGCCGAATGGTTCCGGCCCCTGGTTGGGCTGGCAGAAAATATCAGCGCCAGCCAGCAGCTTAGCCACGTCGGAGCGCTGGCCGAGGAATCGTACGCGGTCTGCGATCCCTAACTTATTCGCCGTTTGCTGCACTTCATCGAAATGCTGCTGGTCCGCCGCGTTCTGCGGGCCACCCGCCATCCAGCAAACCCAGCCCGGCACGCCGCGCAGTTGCGCCAGGGCGCGCAGATGCAGAAGATGCCCTTTCCACGCCTCGTAACGGCTCACCTGGATAATTACCGCGGTTTGGTCATCCACTCCCAGTTCTTGCCGCGCCGCTACACGCCACTGCGCGGCTTCCGGCGCGTCCGCCAGCGCCACCGGATAATGCATCACCGGGGCCTGCACATTCGGATAAAGGTTGGCAACAACCGACTCTGCCACGAAGCCGCTGTTTGCAATGGCCAGATCGGGTGCTGTCTTGCGCGCCATGCGCTCCAGCCGGTTCTGGCCGCTGTGCGCGCTGTGCGCCCAAAAGATCACCTTGCATCCGGCGCGGCGCGCCGTTTTGCCGAAGATGACCAGTGGCCAAGGCATGTGACAGACCACTACAGCGAAGTGCTCTCGATGGAGCAATTCACGCAGGCGCCGCCGCGCCTGCCAGCCGGTCCATGGACGGCTGATCCGCACTCCGCCGAGCCAGTGTACCGGAACTCCCTCGGCGAGTAATTCCCGGCTCAGCCGCCCTTCGTAACACAGGCTGAAGTGTGGCTCCATCCCCGGGCAGAGGTGGCGCAGCCGCGCCAGCGTTACCATCAGGGTCTCCACGCCGCCGTACAAATTGCCAGAGTGCAAGTGGAGCACGCGGAGAACGCTGCCTTCCCGGTGCATCGCGTCCGCGGGTTTGTCAGTGAGTTCCGCGCCTGTCATGCTTTCTCACCGGCTCCTTGTCAGCGGTGAAGCTGGCGCCGGCACCTCGGCTTGGGCGCGAGTGTTGGGTATCTGGTTGGTCCGGCCGGAGACACTTTGGTACAAGGGAAGCAGCTCCTCGGCGAGCCGGCGGCCCTGGAAACCCTGCTCGGCCGTGATCCGCGCAGCCTGGCCCAGCCGCAGCCGGAGCTGCTCATCGCCGGCCAGTCTTTCGATTTGCCGTGCCAGTCCCGCGAAATCGCCCGGCACATGCCCAACCGCGTTCACACCGTCCACGAACAGTTCATCTGCGCCGCCTGCCTGGCTGGCGATCACCGCCTTCCCGCAAGCCATTCCCTCGATGATCACCATTCCAAACGGCTCCGGTTTTGTGCTTGCATGCACGATGATGTCGAGTGACCGCATGGCCGTTGCCGGGTTTTCCAAGAAGCCCGTGAAACCGATCCGGCCCTTCAGTCCCAGTTGCTCCACCTCTCGCTCGAGTTCCGCAAGCGAATACTGGCTTCCGCCGGTTTGGTAAATCGGGCCGCCAATCACGTAGGCGCGAATCGCCAGGTCGCGCGGCAGGCAGGCGAGCGCTCGCAGGAACACTTCGTGGCCTTTCCATCGCGCGAAGGTCGCGACCATGCCAACCCGCACCGTGCCCGGGGCCGCCGGTGACAGTCCCGAAGCATGGTCGAGATCGATTGTTTCGCCGCTCGGTGCAAACTGTTGCACATCGATGGCGTTGTAGATCGTCGCTATGCGCACAGCGGGATAGAGGCCCGCCAGATCCGCCGCCACGCTTTTGGAATTGGCGATGACCGCGTCGCAACGGCCCTGAAACGGGCGCAAGAGACGGCCCATGAGCGGGCGCGTGCTGGCATAGTCGTGCATGTGCCAAATCAACGCGGTTTGGCGCGGGCGCACCAGGCTGCCCAGCACGTGCATCTTGAATCCGTTGCTATGAATCACGGCGGGTGCGACGGTTCGGATGACCTTACCGAGCCGCATCGCATAAGCGGCCGTCGATCCAAGTGACGAGAGCACACCAAGCAGCACTGCGGGCCGCCGCTGTCCGGTGTCGCCGAGTTTAGCTATCGCCGCCGGGAAGGGAACCACGAAGACACTGACTCCCATCTGGCGCGCCTTCTCCACAAGCGGGCCGTCTTCGCCAACGGCCAGGCAGAGCTCCCAGTCCGGCCGGGCGTGACGGACGCTGGCCATCAGGGTTACCAGGCTGGTTTCGGCGCCACCCATTTGACCAGAGGGATTCAGATAGAGAATTCTCATACTCTAGCGTGCCAGTTCGAAATGCTCCGACAGCATGGGGACCAGCAGCTTGGTGAACTGGAGGCAACTGCCGAAGTCGCTTCCGCTGCCCGTTGTGGGCGAGACCAATCGCACCAGGCTTACGTCGGAGCGCTGATACCGGATCAGGTCCGGCAGCAGCCGGATCTTCGCCCAAAATTCGTCCGCCCACACGTCGCGCTCGTTCTGATACCAATACACCACTAGAATCCGGTTCCCCGATTTCTCCAGGATGTATTCATTAACCGGAATTGTTTGAGGATTCCCGAGGACGTCAACCGGTACAGTTCTGGACGATCGCACCAACCATCCCGCGCCCGGCAAGCAGACGCGAGGCGAGTGTGGGCCATATCGGTCCTGCAACGACTTGAAGTAGGCCACGAAAAGATTGATCGAAGCTCCCTTCGTTTCATTGACGTAGTCGCGGAGAATGTATTCGTCCGGATGCAGGTACTCTCGTGTGTTCGGGTCGAGGGTCTGTTCCCCGCGCTCCTCCCACTGTCCAACGTGCATGGGTAAGCCTTGCAAATCAGGCAGCGCCAAGTCGCGCTCGGGTATCGAAAGCACCCGCGAAGCCGCCGTCTGCAATACCAGGATCAGGCACACGGGAAGCAACAGGCTTGGCGTGCCTGGCCGGAAGATGTTGAGCACGCTACGCACGCCGCGCCTGCCAAGCCCTTCGGGTCAGAACAGTCAGCAGATGAAAGACAACGCAGCCTGCTGCCGATATCGCCACACTCAAGTAGCCGAACACTTGGTGAGCCGCGCCTTCAACGAGCGCGCGATTGTACTGGCTCGCAATGCCGGTCACCACAATCCGGCCCGCGTTGCCAACAATCGCTACCGGGATGGCGGACAACACGATCAGCATCCGCATGATCCTTCCCGTCGCGAAAAAATAACCATAAACCACGCAGAGGAACCAAATCGAAAACAGAGACCGGATGCCGCTACAGGCTTCTTCGACCGACAGCTTGGTGCCCACCAGCTCCAGCACGTTGCCTTCACGGAACACGGGATAACCCAGCACATCGAGACAGCGCTCGCCAATCTTGCTCGCCAGCAACTGCAAGTCCAGCGTGAGACGCTCGTACAGGAAAGTTGGCGGCGCCACCATCAAAACCAGCGTACAGAGCGGGTAAGTCAACGTCAGCACCGCCCGGACACCGTAGAGCGCATCAATGCATCCCACGAGCGAAACCAGAAACGCCATCCGGCTCACCCATGTCCAGTGCGCCAGCGATCCCAAAATCGCTTGCGCCGCCCCCAACCCGATTAGCAGGACGCCCCAAGAGGAAGGTTCCCGCGGAATCTGGCTGAGCCGCTCCCGCTTGGTCCAGGCCATGTAGAGGGCGGCGGGAATCACCAGAATGCCGTGCTCCATCGAGGCTGGTTCGTCGAACCAGCTTCCGTACATACTCCGCAAGATCGGCCAAAATGCGAGCACCAGCAATGTGCCGGCGATCAGGGCCGGCAGGAGAACCGGTGTTGCCGGACCGGCCTCGCGGGACTTACGATTTTCGGTTTTCGTCGGCGTAGTCGTAGTAGTAGTAGTGCCGCTTGAGATACGCATTCGATGCTTCCCACGCGGTCAAGATCGTGCCCAGCAGGAACAGACCGTCCTCACGCATCCGCCGGTACGCTTCGGTAGCATGCTCCCGGCTGGTTGCCCCGGAACGAAGAACCAAGACCGCCCCGTCGGTAAGCGGAGCGACGATCCGTGCATCCGCCAAATGCAGGAACGGCGGAGCATCGACGAGAATCATGTCATACGATTCCCGCAGCTTCTTGAAGAATGTGCGCAGTTTGGGTGAGTACAGCGCTTTCGCCACATGGTTGTCGGTCGGACGGTTCGGCAGGATGAAAAGCCCAGGAACACCCGTGCTCACACCCATGTACTGCGGGTCCCATGCGCCTTCATCGCCCAGAAAGTCGATCAGGCTGTGAGTATTCGGTAAGTGAAATCGCTTGTGCAGGTGCGGCCGGCGGAAATCCCCGTCAACCAGCAGCACCTTTCTCCCGGTTTCCGCCAGCGCGATACCCAAATTCTGGACGACGGTGGTTTTGCCCTCGCCGGGTCCCGGACTGGTTACCAGCAAGACTTGCAGCGGCCGCCCATTCGGTCGAATTCTCAGAATCGAGGCTAGGGTCCCGCGGAACGACTCGGTGACGAATGCTGGCGCGTTCTTCCAGTTCGCCAGAGCCGAAAGTGGTTCCTCACTTGGGGCCGGAATCATGGCGTTCTGGCCGTCAGGTGGTGTGCCGGCTTGAATCATGGGCCGGGGGGTCACGTTGAGCGCCAGATTCGGAATGACGCCGAGTTCCGGAGTGTTCAGCCAGCGCCGCATACTTCCGGGCGATCTAACACTGCGATCATTCCGCTCTCGCAGATACACGATTCCGCAAGCGGCCAACACTCCCAACAAAGTCCCGAAAGACAAGTTCAACAACGGCCGGGGCTTGTATGGAAACGGCGGCGGCGTGCTGGGATCGATGATGCGGATCGGGTTGATGGAGGAGGCGCTGGTGACTTCTGCCTGGTTGGCTTGCCCAATCAGAGCCTGATACTGCTGGCGCAGCGACTCGACTTCTCGCTTCATTTCCGCGTATTGCGACGCTTTGCTCGCCTCGGAGCCGACCCGCTGCGACTTGGCGCCGTAATCGTCGGCACGGTGTTTTTCCTCCCGCGCAGCCGCCTCGTAATCGTCGTGAATCTTCTTAAGGACGGCAGCGACCTCGTGCTGATAGGCTTGCTTCAGCGATGCGATCTGGGCGTCAACCTGCCGCACTTTCTCATGCTTGTCTGTATATGTGACCAGCAGAGTTGCGCGCTGCTGTTCCAGTTCGTTGATATGTTCTTGATAATTACGGAGCGCGCCGTCTGTCTGCACCTCGGTCAGCGATTCCGGCGGGACCTTCGTGGAAAGCTCATAACGGGTTTGCGCTGCAATCACAAGCGAGTGGGCTTCGGTGAGCTTGGTTTTCGCCTGAGTTAACTGCAAATCTGCAAGGGTAGCGGTGTCTTGTCCGGCGAACAGGTTTCCAGACGCCTGCACAAAGTTCCGCAGCCGCTCCTCTGAGGTTTGCAGTCTGGATTTAGTCTCTTGAATCTGCGTCGCCAGCAGTTCATTAGTTTTCTGCGAACTTTGCGTGTGCGCCCGCGACGTGTCCTCCACAAATTCGGCGGCCATGGCGTTGAGAAAGATGGCGGCCACCTGCGGGCTGGTCGATTCGCAGCTCAACTCGATGAGCCTGGTCTTGTTGACGGGTCTGGCGTCAAACGTTTCCATCGCCATCTCGAGCGCCAGGCGGGTGCTCTCCACGGGGTCTCTCGAGGAGGGTTGCAAGCGTTCCCGCAGCCGCGAAAGCAAGCCCTGCCCGGGCGGCGGCAGCGGTACCACTTCCGCCCGCACCCGCTCAGCGCCCCGATTGCGAAACCGCCCGCTGCGCAGAATATTGATCTGCGTTTGAATGTTGACGTCATTGGATTCGAAGCTCGTGATGTCCAGCGAGTTCTTCAACCAGACCTCGCTCAACGGCACCACTTCTATTGTCGCGATGGTCCGGTACGTTGGCAGGCTGTAGAGCAGCGTCAAAAGGCCTGCTACCGCTCCCACAAACGCCAGAGCCACCAGCACCAGCCAATATTTGCGAAGCAGGAGCACAATATCCAAGGGCGGAGGCGCTTCCCGGCCCTCCTCATCGATCGGCACATTAGGCGCGCGAACTCCACCCCATGGCGTTGGATCGTCCGCGTCATTCAACAGACGGATTTCCATAAGTCACTCTTCCCTGTGAGCCGGGGCGTCCGCCGCCTTCAGCATCAACGGCCGTCCGTCGGTGTCGGCACACGCGGCCCTCAGACTATCCTGGCCTCTGAGAAGCGCCGCCAGTGTTTGCACCTGGCCGGTTAACTCGGTGACGAGCTTTTCCAGCTTTTCCACTTTCGGCGTCAGTTCGCGGTCCTCGCGGTCCCGCTGACACTCCGCAATCAAACGCTGCACTGCGTTCCGGGCAAGGTCGGAAACACTGCGGGCGCCCTCCCGCTCACAGACACTGACGAACTGATGGAATTCGTCTTCAGAGACGCGAAAGTAAACCAGACGTTCTCTTGGTTTTAATACGGCCACGGCAATTCTCCTGGCTGATGTTGCTTGGCGGGCAGACTAAGCACTGCAACCCTCGTTTCGGGCAAGCTACCGCCCTTTTAGTCCCACGGACTGTTTTCTTTGTTTCGGCCTAACCTAAAGGAATGGAACAACTAATACGTAATCCCCGGGGCGATTACGGCTAGACTCAATGACAATTGTCAATTCTCGCATGACATTTGTCAACGACTTTTCCCCTTCAACCGGCAAGCTGAGTACTGGTACCAAGGGTTCGCTATCCTGCAGTCAGCTCTCGGTATGGGTCTTGAATCTGGGCGCTGCGAAACGGGCGAAGGCAAGCGTGCCAAACGTGAGGAGTTTGGAGACGGTAACGGGGGCTCTCGCTCTTTTGATTCAGCCTGCGTTAGCTTTCCGCGGGCAGCGAACCGTTAGAACGTGCCGGCCTCGGCGTTGCTAGTGCCCGCTCGTGCAGCATAGACGCGCTTGCGCTCAGGCTCCGTGGTCTCCGTTTTGGGTTCGTGCCTGGCGGCGTTTCCTTCAGTCCCCGCTCCACGCAAGTGACAAAGGCGCTCAGAATCAGCGGATCGAGATGCGCTTCAAAATCACGGAAGAAGTTGATGTACTGCGTTCCGACGAGCGGAATCCGCAACTGCCATAACGGCTTGGCATTCCACCCGGTCCAGTCCTCCAGCACCACTCCGGCCACGCTCATCCGAACGCCTTGGAACCCAAACTCCCGGGAGCCCTCGATGATTGTGCTCCAGCACTCGTTCAGGTCGGCAGCCCGTACCAACGACTTCTCAAATTCGTGAAGCCGGGTTTCCGCATCGATGATGCGCCGGAATCCACCCTTCAAAAACAGGCGGCCAGCTTTAGCGAACTCCGCATATCCCAGATACTGAATCCCAATTCCGGCGGGAATGCAGAAGAGGATTACGATCAGGCCGCTGAACTGATTGTGGAAAGCGCCTACCAGCAAGGATGAGGCTGCCGCGAAGAAGCACACACCGTACATCACGAGCACGGCTCCGGTTGGCGTAAAACCTCGATCCAGAAGCTTATGGTGAATGTGGCCGCGGTCTCCCTGGAAAATCGGTTGGTTGCGCAAGAACCGGCGGGCGATCGAGATCGTCACATCCAGCAGAGGAATGGAGACGGCCAATACCGGCGCCATCAGCGCAACCAGTGCTACGGATTTCTGGCTCCACAGAGCCCCGTAGCAGGCCAGAAGAAACCCAATTAACAGACTGCCGCTGTCGCCGAGAAAAACCGACGCCGGGTTGAAGTTATAGCGGAGGAAACCGATCAGGCATCCTACCAGTGGCATGGTTGCGAGAGCGAGCGCCAAGTTGCCCTGCACCAAGGCGGCAACCAGCATCGTTACACTCGCGAACAAACCCACACCGGCCGCGAGTCCGTCCATGCCGTCAATTAAATTAAAGGCGTTCGTGCACCCTACCAGCCAAACAACGGTGATTACAAAACCCACCCACGGATACGCCGCGAGCCATGGCAACAGATGAATATCTACGCGGATTCCCGAGCAATAGGCAAGAATCGCGCCAGCCAAGATCCCGAGAAGCTTTTTCCACGCATTTAGCCCAACCAGGTCGTCCAGGACGCCGGTCAGAAAGACTACCGATCCGACCAGACTGAGTTTGCAGATATCCGACAGTGCCCCATGCAGAATCTGCCCGTAACTAAAGGGCAGCAGCAGCGCAATCGCGAATGTTCCCGCATAAGACAACGCGATCGCAATACCCCCCACTCTGGGCACTGGTCCAGGATGCTTTTTCCGGCGGCCATCCGGATGATCTAGGAAACCGAGAACGCCGACGCGATCCCTAATGATCGGCGTCAAGAGGAACGATAACAAAAGCGATACCGCACCGAGCGTGAAAATTAGGTACAAAAGATGGCTCCTCCACTTTCCTGCTCTGCGCCAGCCACTCCACTATGGCGTGGGGCCGGCTGACCCTGCCCGATTTTTCGGGTGCGACTTCCTGGTCTCAGCCTCTCTGGCCCTTAGATTACCCTAATTCGACTACGGAATTTGCTAAAATGCAGCTGCATCCGTCCCAGAACCAAGGGTTTAAGTACTAGTACCGCTTGGATTTCGTTTCGATCGTTGATCGGAAAATTGCCTAGTCAGTGAACCCGAGCAGGGTCGCTGAAGGAACTCTCCTCTTGTGGGAGGGTGGTGCGGTCGAGAGGACTTGAACCTCCACGGGGGGTACCCACATGCACCTCAAGCATGCGCGTCTGCCAATTCCGCCACGACCGCGTGTCAACTATCTTGAACCAACGGGCTCAAGCCCAGTCTAAAGCTAGTGCGCCGATTCCGCCACCTCCGCGGCGGCAAACTACTTCTTTGGAGGAATCGGGGCCGTCTGCGGCTTCGCGCCAGCCGGCGCCGATTGTTTCGCCGGAGTTCTCCCTTCCAGGACCGTCGTGCTCACGCCGGCGCTGCGCATCGCCAGGATGGAGAGCGCGAGGGATGTGAACATGAATATGATGGCGGACACGGTGGTCGCCTTGGAAAGCAGCGTCGCCGAACCGCGTGGACCGAACGCCGTCTGCGAACCCATGCCTCCGAACGCGCCGGCGAGATCCGCGGCCTTCCCACTCTGCAACAGCACGACGATGCAAAGAAAGATGCAGACCACAACGTGAATAACCGTAAACAAAATGTACATGTCGATCCTTCAGTATAAGAAAAGTGCCCGCGGCGGGTCAAACTGGCGCTGGGATAGGAGATAGAGGCTTCCGAAGTTGCACTTTATATTGCCGACGGGGCCGCACGAGCACTAGGGCACGCCGGCCCGCGATCGCGCGCGAACTCGGCGGATGCCGCGAGCCAGTGAAAGAGTCATTTAGCGCGAGGCGGCTGTTCAATCCGTTTGCCAGTGCCCGCGCTTAGGAGCTCCGACAGCATGCGAGCCTGCTCGCTGTCGACGCCGTACCGATCCACTGAATTCGCATACAATTGCTCAAACAGTTGCCGACACAGCTCCTTTTCGCCTGCGGTAAAAGACAGATCGTCCTTGCTTGGAGCATTTCTATCGTTGGTAATTCTTTTCGTCACGGCCCTGGTTTTTTTACCACACGACGGCATGGGTGCCTCCAGTTGCGTCCATCGCCGGTGCGGCGATCGGCACGCTCCGCAGTTTTCGAGTGCAATGTGTTCGTCCCCTTCTGAATGTCAAGATGACAAAGCTCCCTTCTCCGTGGCTTGCTGGCACTCGGTTCTGCCTTAGTTCCAGCCTTCTAATCTGAAGTCTATGCCTCGAAGTGGTCCTGGTGAACCTCGTACTATTCCGAGGTGAGGGGTGGTGCGGGAGTACTGCAAACCACAGGGTCTCCACACGGGATGGCGTGGTATATCATGGGGTTGCTGGCGCGCACCGTTCAGTCGGGCAGGAAACAGCCATGGCGGTTTCATCGTCATCTCAGCGTTCTCCAGTTGATCCCGAGCCATCAGAAACAGTACTGCGCGCGGGGTTCGACTCGCCACGACGCAGGGACAGGAAGACGGGTTGGCTCGTTTTGGACATCGCGATTTCGGCCGCCTTGATGGCGGCGCTTTTGGCGGGCTGCTTGCAGCTGCCTCATGTCGACCATGCGACGGTGGCGTTGCTGATGGTGGCGGCCACCGTTGGAGTTGCGATCGTGTTGGGCAGGGCAGCAGCCCTGACGAGTGCGATTGTCGGAGGCATCGGTTTCGACTATTACTTCTTGCCTCCCCGCGGATTCGGCATTGAAAAGCCCGAACATATTGTCGCCATGGCCGCATTTCTGCTCGTCGCCGCGGCAATCGGTCAACTCGCAGCGCGGTCAAAGCAGCTTTTAGCACAGAGGGATAGCTTGTTGCATCTTTCTCTGGACCCGTTGTGTATCGGGGATCTAAATGGAAACTTCCGAAGCGTCAACCCGGCGATGGTGGAGCTCCTTGGCTGGTCTGAAGGGGAACTGTGCTCCAGACCATTCCTTGAGTTCGTGCACCCGGACGATCAAGCTCGAACCAAAGCGGTGTTCCAGGATTTTACCGGAGGCCGTTCCGTGCTCGACATTGAGAATCGGTGCCGAAACAAAGATGGTGGTTGGCGCTGGTTGCACTGGAAAATCAAGCCGCCCGCTCCCGGTGGATCATGGCTCAGCGCCGCGGCGCGCGATGTCACCGAAGAGAAATGGAACCAGGAAAAACTCCGCGATCTTGCCGAACAATTGATGACCGCGCAAGAGGAGGAGCGTCGCCGGATCGCCCTGGAGTTGCATGACGACGTTACGCAGAGGCTCGCTACCCTTGGAATTGAGCTGGGCTTGCTGAAGCGAACCCCAATGGGGGCTGAGAATTTGGACCTTCAGGGGGAGTTGAATCGGCTGCAGACACAGATCCTCCAGCTTTCCGAGGATATTCGAAGGCTCTCTCATTCGCTTCATCCAAGCATCCTGGAGCACTCGAACCTGGCTGCCAGCTTGGAGATGCACTGCCGCGAGTTCACCGGCCAGCATGGTATTGCAGCGAGCTTTGCGGCGCGCGACCTGCCCGATGACGTCCCGCGCCCGGTCGTAATGGCTCTCTACCGAATCACCCAGGAATCTCTCCGGAACATCGCACAGCACTCGGGTGCCACCGCGGCCAGCGTAGTGCTTGCGGGGGAGGGTGGCACCCAGTTGTCTCTGTTTGTTATCGACAATGGCAAGGGGTTTGATGTTGGTAAGGCGAAAACCAGCCCTGGGCTCGGCCTTGTTGGTATCGACGAACGGGCGCGCCACATCGGGGCCTCGGTCACTATCGACTCGATGCCGGATGCGGGAACAAGGCTCTGTGTTCGAGTGCCCCTGATCAAAGAGTGACGGGCAAATGAGGCACAGAATCATACTTGCCGACGATCACGAGATAATCCTCGACGGGCTGCGCCGGATACTGGTGCCGGAATTCGAAATCGTAGCCACTGTCGCGGATGGCAGGGACCTGGTCGCGGAAGTTGAGAGACTCAAGCCGGAGGCGGCCGTAGTGGATATTTCAATGCCGCTGCTGAACGGCCTCGATGCGCTCCGCCAGTGCAAGAGCGCACACTTTCGCACACGGTTCGTTTTCCTGACCGCCAACCCGGACGTGGCATTGGCGACACAGGCCTTCCGCTTGGGAGCGTCGGGCTATGTGTTGAAGCAGGCTGCTGCCGAAGAACTGGTTGTGGCGATCATCGAGGCCCTCGCGGGCCGCACCTACATCACTCCCCGTATTGCTAATGAGGTGCTGCAGAACTTGATGAGCCATTCCGCTGACACCGCCAAAGACGGGAGCGCCTTGACAGGCCGCGAGCGGGAGGTTCTGCAACTGCTGGCTGAGGGCAAGATCATCAAGGAGATTGCGGCGATCCTGAATGTTTCTCCCCGAACCGTGGAGTTCCACAAGAACAACGTCGTGGCAAAGACCGGGCTGCGTACAACTGCGGAGTTGGCCCGCTATGCCGTCCGTCAAGGCTTGGTTTCCGAATTAGGCTGAAGCAGTTCCAAAACCTCGTGGTTTCACGAGGGTTAATTCGTGCCCATGTGTGCTCAGCTTGAGCTCAGCGAACGTTGACGACTGAAGGAAGACGGTCGACCGTCATCATTGGGGGATCAGGCTGACAGCCGAAATCAGGCAGACCAACACTTAGGGTCGGCCAACAAGCACCCGCCCGACCAGCGCCTCGTGCGCGTAGGGCTCAGGAAAGGACGTGCCCCGCATCCAGCGATGCCCGGCGCGTGACGAGGTTCAATATGCGCAGGTTGTGCTCCATTATTGCGTTCTGCCTTCTTTTGCTGGCTTCTTCGGCACAATTGTGGGGAGATCCGGTTCAGTATCTTCCGGTTCTAGGTCAGGCTTCCAGTGCGTGGAACTACGATCTCTGGACAAGTATCCAGTCACCCGATCGCAACATCGGTGGATCATTCGAGGCTCCGGTTGAACTGCACCATGACATCCTCGTGGGTACCGCCCCCCCAGGTCAGCTTCCGGGGACCACGGAGGCTTTAGTTTGGCTGAATACCTGGTTTGAGACTCCTTCAGGAGCCTCTTTCGCCGCCTTCGCTTCCACAAGCACGATGAGCTACGGCGCAACCGCCGCCGGGTTTGCCGAGGTCGACTATTACGCTGGCATCGAGTCGGACAGCCCGCCTCCCGAGCCGGTCACGACTATTCCCGTGATCCTGGTGGCAACAGGCGATGGCGAAGGCACCGGTAGTTACGGGTACCTCTCCTATTTGCAGATTACTGGCTACGGGGCGAATGGTAGATGGAGCGCGTCCGGAGGCGTTGGGGCCGGTGGTGACTCGCAATTCGACTTGAATGTCGACCTCAACCTGTATCCCGGGCAGGTTTATTCAGTTCAAGCTAGGGCACGTTGCGGTGCGGAAGCAGGACAGACGACAAATGTGCTGTCCTCGGCGTGCCAAGCTATGGTCGATCCCGTCTTCATTTTCGATCAAGCCACGTTCGACGCAGAGACGGGTGCGAACACTTTTCCACTCGATGAGTATTTCAGCCTGCGATACAGCCCGAATATGGATATCAGCTCCGTGCCAGAGCCGTCGACATTGTTGTTGATTGGCTTTGGCATCGCCGTGCTGGCCCCATGCCTCCGGCGCCGGAGAGTTTTGCCGCGGGGTCCGAATGCCTGATCGTGTTGGGATGGATCTGGGCTCGTTCCGCCGCGTCCTCCTGAGTGATACTGGCCGCTCTTCTGTCTCCTAACCCGCCAAACTGCCGATCGCGGCCAAAGATCGCCGGCCGATCGGGACCCCCGACCGGCCGCGCACAATCCTCACCCAAGCGCGGTTTGACGTAACCTGGAATCAATGCCACTCTCCTCGCAGCCAGAGCTATGATTTTTGACGCCGGTCCGGCGCAGCCGAGAGGCTGGCGGCGCACCCTTGCCCCGACCGCGCAATATTGGATGCGCACCGAAGTGCATGTGCACGCGCTGGCCGTGGGTGCGAGCGTGCTCCTTTCCTTCTTCCCGTTCCTCATCGTGATGATCTCGCTGTGCCGCTACGGGTTCCATTGGAGAGGTGCGGTCAACGCCATTTACATCGCGCTCAACGACTACTTTCCCGGAGACATGGGCGGCTTCATCCGGCGCAATCTGGTGGCGTTGATCGAATCGCGCGGGCCCATGCAGATTACCTCGATCGTGCTGTTGCTTCTCACCGCCAACGGAATCTTCGAGCCCATGGAAGTGGCGCTCAACGGGGTTTGGGGCGTGAAGCAAAACCGCAGCTATCTCAAGAACCAGTTGCTCAGCCTGGGCCTTATTTTCCTGTGCGGCAGCCTGGTGCTGCTTTCGTTTATGATGACGGCGGTCAACCAGCAGTACCTCGGCAGCTTTCTCGGCTTTGGCGCGGCAATGCCGCTGTGGATCAGCCTGGCGTTGTTCAAGATTGCCGCCGTGCCGGTTTCTATTCTTGCGCTGTTCTTCGTCTACTGGCTGTTGCCCAATCGGCGCGTGCCGCCGTTGCGGGTTGCGCCGGTGGCTATCTTGGTGGGGCTGGCGATCGAGGCCCTGAAGTACGTCAACCTGCTGATCTGGCCGTTGCTGAAGGAAAAGCTGCAGAGGGAGTACGGGCCGTTCTACATTTCCGTGACCATCGTGCTGTACAGCTTTATTGCAAGCATGATCGTGCTCGGGGGCGCGGAATGGGCGGCGCGGGAAACGCCTATCGAACCGGCAGCCGTGCCTGCCGCGCATGTAGAATACTCAAACAGCCATGAAAAACTGGAAGATCATAGCGGAGGCGAACGAGCTCCGCATTCCCGCGCCTGACCTCGAACGCATCACGCCCGCGCTCGACGCGCTCGAAGCCGCTTTTCGGCCGCTCGTGAAGAACATCCCTGATGACGTCGAGCCCGCCGTCGCTTTCTACGTCTTTCCGGAGAGCGCCAAGTGACCATCGTCGAAGCCGCGCAGTCGCTGCGCAAACGCGCCATCTCATCGGTCGAGCTGACGAAGGCCGCGCTCGATCGCATTGCTACCGGCAATCCGAAGCTCAACGCTTTTCTCACGCTAGTGGAGGATTCCGCCCGCGCCCAGGCCAAGGCCGCCGATGCCGAGTTGTCGCGTGGCA
>Ga0181536_10000789_pt1 | contig 38124 bp, 28 predicted proteins | sample PEATcosm2014_Bin_41_FD_121105 | JGI IMG/M metagenome (GOLD analysis project Ga0181536, IMG submission 121105) | Peatland microbial communities from MTU Mesocosm Facility, Houghton, MI, USA - PEATcosm2014_Bin17_60_metaG | ecosystem: Environmental > Terrestrial > Soil > Wetlands > Peat | place...
GAAGGGAGCGGCGCAGTAGTCCGTTGCACCAGCCTCCATCGCGTCCAGCCACTCCGAGGTTTCCGGAATTCGGCTAACCACCACGACAGGCAGTGGAAGGCCGCTCCTTTTCAGCGCGCCTAGCAGCCTCCGATACGCCCCGGGGTCTGCACTGCAAAACACTACATCTGCCTGCTCCCGTTCCGCAACGGAAATGCACTCTGAAGTAGATGCGGTGGAATGGAATATGCGCCCCGGCTGCGAAGCCGCGTTACACAACTGTGCGGCCAGCGACGCGTCGAGCTCGTGGAAAATAAAATGGGCTCCTGGAATTTTATCCGTCAACATAATTGCCTCCCTCGGTGAATCGAGCTTCTCGGCCGGGAGAATGAAGGGATCGGCGGGGACCGCTTCTCGTGACAGGTGGTTAGCACCACCCCTTAGTGACAAGATTAACCCGGGCTGCTCTCCGTGTCCAATTCAAGTTCCTGATGGCCGCGATAATCGGATCTGATATCAGATGTGGTTAACGTGGGTACTAGTCCGCTCGCGGAACCCTTGTAAAGCGCCACCCGTGTTTAAGGTTGCGTGCCGGCCCCAATTGGGGTATGCTTCCTGCAACAGCGCCTTCTCGCAGGCACGTCCTACTCAATTATGACTCCGCCAGCGCGAAGACACTTTGCTAATAAAAGGGGCATGATCGTGAAGAGAAGGATCGTGGGAAGTGTGTTGGCAGCGTGTCTGATAAGTGCGTGTGAGGCACCACTCTGGGGCCAGGCCGTGGCGAATGCACAGATTTCAGGTTCCGTCGCGGATACCACCGGCGCGGCGATTCCGCTTGCTCAGATAACCGCTACACAGACCGACACGCATCAAGTGCGGACGACGACGAGTGGTGCGGATGGCACATACGTCTTGCCTAATCTTCCCGTCGGGCCCTACCAGATCGAGGCGCAAGCCAAGGGCTTCTCCACATACATCCAGAGCGGAATCCGCCTGGAGGTCAGCAATAACATCACCTTGAACATCAAGCTGAGTGTGGGCGAGATGAAGCAGCAGATTGAGGTGTCGGCCGATGCCAGTATGGTGGAAACGCAGACGACTTCGGTCACGCAGGTGATCGATCAGCGCAGCGTGGTAGACCTTCCACTAAACGGCCGCCAGGCCACGCAGTTGGTCATGTTATCGGGTGGTGCGACCGATATCGGACCGGCGAACGGATTCAGTGATTTGACAGGCAGCAAGAATTATTTCAGCGCGGATGCCATTTCCGTGGCTGGCGGACAGGCCGATGCAACAAATTATTTGCTGGATGGCGGCGAGCATATGGACACGTTTTCCAATGTGAACCTGCCGTTCCCGTTTCCGGATGCTATTCAAGAATTCAGCGTCCAGACCAGCAGTCTTTCAGCGCGATACGGAGTGCATCCCGGGGCTGTGGTGAACGCGGTCACGAAGTCGGGCACCAACGAAATCCATGGTGATGCTTTCGAATTCGTGCGCAACGGCGATTTCAACGCGCGTGACTTCTTTGCACCGACCACCGATAGCCTGAAGCGCAACCAGTTTGGCGGAACGGTCGGAGCGCCAATCAAGAAGGACAAGATCTTCGGCTTTTTTGGAGTTCAGGGAACGACGATACGAACCGCGCCGCCGTCCTCCATCTCCCACGTCGCCACTCAGGCAGCGGTCGGTGGAGATTTCAGCCAACTCGCATCGGCCTCATGCGAGTCGAGCGGTACTGCTCGTACCATTATTGATCCGGCAAACGGACAACCGTTCCCAGGTAACGTTATTCCCACCTCGCGGATTAATCCGCAGGCTCTAAATATCCTCAAGTACGTGCCCGTTTCGAGCGATCCTTGCGGCGAGATCACGTATTCGATTCCCGAACCGCAAAGAGAAACACAATATATCGGCCGCGTAGACTGGAATCAAAGCTCTAAGCACAATGTCTTCGGGCGCTACTTCTTCGCGGATTACGCGAGTCCAGCCGCGTTCGACAACAACCTGCTGCTCACGCAACAGCGCGGAGTTCTCGACCGCAGCCAGTCGGCCGTTATCGGCGATACGTACTCGATCAATCCCACAACCGTGAATTCCGCCCATGCCACCTGGACACGCTTGGCCATCACGCGAGGTCCGGCTCTCAATGACGTCAATTTCACCGACGTCGGCGTTGACATGTATTCTCCAGTTAATTTTCTGAATTTAACCATCAACGGTTATTTCAATGCGGGCTGCGGTTCGTGCGCGCCGGCGTTGTTCGATCAGGACTCATACCAAATTGCGGACGATATCGATATGATCCGCGGCCGCCATCACTTCTCATTCGGCGCAGACTATGTCCGGATGGGGTTCAATTACAGGAACAACGTCGTCGCCAACGGCGCGTTCACTTTTAGCGGGCAATTCACCGGCGACGCATTAGCTGATTTCCTGCTCGGCGTGCCAAGCCTGTTTCAGCAAGGAAGTATTCAGCCATTTGATGGCCGCCAGAATTACGTGGGCGTGTACGCACACGACACCATTCGCCTAAGCAAGCGTCTCAATATTCAGCTTGGAGTCCGTTGGGAGCCTTATCTGGCCGCGCATGAGAAGTTCGATCGCATGCAGCATTTCGATGAAGCGGCGTTCATCGCGGGGGACACGAGCAGCCAATACCTCAACGCGCCGCCGGGCCTGTTTTTCCCGGGAGATCCAGGAGCGCCGAGCGGGTATACGTTCAACAGGCCCTGGATCTTTGAGCCCCGTATTGGCCTGGCCTGGGACCCATTTGGTGACGGCAAACAAACCATTCGCGCGGGCTTCGGTTCTTTCACCGACCTGATGCCGACCGCGTACCAGGAAGATCAAACTGGCGACGCTCCCTGGGCCGACGAACTCAGTTTGCCCAGCCCCGCTGGAGGGCTGTCCAACCCATACGCCGGATACCCAGGGGGCAATCCCTTCCCACAACCCAGCCCGCCCACCAAGAACCAGGCTTTCCCACCCGAAGCGTTCTACTACACTTATCCGCTGCATGCGCATCCTACGTCCGTGTATCAGTGGAACCTGAGCGTCGAACGTCAGTTAGCCAACAATTGGCTGGTCTCGGCAACTTACATCGGTAATAAGAGCACTCACATCTGGACCGGCGAGGACATCGACCCGGCTGTTTATATTCCGGGAACCTGCAGCGGGGCCCCCTGCTCCACAACCTCGAATACCAACCAGAGGCGCACACTTTACCTCATCAACCCGGTAGCCGGCACCTTATATTCGGATATCTATCAGGCAGATGATGGTGCAAATTCCGAATATAACGGAATCCTAGTCAAAGGCGAGCACCGCTTCAGCAACCGCTACAGCTTAATCGTCAACTACACATACTCTCACTGCATCAGCGAAGCGGATTTCGAGGGTGACCTAGGCGGTCCTCTAACTCAAGAGCCGTATAACCGGAACGCAGAGCGTGGTAACTGTGGTTTCGACCTCCATCACATTTTCAATCTGACGTTCGTAGTGCAGTCGCCTCATTTTGCCAACGTCTGGACCAACCGCTTCTTGGGTAATTGGCAGCTTGCTCCTATTTTCTCCGTTCACAGCGGAATTTGGTTTTCGGTTTTCACCGGCCTCGATAACTCCCTGACCGGCATCGGGCTCGACCGCCCAAACGTTGCAGGAAATCCTTACACGAGAAATTACGGCACGCAGCAATGGTTGAATCCCGCGGCATTCACGGCGAACCCATTGGGCACGTTCGGCGATTTGGGGTCTGATTCGATGGTCGGTCCGCCCTATTTTGATATCGATGCCGCGGTCAGCCGGCATTTCAACATTAAAGAAAAGCAACAGATTGAGCTGCGATTTGAGTTCTTCAACATTACCAACCACGTAAACTTCAACGTCAGTCCCAACTTCAACGGTAACGGTCTGGATAACAACCTGCAGGATCCAACCTTCGGTGAGATCTTTGGCGATATCCAGCCCCGCATTCTGCAGTTCGCCGTGAAATATACGTTCTGATCGATTGGGGGCGCGCTTAGGCGCGCCCCCAATGCCGAATCCTCAGCAGGACTGCTGCCAATAATAGCCAGTTGCAATTCGCTCTGAAGTTTATCTGGTAATGTTTTCAACGGAGGCCGCGCTATCCGGCGTGGCCTCCGGCTCCTTCCTGCTGCTGGGCGGGCTATCATGTAACTGGGTCCGCTATGCCCACCTCGCAACTTCTGGCTCCCGCTGAAATTCGCGCTCCCCGCGGCTCCTCTCTTCGTTGCAAAGGCTGGAAACAAGAAGCTGCGTTGCGCATGCTCATGAATAATCTCGATCCCGATGTCGCTGAGCGCCCGCAGGATCTTGTCGTATACGGCGGCGCTGGCAAGGCCGCTCGTGATTGGCCTTCGTATCACGCGATCGTTCGCGAGCTTGAGGCTTTGGGAAACGAAGAAACGCTGCTGGTGCAATCGGGTAAACCGGTTGGTGTTTTTCGCACGCATGCGGAAGCCCCGCGCGTGCTCATCGCCAACGCGAATCTGGTCGGCCAATGGTCCAATTGGGATGAATTCCGCAAACTGGAACAACTCGGCCTCATCATGTACGGCCAGATGACCGCGGGAAGCTGGATTTACATCGGATCGCAGGGGATCTTGCAAGGGACTTACGAAACTTTCGCCTCGGCGGCGCGCAAGCATTTTGGGGGATCGCTCGCCGGCAAGTTGGTAGTGACGGGCGGCATGGGAGGCATGGGCGGTGCTCAGCCGCTCGCGGCAACCATGAACGGCGCCGCGTTTCTGTGCATCGAAGTGGACGCCCGGCGGATCGAACGCCGTATTCAAAGCGGCTATTGCGACCGAATCACACGCGACCTCGATGAGGCTCTCGGTCTGCTGCGCGAGGCGGTGGCGGAAAAGCGGGCTCTTTCCGTTGGCCTCGTAGGCAACTGCGCAGAAGTGCTTCCGGAACTGCCGCGCCGCGGCGTCATTCCTGACCTGCTGACCGACCAGACCAGCGCGCACGACCCGTTGAACGGCTACATTCCCGCGGGTTATTCCGTGGAAGAGGCGGCAAAGCTGCGGGCGGCTGATCCGAAGCAGTACATCAATCGCACTCTCGACTCCATCGCCACCCACGTGAGCGCTATGCTCGAACTACAGCGCCGGGGTTCGATCACATTCGATTACGGCAACAACATCCGGCGCATGGCTGCCGACCGCGGTGTCAGCGATGCCTTCAACATTCCCGGCTTCGTGCCCGAATACATTCGTCCGCTGTTCGCCGAAGGCCGGGGACCGTTCCGGTGGGTGGCGCTCTCGGGCGAACCCTCAGACATTGCCGCCACCGACGAGTTGGTTTGCCGCTTATTCTCCGATAACGCGAGCCTGACGCGCTGGATCGCTCTGGCCCGCGAACGCGTCCATTTTCAGGGATTGCCCGCGCGAATTTGCTGGTTGGGGTACGGGGAACGCGCGCGGTTCGCGCTCGAGATGAACCGCATGGTGGCTGACGGACGGCTGAAAGCGCCGATCGTGATTGGCCGCGACCATTTGGACTGCGGCTCGGTGGCCTCACCCTACCGCGAAACCGAAGCAATGCCCGATGGGAGCGATGCGATCGCCGATTGGCCGATTCTCAACGCATTGCTGAACACCGCCGCTGGAGCGAGCTGGGTTTCGGTGCACAATGGAGGCGGTGTGGGCATCGGCTACTCGCTGCATGCCGGGCAGGTCACGGTGGCGGACGGAACGGCGGGCAGTGCGCGTTGTCTAGAGCGCGTTCTTACCTGCGATCCCGGAATCGGCGTGTTACGTCATGTCGACGCTGGTTATGAGCCGGCCGTCCGATTCGCCAAGAGCGCAGGGCTGCGCGCGCCCAGTCAAGACGCGCCTAACGCATGAGCGACATTCTGCTGATCCGGCGCGCCGGACAACTCCTGACCTTGCGTGGTCCGGAGGCTCCCCGTCGTGGCGATGCTCTGGGCGATCTGGGACTGATTCGCGACGGAGCGCTGCTGATTCGCGACGGCTCGATTATAGCCGCCGGACCAGCCGGAGAAATCGAGCGCCTGGCGGCCGGGGAGCGGGACGTCACGGAAATCGACGCCGCTGGCCGTGTGGTGATGCCTGGCTTTGTGGACAGTCACACGCACCTGGTGCACGGTCCTCCAAGGCTCCTGGATTACGAGATGCGGCTTCGCGGGGCGGATTACCACGAAATCTCCGAGGCCGGCGGCGGCATTCTCGCGAGCGTGAAAGCCGTGCGAAGTGCGGCGCCCGGCGACCTGGAAACGGCCGCACGCCGCGCCGTGCGTCATTTTGCGAGGCAGGGAACCACCACCATCGAAGCAAAGTCCGGCTACGGCCTAGATGGGACTTCGGAACTGAAAACTTTGGTGGTTGTCGCGGCTATCGATGGCCAGCCCCTCGACATCGTCCCGACCTACTTGGGCGCTCACATCGTCCCCCCCGAATACAAGGATCGTCCTGACGCCTACATTCAGTGGATGTGTGACGAAATGATGCCGCGCATCCGGCGGCAGCGGCTGGCCACCTTCGCGGACGTCTACTGTGATCGCGGCGCGTTCACGGTGGACCAGGCACGCAGATATCTGGTTTGCGCGCGCGAGAACGAATTTGAGCTGAAAATCCACGCGGAACAGTTCGTGCATACAGGCGCCGCACTTCTCGCGGTAGAGCTTGGCGCGGCCAGCGCAGATCATCTCGAACAGGCCGACGCCGACGACGCGCGCGCGTTGGCCCGGTCGTCCACCATTGCGACGCTGCTGCCGGGCTCGGTCCATCATCTGGGGTTGGATCGATACGCACCGGCCCGTTTGCTGATTGAGAGCGGCGCGGCGGTAGCGCTCGCGACGGATTTCAATCCGGGTACAAGTCCGACTTGCAGCATGCCTTTGGTTCTATCGCTCGCCTGCACACACATGCGAATGTCCCCGGCGGAAGCCATTTCGGCGGCGACGATCAACGGCGCTCACGCGGTCGGCCGCGCGGACAGCATCGGCTCACTGGAGCCGGGCAAACTGGCAGACGTTACGATTGTGAACGCGAATGATTACCGCGAAATCCCCTATTACTTCGGTGTCAACCTGGTGGACATGACCATCAAGCGCGGCGACGTTATCTACCGTCAGGGCGAGGTGACTGACGCTGGCGCCAAGGAGAAGGCCGCTGATGCCCGATGACGCGAACTGGCCGCGAGCCAGCGCATGGCTCAGCGGCGCGCGCGCGGCAGACCCGGCGTGCCGTCTGGCTGTGCTGGGAGCGCCGCTCCGGCTGGGGTCGATCACGCCGGGGCGCACGGATTTGGCGCCAGCGGCTATACGGTCCATCCTGGCACGGTTCAGCACGTACGACCTCGAATTCAACCGTGACCTGGCCCGAGTCGCCGCCATCGATCGTGGCGACCTGCCCTTGGCCGATGCGACCCCAGCCGATGCACTTGGCCCTCTTGCCGCCGCGGTGCGGAGCGCGCTGGCGGAAGCCGAGGCGGTCGTAATTCTGGGTGGCGACAACAGCATCACCCGGCCAGGATGCCACGGCATGTGCGCCGAGCTTTCACGCGCTGGATTGCTGACGTTGGATGCCCACCTGGACCTGCGGGATCTGAACCCTCAACTGTCGAACGGAAACCCGGTGCGCGCTTTACTCGCCGATGGGTTGCCGGGAACGCAGATCGTGCAAATCGGCATTCAGCCATTCGCCAACTCACGCGCGTACTTCAACGTGGCGCGCGAGGCCGGTATCAAGGTCGTTTCGGTGGCTGAGGTGCGCGCCATGGGCATCGAAACGGCGATATCGGAAGCACTCGAGCGGCTGGACCAGGAAGTGGAGGCCATCTACGTCGATCTAGATCTGGACGTACTCGACCGGGCGTTTGCGCCTGCGACCCCGGGATCGCGCCCCAGCGGACTGACGCCGGCGGAAGTACGCACTGCGGCGCGTTTGTGCGGCGTGAACGCGAAGGTACGAGTTTTGGATCTGGTGGAGATTGACCCGACGAAAGATGTAGCGGACACAACCGTTTTTGCCGCCGGATTGGCTTTGCTTTCGTTTGCGTCCGGGCTGCTTGGCCGGTTTAGCCGCTAGCCGTCACTTCAAGTGTCCGTCGAACCAGGCGATCGCGCGGCGGACGATGTCTCTGCGGTGGTCGGGCCGGGCGATCCGATGCCCCTCATTGGGATAAACCACGAATTGATTCTCAACACCTAGGGTCTGCAACGCGTGCCAGTATTCATAGGACTGCGGGAGTGGACACTCGCCGTCCCGTTCGCCCACCAAAATCAGGGTCGGGGTTTTCACGTTCTTGATGAAGGTGATCGGCGAACTGCGCGCGTAGACGGCCGGATCATCGTAGACCGAGGCTCCGAAATAGGGGATCATCCATTTGTCGATGGAGTTCTCGCCGTAGTAACTCTGCCAATTCGCGATGCCAGCACCGGCGACGGCGGCGCGGAAGCGGTCGGTTTGGGTGACGGCCCACATCGTCATGAACCCGCCATAGCTCCAGCCGGTGATGCCGATACGGTTGGGATCGACGGGCAACGTGCTCAACACCTGGTCTACGCCAGCCAGAATGTCGTGCAAGTCGCCATAGCCGAAGTCCTTCACATTCGCGCGGGTGAATGCTTCCCCCTCGCCGTAGCTGCCGCGTGGATTGGGACACAGCACGAAGTAGCCGGCGGCGGCGAGCATAATGTCGTACTGCAAAGTGGAGGGCCATCGTGAGGTCACCATACCGGCTGGACCGCCGTGCACAGAAACGACGAGAGGGTACCGATGCGAGGGATCGTAGTTCCGCGGGTACACCAGCCATCCCTGAACGTTTGAACCCTCGCTTGTCCAGCGCAGGCTCTTCGCTTCGCCCCAGAACGGATGCAGGTCGCCATTGACGCGGGTCATCTGCTTCCACTCGCCGACCGGACCGGCCCAGACTTCGGGCGGATTACTGAACGAATCGCGGATGACTGCCGAGTTCTTGAGATCGGGGGTGACGGAAAGCAGTAGCGAGGAGTTCTCCGTCCAAAGCGACTTCACGTCCGGACCCGAGATGTCCAGCAAACCGACACCCACAGCGCCGTCGGTATTCTCCGTAAAGAGAATCTGTCCCGATGGAAGCCAGCGAAGCCAATTGGGAGACGCTTTGCGATCCGGCGTGAGATCGCGTGGCTCACCACCGGAGGCGGCCACGGAGTAAATATCGCCGCCGTTAAAGCCCTCATCGCTCATCAAGCCACCGATGAATGCGACGCTCATTCCATCCGGAGACCAAACCGGATTCGCGATCTGTAGGGGAGTTTTCAGAATCGAGGTAGCGTTGCCGCTGTCGATGTTGATGGTGTAGAGCTGCGCGATCCACCAGTTGTCATCGCCGGGCCCGGGCGAGCCTGTGGCGACAAAGCGCTGGTTATCCGGCGACCAGCCGTATTCGTGGATGTAAAGATCCGGAGGCGACACCTGCCGCAGTTTGCCCGATGTGAAATCGATGACGGCGAGGCGCTGGATGTAGATCTGCTGGCTGATGACGCCGGTCTCGACTGGCACTGGTTCGAGAGGTCCGGGCGTGTGTGGCGCATTCTCTGTAAACAGGACGGCGAGCGACTTTCCATCGGGCGACCACGAAAGACTGGAGAGTGCACCGGTGACGCTGGTGAGCTTGCGGACCTTCCCTTTGTCGAGATCGGTGACGTAGAGCTGGTGCTGGCCAGCCTTTTCCGCGTCCGAGAAAAAGGCAAGGAACTTTCCATCCGGTGACCAGGCGACGGAGTTTTCATAGTGCTCGGCCTTGTCTTTGTCGGCCGTGATACGCCGGGGGGCGCTGCCGGGCTTGTGGAGGTCCGAAGTATAGACCAAAAGGGTCAGCGCGCCGGTTCCCGGATCTTCATGCGATTGCACCCAGGCCACATGCGCGCCATCGGGCGAGATCGCGACCTCGCTCAATTGCCGCAAGTGAAACAGTGAGTCAACCACATCGTCGATGGGGGAACGGGAACCGCCTTGCGCCAGCAAATTGCTGGAGCACAGGAACACGCCGAGCGTACTAACCAACGTCAATCGCATCGTGAAAACGACTATAGCTCACCGCGCGATTGGCCAACAAACAGCATCGAGATGCTAACCATTGGGGCGAAACAGGGCGTTGCTGGGGCCCCTGCTCAACGGCAAGCGCCGCGCCAGGCAGTAAATGTGGGCTGTTAACCAAAAGCGATCTGGATTTTGCAGCGCGGCTGGGCAAAAATTGGGTTAGAGCAAACCCAGGCTGAGTAGCACAGCAACGAGTCGCACACTGAGCGATACGCCGGTTGGGGGCCGCTCCAGCTTCCGGCCGGCGCTCCCGTTTGGTGTGCGCCGTGTCTCTGGGTGAATGAAAGCGGCCGGCCGCGCCGAACAGCCTTCGCTTGGGAGTGAACCACCGAGAGCCTGCAAGTTGCGGCCAGCCACATGCCAGATTATCACGAAACGGCTGGGAAACCGGGGTTAAGGCCTAATCCGTAGGCAAACACCAAGATCACCGCAGAGACACTGAGGCGCTGAGAACAACCGAAATCAAACGCCAGCTTGGTGCACGTAGACGGTTCGTGTGGGGTACGGCATTTCGATTCCCTCGGCGCGAAATCGCTTCAGAATCCTCTTGCGTAGTTCATGTTGCACGGGGAATTGATCGGCAAACTCGGCTACGTAACAGCCAAGCGTGAAGTTCAAGGTGGAATCGCCGAAGCCGGGGATCAATTGGACGGATGGCGCGGGTTCGGCCAGTAGGCCGGCGACGGTACCTAAGCCGTTGCGGACCTCTTCCAGCAGGACACGCTCGACCTGCTCCGGGTCGCTCGCGTAGCTGACATTCACAGCAATGTTGAGCGAGACGCGATGGTCGGGCAGATAGTAATTGGTGACGATGGCCTGCGCCAGCTTGGCATTGGGAATGATGATCACATTACTCCCGAGTGCGCGGATAGTGGTACTGCGCCAGCTAATGTCGGTGACATAACCGGCTTCGCCAGAGCTGAGCTTGATGTAATCGCCCAGGCGCACCTGGCCAGCCACGCTGATGTAGAAGCCCGCGAACAAATTGGAAAGGGTGTCTTGCAGCGCCAGGGCGACAGCTAGGCCACCGACTCCGAGGGCTGTGAGGATGGGCGTGATGGAGATGCCCAAGTGGTTCAGCATGATCACAGCGCCCAGCATCACGATGAATAACTGCACGAGGTTTTGCGTGAGCGTTGTGGCGGGCATTGCACCGGGTGAGCGGCTGCCGTAGAAACGGATCAGATTGCCCGCCAACCTTGACACCATCAGAGTTAGAGAGAGAATCACCAGGATCAGCAGCGTGCGTTCGACGTTCTGGCGGAAGCGCTCGGGAAGGTCCAGAGATTCGGCCGCGAAATAGATGCCTAGGATCAACGACCAGATCATGATGGGCGTGCCAAGCGACTTGGTGAGGACTTCGTCCACCTTGCTGAAGCTTGAGTCCGCCCAGCGGTGCAGCGCCCGGAAAAGCAGGCGTTTCACCAAATAGCCGACGGCCAGAGTCGCCAGCAGCAGGCAAGCGGGCACCACCAATTCGAGCGGGTCATGCAGGGCAATTCGCTGGATCGGTTTCATCATCGCTATTGTCCAATGATTCGGCGGCTAGCGCAGGGGCAACATCGAACACGAAGCTCACCGCAGAGACGCCGAGAAAAGCAACACCACCTGTGATTGTAGGATCTAGAGATGCGCGCCCGACCTGCGACACCCGATGATGCAGACGCAATTGCGGTTATCTACAACGAGGGCATTGCGGACCGCACCGCAACATTCGAAACGCGGGCCCGGACCGTGGAAGACGTGCGCGCTTGGTTTGACGGCAAGCATCCGATTGTTGTGGTGGAAGAAGGTGACGTAGTGGCGGCGTTCGCATCGACAGCTTCTTATAGGAGCCGTGAATGCTACGCGGGTATCGCGGAAGCGTCGGTGTATGTCGCAAGGGCGTGGCGAGCGCGGGGTGCGGGACGAATGGCTCTGGCCGCGCTCATCGAAAGTGCTACACAGGCCGGCTACTGGAAACTAGTGTCACGCGTCTTCCCCGAGAATCATGCGAGCAGGCGGTTGATCCAGTCGCTCGGTTTCCGCGAGGTGGGAACCTATGAAAAGCATGGCAAGCTCGATGGAGTTTGGCGCGATGTGGTCATCGTGGAGCGGTTGATTCCGGAGAATTTGAAGATGTGAGTGGCGTCAGCGAATCTTGAGCGAGATGGCGTAGTCGCAAGGTCTTTCGGCGGGCAACTCGACGTGCAGGCCGTCTTTGGCGCGCTGCCATTTGACCTGCGCCGGGGAGCCGACGAGTTCCACCGTTTTGATTTCCGCGTGCGAGATGGAGGCGGCGGTGCCGAGCGATTTGATGGTCAGCTTGCGGTCCTGCGGCCATGCCAGCGCGATGGCGTAGAGCGTGTCTCCTTTGGTAGTGAATCGGATGTCCTGCGCTGTGAACGAATGGCCGGCGGTGTCCTTGAACGAGCCGCCGACTACTTTCGTGGGGCCTTCGCCGTACACTTTCCAGGGCCTGGTTCCGTAGATCGCTTCGGCGTTGACCGACAGCCATTGGCCGAGGTCCAGGAGAGTCTTCTCCACCTGTTCGGGAATTGTGCCGTCCGACCGCGGGCCGATGTTTAACAGCAAGGTGCCATTCTTGCTGACGATGTCAACGAGCTCGCTGACGAGGGAATCGGTAGTGCGGAATTTCTCGCCCTCAATGTAGCCCCAGGACTTCTCGCCAATCGAAGTATCGGTCTGCCAAAAAATGGGCCGCAGCTTGTCGAGTTGACCGCGCTCGATGTCGAGCACCGCGGCGCGCTCCGGAAAGGACTTGTGCTTGTAGTTGATCGCTACGCCGCGCTTCCACTCGGCACCGCGGTTGTAGTAGAAGGCCGCGAATTTCTGCAGGTAGGGCTGGAAAACCGGCTGCTCAATCCACCAATCGAACCAGACGAGCTCCGGCTGGTACTTATCAACAATCTCGGTGGTGCGCGCCAGCCAGTCGTTCAGATAGGCTTCGTCGGGCTGCGTTTTATCGGGCTTGGCGGGGCCGTAGAAGGCGGCGTAGCGCGGATCTTTGACGTCAGAATCGAAACTCATGCCGCCGTTATAGAACCACCAGTGCTCGGCGCGGTGAGAGGAGGCTCCGAGGTGGAGTCCCTCGGCGCGAACCGCGGCTGCCAGTTCGCCGACGATGTCGCGTTTGGGCCCCATTTTGGCGGCGCTCCAATCGGTGAAGCTGCAATCGTACATGGGAAAGCCGTCATGATGCTCCGCCACAGGCACGACGTACTTGGCTCCGGATTTTCGAAACACCTCGGCCCAGTGGCGGGCGTCGAAGTGCTCCGCAGTGAAGCGGGGAATGAAATCCTTGTAGCCGAACTTGGACTGGGGTCCGAAAGTGGCGATGTGATGTTTGAAGGCGGCCTCTTTCGGCAGATACATGTTGCGGGGATACCACTCGCTATCGAACGCGGGGACCGAATATACACCCCAGTGGATGAAGATGCCGAACTTGGCGTCGCGGTACCAATCGGGCACCTGATAGGCATCGAGCGATTGCCAGTTGGCCTGGAAGGGGCCTTGCGCGACGGTTTGATCGACGCGGGCCATGGAATCGGCGATGCGCTGGTTGTAGGTTTGGGCTGCGGCCGGAGTGAGCATCGAGGCGAGGCTGCAGGCGAATAGAGCAACTTGACTCAGTTTCATGGGCGGTAGCCAGTTTATCATCAGACTTCGGCAAGTTCGTGGAACTGCGCCGCGCTGCAGTGCGTATTGGTTTGCTGACGAGACTTTGGAGGTGTGCCCATGACCTTGTGGCAGGACTTTCGATACGCGTTGCGCTTGCTCCGCAGAAGTCCTTCGCTTAGCGCCATCATCGTGGTGACGTTAGCTCTCTGCATCGGCGCCAATACCGCCATTTTCAGCGTCATTGATGCGACGCTGCTGCGTCCGTTGCCGTATCCGGAGCCGGATCGATTGGCGAGCGTCGTTACGCATTTCCGGGACCACGGCGCGGAGGGCGACGGCGCTGGCCAGACCGGCGCCACTTGGGAGCAGGTGCGCGATCACGCTTCATTCCTGGATGCGGCCGCTGAGGGCAGTGCGGACGGTGTGAATTTTGCCACCGGCGGAACCGCGCAATATGTGCAGCAGCAACGAGTGGGCGCGGGTTTCTTCCGTGTGCTGGGAGTTGCGCCGCTGATCGGTCGGGAATTCACGCGTGAAGAGGATCGTCCGGGCGGACCAGCAGTCGTGGTGCTGAGCCACCACTTTTGGAAGCGGGTTTTGCAGGGGGATCGAGCAGCGGTTGGGCGATCCATCATGCTGCGCGGAGAGCCGTACACCGTGATCGGGGTCATGCCCGAGAGTTTCCGCACCGACGCTGCGGCCGACCTTTGGACGCCGCTGAGGCCCTCGACTTCCGGCGAGGGTGGTGGCTCGAACTACGAGATCATTGCCCGGCTGAAGCCAGGGGTCACATGGGCTCAGGCAGATGGCCAAATGGAGGCCATCGGCGCGCGTATGATCGCGGAGATGAAGCTTCCCAAAGATGTATCCTTGCGCTTGCACCTGGTCAGCCTGCAACAGAGCGAAACGGCGGACGTCAGGCGGCCGATACTGATCGCGTGGGCGGCGGTGGGGCTGGTGCTGCTGATCGGCTGCGCGAACGTTGCGAGCCTGCTGCTGGCGCGCGCCGGCGCTCGTTCCCGGGAGATTGCCACGCGCATGGCTTTGGGGGGCGGCCGCCGGGCGGTGGCGCGACAGTTGCTTGTGGAGAGCTTCGTTCTGGCAATCTTAGGTGGGGCGGCCGGGCTTCTGGTGGGCTTCGCAGGCTTGCGCGCATTGCAAGCGCTGGCGGCGGAGAGCTTCCCCATCACTGAGGCGATGCGGCTGGATGGCCGTGTGCTGGCGGCGACGGGATGCCTCGCGTTGCTTTGCAGTTTATTCGCCGGAGTGTTTCCCGCGCTCGAGGCCAGCGGCGTGGACATTCGAACTGCGCTCACGGAGGCGGGGACGCGTGGTGTTGCCGGCACACGCAAGCGTTGGACGCGCAGGATGCTGGTTTCGGGCGAGGTGGCGCTGGCAGTAGTGTTGTTGATCGGCGCGGGGCTGCTCATCCGCACGCTCACGCATCTCTATCAACTGCGGCCTGGTTTTGATCCGGCGAATGTGATCACGGCCAGCTTCTCGCTGCAAGACGCGCGATACTCGACAGCGCGGAAGGTGAACCAGCTCTTCGACGGTGGCTTGGCGCAAATACGAGAGCTGCCGGGAGTGGAATCGGCGGCGGTGGGCTTGACGTTGCCGTATGAACGGGGGCTGAACGACGCTTTCCGGCGCGCCGACGGGCCTGAAGCCAGCGCGGAAGACCTCATCACGGATGAGAACTACGTCACGCCGGATTACTTCCGCACGCTCCGCATTCCCCTGTTGCGTGGGCGAGACTTCCGGGCGAGCGACGGGCCCAAGTCAGCCCCGGTGGTCATTGTGAACAGTGCCTTCGTGAAGAAGTACCTTTCGCGGCAGGAGGCGCTGGGCAGCCATCTTTTGACGCGACCGGAGACGCGCGAGATTGTGGGCGTGGTTGGTGATGTCCAGGAGACGGCGGGTTGGGGCCATTTCGGCCCGTTAGGGATAGTGCCGATGATTTACATTCCGGCGGCCCAGACGTCGGATGACTTCTTAAAAGTGGTGCACGTCTGGATGCCACCACACTGGGTTGTACGGGCTGCCGGACGGCCGGAGAACGTGACGCGCGGGATGCGGCACGTGGCGGGGACGATTGACCCACTGTTGCCAATCTCGGCCTTTCGCACCGTTTCAGAGCTACGGTCACGCTCTCTGGGCGAACAGCGATTCCATGCGACATTGCTGGCTACGCTCTCGGGACTCGCGCTGCTGCTGGCTGTGATTGGACTGTACGGCCTGATGTCGCAGTCGGTGATGGAACGCAGGAGGGAGATGGGTATCCGGCTTGCGCTTGGATCGAGCCTCTCGCGCGCGATTCGCGACGCCGCGCTGCCCGGCGTTTTGCTGGCGCTGACGGGAGTGGCGGCGGGGTGCGTACTCGCAGGCCTTTCGGTGCGAGTGCTGGAACATCAACTGTGGGGAGTAACGGCCACAGACCCATTGACCTTTGTCAGTGTGCCGTTGACTTTGCTGTTTATCGCAGCGCTCGCGAGTGTCATTCCGGCTCTACGGATTGCGAAACTCAACCCGGCCGACACGCTGCGGGACGAGTGAAACAGGCGGTCAATCCGCAATCAGCAGGTTTTCGGCGAAAGGCCACTCGTCATCGATCCACTGCGCCTCACAGCGAAAACCTGCCTCTCTGGCCATGCGGGTTACACTATTCACCGTGAATTTGCGGCAGGTCTCCGTCCAGATGGTTTCGTTCTCAAGAATGGGAACCGAGATCCCGGCCCCACGGATGGTGACCACCTGGTCACGCGTGGCGCGGAGATGCATCTCGATGCTCCTCGTAGCAAAGTTAAAACGGGCCTCGTGCTGGAACTCCTGGACGATGAAATCAGCATCGAGTTCGCGATTGATGCGCGTCAGCAGATTGAGATTGAATGCGGCCGTGACGCCCAGAGGATCATCGTAAGCCTGGATCAACCGGGGAATCGATTTTTCCAGATCGGTACCCAGCAGCAAAGCATCGCCCGTCTGCAGAATCAAGCGAAGCTCTCGCAGAAAAGTGACATCGGCCGGCGGATCGAAGTTTCCGATAGTGCTGCCGAGAAAGAGCACGAGGATACGCTGGCCGTGTTGGCGGCGAGCGGCAACTTCGAGGAGACCATCGAGGTACTCGCGTTCGAAGCCGACAATACTGACGGCGTCCATGTCAGAGAGTTCCCGCCGGCACATGGCGAGAGCAGCCGCTGAGATTTCAATCGGGTAATAGAACGTCTGGCGATGGCGCGACAGCGCTTCCAGAATCCAGCGGGTTTTCTTTCCACTACCGCTCCCCAGTTCGGCGACTACCACGGGGCCCGGAACCAGCTCCACGATTTTACGGGCGTAAGCGCGGAGCAGCCGTTCGTCGGCGCGCGTCAAACCGTACTCAGGAAGATCGCAAATCACTTCGAAGAGCCTGGAGCCGACCGTGTCGTAGAAGTATTTTGAAGGCAGCTCTTTCTGCCCTCGCTTGGTCAGCCCTCTGGATACATCGGCCGCGAACTCAACTACCGCATCCGCGATGATGGGATTCGTCAACATTCGGCATCTCCTCGAAGGTCGTCATTGACTCACACATCGAAATCCCGCGTAGACATACTGGTAGTGCGGCTGAAACCAGTTGCGGAACGAGCGGCGCAACATGCAGCCGGCGGTTCGGGTTGAGCCGCCCTTGATCACGTAGTGTTTGCCATCGAAAAAATTGGCGGAGTAGCCTGGATAGAACGGAAAGGGCGAGAATCCGTCGAAGGGGGCGAAGACACTGGACGTCCATTCCCAGCCGTTTGCTAATAGACCCTCAACGCCGAATGCACTGCGACCTCGCGGGAAGGCGTTTACGGGCGCCGGGTCCCATCTCCGAAAATCAAAATAACCGTGGTTCGGGCCAGGCGCTTCAGATCCCCAGGGGTAAGACCGCTCGATTCCGTCCGTTGAGCCGTAGGCTGCGCGGTGCCATTGAGGCTCAGTGGGCAGCGCCTTATTAACCCATCGTGCGTAGGCGCTTGCTTCGGCATGGCTCACATACACGGGCCACGCTAGCGGCAAGGGAACCTCATCGAACATTGTGCGGTAGTGCCAGCCGGAATTGCGGCTCCGCCAGAAGATGGGTTGACTGACACTCTGCTCCGCCTTCCACTGCCAATCGGCGGCTGACCATAAGGACCGGTCTTCGTATCCACCGGCGTCGATGAACCGCAGGTACTGGCCGTTGGAGACCTTGCATTGATCGATTTCAAACGCAGGGACATGCACACGGTGAGCGCCATATTCGTTGTCCCAGCCAAATGTGGCGGTGTCGTCGCGGGAAAGTCCGAGAGTCGCGGTTCCGGCGGGAATTTCGATCATTCGGACTTCGATTGGTCCGGCCGCCGGTGCCGGCTCACTCGTTTGCGGAGACTTTTCCTCAAGCGGCATTTGGTGGAGCATGTACGCCAACGTTTCCGCGTGCATCAGACGATGCTCGATGGCCACATTGAGAAGCGTCGCCGCCTCGAATGGTTCCGAATCCCAGGAGCTGTCGTTTACAAGTGCAACATCGAGAGCATCTCGAACATGGTGGTTGTAGCTGTGCACTTCCGCCAGCAACGGCCAGTCATGAGGTTGATCGGACGGAAGGCCTCCGTCGACGGGATCAATGCCAAATGCAAAGAGCTGATCAAACTGCGGGTGGAAGGAGAGGAGGCCAGGAACGCGCGGCCGAAGGAGATTCCAGTCAAAAGCCTCCAGGTGACCGATGTAGAAGACGATCCGGTGCCTTTCCGGGATGGGGCGCTGGTAAAGCGCGGCAGGACTGATGATGTCGAACAGCCTGTCCGTTTGGCTTCGAGCCTCGGCCAAGCGTGTCAACAGACACTGTTGAACCTCCACTTGAGCATGCGCAGCGAGCATCTGTTTCTCCTGGAGTTCAGCCAGTATAGATGAGTCTGGGTGCCTTTCGGAGTCATAAAATGACAGCGAGTGGCGTGAAATCGTACGGTACTAGGCGGGACGGGATCGCACCGGCGCCGATGCCATGGCCCGCAGTATGCCATAAGCTGCTATGGAAGTGGCCGAAGCTATTGCACATACCGGCAGGTAGCCGTATCGATCGATGATTGCCCCGAGCGCTGGGGAGGCCACCGCTTGCATGGCACCGAATGCCGAAACCAGCAGCGAGATGGCAAATGCCGCACGGGCGCCCTCGTAGACGTCGAGCGGCATGGTGTAAAGATTGACGCTGAAGGCAGAGACCGCCAGAATGCTGCACGAGATCCCCGCCGCGGCCCATGCTGCGCTGGGGGCGAAAGGAACCGCAATCGCCACTAGCCCTGCGATGGCACACCAAAAACACGCACGCGCCCGTGCCGCTAGAGGATCGCTGCCCGCGCGCGCCCAACGAAACGAGAGCCAGCCGCCGCCGAAGCCGCCCAGCATCGCGGCCAACGGCGGCAGCCAGGCGAAGTAGGCAGCTTGCACGAACGACAGTTTGCTGACTTCCACCAGATAGAGGGTGGTCCAATTGCTCCAGAGCGAGTAAGTCACCATGCTGAGAGCGTTGGCGATCATGAATCCCCACATGCGACGATCGCGCAGAATACCGAGGCTATGTGATAGGGTTTCGATCTGGGACCGTTGCGCGGGCGGTGATCCGCGCGCGACGGAGTTCCATAGGGGAATCCACAGAAGCCCGGCGATTCCTGTCACAACGAACGCCAATCGCCAGTGATACCAAACAGCCAGCCATGTGGCCACTGGTGGCGCTAGAATCGCACCCAAAAACACCGCCGCCTGGTTGAATCCGTTACCCAGTGCCCGCTCGGCAGGCCGCAGATATTCGTGCATGGCCTTGCCCGCGGCGGGAATTCCGCCCGCCTCTGCGATCCCCAGCCACGCGCGGCACGCGATGAGGCTCTCCAGCCCGCGCGTGAATCCGGTTGCAATACTGGCGAGCGACCACAGTCCGATGGCGAGCGTGATGCCACGGTTCAGGCCGATGCGGTCGATCAACAACCCGGCAACCGGCGCCGCCACCGCGTAGGTTATGGAAAATGCGGCCAGGATCCAACCGTACTCGGTATTGTTCAAATGAAAATCCGCGCGTAACAGTGGCGCAAGCGTGGCGAGCGATTGCCGATCCAGGTAATTGATGCTCGAGGAGAGAAAGAAAATGCCGATGACCAACCACCGTTTGGGGTGCGCGGCGCGCATCACTGGAACTGGATCGTGGCCACTTCTCCCACGGTTGCTAGTTTGGCATCGCGTTTGGCGAAATATTCCACCACCACGGGCCGCGCCTTCTGGACGCCGCAGCCGAGTTTTTGGTCGCCACCGCCAAGAATAGCGAGATTCGAGGGATCGCGAACCAGCAGGCGCGTGATTTTGTGATCCGCGCCTTCAATAACCAGGCGCAGTTGATGGCCGAGACAATCAACGCGAGTCAGGCTGCCGGTCGCGCGGCCGTTGGGCTTGGGACCGTCCCACCACTTCTCGACTTTCTCCGGTGCTGGACCTTGCCCCGCATTCGCCTTGGCTTCCGTGGCACGCAGGTCGGCGATGGCCTGCGCCTTGAGCCTGCGGATCTCGCGCTCCTGCTCAGCGGCCAAGCGTTTGCGCTCGGCTTCCTCCCAGTCAAGACGCTGCTGATCAATGGCCACGCGCGCGGCGGAGTAACGCTCGCGTTCTTCCGCCGTGGTGGCGGCATGCTCCGCGTTATGCCAGGCCTGCGCGGCTTTGTCGAAGACCTTTTCATCCAGACAAGCCTTGGCGAGTTCTTCCCACCGGCCGGCGTCGCGAGGCGAAAGCTGCGCCGCCTTTTCAAGGTACTGGATGCGCTTGACGCCATCGGTCTGGCGCTGGCCGATCAGCGTGTACGCTTCCGCGAGCTTCGGGTTCAATTTTAGTGCTTTGTCCAGTGCAGCGAGCGCCTTGGCATTGTCCGGCTCAAGCCTCGCATATGCGATGTATGACAGCGCCGACGGCGTCCCCGCATTGATCGCCTCCGAAAAACACCGGCGCGCTTCTTCTGGTTGGTTGTCACGCAGCGCCATCTCCCCGAGACCTTCGTACGATGCCGCGACGTATTCGTGCTCCTGGATCAGCGCCTGATACTCCGCGCGCGACGAGGCGCCAAGCAACAAATCCGCCTGCGCCAGCCGCACTTCCTTCGATAGCAGCGGTTGCTCTTTATAATCACGTTCCACGCTCAGCGCCTTGCCGTCCACCAAAGCGGTCTGATAGTTTCCGGCGGCCATGAGTTGGTCGACTTCCTTCTCCATCTCCGCGCGGGACTTGCCGAATGCGTTCAAATACGCGGGATCTTCATCCGCGCCCTTCTGTAGGTTGTAAAGCAGGATGCGCAGCTTGGCGTAGTAATCCGCGTTCGTGGCAAAAAGTTGCATGCGCGCCCAGTCGCGGTTGCGTTCGCTGGGCGGGAGCGGACTCCCGAGCGTGACACGCGTGCCGTTTACCTGAATGGTTGAGAGCAGATCGGCGATGCCATGCTCGATCGTGGCCGGCATTCGGCCCGTGTTGTTATCGAGAAACAGCCGGGTGCACTCACGAAGAACCTCGTGCGGGATGGGCGCTTCGGCAGTGAGCAGAATATTCCAGCGGTCACGGCCGTCGATGATCGGAGCCGTGGCCGGATACTCGGCGCGCTCCTTAGCATTTTTGAAAAGCAGAATGCGGACCGGCCGCGAAGTCTGCAGATCCTGGTTGCCAAGCATGTAGCCAAGAACGTACCGCGACTGGTCAAACCACCCCAGCGTTTGCCGCCCCGGCTTGCCGCCGGCGTCAGTGCAGAGCTCGAACGGCCCCGTCCGGATTTGCACCCAATGGCTCTCTGCGAACGCGAGCCACGGAACGAGACCGAGCAGAACAATCCGGCGCATCCGAGAGTATTATCGCGCAGTGAGCACAGTGGGTTGGGAAGACGGCAACGGGCATGGTTTCGCCCGCTCACGCATCGCTGCTACAATGGCTTCAGCCCTCCGGCGCTATCGTCTAACGGTTAGGACGGAGCCCTCTCAAGGCTTAAATACGGGTTCGATTCCCGTTAGCGCTACCAAGTCATTTAAAATCAATTAGTTAAATTTTCGGTGTACATGGCGACGTACAAAACATGGTATCCTTCGGGCCATGTTGACGCTTTACCGCCGTCACACCAAGGACTGCCACGTTCATAAAACCCGGCTCCCGCCACGCGCGAAGCGGCGATACATGGACTGCCAATGCCCGATCTGGATGTACGGGCGCACGCGCGATGCGCTCGTTCCGCGGCAAAGCACCGGCACTCGGGATTTAGCGGTAGCCGAGGCGCAACGTCAGAGTCTCCTCAAGCAAGGCCAAGACACTGTCGCTCATGGGCCGCGTATTGACGACTGCGTCGAGCGTTTCCTCGAATCGCACCAATTTAAGCTCGGCGAAAAGACGGCGGGCGCATACCGCTTCCAGCTTGAGCGCCTGCGTGCCTATTGCGCCGGGCGCGGCGTCCTCTACATGCGTGATCTTTCGATAGACCTGCTCGAAGACTTCAAGGTGAAGGGCTTGCCGAGAGAAATGGCCGACACGTCCAGGGCACAGGTGACAGCGAAGCTGCGATGTTTTCTCCGCGTGGCCTTCCGCCGTGGCTGGACCCCAACGCCGTTGGCCGAAGGCGTGGCGCCGCACGCGGCTCCTCCTGAACAGAAGGAACCGTACTCGGATGCAGAGGTCAAGAAAATCCTGGACGAAGCGCTGCAGTTGAAAGGCGGGCGCTACGGGTACGCAAGCGCTCCGAACACCTTCCGGATGCTTCTCGAATTGATGCTCGAAACCGGAATGCGCGTCAGTGACTCGATCCGCTTCGATCCCGCCGTGGTGCAACGAGGGGAGTCAGGGTTATGGATCTACGGCTACGTGCAGCGGAAGCGTCAGCGCACGAAGCAGCCCGTGCAGGTGCAGGCGTTTATCTCGAATCGACTCAAGACAGCGATTGACCGCTGCGAATGGCTGTCCAAAGACAAACCGTTCTGGTACGGACCAGCAAGCAAAGGCTATAAGCTTGCCTATCAGGTCTACGACCTCATGCAGACCATCGGGAAGCGATGCGGCGTTGATGATTGCAGACCGCACCGGCTACGCGATACGTTCGCGGTCCGCGCTCTGCTTCGCGGCATGAGCCTTGACGATGTGTCGCGCCTTCTTGGCCACTCCAGTGTGAAGGTCACGGAGCTTTATTACGCGAAGTGGGTTGCCGCCCGGAAGGTTCGCCTTGAGCGACTTGTAGCCAAGTCTCTCGTGGACTCACAGGGCCGCGCTCTCGGGGATTGAGAGCGTTACGTGGTTGTATAAACTGAAGGAACAGAATTCTGGCGCAGAGGTTGAAAACATCCTGAATCATGGGTTGAACCTCAACATGGCACGCACGGTTATGCCGGGCATCCGAGCAGATTCCTGCCTGCTTTTCGAACACTGATGCTCGAAACTGCCATGTGGGTTGGCGGGCGCGATCCGCTACAACCCCGCGCTGGCTACCAAAGGCCGGTGGATCTAGTAACTGCGCGACGCGGCACCGCTCGTTGATTGCCTGGCGCACTGCGTCCAATGGTACCTGCCACAGAAGAAAAAGGGACAGAAAATCGAAGCCGGTTGAGTCGTACACTTCGGATCGTCTCAAGCAGGCCATTGGCATGTACGACTGGCTTTCGAGCAAGCTCTCATTCTTTTGTGGCTGCAGCAGGAATCCGACCTACCTCCCAAACGAGCTGTACGAGCGCATGAAAACTCTAGGCGCCCGATGTGGCGTTCCGGATTCGCGGCCCCATCGTCTCAGGGACACATTCGCGATTTGGGAGCTTGTGGCCGGATTTCAACTTGAGGATGTTTCGCGGCTTTTTGACCACTCCAGCGCCAAGGTCTCGGAGGCGTATTATGCGAAGTGGATTCCCAGCCGCAAGCTGCGCCTCGGACGTCTCCTTGCTGAGTCGCTCGTGAACCCGTAGCGCAACACTCTCGGGTATCGACAGAGTGGTATATCTGCGCCGACCGGAACTCGTTTCCAGGCGAATCACTCCCGGCTCACCGGCGAATATTCGGATGATGGTGTTGTCGGAAAAGCCCCAGAGCGCAGCGAGCTCCCGGACCCGGTAATGTTTCTCCATGGCGGCGGAACTCATTTGCGCTTCCATGCTGTTCGAGGTGAACTCAACTCCAGTTTCCGAATTCTGATTCTCACGCCACCTTCCACCGGAAGAACCGTCAGCGTGCCACGCTTCTCAACGGCCTCGACCACGATCCCGTTCTCGCGCGCGTTCATGAAGGTCGCGCTGGTGCATTGGAGTCGCCGCCGCCCTTCGAAGGGCCGCTCGATAGCGACCCAGCCAGCCGCCCCATCCATCCTCAACCGGGGCTAACCCTTGGAGCCGTAGCCTGGCCTCTTCCAGAAGACGTTGGTCGTTCAGAACCTTTTCACAATGTCCCAGCTCGTCGATCTCAAGCAGCGGCCGTCCGTCCTCGAACAACTTGCGCAGACGCACGAACCTGTTGGCTCGTAATCCTCCGCGGCCGCGTGCCTCTGACATTTGAGGTGTGTGATAGATGCAGTGCACCTTGGCGTCGGTGCCCTCAAGCATCATGAAGCTGCGGCCACTCCCTTCATCTTCGCCGTGCACCAGTACCCGGCCTTCCAGTGTTGTGCAATTGCGAAGATCGAACATGACCAGTGGCAATCGGGTGTCCGATACCGGCACGCCGTGAGCGACCAGGATCTTTTGCCGGTCCCCAAGGCGCTGCATGGCCCGCAGGGCGGTTTCGAAATCCTTGCGCACCAGCCATTGGTCGAGCCCAGCGGCTTCGGCCAGTCCCATGCTCTCCAGCGTCCTCAGACGCGCAACTGCGTGCTGGTTTCGCGGCTGCGCCGAATTCCTGCTGACCTGGAAATGCGAGGACTCGTCTTCTATCGTCTTGTCCCGAGCAATGGACCGGTCCAGCGACGTGAACCTGTGCTGCGATACTTCACGGCGCTGGGCTTCGGCGATATCGAATTGCGTGCGATACCCAAGCTGCCGAGTACACAGATCTTCAGCGATGCTCCGAATGCCATGCTTGACGTAATCGCGTTCGAGACGGAAAGATTTTCCGTTCTCGCGAACGTCGCGAAGTGCAATGTGAACGTGCGGGTTATCGGTATTGAAGTGCGCGACAGCAGCCCACTCGAGGCGCGTATCGAGATCCCGTGTCATACGCTGCATCAAGTCGCGGGTCAGTTGCGTCAGGTCGATCTTGTCTCCGAACTCGGGCGACACGATGACCTTCCACATGCGTTCATCGCCGGCCAACTGCCACTCGTCGAGCCGAGTCGCGATATTGATTCCGCGGTCCGTAGCGTCAAACCCAGCCTCAACCGCGCGGCCCTGGCTCGCGCTCTCACGGGCGATGTAGCGGCCGTGCGCCTTCCACTGTCCGCGCGTGGCATTTTTTGCGTACATAACGCGCACGGCGCACCGCTGATTGTACGGGCGAGAAGGAACCGGGCGCCGCGCCCGCGGCTTGCGCTGTTGTGCACGCAGTTCTCGGACATAGCGAAGAATCAGAAGGTAGGTAGAGCACCAAGCTCTGGGTGAACTGGCTTGTCGACCGCGCGTCTTCCGGGGATTAAGCCGGAACCTCTTTGGATTCCTGTCACTCACGGCTTGGCTCCAGGTCCACTAACCCGCCACTTCTGTGGCACCTTCACCATGGAAAATCGGACGGTGCGTTGTGGCATGAAAATGCCCCCTCACTTATAAAGGCTTGGGAGGGGGTGTTTTCGGACATCGAAACAAAAAATATTTTGTGGGGACCGTCTAGCTGAGTTGTCTGCGCCGGAGACCGCCCACACGCTTCTGCGACGATTGCAGCTTTAGGCAACAGGCCAAGCAGCAGATAACTGCCGTGTTTTCTGTTTGAGCAACCGAAGGTAACGTCCATTGGATTCAAAAGGTAACAAGGGGAACAAAGAGCTAAGATCTTTACTCCCTTCCACATCGCAGTCGTGCAATCGTCGGTAACAAGTGACAAGACATTTGCAACAAGGCGTAACCAATTGCAGAAGGTTGGATGAGAGACAGAGTTATGCGGCAGGTGGGCGAGGTACCGAGTAAGTGGCCTATAGGTTCAACATAGTTCCATTATAGATAAAGTCCATCTTTTCTTTACTATCAATCTTTGTCCATCTTAGTCGCGACGTTAGTCAAGGAAGTTCCACTACCGGCACGCAGTTTGTTTTCTTCGTCATCAATCATTGTCCACCTTGGCGCTGCACAGTAGTCAAACAACGTCAACGAAAGTCCACTGGAAAAGGAACGGGAGATAGACAGCGGATGCGGTAGTGGAACATAAAGGGTTGGGACTCACCTGGCTTTCTTTTCCGGCTTTTGTCTCACAGCATGGGGTATTTGGCACGGGGTGCATTTTTGCGTGCGTGAGTCCCGTTTGAGACCCGTGCATTTTTTTGTTCTTTCGATGTCAGAAAACACCCTCTCCCATTCCTTACATATTGAGGGGAGTTTCATGGCACAACGCAGCATCCGGTTCTCGGAGACAACACTTCAGCAGATTCGACAGGCCGCTAAGCAAAAGGGCTTTAAGTCAGCCGCCGCAATGATCCGCCATGCGGTCGACCAGGAACTGACCGGTGGCGACGGTGTCGAGCAACATATCGCCGCCACGCTCGACCAGATTCAGGGCGATTTGTTACGAATCCAACGGGTCCAGCAAACGCAATTCGCATTCGTCGATACTCTCGCCAAGACATTGCTGACCGGGTTGCCCGATCAGTCGTCAGCCTCGGTGGCCAAGGGGAAAGAGCGTTATGAGCGCTTCTTGAAGAGCGCGGCGGCCATCCTATCCAACGGCTTACATCCAATATTGCGGGACGGGGTGGAGCAATGACATTAGACTCAACCACCCCTGTCGTGCGCCAGCAGATCGCGGCTATGGGCTGCGAACTGTGGGAAGTCGGAGTCTTCCGGGCCGAGACAGCAGGAACTGACGCGAGCATGTTGCTGCGGGTGTGGGATACAGACGCCCTGCTGCGTTCTGTGCCTTGGCTGCAAACGCAGAATCATCACGGCAGGCACATCTTTATTCGCCCAAATGGCGAGCATAACCTGAGCATGGTGGACGATTTGACAGCCGACGCACTTGTCGCTATGGATCGGGAAGGGTTCCATCCGGCAGCTATTGTGGAAACGTCGCCATCCAACTTTCAGGCGTGGCTTAAACATCCAGAACAGCTCGACAAGCAACTAAGCACGGCGACAGCGAGAGCTCTGGCCGTAAGATTCCATGGCGATGCCGGCGCGGCTGATTGGAGGCACTTTGGCCGCCTTAGCGGATTCGCCAACAGGAAACCAAAATATCAAGACGTAACAACGGGTCTATATCCATTGGTCCGGCTCATCGAAGCGGAAGGAAAGGTCTATCCACAAGCCGATCACTTTCTGGCCAGTGTACGGCGTGGCGTTGAGGAGCGTCGCCAGGCGCGCCAGCGCTTGCGCCTTCAAACAACTTCGTTTCCGATCGGACGGCAACGAAAGGCCATCGACGCCTTCCGGTCCGATCCACGCTATGCCGGCGACGGTAACAGAATTGACCTGGCATATGCGATCTATGCTCTTTCGCACGGAGCCACTGAAGCGGAAGTCGCCGCTGCCATCCGCACACGTGACCTCTCCAAAAAGGGTGCCGAGCGTCGGCAGCAGGATTACATTGAACGCACGATTCGCAAGGCCGGTGCCAACTTGCTGGAGCCAAGCCGTGGACGATAGGAGACCGAAGGAGTTCCGGCTGCATCCCCGGAAACCGCGAGCCCGCCAAGCGGGTTCGCCCCGAACCTGGTGCTCAACCTACATCCTTCTCGTTCGCTATGCCCGACAACTGCGGGCCCAACGCTACCAGCCGAAGGCCCGGCGCCCGGACCCGTCTCGTCCGTACAATCAGCGGTGCACGGTGAGAGTGATGTACGCGAAGAATGCCACCCGCGGGCAATGGAAGGCACACGGACGCTATATCGCCCGCGAGAGTGCTAGCCAAGCGCGCGCGGTTGAGGCCGGGTTTGACGCGAAGGATCGAGGGATCAATATCGCCGCTCGTCTAGACCAGTGGCAGTCCGCCGGCGATGAACGCATGTGGAAACTCATCGTGTCACCGGAGTTTGGAGACAAGATAGACCTGGTGGAGCTGACGCGCGGCCTGATGCAGCGCATGACACGGGATCTCGATACCCACCTCGAATGGGTTGCTGTATCGCACTTCAACACCGATAACCCTCACGTTCACATAGCACTGCGCGGCGTTCGCGAGGACGGCAGATCGCTCCGTCTTGAACGGGATTACGTGAAGCACGGCATTCGGGGAATTGCCGAGGATCTATGTACGCGGCAGCTCGGGTATCGCACACAACGGGATATCGCCGAAGCCCAGCGCCGCGAAGTGTCGCAGCACAGGTTCACGTCGCTCGACCGGACGATCGCTCGGGACAAACCGACAGATGCCCAGTCCTCGCACTTCCCGGTCAGCAAGAGCTCGGCGCAGCCGCGAAGCCAGCCTGTAGTGGCACGGCTGAGAACGCTAGAGAGCATGGGACTCGCCGAAGCATCTGGGCCGGACCATTGGCTGGTGCGGCAGGATTTCGAGACGGCGCTGCGGGCGATGCAACGTCTCGGGGACCGGCAAAAGATCCTCGCTGCTCACGGCGTGCCTGTATCAGACACCAGGCTGCCGCTCGTCATGTTCGATCTTCGCCATTGCACAACACTCGAAGGCCGGATACTGGCGCATGGCGAAGATGAAGTGAGTGGGCACAGCTTCATGATGCTGGAGGGTACCGACGCCAAGGTGCACTGCATCTACCACACGTCTCAGATGGCCGAGGCGCGTGGCCGCGGCGGATTACGAGTCAATAGGTTCGTGCGTTTGAGCAAGCGATTCCGGAACGGACGGCCATTGCTTGAGATCGATGAACTCGGGCACTCGGAAAGGATACTGAGCGATCGCCGTCACCACGAAGAAGCGGTGGGACAGCTCCTGCAACGCGGAATTTCGCCCGTCGAATATGGCTGGGGTGGCTGGTTGGGACGCTATGAAGCGGCCCTTCGGAAGGTGGCTACGGATCTCGCACAGCAGCCCGGTCCTCTCGATCAGACTCTCAAGCCGCACCAGAAACCAGGCCGTTCACTAGGGCGTTGATTGCCCCGAAAGGCTGTGGGGTTAGATATCGAAAGGCCTGCCACTCGCGGTCCCGTCCAGCTTTTCTCTGATCTCCTTCGAGGTCCACCCACGGAGGTAGAGGTCGATTAGGAGCCGCAGGGCCTCCGTCGAGCCCAAAGCATCAACATCCAACGGGGCGTCACCGGCGCGCGAATAATCCACGGAACCAGGCAGATGAACTTTCCGAATTTCCTGCTCAAGGTTGTCAAGCGATTTGCGAAGTCGCCTCACGTAATTTCCCGTTCGAGTGACAACACTGACGAACCCGATGGCCCACTAATCTTCCGGCCACCCTCGGCCGAGTAATGAACTGCCGCGCTCCGACCCGATCTCGGATGTCCGATTCGGACCGGTGACCGCGATTGGAACATTCGCCTTTCGCCGCGGCGCATAGAGCATACTCGCCGTAACCGAAATTGGCGTAGCGATCCTGCCGAAGGTTGGTCAACGCATACACTACGCCCTTTTTATGTGCATAACTTCACAAACCGCCATAAAATCGGTTCCGAATTTGTGATATATTTCGTTGAATTATGAGGGGAGTCGTTCCCTCTATTCAGTAGGCCACGAGCGCCAGTGGTCGTGACACAGAGCGAAGGATTTTCTTCGCCGAGGCATAGGGAAAGAAATGGCCGTCATCACGATCCCTTTCCATTACGATGAGCGATCCGACCCCTCAATTGTTCCAATCTGCATCGCCGACACTGATCCCCAGGGAGATAAGATCCATCCCGGATGGTTCGAGTACGGAGTTTTGCCCGTAGCTGATCCGCTCCGAGCGCTTTCTGATCGAATTCTCCATGACGTGTGGCGCGTTTCCGAGATCACGGAACGGGCGGTACAGTCGCTGTGGCGGGACCACCGGGACAATTTAGGTGAACAACCGAGCCATCGGGTTCTGAGGCGGGCGCGCGAGTACGCGGCGGACCTTCGCGTCGGGGGCCGCCGAGTCCGGCGAACCGCCGACGTTGAACTCTTCGCACCAACCCTGGAGACTCTACAGGACCAAGTCGATTTTGCTGCTCAAATCGAAGCGAAGGACACCCTCGACCGCTTAATCCGCGAGCTTGATCGCTTGGGTTTGAAGGAGGTCCGTGCGATGGTCCCGATGATGCTAAGGGACTGCGACGCTGACGAGTTTACGAAGCAGTTCGGCAAGTCGCGTAACACCCTATCCCAGCAGTTCTACCGAGGCATGCGCAAAGCCGCGCGGGCGGCTCGGATTTCCTGGTAGGTCCTCCGAATGAGTGCCATAATGTCACGGACCGATGGCGCCTGAACCTTCTCCTGCAGAGCAATTCGACAGAATCAAGAAGCAGCTCCAGGATTCGATTCTCAAAGATTATCCGAACCCCGACCGAGTCGGATGCCCCGGTGTCGCCGTCCTGAAGGAACTTGCAGCGCGCCCCTTGGATGACAACCTGGAGGGGCACGCTGAGTGGCATCACGTTACGCATTGTTCTGAATGCTATCGCGAATTCCTCGGCTTTCGCGCCGAACTGAGGCGTAAGACGAAGAGGCGGCAGGCCGTGGTCCGGTCGGCCCTGGTCACTACGACCGTGGTTATTGTCGCGGTGGTGTTTTTCAGTGTGCGCCAGACCACTTCCCACGGCTTGAATGGCAATCAGATCGCGCAAACGACCTTCACTCCGCGGATTGTGGATCTAGAAGGGCGTTCAATCGCACGTTCAGAGCAAAGCACAGAGGAGACGAAGCCGCTGCTGCTCGAGCGCGCACCGCTGGATCTGACGATCCGGCTACCATTCGGCAGTAAAGCGGGAACATATGAGGTTCGATTACTTAGGACGGTTGACCAGCCTCTGCTCTCGGTTACGGCTCAAGCCGTTATCCAAAACGGCATTACCGAGCTCCGCACGAAGGTCGATCTCTCGAAATTCGCCCCCGGCAGTTACTTCATCGGCATCCGCCGCGTTCCGTGGGACTGGACCTATTATCAAGTTATGATTCAATAGGGAGTAGCGAACCGACAGGTTGCGAATCCTGCTGCGCGGCTATCCCTCGACAAAAGCCATAACACCGCCTCGCTATGCACCGACCCCGTCGGTCGTTAGGAATCAGGACCGAGAGGGGCTAAAATGCTTACCGCATGCCGACGATTGATCCCAGGCTAAGTCTGGCCCTCTCTATACACAGCAACAAGGGCATCTATGCTATTCTGCTCGGCTCGGGAATATCTCGCTCAGCCGGCGTCCCAACGGGTTGGGATGTAATCCAAGTTCTCATCAGGCGACTGGCGCACCTGAAAAACGAATTGTGCGAACCGGACCCCGACGCGTGGTTTCGGCACACCTTCGCCCTGGAACCCGAGTACTCGGAGGTATTGGGCGAAATCGCAAAATCGCCCACTGAACGAGGGCAGGTCTTGCGGGCCTTTTTTGAACCGACAGACAATGAGCGGACAGAAGGGCTGAAGCAGCCAACGGCAGCGCACCGTGCCATTGCGGAGTTGGTCTCTAAAGGCTACATCCGAATAATCGTTACGACCAACTTTGACAGGTTGATGGAATTAGCCCTTGCTGATGCCGGAGTACAGCCGGCTGTTATCAGTACCCCTGACGCGGCGTTGGGAGCATTACCGCTAGCGCACTCGCCCTGCACGATCATCAAAATCAATGGGGACTATCTCGACACCCGGTTAAGGAACACGCGAGATGAATTGGAGCACTACGACAGGCCCCTGGAACTTTTGCTCGACCGTGTACTTGACGAGTACGGCCTGATCGTTTGTGGCTGGTCCGGAGACTGGGATACTGCGCTCAGGGCAGCAATAGAGCGGTGTGCCTCTCACCGTTTTACAACTTTCTGGGCAACCCGCGCAAAAGTGCACGAGAAAGGGCAAAACCTGATAACTCTTCGCCGAGCCACCGTTATCGACATTGCGGACGCTGATGAGTTCTTCAGGGATATGCGGGATAAAGTGTTGGCCTTGGAGCAGTTCGCGCTGAGCGATCCTGTAGGACCGAAAGTCGCTGTGGCGCGAATGAAGAAATTTCTCTCAGACGAAACCCGTCATATCAATCTCTTCGATCTTCTCAATGCCGAAACCGAGCGAGCTTACGCGGAGATCACGAGTGCTCGCTTTGCTACCACCGGTCCTCCGATCCACTGGCCCGAAGTACTCGCTAGGCTTCGGACTTATGACGGTGTGAGCGAGACTCTGTTGCACCTGATGATTTGCGGAGCGTATTGGGCGAAGTCACAGCACGAGGCCTTGCTACTTCGATGTTTCAAGAGGATTTCGGACAGCGATGGTCCGCAGAGCGGTGGCCTTACCGTGTTGAATAACTTGCGAGCCTATCCTGCGTTGCTACTGCTGTATGGCCTTGGATTGTCAGCCCTTGCCCGCGGAAACTATCGTCTCCTACACTCGCTTCTGTATCTGAAAATCAGACAGAGTAAGTATCAGCCTGAGCAGGCTGTTGCGGCAGTCATACATGCTTCCGCGGTGCTTGAGCCGCGACACCAACTCGATTGCTTTTCGGGAACGTGCACCGGGCTCAGCGACCACCTCTTTGAACTTCTGAGGGATCCAGCGCGAGAGTATCTGCCGGGTGACACTGAATACGATCAAGCCTTCGACTGGTTCGAGTACCTTCTGGCCCTGGTCCACTGCGACGTTGAAATCACTCGGGACGGCTTGGCAGAAAAGAAAGGTCAAGATCCAGATTTCTTTTTGCCGGGTCCAGTCGGTCGCTTTGCATGGAGTTCACATCACAGCGGAAAGATGGGCATAGAGCAGGAAACGGAACTCCGCACCGGAGAGGTTCGCCCTGAAAAGGTCGTTGCCTTGATTCAGGCTGGCTTTTTTGAATCCGCCAAACAGCACGACGACAAATATCGCGATGTCAAGGCGGCATTCGATAGGTTCGTGGTAAGAGCTAGATTTGACATGGGCAGGAGGTAAGGTGTTCGCTGTCCCTGAAAGAACGGCGAAGAATTTCCAGATGGGAATCCGCACTAATCCGCACCGAACGGAATGTCCCCCCGCTGCTCGATCGCGAGCCGCTGGATCTGACGATCCGGCTGCCGTTTGGCAGTAAAGCAGGAACGTATGCGGTTCGATTACTGAAAACCTCTCAAGGTTTGCTCCCAACAATTACTTCATAGGCATTCGACACGTTCCATGGGACTGGACCTACTACCACGTTATGCTTCGGCAGCGAGTAGCGAACAGTCGGATTGCGAATGCTGCAATATTGGAGGGATCGGCGTTGACGGAATCTATCGTTTCCGCAGCTGGCGTCTAGAGCCAGACTCTCGTGTGTTGACCAGCCTAGCCAGCGACACGCCTAAGGCCAGAAATCTAGTCAGCACTAAATGCGAAAGTCGCCCCATTTAGGAGCCGAGCGTTGCGGTTACCAGCATGTACGAGCCGTGATGAGAACAGCAAATTTCGAATCGACGTCGGTCCGCTCGACGAGCGGGTTGTAGGCGTCACGCGGAAGTGCAAACGGTTATCAGCGACATTGACGCTGTGAAGTCCCAGTCACAGTAGAATCACTAGGTTCCAACGTTCGCCGGCATTCTCGAAGTCCAATGTTTCGGTCCGAGTCACATCTTTCGAACGATCGCAACCGCGGCATCGATCTGATTGTCTTTGCCAGACGCAAAGGCTTCGGGAGACCAAGGCACGTCCACGTGAGGTCTGACTCCGGCACCTTCGAATCTTCCACCGTGCCAAGTTATGTACGTTGCCTTTGGCATGACTAGCATGTATCCATGCCCGATCTTGCATCCTGAGCCCGGAATCAGTCGGCCGGCGGTTTCCGTACCTACGATTGTGGCTAGATTGTTTTCCGCAGCGAACGCCGCGACCATTTCGCCCGCGCTTATGGTGTGCTCATTTACGAGGATCACGACACGGCCGTGCCATTTCTTCGGTCCGAGGCCTTCAGATACCAGCAACACGGATTCGTCACGGCCAACGAACTTCAGTGCCATTGACGCGATTGCAAGTATATTTGGGCGGTCGGTTGGCAGCCGGTCCAGCTTTCTGAGCTGATTCTTGTCATAGCCGGCTTGTGCGCGGCGCCGCGTAACCGTGTATCCAATGGGTAATCGATTTGGTGTCAAATGGCTCATCAACCGCAGTACGCCGAGCCCACCGCCCAGATGTCCCCGAAGGTCCAAGATGAGGCGATCACATTTTGACAACTCATTCACGGCAGCGTCGATCTCTCGCGCCACATCCAGTCCGAGGAGGCCAGGAAGTATGCTGACCTTTAGATAACCCACATTGTCCGGGAGCTTTGAGTAGACAACCGGCTTCGGCCGTGAAGAAGGCTGCTTCCGCGATCGGGGAGCTGGAATCGGCACCGAAACAGTAACCACGTCCGCTCCTCGTTCAAGTGATAAGCTCGCAGTCGTACCCATCGGGAACATCGGCTGGTCGGGCGGAACAAGCGGTGATCCGTTGATGGAGGCGAGCACGTCGAGCGGCTTTAGTCCAGCGCAATGAGCCGGACCACCCTCGTGGACATCCTGTGCCATCCAACGCGGTCCGGCTGCGGTTTCGACGCGCCGAAAATTCGCTGCGATCGCGAGGCGCGCCGGAATGCGACGTGCGGACTGATGGAAGACGCCAGTGTGGCTCGTTCCGAGACTGCGAACGAGGTCATGCAGCCCCATTTCGAAGGCCTCAGGGTCGCTCAGCGCCAGGATTCGGTCTCTGCTCTCGCGTGCGCGTTTCGGCCATTCCGTTCCGTTGTAATTCGGATCGAAGTAGTGCTTCGTTACCTTCGCCACTACTTTATCGAATATATGCGCGCGCTGGGCGAGGGTCAGATTTCTTGGTCTCGAAAGTAATTCGCTTCGTCCCATCTCCAATCACCACAAAACCAGCCCAGAAGTACGGCCGGGATTTTGCTCCGTATTCCTTGATCAAATCGAGTTGCGCGCGCCGCAGTGATTCTCCCACTGGTATCCCGGCGGCAAGATGGTCATAGAAAAATCCCATCAGTGTCGCAGTTGAACGGTCGTCGACGGACCAGAGGCTGGCTACTACGCTTCTCGCCCCCGCCGTTAAAAACTCCCGGGAGAGGTTCATAACACCCTCCTGACCATGCAGCCGACCAGTTCCCGTGTCGCAGGCTGACAGCACGACCAAATCGGCGTTGAGTCGCGAGCGTCTTATTTCGCGAGCTTGCCATAGTCCATCCTCAGATTCGCTCCCCGCCGCCAGGACCAGCGCCGCCCGATCCGGTTCTGCGGTATTGGTAACGCCGTGGACTGCCAGGTGGATCACCTCGAATTCCTGCAATGGCAGGGCCTTGAGCGCCGCCTCCGATGCTGCATCCCCGTTGAGCGTGACGCTCTCTGTTCCGAGGATACTCGCCGCCTCGCCAATTTCCTCACGTGCGAACGGTAAGGGCTTCAGGTCAGCCCCAGCGGCGTCGAACACGCCGCGAATGGTCGAGGCGACTACGGTGTTGCCCGCTTCGGCGGGACTGTACGCAACGCCCAAGAAAGGTTTGAACGCACTCGTCCGCGTCCACGCGGTTCTCAATGTGTAGTGGACGGTCGCGGAAGGTGCGGCGGAGAAGGTCGTGTTCTTGATGGCGTAGTCGCCGTTTGCGTCCACTAGCGCGCCAAACGGTACGAGATGAAGTGATCCGTCGGGCACGACTACGATGGATGACGACAGCTCCGGCGTCATCGGCGCCAACACCCACGCGTACACCGCCTGAGCACTGGCTGTCGATTCTCTTTTGGCCTTCACGTCGGAGAGAAAGGCCTTAACAAGCTTGTCGATTTCAGCACGGGCCGGGAGTGTGCGGATGGTCAAGCCGGTCCGCGTTACCAGCATTGCATAGGATGCTTTTTTATCAAGAACGTACTCGATCATGCTCTCCGATTGCGACAATTGCCGGCGGAGGGCAGTCAGCGGCACTGGAGGGCGTCGAAGAATCTCCATCTCCTTCCTGTTGCGACTATATTCGATATCGTTGACCCGGTTATATGCTTCATCGAGTTGTGCCAATAGCCTTCTTGTTTTTGCTGGGTCAAGCCGCGCGTGCAGCAACGTCTTTTGCAGACGTGCAATTGCCTGGTCGCTTCCCGGCGATGACGATCCGGCACCGGATTGGCGGGCGTATCGCATCGAATCGAGGAGAGCGCGGCCACGAGCGCTCTCGATAATTTGGAACGCTTTTGGACCGTCATGCAGCTTCTCCCACGCTAAGCGAAAGTGGCCCAAGTAAATATCGCTCATCGCGCCGATCATCGAGCTCTTCACCTGCGAACTTGGCGCGTTCACGAGCAGTCCCTCGATGAGATCGGTGGCTTGATCGTAAAGCCGGTCGGCTACCTGCAAATTTCCTAACGCTCCTTGAGTCTCTGCCTTTTCAGCAACGAACAGGGGAAGATCATAGGGCTCTTCCGCGCTCTGAAGGGCTTCGATCGCCCCGTCAATCGCCGGGGCCGCCTTGATTGGTTCATTCGTTGCCCGGTAAAGCCGCGAAAGATGCATCAGGGCCTCTGCTTTCACGCGTGGGAGATCTGCTGCACCGGCCGTGTCCGCAGCTTCCTTGAATGCCGTCTCAGCATTCACAAACTCCCTTTCCTGAGCGGCCAGCTGGCCTGACTGAATCAAAATCTCCGACTGCGCGCCGCGAACATTTTTCTCTCGGGCTTCGATCAGCGCCTTGGCAATCAGCTTTTTCGCTTCATCGATTCCTAGCTTTTGTCGAGGCTCTGGAAGAAGTGTCAGCGCGCGAATCTTCGCGATATATAGTTGCAATGGTACCCCGCTGTACGAGCTGCTCCGAGCGATCTCGATCGCTCGGTCGAGGATTGGCATGGCACGATCCGCCATTCCATTCACAGCCATACCATTGCCCAGCCACGTTGCGAAGTTTAGGTGCGCGGCGATATCTCCGAGCTGATCTGCGGTAGAGATGGCGCTGAATAGTGCCAGCGCGGCCGTGCCCACGTCGCCGTTTACGCCGGCCACCAGCCCCAGTTCGCCGTTAGCGCGGTTCTCCCACTTGCGGTCACCCGTCTTCTTCGCAATCGCGAGGACCTGGCTCCAGTCCTCGTTCGCTGCGGTCGTGTTCACGTTGAAATCGATGCTTCCCTTCAGGGCGAGCGCCCGAATCTTCAACTTGGGATCGTTCTCAACTACAGGGCTCGCAAGATCGTGAGCAAGCTCGTCGCCAACAGTGCGGTATGAGCCGGCTTCAACGTCCTTGTGGAGCCGCCCGAACTTCGCGTACAGCTCGTTGCGGCTATCACCCGCGCTACGAAACTCCGCCTCCGCCTTCTCGTACAAAAGGTCGGGCGCTGACCCAGTTGCCAGCCTCCGCAAACCGATCCGCTTGCGAAAGAAGGTCGGATGCTGTTTGGGCGTGACAGCAGACTGAAAGCAATGCTCCTAGCCCAACAATTTTCGCCAAGCAATTACAACGCAATGATTTACATCCATGGAGGTTCGTTTCGGAAATCCCTCGCAAGAACAATGTTAGGACGACCATCTTACCCGGTACGCCTTGGGATGGCCGTCTCGTGACACGAGATTCGCGAATTATTTGGGTCAACGCGGCGCCGAATCGGCCCATCCCTCGCTGGAGGATCAAATTACACCTGACTTTTGCCGTCAAACCGCGAAGAAGCCCGGATGTCAAGGGCGGAGTAAAACTAGACCACCGGAGCGGCGGGAAAGTAGACCATTTCCTGGTAAAGCAAGCTTACTTACGTGAAGGATTTGCGGGGGCGGCTGGAGCGGAGGCCTGCGACCCGCTTGCGGGGCGCGCTTAGGCCGGAGCGGAAGCCGCCCCCCCAAATCGCCGGCAAGTGCCGGACGGGGTGACTATAATAGGAACGAGCCTTGGAAGGTCGCCTTTGCTTGCTGTCCTTGAGCCGGTAACTTTCTCCGTTCATCTCCAGGATGTGGACATGATGGGTGAGCCGGTCCAGTAGCGCTCCCGTCAGCCGCTCCGATCCAGAGGCCTCGGTCCATTCATTGAATGGCAAGTTGCTAGTGACCAGCGTGGCGCTCCGCTCATAGCGCCGGGTGAAGCCCGAGTTATCCAGCCCAACGACCTGAAGCCGAACTTGCTTCACCTGCCGATCGCAGGACTATCTGCCACTAGCCCCGGCGCGTTGCTCTTGTTTCGCCGCGTGTACTGCAACCTCCACTGGGTGCGTTGTCTGAATGATGTCCCTAGCCTTGGCCACCTCGTCCGCTGTGCCATGGGCCAGAAGGAGGAACTTGTCAGACTTGAGCGCC
>Ga0181536_10000795_pt1 | contig 38044 bp, 41 predicted proteins | sample PEATcosm2014_Bin_41_FD_121105 | JGI IMG/M metagenome (GOLD analysis project Ga0181536, IMG submission 121105) | Peatland microbial communities from MTU Mesocosm Facility, Houghton, MI, USA - PEATcosm2014_Bin17_60_metaG | ecosystem: Environmental > Terrestrial > Soil > Wetlands > Peat | place...
ACGGTGCGCCCGGTGAACAAGACGTCGTCGACCAGGACCACCACCCGACCGGTCAGGTCGCAGGGGATCGAGGTGGTCGCCTCGGGCAGGACGGGCCGCAGGCCGATGTCGTCGCGGTAGAAGGCGACGTCGAGCGTGCCCACCGGCACCTCGGTGCCCTCGACCTCCCCGAGCACCGCCGCCATCTTGGCGGCCAGGGGCACCCCGCCGGTCTGCAGGCCGACCAGGACCACCTCGTCGAGGCCGCCGTTGCGCTCGGCCACCTCGTGGGCCATGCGCGTGAGGGCCCGCTGGACGTCGGCGGCGGTGAGGACCTGGGAGTGGGGAACGAACACGCCACCCAAGGGCCGGGTATGGCTGCGCTCGCGTTCGGCCACTGCTCCTCCTGTCCGTACGGGCCTCACGGGACCCGCTTCACGGTCAGACGCCGACACTACACCGCCCCGGCCCGGCGCGCCGCACCGGAGGTAGCGTGGCGGGGCACCCGCCACGCGAGGAGGTCCGGTGATCTTCGGTGCCCACCTGATCGTGATGAGCGACGACGTGGCGGCCGACCGGGCGTTCCTCGCCGACGTGCTCGGCCTCCCCTCGGTCGACGCCGGGGGCGGCTGGCCGGTCTACGCCCTCCCGCCCGCCGAGGCGGCGGTCCACCCCTCCCCCGGCGGCGCCCCGGTCGCCCTCTACCTCATGTCCGACGACCTCGCCGCCGACACGGCCGCGCTCGTCGGGGCCGGCGTGCGGTGCTCGCCGGTCGAGACGGCCCGGTGGGGGTCAGTGACGAGCTTCGCCCTCCCCGGCGGAGCCACGGTCGGCCTCTACCACCCGACCCACCCCACCGCCCTCGCCCCGCCGGCCGCCGGCGGTCAGGCCGGCCGGACCCGGGCGGCCACCGTCGAGAGCACCCCGTTCACGAACCGTCCCGACTCCTCGGTGGAGTAGGTCTTGGCCAGCTCCACCGCCTCGTCGATGACGACCGCCACCGGGGGGCCCTCGGGGTCGAGCAGCTCGGCCACCGCCAAACGCAGCACCAGGCGGTCGACGACGGCCATGCGGTCGAGCGGCCAGCCGACCGAGGCCTCCGAGACCAGCTCGTCGGCCCGCTCCCGGCGGGCCTCGGCCGCCTCAACCAGGGCGCGGGCGAAGGGGTCGGGGGCCACCGGCAGGGCGTCGAGCACGGCCGAGGGACGCTCGCCCTTCAGCTCGGCCTCGTAGAGGAGCGACAGCGCGCGCTCGCGCGATTGGTGCCGGGCGCGCACTACGCCCGGGTCAGGTACTCGCCGGTGCGCGTGTCGACCTTGATGACGTCGCCGGGGTTGACGAAGAGCGGCACCTGGACCACCAGGCCGGTCTGGAGGGTCGCCGGCTTGCGGGCGCCCGACACCCGGTCGCCCTGCATCCCGGGCTCGGTCTCGGCCACCGTGAGCTCGACGGCCGCCGGCAGGTCCACGCCGACGATCTCGCCGCCGTAGAGCTGGAGGACCGCCTCGTCGGTCTCCTTCAGGTAGTTGACGGCGTCGCCCAGGGCGGACGGCGCCACCTGGAGCTGCTCGTAGGTCGAGGTGTCCATGAAGACGTACTCGTCGCCGTCGCGGTAGAGGAATTGCATCTCGCGCTTGTCGATGATGGCCTGCTCGAGCTTCTCGTCGGCCCGGTAGGTGCGCTCGACCACCGCCCCGGTGCGCACGTTCTTCAGCTTGGTCCGGACGAAGGCCCCGCCCTTGCCCGGCTTCACGTGCTGGAACTCGACCACGCCGAACAGCCCCTCGGGCAGGTCCAGGGTCATCCCGTTCTTGAGGTCGTTGGTGGAGACGGCCATCAGGCAATTACGTCCTTCGTGAAGGTGGTGAGCGACCGGCAGCCGTCACCGGTGACGACCAGGGTGTCCTCGATGCGCACCCCGCCGACGCCGGGGAGGTAGACCCCGGGCTCGACCGTGACGACAACGCCGGGCGAGAGGATAGCAGTGCCCAACGGGCTCACCGTGGGGGCCTCGTGGATGTCGAGCCCCACCCCGTGGCCGGTCCCGTGCTCGAAGGCCTCGGCCCACCCGGCGTCGGCGATGACCTTGCGGCAGACGTCGTCGACCTCCTTGGCCCCCGCCCCCGGGCGCACCGCCGCCACCCCCTCGGCCTGCGAGCGACGCACCACCTCGAAGACCCGGGCCAGCTCCCCGGTCGGCTCCCCGCCCACGCAGAAGGTCCGGGTCATGTCGGAGCGGTAGCCGCAGTAGGTGGCCCCGAAGTCGACCACCACCGGGTCGCCGGCCCTGATGGGCCGGGCGGTCGGCCGGTGGTGCGGCTTGGCCGAGTTCTCCCCCGCCGCCACGATCGTCTCGAAGGCGGTGGACTCGGCCCCGCCCCGCCGCATGGCGGTGTCGAGGGCCAGGGCGAACTCCTCCTCGGTCGGCCCCGCGCCCGTAGGGGGCGACAGGAGGGGGAGCACCTCGGCCAGGGCGGCGTCGGCGATGGCCGCCGCCTTGGCCATGCGGGCGATCTCGCCGTCGTCCTTCACCTCGCGCAGCGCCTCGACCACCCCCGAGGTGGCCACCACCTCGCTCCCCTCGAGCGCGTCGGTCCAGCGCCGGCTGGCCGACCAGCTCACGGCGTCGGCCTCGAGCCCCACCCTGGGCGTGCCGGCCAACAGCGCACGGACCGCCTCGCGCTGGGCGGCGGCGCCGCCGACGGAGATCTCGACCGCCGCCTCGGACTCGGCCACCTGCTGGGCCGACTGGGTGCGGTAGCGGCCGTCGGTGGTGAGCAGGGCCGCGGTGCCCGTCACGGCCAGCACCCCGGCCGAGCCGGTGAAGCCGGTCAGGTAGCGGACGTTGGCCAGCTCGGTCACCACCAGGGCGTCCACCCCGGCGCCGTCGAACCGCTCGCGCAGGCGCTCGAGGCGGCCGGCCACCTGGAGCGGGGGCAGGGTCACGATCCCTCCTTCTCGGCCAGCAGGCGGCCGACCGCCTCCATGGCCAGCACGTAGCCGAGGCCCCCGAACCCGGCGATCAGCCCGTCGGCCACCGGGGCCACCACCGAGGTGTGGCGGAAGGGCTCGCGACCGGCCGGGTTGGACAGGTGCAGCTCGACCACCACCCCGTCGAAGGCGGCCAGCGCGTCGTGGAGCGACCACGAGGTGTGGGTGAGGGCGCCGAGGTTCACCACCAGCGCGTCGACGCTGCCCCGGGCCTCGTGGACGGCCTCGATCAGCCGGCCCTCGTGGTTGGACTGGAGGTGGGTCACCTCGAGGCCGAGCCGGCGGCCGGCCTCGGTGGCCGCCGCCACGTGGTCCTCCAGCCGCTCGGGCCCGTAGACCTCGGGCTGGCGCTCGCCCAGGAGGTCGAGGTTGGGCCCCGACACCAAGAGCACCTTCACGGTCGACGTCCCATCTCCGCCAGGGTAGCCAGCGCGTCGGCCGGGTCGACCCCCCGCACCGCCTCGACCCCCCCCGGGCCGTCGAGGACGAAGGTGAGGTCGTGGCGGGCCTTCTTGTCCCGGCCCATGTAGGCGAGGAGCACCTCGGGGTCGGCGCCGGCCGGGAGGTCGGCCGAGAGGTCGAACCCGGCGACGACCCGGCGGTGCAGGTCCACCCGCTCGTCGTCGATGCGCCCCAACCGCCGGGCGAGCAGGGCGGCGTAGACGAGGCCCACGGCGACCGCCTCGCCGTGGCGCAGCCGCTGGTCGGCGTGGCCCATGGCGGCCGCCTCGAGGGCGTGGGCCAGGGTGTGGCCGTAGTTGAGCACCATGCGCGCCCCGCCCTCCCGCTCGTCGGCCGCCACCACCGCAGCCTTGATCCCCACGCACCGCGCCACCTGCTCGTCGAGGGGGAGGGAGAGCAGCGAGGCGTCGGGGGGGCCCTCGCCCAAGAAGGCGTACTTGGCCATCTCGCCCCGCCCGCACGCCCACTCGCGCGCCGGCAGCGTGGCCAGGGTGGCGGTGTCGGCCAGCACGGCGGCCGGCTGCCAGAAGGCGCCGACGAGGTTCTTGCCCTCGGGCAGGTTGACCCCGGTCTTGCCGCCCACCGCCGCGTCGACCTGGCCGAGGAGCGAGGTGGCCACGTTCACGTAGGCCGTCCCCCGGTGGTACGCGGCGGCGGCGTACCCGGCCACGTCGGTCACCATGCCGCCCCCGACCGCCACCACCACGTCGGAGCGGGCCAGGCCGGCCCGGGCGAACTCCCGGCACAGGGCCTCCACCGTGGCCAGCGTCTTGGCCTCCTCGCCGTCACCGACGGTGTGCACCTCGTAGGGCACCCCGGGGTCGAGGTCGCAGAACCAGCCGGCCCCGGCCGGCCCGGCCTGGGTCACCACCGCCGCCCGGGCGGCGTCGGGCACCCGCTCGGCCACCACCCGGGCCAGCTCGCGCCGCGCCCCGTCGCCCACCACCACCTCGTAGCGGCGGGCCGGGCCCAGCTCGACGGGGACGGTGATCACCCGACCGCCGCCCGCACCGCCGCCGCGACCTCCTCGGGGTCGAGCCCGTCGACGTCGACCACGGCGTCGGCCACCTCGGCGTAGAGGGGCCGGCGCACCTCGTCGAGGCGGGCCAGCGCGGCCGCCGGGCCGGCGGCCAGAAGCGGCCGACCGGCCCCCTCCCCCAGCCGGGCGGCCAGGGTCTGGGGCCGGGCCCGGAGCCACACCACCGTCCCCGACCGCCGGAGCAGCGCCCGGTTGGCCGGGTCGAGCACCGCCCCCCCGGCCACCGAGACCACCCCCGGCCCGTCGCCGGCGAGCGCTTGTGAGAGGGCGGCCGACTCCGCCGCCCGGAAGGACGGCTCGCCGCCCTCTTCGAACAGCTCGGCCACGCTGCGGCCGGTGGCCGCCTCGACGGCCTCGTCGGAGTCGGCGTAGGGCCAGCCGAGCTCGGCGGCCAGGAGGCGGCCGACGGTGGTCTTGCCGGCGCCCATCATCCCGACCAGCAAGAGCCGTCTCACCCCGGGCCGGCGGCGGGCGGGCGGGCGGCCGACGGGGTCTCCCCCAAGGAGGCGAGGAAGCCGTCCCGGTTGCGCACCACCTCGGCCAGCGAGTCCCCGCCGAACTTGCGCAGCGCCTCGGAGGCGAGCACCAGGGCGGCCATCGTCTCGGCCACCACCCCCATGGCCGGCACGGCGGTCACGTCGGTGCGCTCTTTGAAGCTGACCGTCGACTCCTTGGTCACCACGTCGACGGTCCCGAGCACCGGCCGGTTCAAGGTGGCCAGCGGCTTCATGGCCACCCGGGCGACCACCAGCCCGCCGATCGACATCCCCCCCTCGATGCCCCCGGCCCGCGCCGTGTCCCGGCGGTAGCCCCCGGGCTCGTCGTAGTGGATGGCGTCGTGGGCGGCCGAGCCGCGCCGGCCGGCCGACTCCCACCCCTCCCCGATCTCGACCGCCTTGACCGCCTGGATGCTCATCAGCGCCTGGGCCAAGAGGGCGTCGAGCCGGCGGTCCCAGTGGACGTGGCTCCCGAGCCCCACCGGCACGCCGTAGGCGAGCACCTCGGCCACCCCGCCCAGCGAGTCGCCGTCCTTGGCCGCCGCCTTGACCGCCGCCACCATGCGCGCCTCGGCGTCGGGGTCCACGCACCGCACCGCCGACGCGTCCACCCGGTCGAGGTCACCGGGGCCGGGGCGCACCCCGTCGGGGGCCCGCTCGGGGCCGAGCTGGACGACGTGGCTCACCACGGTCACCCCGAGGTGCGAGAGAAGCGCCTTGGCCAGCGTCCCGGCGCCCACCCGGGCCGCGGTCTCCCGCGCCGAGGCGCGCTCCAAGACGTCGCGGGCGTCGTCGAAGCCGTACTTCTGCATCCCGGCCAGGTCGGCGTGGCCCGGACGGGGTTGGGTGAGCACCGACTGCGGGGCGCCCGGGGCGGGCGACATCTCCTCGGTCCACTTGCGCTCCCACTCCGAGTTGCCGATGCGGATGGCCACCGGGGACCCGAGCGTCCGCCCGTGGCGGACGCCCCCGGTCAGTGTCACCTCGTCGGCCTCGAACCGCATGCGCGGCCCCCGGCCGTAGCCGAGGCGGCGGCGGCCCAGCTCGAACTGGACGTCCTCGACGGTGATGGGCAGCCCGGCCGGCAGCCCCTCGACCACCACGACGAGCGCCCGCCCGTGGGACTCTCCGGCCGTCAGGTAGCGCAGCACCCCGACAACCTACCTATCCGCCGGTGTGGAACCACAGATTGGCCAGGTAGCCGCCCCACAGCACCCCCACCACGGCCCCCACGGCCAGGGCGGGGCCGAAGGGCAGGGCGGTCTTGCGCCCCGTCCCTTGGACCGCCATCTTGGCCACCCCGACCACCGACCCCACCACGAAGGCGGCCAGGAAGCCGAGGTAGAGCTGGCGGTAGCCGAGCCACCCGAGCGCCGCCCCGATGACCCCGGCCAGCCGGACGTCGCCGAACCCCATCGAGCGGGGCGAGACGAACCAGATGGCGAAGAAGAGGGCGAAGGCGGCGGCCCCGCCGATGGCCGCCTGGGCCAGCAGGTGGTACGCCCCGGCCTCCGCGGTCGCCGCCACCAGGGCGACCGCCATGAGCCCGAGCGTCGGGTAGAGGAGCTTGCGCGGCACCAGGCCGACGCGGATGTCGGCCACCGAGACGGCGACCAGTCCGGCGAACAGGACGCAGTAGGCGGCCAGCGAGGGCACGGCCCCCAGCCGGGCCGCGGCGCCGCCGAAGAGGAGCGCGGTCACCGAGACGGCGGCCACGTGCTCGAGGATCCCGGGCGGGGCGGGGAGGTAGGGCTCGGGGGCCGGCGCGGCAGGGGCCTCGACGGCGGGGGCCGCGGCGCCCGCCTCCACCGGGGCGGCGGCCGCGGCCGGGGCCGGGCGCGGGATGCGGGCGGCGACCTCGTCGAGCACGAGCCCGGCCACGGCACCGCCGGCCGCGCACCCCCCAACCAGCAGGACGCTCACGTCGCCGACGGCCGTTCCCGGTCGCTCAGTAGTAGGGGTTCTCGCCGCCGCCGTGGTCGGTGACGTCGACCACCCGGACCACCTCGGGGACGGCGTCTTTGAGGGCGACCTCGATCCCCTGGGTGAGGGTCATGCGCGACATGGCGCACCCCTGGCACCCGCCGGACAGCCGCAGGTAGGCGACCCCGCCCGCGTCGTCGAGGGCGACCAGGTCGGCCCGGCCGCCGTGGCCGGCGATCGAGGGGTTGACCACCTCGTCCAAGACGAGCACCACCCGGCGGGCCAGCGGACCCTCCAGCCCGGCGGCCAGCACCTCGGGCGGGACGCCGGGGGCGGCCTCTTGGGCGCTGGGAGCATTGGGGTTGACCAGCACCAGCCCGCCGTCGCCGTCCTCGGACCACTCGAGCCGGGCGCCGCGCAGCCGGTCCACGCTGGCCGCCGGCACCACCACCGTGAGGTCGTCGGCCGGGTGGACCGAGTCGTCGTCGCCGGCGTCGGCCAGCGACTGGAAGTACAGGTCGTAGAGGAAGGCGCCGGCCTGGACGCCGCGGACCTCGAGCCACAGGGCGAGGTGCTCGGGGTCGGGCTCCTGGGCGATGGCGTCGGTCACCACCCGGCGGGCCTCCTCGGTGATCGTCACCACCGGGGCCAAGGACAGCTCGAGGTCGTCTGCGGTTCGGGTCACCCGGCCATCATACGGCGGCCGCCGCCACGACCGGCCGCACCGCCGGACCGCCGGGTCGAGGGGCGTGCGCCGAGGCGGTAGGGTGCCGCCCATGGCAACGGGGCAGCCGCCCGACGACGCGCGGGAGTGGGTGAGCTTCGAGGACCCCGACGAGGAGCGGACGTGGGTCTTCGACGTCACCTTCCTCACCTCCAACTGGTCGTGCATCTACGGCCACGGCTGCCAGGGGGTGCTCACCGAGCCCGCCCCCGAGCTCGTCCACGGCTGCTGCTCCTACGGCGCCCACCTGATCGACGCCAAGGACGCCCGCCGCGTCGAGAAGGTGGCGGCCACCCTCACCCCCGAAGAGTGGCAGTTCCACGCCAAGGGCAAGAAGCTCGGGGTCATCAAGAAGAACAAGCACACAGAGACGGTGACCCGGCTGGTCGAGGGCGCCTGCATCTTCTTGAACCGGCCCGGGTTCCCCACCGGGCCGGGCTGCGCCCTCCACCAGGTCGCCCTCACGCGAGGGAAGAAACCCCTCGAGCTCAAGCCCGAGGTCTGCTGGCAGCTGCCGCTGCGGCGCGAGGACGAGGTGGCCGACGACGGCCACGTCACCTCCACCGTCCGCCAGTGGGACCGCCGGCACTGGGGGGCGGGCGGGGCCGAGTTCGCCTGGTGGTGCACCGAGTCCCCCGAGGCCTTCGTCGGCGAGCGGCCGGTCTACGTCGAGATGGAGCCCGAGCTCACCGCCATGGTCGGCAAGAAGGCCTACCGCCTGCTCGTGGAGTACCTGGCCGACCGCGCGGCGCGCGCCCAAAAGGGCGTGGCGCTCCCCCACCCCGCCGTCCGGCGGAAGTAGCCCCTCAGTCGTCGAGCGGGTCGTGCTCGGCGTCGTCGGCCGACGGGGCCACCGAGCCCAGGATGCGGTCGTACTGGTCCTCCTCGGCCAGGCACCACGAGGCGTGCACGTCCTCGGGCTCGGCCCCGCACTCCGGGCAGCGGCGACCGGCGGTGCCGACCGCGCGCTTCAAGCTACGCGCCTCTTCGAAGCGCCGATGGCGTCCCTTTTTCACGACAACTCCCTTGCTGCCCGCCGCCGCCCCCAGGGCGCAGCGACCGGCGCCGCTCGGTTGTGGGCCCGGTGGTCCGAAACACCGTAGGACCTGCCGCTCCCGCTCGTCGTGCAAGTGTAGTGCGTCGTCGGCGCCGGCCCACCCTCGCCCGGCTACTACGATCGGTCGCCGAGCCCATGGACGAGCCCTTCGACCCCCAGGCCATGGTGGCCCGATTCCGCCAGCGGGCGGAGGCGGTGCGCCAGCGGGGCCTGCCCCCGGTCGAGGGCCCCGAGCGCCAGCGGTTCCGTCAACAGGCCCAGGCCGACTACATGGACTTCGCCATGGTGGGCGACGCCGAGGCCACCCTCAGCGACGGGGTGCTCACCCTGCGGATCGACCTTCGCCCCAAGGGGGGCCCGCAGGAGGGGTGAGCGCGGGCCGGGCCGGTCACCCGCCGTAGTGCATGGCGGTGTCCTCCATCCGCAGCACCTCCGCCGGCACCGTCTCGGGGCCGCCCACCGCCACCACCTCGCCCACGAAGAGACCGTGGCTGGCGAAGTCGAGCCGGTGGCGGACCTCGCAGTCGAGCCACCCGACGGCCGCCGAGAGCAGCGGCGCCCCGGTGGCCGCCTCGAAGACCGCCTCGCCGGCCATCGACGCCGCCCGCCCCGACCCGTCGGTCACGACCGCCTCGGGCGCCACGGGCTTCACGAACCGCCGCACCACCGACCGGTCGGCGCGGGCCAGGAGGCTGACCGAGAAGCACCCGCCCGACACCACCAGCCGGTGGGTCACGGCGGTGACGTCGATGGCCACGGCCACCAGCTTGGGGTCGGTGGCCACCTGGACCACCAGGTTGGCCGTCATCAGGTTGCGCGTGACCACGCCGCCCTCGGCGGCCCGGCTGCCGATCAGGTAGAGGCCGGTGGGCATGGCCCACAGGACCCGGCGGCGCAGCCGGTCTGTCGGCCCGTCGGTCACCCGAAGATCCCTGTGCCCGATGTCGGCTGGGTCGTCGTCGTGGTCGACACCGTGGCGCCGGTGATCGCCGCCACCCGGGCCAGCGCCTCGTCGATGAGCCGCTGGGCCTGCGCCTGTTCGGCCTCGGACTTCTCCAGGAGCGGCCGGTCGCTGGCCCCGGCGTCGTAGCAGTAGCCGCCCGCCGCGCCCTCGAGGCCGTAGGCCCGGGCCAGCAGCTGGGTGAGGGTGGTGTCGGGGGAGGGCAGGTTGGAGTTGGCCGCCTCGGCTGTCACGCTGAGCACGCTGCACACGGTGTGCACGGCGGTGGTGCCGGCGTGGTGGGCCAGCACCTTCTTGAGGTCGAGCCCGTCGTCGTGGAGGGCGCCGAGGTCCTGGCCGAGCGAGGTGTCGGCCACCCAGCGGGCCAGCCGCTGGCGCGGCGTGCCCGAGGGGCTGACGCTGGAGTAGGAGACGAAGGCCACCACGGCCACCGCCACCAGCACGGCGGCGACCGCCGCGTACCAGGCCCGCTTCCTCATCCGATCCGCAGGAGGTGGTAGTCCCGCCGGCCGCGCCGAAGCACCACGTAGCGGTCGTGCAGGAGGTCGCCCGGCCCGAGCACCCGCCCCTCGTCGGCCTCCCGGCGGTTGTTGACGTAGGCCCCGCCCTGGGCGATGGTCCGCCGGGCCTCGCCCTTGGAGGCGGCCAGGCCGCTGGCCACCAGGGCGTCGACCAGCGCGATCCCCCCGTCGCAGAGCGCCTGGCGCGAGGCCTCGCTCGACGGCGCGTCGTCCACCACGTCGAGCAGGGTGCGCTCGTCGAGGTCGGCGATCTCCACGCCGAACAGGGCGGCCGAGGCCCGCTCGGCCCGGGCCGTCTCGTCGGCCCCGTGGACCAGCGACACCACCTCGGCGGCCAGCGCCCGCTGGGCGGTGCGGCGCTCGGGGCGCTCGGCGGTCTCGGCGTCCAGGGCGGCGATCTCCGCGTGGGGGAGGAAGGTGAAGTAGCGCAGGTAGTCCCCGACCACCGCGTCCTCGCTGTGGAGGAGGAACTGGTAGAGCCGGTAGGGGCTGGTCATCTGCGGGTCGAGCCAGACCGTGCCCGACTCGGTCTTGCCGAACTTGGTCCCGTCGGCCTTGGTCACCAGCGGCGTGGTGAGGCCGTAGGCCTCGTCCCGGGCCACCTTGCGGATGAGCTCCACCCCCATGGTGATGTTGCCCCACTGGTCGCTCCCGCCCACCTGCAGCCGGCAGCCCCGGTCGGCGTGGAGCCGGAGGAAGTCGTAGGCCTGGAGCAGCATGTAGCTGAACTCGGTGTAGGAGATCCCCTGGTCCGGCCGCTCGAAGCGGGCCCGCACCGACTCCTTGGCCACCATCTGGTTGACGGTGAAGTGCTTGCCCACCTCCCGGAGGAACTCGACCACCCCCATCGGGCCCAGCCAGGCGCTGTTGTCGAGGAGCAGGGCGCGCGCCTCCCCCGCCGCCTCGGAGAAGTCCAAGAACCGCTCGAGCTGGGGCCGGATCCCCTCGAGGTTGGCGGCCAGGGCCTCGGGCGAGAGCAGGGTGCGCTCGCCCGTCTTGCCGCCGGGGTCGCCGATCATGCCGGTGGCCCCGCCGGCCAGGGCGATGGGCCGGTGGCCGGCCAGCTGGAGGCGGCGCAGGGTGCACAGCTGCATGAGGCTGCCGACGTGGAGGCTCGGGGCCGAGGGGTCGAAGCCGATGTAGGCCGTGAGCGGCGGACCGTCGAGCCGGTCCAAGACCGCGGGGTCGGTCACCTGGTGGACCAGGCCGCGAAAGTGCAGGTCGGCGGAGAAGGTGCCCACCGGCTTAGCCTGCCATACCCGCACCGACCCCCCGGCTCCGCCGTAACGTGGGCCGATGGACAACCCCTACCTCGAGGGCAACTTCGCCCCGGTGGCCGACGAGCTGACCGTCTCCCGGCCGCTCCCGGTGGACGGCGCCATCCCCCCCGCCTTGGACGGGATGCTGGTGCGCAACGGCCCCAACCCGGCCACGGTCGCCGACCCCGCCCGCTACCACTGGTTCTCCGGCGACGGCATGGTGCACGCGATCGAGCTCGCCGGCGGGCGGGCCGTCGCGTACAAGAACCGCTGGGTGCACACCCGGCGCCTGGCGGCCGAGGTCGGCACCCCCCCTCCCTACGGGCCGGTCGAGCCGATCGACGGGCCGGCCAACACCCACGTCGTCTGGCACGGGGGCCGCCTCCTCGCCCTGTGCGAGAGCGGCCTCCCCCACCGGCTCACCACCGGCCTGGCAACCGTCGAGGTCGAGGACTTCGACGGCGCCCTCACCTCCCCCATGACCGCCCACCCCCACGTCGACCCGGCGACCGGGGGGCTGGCCTTCTTCGGCTACGACTGCTTCGGCCCGCCGTTCCTGCGGTACCACGAGCTCGACGCCGCCGGCACCCTCGTCCACTCGACCGAGGTCGACGTCCCGCGCGCCACCATGAGCCACGACTTCGCGGTGACCGAGCGCCGGGTCGCCTTCTTGGACCTCCCGGTCGTCTTCGACCTCGACCTGGCCGGGCGCGGGGTGGCGCTCCCCTTCCGCTGGGAGCCCGAGGCCGGGGCCCGGATCGGGGTGCTCGACCGCGGCGGGAGGGGCGACGCCACGGCATGGGTCGGCCTCGACCCCTGCTACGCCTTCCACGTCATGAACGCCTTCGACGACGCCGGCGCGGTGGTGCTCGACGTCTGCCGCTACGACTCGGCGTTCGACACGCCCGAGGGCGGGCTGCTCTCGACCGGCCTCGCCACCCTCGAGCGCTGGCGGGTCGACCCGGTGGCCAAGACGGTGTCGACCACCCGCCTCGACGACCGCACGGTCGAGTTCCCCCGCATCGACGACACCCTGGCCGGCCGCCCCTACCGCTACGGCTACTGCACCGAGCTCGTCCGCGACGAGGGCACGTGGGCCTTCCCCGCCCTCCTGCGCTACGACCTCGGGCGCGACGTGGCGGCGCGCTGGGACCCGGGGCCGGGGCGCTTCGTGGGCGAGCCGGTCTTCGTGCGCGACCCCGACGGCCGGGCCGACGACGAGGGGTGGGTGCTCTCGGTCGTCTACGACGCCGGGCGCGACGCCAGCGACGTGGTCGTCCTCGACGCCTCCGGGTTCGGGGCCGAGCCCGAGGCGGTGATCCACCTGCCGGCCCGGGTGCCCTACGGCTTCCACGGGAGCTGGGTCCCGGCCTCTTGCTACCGCTGAGCGGCGGCCACCGCCGCCTGGACCCGCTCGTGGAGGGCCACGTTGCCCGCCCGGCCCGGGACCCGGGCCACGACGACGGCGAGCGGGTGGCGGCCGACGGCGTCGCCGAGGGCGGCCGTGAGGCCGGCCGGGGTGTCCACGTCGGCCACGGGGAGGCCGAAGCCCCGAGCCACCTCGGCCACGTCGGGAGCCTGGGGGGTGCCGAAGAGCTGCTCGAACCGTGACGGGTCGAGGGCGGCGGCCTGGGGCAGGAAGCTGAAGATCCCGCCGCCCTTGTTGTCCACCACCACCAGGGTGCAGCTCGTCGCCGGCGGTTCCCCGGCCGGGCGCACCAGCGACGAGGCGTCGTGGAGGAAGGCGAGGTCGCCGAGGAGCCCGACCACCGGGCCGACCCCGGCGGCGGCGGCCCCCTGGGCGGTCGAGCTCACGCCGTCGATGCCGTTGGCCCCCCGGTTGGCCACCACCCGTGGCGGGGCGGGGAGGGGCGGGGCGAACCACTCGAGGTCGCGCACCGGCATCGAGGAGGCGGCCACCACCACCGACCCCGCCGGCAGCGACGGGAGGAGGAGGCGGGCCACCGCCGGCTCGGTGAGCCGGTGCTCGGCGGACACCACGGCGTCGATGGCCTCCTGGGCCAGGCGCTCGGCCGACGCCCAGCGCGCCAACCACCCGCCGGCGACCGGGGCGTCGCCCAGCGCGTCGGCGGCCGCGGCCAGCCAGCGGGCCGGGTCGGCCCGGTGGATCTCGGTCACCACCCGGTCGGGGTCGATCCACCGCCACCACGGGTCGACGGCGGCCACCGTCGCCCCCGCCGCGGAGGCCTCGGCCACCATGGCGGCGAGCGCCTTGGAGGCCCACGGGGCGCCCAGGAGGAGGACCACCTCGGGCAAGAGGTCGCGACGAAGGCGCTCGCAGCGCACCAGCGCGTCGGCCGCCGCCACCACCAAGGGGTCCGAGCGGCGGCACCCCGACCGCGGGTCGGCCAGGACCGGCCAGCCCAGCCGCCCGGCCAGGCCGAGCACCCCCTCGGCCGGCCCGCACCCCGCGCCGGCCAGCACCACCCCGCGCCGCCCGGCCCAGCGCGCCACCCCCGAGGCGTCGGCCGGCGGGCCGGCGGGGACCGGGGCGTAGTGGGGAGCCCCGTCGGGGCGGCCCTCGGGGAGCGGGCCGGGGTCGCCCACCAGCGGCTCGGCGAAGGCCAGGTTGAGGTGGACCGGCCCCGGGCCGTCGGGGCCGGCGCACGCCTCGGCCCACGACCGGGCGGCCAGCGACCGCCAGGTCCCGGCGGTCTCGGCCGTCGGCACCCCCGGCTCGCAGAACCACCGCAGCGCCGGGCCGAACAGGCCGGTCTGGTCGATGGTCTGGGGGGCGCCGACGTGGTGGAGCGAGGGGGGGCGGTCGGCGGTGCAGGCCAAGAGGGCCACCCTGGCGTGGTGGGCCTCGACCACCGAGGGATGGAGCTCGGCCGCCGCCGTCCCGCTGGTGGTGAGGACCACCGCCGGGCGCCCGCTGGCCAGGGCGAGGCCGACGGCGAAGAAGCCGGCGCCGCGCTCGTCGAGGCGGACGTGGCAGCGGACCTCGGGCCTGGCGGCCAGGGCGAGGGCGAGGGGGGTGGAGCGCGACCCGGGGCAGACCACGGCGTCGGTGAGCCCCGAGCGGACCCACTCGTCGACCAGGGTGGCGGCGAAGGTGGCCTGCACCTCCCCTACGCTCACGATCGATGCCCCCGCTCGCGACCGAGGTGACCGGCGAGGGACCGCGCCTGGTGATGGCGCACGGCTTCACCCAGACCGGCCGGCTGTGGGGCCCCATCGCCGAGGTGCTGGGGGACGGCCGCAGCCTGGTGCGGGTCGACCTGCCCGGCCACGCCGGGTCGAGCGCGGTGGCCGCCGACCTCGAGGCGGGCGGGGCCCTCCTCCTCGAGGCCGGCGGCGACGGCCCCTTCGACCTGCTCGGCTACTCCCTCGGCGCCCGCTTCGCCCTCCACGCGGCCCTCGCCCGGCCCGACCGCGTGCGCCGGCTGGTGCTGATCGGGGTCACGGCCGGCATCGAGGACCCGAGGGCACGAGAGGAGCGGCGCCGGCGCGACGAGGCGGTGGCCGACGACCTCGAGCGCACCGGCGACCTCGAGGGGTTCCTCCGGCGGTGGCTGGCCTCGCCGATGTTCTCCTCCCTGGGCGCACCGGGGCTGGCCGAGCGGCTGCGCAACACCCCGGGGGGCCTCGCCTCGAGCCTCCGCCTGGCCGGCACCGGCACCCAGCGGCCGCGCTGGGACGACCTCGGCGGCCTGGCGGTGCCCACGCTCCTCCTCGCCGGGACCGACGACGCGCGCTTCGCCGCGGCGGCGGTGCGCATGGCGGGGCTCATTCCCGACGCCGTGGCGTCGCTGGTGCCGGGGGCCGGCCACGCCGCCCACCTCCACCAGCCCGCCCTCTGCGCCCGACTGGTCGGCCGGTTCCTCGACGCCGACTGAGGTCACAGGAGGATCCCCACGGCGAGCAGTACGCCGACCACGAGCTGCAGCCGCCCGGTCCCCCCCAGCACGGGCAGCAGGGCGCGGCCCTCGGCCGGGCCCAGGGCGGCGCGGACCGGCCCGACGCAGAGCGGCGCGGCCAAGAGGGCGAGGAGCGCCCACGGCCGCACCACGGCCACCGCCGCCACGCCGGCCGCCACGCCGGCCAGCGACCCGGCGTAGAGCCAGCCGGCCCGGCGCCGGCCGAGGCGCACGGCCAGCGTCCGCTTGCCCGAGGCCCGGTCGCTCGTGATGTCGCGCAGGTTGTTGGCCTCCAACAGCGCCGTGGCCAGGAGGCCGACGACCACCGACGCCCACAGTGGCACCAAGAGGTCGTAGCGGGCCGCGAAGGGGGCTCCGGCGGCGCCGGTGAAGAGGTGGGGGAACTGCACGTAGGACGACCCGACCGTGGCCACCACCCCGAAGAAGGCGAAGACGAACACCTCGCCCAGGCCGAGGTAGCCGTAGGGGCGGGGGCCGCCGGTGTAGAGCCACCCGGCCACGAAGCATGCGGCCCCGATCGGCACCAGCCACCAGGTGGTGGCGGCGGCCAGGGCGATCCCCGCCACCGCGGCCAGCGCGAAGGAGAGGAGGGCGGCTCGCCGCACCACGACGGGGGCCACCAGCCCCGAGCCCACCAGGCGCAGCGGCCCCACCCGCGCATGGTCGGTGCCGCGCACCCCGTCGGAGTAGTCGTTGGCGTAGTTGGTGCCGATCTGGACGGCCAGCGCCACCACCAGCGCGCACACCGCCCGCCACCAGATCACCGTACCCGGCCCGTTGACGACACCGAGGAAGAAGTGCCAGGACGGGTCGGGGGGGGCGAGACGGGAAAGGGGCGCCGCCGCGACCCACCAACGGTGGGCCGACGGACTCCGCAACCACCAACCGGTGGCCGTCCCCACCACCACCGGCACCGCCGCGGCGGCCAAGGTGCGCGGCCGGGCGCCCAGGACCCAGCGCCTCACGGGGCCCGGTGGCCCCGCGGCTGGGCCGGTCACGGCCGGCGCGCGAACCGCGAGAAGTCGGGCTTGCGGTGCTCGACGTAGGCGTTGCGCCCCTCCTGGCCCTCCTCGGTCATGTAGAAGAGCATGGTGGCGTCGCCGGCCAGCTGCTGGATTCCGGCCATCCCGTCGTCGGCGGCGTTCATCGAGGCCTTGAGCATCCGCAGGGCGAGCGGCGAGAGGGTGAGCATCTGGCGGCACCAGGCCACCGTCTCGGCCTCGAGGTCGGCCAGCGGCACCACCGCGTTGACCAGCCCCCACTCGAGGGCCTGCGCCGCGTCGTACTGCCGGCAGAGGAACCAGACCTCCTTGGCCCGCTTGAGCCCGATGGTGCGGGCCAGCAGCCCCGAGCCGTAGCCGCCGTCGAAGCTGCCCACCCTGGGGCCGGTCTGCCCGAAGCGGGCGTTGTCGGCGGCGACGGTGAGGTCGCAGACCAGGTGGAGGATGTGGCCGCCGCCGATGGCGTAGCCGGCCACGGCGGCCACCACCGGCTTGGGCAGCCGGCGGATCTGGACCTGCAGGTCCAAGACGTTGAGCCGGCCGATGCCCCGCCTGGCCACCTCGTCGTCGCCGAGGTAGCCGTCGTCGCCGCGGATGCGCTGGTCCCCGCCCGAGCAGAAGGCGTCGGGCCCCTCGCCGGTGAGCACCACCACCCCCACCTCGGGGTCGTCGCGGGCCGCGTTGAAGGCGTCGGAGAGCTCGAAGAGGGTCTGCGGGCGGAAGGCGTTCCTGACCTCGGGGCGGCAGATGGTGATGCGGGCGATCCCCTCGGCGGTCTCGTAGCGGATGTCGCGGAACTCGCCGTGCGCCTCGAAGGCGGGGAGCGCCAGCTTGCGCAGCTCGTCGAGCGGGTCGAGGGGTGGACCGGTGATCACCGTGGCCGCGGTCGTGCGCTCGCTCATGGGGACCTACGCTACCGGCCGGTGCCCGAGCTCGTCGCAGTGGACCTGCCCGGTGGGCGGGGGTTCGTCGACGCCCTCCTGGCCATCTGGGACACCGGCGACGCCGCCGCCCCGCTCGACCCGAGGCTCCCCGCGCCCGCCGCCCGGGCCCTGCTCCACGCGCTCGCCCCCACCCGGGTGGTGGGGTCCGACGGCATCATCACCCGCCTCGACGGCGGCCGCCCGGTAGAGGAGGGCGACGCCCTGGTGGTGGCGACCAGCGGGTCGACCGGGGCGCCGCGCGGCGTGGTCCTCACCCACCAGGCGGTGGCCGCCTCGGCCGAGGCCACCACCGCGCGCCTCGGCGTCGACCCGGCCCGCCACCGGTGGCTGGCCTGCCTCCCCCTCGCCCACGTGGGCGGGCTCTCGGTCGTCACCCGGGCCCTCCTCACCGCAACCCCGCTCACCGTGCTCCCCGGCTTCGACGCCGACGAGGTGACCCGGATCGGCCGGGCCGCCGCCGCCACCCACGTCTCGCTGGTGGCGACGGCGCTGCGCCGGGTCGACCCGGCGCTCTTCGAGACGGTCCTGCTCGGCGGGGCCGCCCCGCCGGGCGGGCTGGCGGCGAACGTCGTCACCACCTACGGCATGACCGAGACGGGCTCGGGCGTCGTCTACGACGGCCGCCCGCTCGACGGGGTCGAGGTGGCCATCGGGACCGGGGGCGACGGCGGGGGGGCGGCCGGGGAGGTCCTGGTGCGCTGCCCGATGCTGCTGCGCGCCTACCGCGACGGCACCGACCCCCGCGTCGCCGGCCCCGACGGGGCGGGCGGGTGGTTCCCGACCGGCGACGGCGGGCGGCTCCTCCCCGGCGGCCGGCTGGCCGTGGACGGCCGGCTGGCCGAGGTGGTGGTGAGCGGGGGGGAGAAGGTCTGGCCGGCGGCGGTCGAGCGGGTGCTCCTCACCCACCCGGCGGTGGCCGAGGTGGCCGTCTGGAAGCGTCCCGACCCCGAGTGGGGCGAGCGGGTCGTGGCCTGGGTGGTGCCCGCCGACCCCGACTCGCCCCCGGCGGCCGGGGAACTGACCGAGCTGGCCCGGGCCGGCCTCGCCCCGTGGGCGGCGCCCAAGGAGGTGGTGGTCGTGGCCGAGCTCCCCCGCACCCCCTCGGGCAAGGTCCGCCGCCGCGCCCTGTCGTAGGGGGCGACGGGGCCCCACCGGCAAGACGCGGGCTGCGTGGGCCCCGGGGGTAGCCTGTCGGCTCGACCGGTCGCGGTCGCACGACGCGAGGGGGGGGCATGGTCGAGGAGGGGTGGTACACCGATCCATACGGGCGCCACGAGGCGCGCTGGCTGTCGGACGGCAAGCCCACCAAGCTGGTGCGCGACGGGCACGTCGAGTCCTGCGACGATCCCCCCGAGGGACCGACGGTGACCACGCCGGTCCCCGTCGAACCCGAGCCCGCGGCGGCCAACGGCGAGGACCTCCGCCGGGCCGATGACGCCGAGCGGGGCGAGCCCTTCGACCAGGAGAAGGTGACCCGGGCGGTCCTCGACGTCTTCGACCGGGAAGGCGGGCAGCTCCCCTGAGCCGGCGCGCCCAGCCGGACCGCGCGGGGCGCGGGGCGCGACGTCGAGGCGCCGCCCCCGCACACGACGACCCGAAGGTCTGCCGGCCGGGCGGTCGGTGCAACCGACGCGCTCGTGGAGACGCCGCCAGGCCCCCCTACGCCGGCTCGGGACCACCCCCCTCCACGTAGCGCCGAGCCAGCGGCTCGGGGGCGCAGGCCAGCCAGCCGTCGACGACCGCCTCGCGCAGCGCCTCGGGGCCGACGGCACCCAGGCGGATCAGCACCGCCGCGTGGCCGTCGAAGTGCGCGACGGTGAAGAAGGCGTCGGGGTGGGCCGCCAGCGCCGCCTCCTTCTCGTCCAAGTCCCCCACCCGCACGGCGAGGATTGGCCCGTCGGGCGGGGGGTCGTCGCCGAACCGCCGCAGGTCCGCCGCGGAGAACGGCCGCTCCCAGGCGAACCCCTTTCCGCCGACGAACCACGTGCGGTTGCCGTGGCGGTCTGCCTCGGTGACACCGGGCAGCGCGAGGGCCGTCCGCGCCACGTCGTCCAGGCTGGCCACGGCGTGGCCGCCCCTAGGCCGCCGGGATCCCGAGGTGGGCCAGCGCCTCGCGCCGCTGGTCGAACCCGACGATGGCGGCCACCCGGCCGTCGCGCACGGTGAGCACCTGGTACCGGGTGGCCTGCCCGCCCCGCCCGCGTGCGGCCTCGGTGCCCGAGACCACCAGGCCCACCAGGAGGCGGTCGCCGACCACTGTGACCTCGGTCACCCGGGCACCCGCGCCCGACGCCCTCGCGCGCTGGTACCAGGCGAGGACCTGACGGCGGCTGGTGCAGGGGGGCGACGGGTCCCCGGGCGGGCCCCACCGCACGTCGGGGGCGAGGAGGTCGGCGTAGGCCTCGAGGTCCCCCGACCCCAGGGCGGCGCGCACCGCGCCGGCCAGCCGTCCCATGGACTCCGCATGCTCGTCCACCAGCCACCCCCGTCCCCTGGTGTGCCCCGGCCATTGTGCCCACCCTGCGCTGCGCCCGCCAGCCCCCGTGCGGCCTGCCCGGGGTCCCCGACACCCACCCTCGGCGTCTTGTAGGTTTGCGCTCGAGGGCGCACGCGGCGGTGCGCCCGGCGGGACAGGGTTCCCCTGGGGAGGGGGGTCCCCCGCCGTCCAGCCGGGCCGTGCCGTCGCGTGCCCGACGGTGAGGAGGGCGGAACGATGGGGCAGCTGTCCGTGTTCGCCACGGCGGTGACACTCAACCAGCCGGGGCGGTACCTGCACTGGTCGATCTTCACGGTGTCGGTGGCCAACCTGGTGCTGATCGCCGTGATGGTCGTCATCTTCGGGGTGGCCCTCCTCGTCCCCTTCCCGATGGGCCGCCACGGCGACGACCTCGTCACCGAGGACCCCGAGGCGGCGGGCGGTGCGGCGCCGGCGCAGGCCGCGCCCCTAGAGGGCGACGCCACCATGTGGACGGCGCGCACCCGCCGCCTGGCCCTCCGGCTCCTGCCCCCCGGCAAGCTCCTGCCCGACCGCCAGCCCGCCTACGTCGCCTCGTGGATCTACGTCTTCGGGGTGGCCGCGCTGGCCGCCCTGGCCCTGGCCATCGTCTCGGGGTTCCTGATCGCCCTGGGCGGACCGGACTGGTGGCACACCAACCCCGTCGGCCACTTCTTCAACTCCATGCACATGTGGAGCGTCGAGCTGTTCATGGCCCTGTTGGTCATCCACCTGTGGGGAAAGTTCTGGATGGCCGCCTGGCGGGGCCGGCGCACGGCCACGTGGATCACCGGGGTGGTGGCCTTCCTCGCCTCGATCGTCGAGTGCTTCACCGGCTACCTCTCCCAGCAGAACTTCGACTCCCAGTGGATCTCCACCAGCGCCAAGGACGCCTTCAACGCCTCGGGCGTGGGGGCCTTCTTCAACGCCATGAACACCGGCGAGATGCTGCTGTGGCACGTGGTGCTGATCCCGGTCGTGCTGGTGGCGATCGTGGGCGCCCACATCCTGCTCGTGCGGGTGCGCGGGGTCTCCCACCCCCTCCCCGTGGCGCGAGCCCGGGGGCGGGCCGCCCGCCGGGCGGCGGCGGCCGCCGACGCCAAGGAGTGGCGCGGGCCCAAGCGCCGCTACGACATCATCAAAGAGGCGACGGTCGCCGTCGTCATCACCTCGCTCCTGGTGGTGCTCCTGGCCGCCATCCTCTCCTCCCCCGACGTCCCGGCGGTCACCGTGTCCAACTGGGCCAAGGTGGCGCCGGCCGACTTCATGGCCACCACCGCCTCCGAGCTGGCCGGGACAAGCGAGACCGCCACCTACGGGCCGCCGTACAACGACAAGACAGGGAGCACCCAGCAGCTCCTCTTCTCGCCCGAGAAGATCGTCGGGATCCGCGACCCGATCACAGCCGCCCAGACCTTCGTCCTGTCGCCGCTGGCCAAGATCGCCCCGACCGACCCGGCCGTGGGCGACGCCCTGGCCCGCTACCGCCAGGCCCCCGCCGCCGAGCAGCACCGCTGGGACCAGGCGTACCTGAAGGCCGTCATGGACGTGAAGTTCACCGCCGACGGGCGCCCGGTCGTGCCGGCGGCGACCGACGGGCCGGTCCCGGCCATGGTGGCCGGCGAGCTCACGATGGCCCGCTCGGGCGCCCTCGACGCCGACCTCTTGGCCCAGCAGCCCTTCTACGGCACGAACTACACCAAGCCGCTCCTCTTCTTGGAGGACGGGGAGTACTTCATCGAGCAGGCGACAAAGCAGCACCTGAGCGGCACACAGTGGGGGGTGATGAACGAGTCCGGCGGCTACCCCGGCCAGCCGTGGCTCTGGCTCTACACCCTGTGGTACCAGGTGCCCGGGTTCGACCACTCGGCCAACGTCGACCTGATCGCCATCTACCTGACCGGGGTGGCGACCCTCCTCTTGCTCGCCGTCCCCTTCATCCCGGGGCTGCGCGACGTGCCGCGCCTCGTGCCGGTCCACCGCCTCGTCTGGCGCGACTGGAACCGGCGCGCCGCCGCCGGCGCCGGCCCCGGCCCCTCGACCACCGCCGGACCGGCCGCCACCGGCGTCGCCGGGAGCGGCGACGCACCGCCCTCGGGCTGAGCCGCCCGGGGGCGCCGGGGGCCCATTGGCCGGGCGGGCGGCCCGGCCCTAGATTCCCGGCCGTGCACGAGCCCGGCGACCACACCCTCGTGCTGCCCGACGGGCGCACCCTCGGCTACTCCCTCTACGGCGACCCCGACGGGGCCCCGGTGGTGAGCTGCCACGGCGGGCTGGTGAGCGGCCACGACGTCGGCCCGGCCGACGGCTCGGCCCGCTCGCTCGGGCTGTGCCTCGTCTCGCCCGACCGCCCGGGGGTGGGCCGCACCGACCGGCTGCCCGGCCACGGGATGCTGCCGTGGGTCCGTGCCGACCTGGCCCCCCTCCTCGACCACCTGGGGGTGGGCCGGTTGGCGGCGATGGGGTGGTCCGAGGGCGGCCAGTACGCGCTGGCCGCCGCCTACGCGCTCGGCGACCGGGTCACCGGGTGCGCCGTCATCGCCGGGTGCCCGCCGCTCGACGACCCGGCCACCCTGCGCCAGTCGAACCACCTCGACGCCGCCTTCGCCGTGCTGGCCCGCCGCCTCCCGGCGGCGCTGCGGGCCACGGTCGTCTCCACCCGCGTCCTCTCGCGCCACGCGCCGGGGGTGCTCTTGCGCGCCGCGGTGCACGGGCTGCCCGCCCAAGAGGCCGCGGCGGTCACCGGGCGGGGCCGCTGGCTCCCCACCCTGCTCGGCGAGGGCGCGGCCGACCCCCACGGGGTGGTCGAGGAGTACCTGGCCGCGGTGGCGCCCTGGGGGTTCGCCCCCGAGGACCTGGCCGTCCCCGTCCACGTCTACCAGGGGACGGCCGACACCATCGTGCCCGAGTCCTGGGGCCGGGCGCTGGCGGCGAGGATCCCCGGCGCGTCGCTCACCCTCTACCCCGGTGAGGGCCACTTCATCGCCCTCACCCGGCGCGCCGACGCCCTCGGCTGGCTGGCCGGGACGCTCGAGCGTCCCTGACGGACCCTCCGCCCCCTACCCCACCCCGCCGCTCGGCTGGTTGGTGGTCCCCCCGTCGACCACCAGGGTCTGCCCGGTGATCCACGAGGCGGCGTCGGAGGAGAGGAAGAGGGCGGCGGCGGCGATGTCGTCGGGCTCCCCGATCCGCCGCAGCGGGATGTGGGCGGCGAGCGCCTCCTCCCGCCCCTCCCACAGCGCACGGGCGAAGGCCGTCTTCACCAGCCCCGGGGCCAGCCCGTTCACCCGCACCCCGGGGGCCAGCTCGTAGGCGAGCTGGCGGGTGATGTGGATCACCGCCGCCTTGGTCACGTTGTACCACCCGATCCCCGGTTCGGGGCCGAGCCCCCCCACCGAGGCGATGTTCAAGATGCTGCCGCCGCGCCTGGCCATGGCCCCCCGGTAGGCGGCCTGCGACCAGGCCAGCACCCCCAGCTCGTTCACCTCGACCGTCTTGGCCGCCCGGGCCGGGTCGATCTCGACCATGGGGCCGAAGTAGGGGTTGGTGGCGGCGTTGTTGACCAGGATGTCGAGGCCGCCGAAGCGCTCGAGGGTGGCGGCCACGCACCCCTCGGCCCCGGCCGGGTCGCCGGCGTGGGCGGCGTGCCAGTCGACCGCCCCGCCGAGCCCCTCGATCGCCGCCGCCGCCTCGGCGAGGGGTTCGGCCTTCCTGGCCGAGAGCATCACCTGCGCGCCGGCCTCGGCGAACCTCCGGGCGATGGCCAGGCCGATCCCCCGGCTGGCCCCGGTCACCAGCGCCGTCTTGTGGTCGAGGCGGAGCTCCATGGCCGGTCACCCTACCGGCCGCCCATAGCATCGGCCCGGTGAACCGACTGGCCAACGAGACCAGCCCCTACCTCCGCCAGCACGCCGACAACCCGGTCGACTGGTACCCCTGGGGCGACGAGGCATTCGAGCGGGCCCGGGCCGAGGACAAGCCGCTGTTCGTCTCCATCGGCTACGCCTCGTGCCACTGGTGCCACGTGATGGCCCACGAGAGCTTCGAGGACCCCGCCACCGCCGAGGACCTGGCTCGCTGGTTCGTCTCGGTCAAGGTCGACCGGGAGGAGCGCCCCGACGTCGACGCCGTCTACATGGCGGCGGTGGTGGCCATGAGCGGGTCGGGCGGGTGGCCCATGTCGGTCTTCTGCACCCCCGACGGCCGGCCCTTCTTCGGCGGCACCTACTTCCCCCCCGCCGACCGCCACGGCATGCCGGCCTTCCGCCGGGTGCTGGCCGCCCTGGCCGAGGCGTGGGAGGGGCGCCGGGGCGAGGTGGAGGCGCAGGCCGGGGCGCTCTTGGCCGCGGCCGCCGCCGAGCTGGGCCTGGCCGACCGCCTGGCCGCCGAGGGGTCCGAGGCCGGCCCGCCCCCCTACGCCCAGGTGCTCGAGCGGGCGGTGGGAGAGCTGGCCGGGCGGTTCGACCCCACCTGGGGCGGGTTCGGCCCGGCCCCGAAGTTCCCCCGCCCCACCTACGTCGAGCTCTGCCTGCGCCACCACCTGGCGACCGGCGACCCCGACTCGCTGGCCATGGCCACCACCACCCTCGACGCCATGGCCGCCGGCGGCATCTACGACCACCTGGCCGGCGGGTTCGCCCGCTACTCGACCGACCGCTCCTGGCTCGTCCCCCACTTCGAGAAGATGCTGACCGACCAGGCGCTCCTGGCCCGGGCCTACCTCCACGCCTGGCAGGTGACCGGCCGGGACGACTACCGCCAGGTGATGGCCGAGACCCTCGACTACGTGCTCGACGACCTCTCCTCCCCCACCGGCGGGCTGTGCTCCTCGGAGGACGCCGACGCCGGCGGGGTGGAGGGCGGCCACGCCACCTTCACCCCCGACCAGGTGCGCCGGGCGCTCGCGGCGCACCCGGACCTCCTCGACGCCGCCCTCTCGTGGTACGGGGTGACCGAGGGGGGGAACTGGGAGGGGACCACCGTCTTGCACCGGCCCCTCGGCGGACCCCTGGCCCGGCCGGCACCGGTCGAGGCGGCGCGCCGGCTGCTCTTGGCCGAGCGGCGGCGGCGCCCCCGGCCGGCCCGCGACGACAAGGTCATCACCGAGTGGAACGCCATGGCGGCGGCCGTCCTGGCCGAGGCGGCGGCGGCCACCGGCGAGGCGCGCTGGGCGGCGCGGGCCGAGGAGGTCGGCGAGCGCTGTTTCGGCGCCCGGCTGGCCGACGGGCGGTGGGCGCGCACCCTCGGCGGGGCCCAGCCGGCCTTCGCCGCCGACCACGCCTGGCTCCTCGAGTGCTGCACCCGCCTGGCCGAGCTGACCGGCCGGGCCGTCTGGAGCGAGCGGGCGCTCGAAGTGGCCGACGGCCTCTGTGACCAGTTCTTGGACCCGGCCGGGGGGTTCTACACCACCGGGCGCGACGGCGAGCGCCTGGTGGTGCGGACCAAGGAGCTGCTCGACGGGGCGACCCCCTCGGCCAACGCCGTGGCCGCCGTGGCCCTCTTGCGCCTGGCCGCGCTCTGCGGCACCGACCGCCACCGCCTGGCCGCCGAGCGCGTCCTCGACCTGGCCGCCCCGCTGCTGGCCGACCACCCCACGGCCGTCGCCGACCTGGTGGCGGCGGTCGGGCTGTCGGCGAGCCCGACCGAGGTGGTGGTGGCCGGCGACCGGGCGGACCTGCTCGCCGCCGTGCGGCGGCGGTGGCTGCCCGACGCCGTGGTGGCGTGGGGCGAGCCCACCGGCTCACCGCTGTGGGAGGGGCGGGCGCCGGGGGCGGCCTACGTCTGCCACCGGTTCGCCTGCCGGGCCCCCGCCGCCGACCCCGGTACCCTGGAGGCGCAGCTCGACACGGTGTCGGCGCGGACGACGGGAGAGTGAGGGTGGGCGAGAGCCAGCGCGGCCGGCACGCGCCGGCCCCCGAGCGGGGCCGGTCCTCCCACTCGCTCCTGCGCGACCTGCCGCGGCGCGAGCGGGTGCCGATCGAGGGCGGGGCGCGCCTGCGGGTCCTGGTGCTGGCGTGCACCGCCGACGACACCACCGCCGTCGACCTCTCCTCGGGCACCCTGGTGCGGCTGCGGGTCCCCTGGCCCGAGGGCCACCCCCCGGACCTGGCCGCCTTCGACGTGGTCGAGGCGACGCTGGCCGACGACCCCGAGCGCGACGACCTGGCCCAGCCCGAGGCGGCCACCGCCGCCGGCCTCCCCCGCCAGGTGGGGACGCTGCGCGGCCGGCGGGTCCGGCGGATGCTCGGCCGGCTGGCCGCACCGCCGCACGGCCCGCTGCTCGGCTTCCCGGGCCCGGCCGCCCCCTACTGGGAGTTCCGCGGCGCCCGCCCCTCGGCCGCCCTGGTCACGCCCACCCGCGGCCCCCAGCTCATCCGCCGGCCGGCCGACGGGTCGACCTGGGTGCGGTTCGGCTGGGACCGCGACGACGTCTGGCTGCCGGTGGAGGACGCCCACGCCTGCCGGGCCATCGACGCGGCGCGGCGCGAGCGGCTGGCCGGCAAGCCCCTGGCCACCGCGCTCGGCTTCTCCCCCCACTACCTGCTGGCCTCGCTCAGCCGGCCGCGCGACGGCCACTGCTACAAGGTCTGCACGGCGGTCCTGCCCCGGGGGTGAGCCGGGTCAGCGGGCGAGCTTGCCCCCGGCCAGGTCCTCGGCCATGGCCCACCCGAAGGCGACCAGCCGGTCCCCCGAGTCCGAGTCGATGCAGGCGAACAGCTCGGCCACGCCGTCGGCCGCCCGGGCCTTGGTGTGGACGAAGTCGAGGCCGCCGGCGACCGCCCCGTCGCCCTTCAGGACGAACGCCCGGTCGTCGAGGCGCCCGTCGACGCCGAACCGCTTGGCCAGCCGCCGGGCCCAGGCCCGCTCCTCGCCGGTCGGCTTGTGGCCGGGCGAGGGCACCACGTCGGTCAGGCCGGCGAAGGCCCGGAAGCCGTCGGGCGTGAGCAGCCGGGTGCCCAAGAGGACGTCCTCGTCGGGGAAGGCCAAGAGGGCCCGGCGGTACTGGTCGGCCATCATCTGCTTGAGGGCCGCCTCGGCCCGGGTGGTGCGGTCGACCGAGGCCAGCCCGACCAGCAGCGCCGGGGTGCCGCCGATCCGCTCCAGGGTGCAGAAGGAGTACCCCCGCAGCTTGTTCCCCTCGCGGGCGTGGGTGACGAGCACCCACTCCTCACGCTGCTTGGAGAGGAAACCGATGTCGTAGCCGGGCGGCCGGTCCACGCACAGGTCGGCCATCTCCGCCAGCTCCGCGTCACTGAGCGCGGTGCAGTCCTTGGTCATCACCACGATCGGCATGGCGCAATTCTACCGGCCCGCTGCGACCGTTTCCCACTCGGACCCCAAACAGCGGGGTCTCAGGCCATCACGGCCGCCGGCCCGAGCAGCCGTTTCAACTCCCCGACCAGGCCGTTCCTGCTCTCGACGTTGAACTCCGGGGGCAGCCGGAGCACCTTGTCCCCCACGTGCAACAGGACCGGTGAGGGGCCCGGGTGGCCGGCCAGGAGCTCCTTCAGCTCGCCCACGGTGCCGTCGGTGAGCACCCCCAATGGGAGCGAGATCCGCAGCTCGCCCAGCCCCGGGTCGCCCAACTCGGGGCGCCGGACCTCCATGGCCACCAGCTTGGTCTGCTCGTCGCGCAGGTCGACCCTGCCCCGGACCACCACCACGGCGTCGTTCTCGAGCAGCGCCCCGTAGTCGGCCATCACCTTGGGGAAGACGAAGACCTCCATCGAGGCCTGGAGGTCCTCCAGGACGAAGCGGGCCATCAGGTCGCCCTTCTTCGTGTACTGGCGCTTCAGCTCGGTGACCACCCCGCCGACCGCCCGAACCATCCCCTCGGCCCCGCCCTCGGGGCCGAACTCCCCGGACCCCGCGTCGCGCAGCTCGGCCAGCGGGCAGTCGGTGTGACGGGCCAGTGCCTGCTCGATCCCCATGAGCGGGTGGTCGCTCACGTAGAGGCCGAGCATCTCCTTCTCGAAGGCGAGCCGTTGGGACTTGTCGAACTCGACGTCGGGGACCGGGACCCTCGTCCCCTCCCACCGGCCGGCGTCGTCGCCCGCGCCCTCCGGCGGCTCGATCGAGGAGAAGAGGGTGGCGATGCCGACGTCGTGCTCGCGCCGCCGCTCCAGGGTCCGGTCGACGATCTCCTCGATCACCAGGCACAGCCCCTGGCGGGGGTGGCCGAGGGAGTCGAAGGCCCCGGCCTTGATCAGCGACTCCACCGTCCGCTTGTTGAGCACCATGGGGTCGACGCGGCGGCAGAAGTCGTAGACGTCACAGAACGGGCCGCCGGCCTCGCGCTCGGCGACGATCCGCTCGACCAGGCTCTCCCCCACGTTGCGCACCGCCGCCAGGCCGAAGACCACCCCGGGCCGCCCGCCCTCAGTGGCGGGGGGGCGGGGGGCGAACTCGGCGGCCGAGCGGTTGACGTCGGGGACGAGCACCTCGATCCCCATGGCCCGGCACTCGGAGAGGTAGACCGCCGTCTTGTCCTTGTTGTCCTTCACCGAGGTCAAGAGGGCGGCCATGTACTCGACGGGGTGGTTGGCCTTCAGCCAGGCCGTCTGGTAGGCGACGAGGCCGTAGCCGTAGGAGTGGGACTTGTTGAAGGCGTAGTCGGCGAACGGCTCGATGATGTCGAAGAGCTTGGTGCCCAGCTCCTCGCCGTAGCCCTGGGCGCCGCACCCGGCCACGAACTTCTCCCGCTCGGCGGCGATCAGCGACCGGATCTTCTTGCCGCACGCCTTGCGGAGGTTGTCGGCCTCCTCGAGCGTGTAGCCGGCGAACTTCTGGGCCACCCGCATGACCGACTCCTGGTAGAGCATGAGCCCGTAGGTGTCCTTCAAGATGGGCTCGAGGTCGGGGTGCAGGTAGGTGAGGGTCTTGCGGCCGTTCTTCAGCTCGGGGTAGTCCCGGTGCATGTTGGCGGCCATCGGCCCGGGCCGGTAGAGGGCGACCAGGGCGGCCACGTCGTCGAAGGAGGTCGGGGCGAGCGAGCGCAGCGTCTGGCGCATGGCCGCCCCCTCCAGCTGGAACACCCCGACCGAGTCGGCCCGCCGCAGCATCTCGAAGGTGGCCGGGTCGTCGAGCGGCACGGCGTCGATGTCGGGCCGCGTCCCGCTCGACTGCTCGATCAGGTCGAGCGCCCGCTCGATCACCGAGAGGTTGCGCAGCCCGAGGAAGTCCATCTTCAACAGGCCCAGCTCCTCCACCCCGTGCATCTCGTACTGGGTGACGATGGGCGCGTCCTCGGGGTTGCCCCCGGCGTCCGGCTTGCGCTGGACGGGGAGGTACTCGGTCAACGGGTCCTTGGTGATCACCACGGCGGCGGCGTGGATGCCGTCCTGGCGCCGCAGCCCCTCGAGCCCCTTGGCCACGTCGATGACCTGCTTGGCCTCGGGGTCCTGCTCGTACATCGCCCGGAGCTCGCCGGCCGACGAGTAGCCGTCCTCGTACCCCTCGCTCTTGGTGAGGCAGGCCCACAGCGGGGTGTCGCGCCCCATGACCAGCGGGGGCATCGCCTTGGCGATCTTGTCGCCCACCATGTAGGGCAGCCCCAGCACCCGGGCGGCGTCGCGCACGGCGGCCCGGGCCTTGATGGTCGAGAAGGTGACGATCTGGGCCACCCGGTCGCTGCCGTAGCGCTCGGCCGCGTAGCGGATCATGTCGCCGCGGAACCGCTCGTCGAAGTCCATGTCGATGTCGGGCATCTGCTTGCGACCGGGGTTCAAGAACCGCTCGAAGAGCAGGTCGTAGCGGATCGGGTCGAGGTCGACGATGCGCAGGCAGTAGGCGACGCAGCACCCGGCGGCCGAGCCGCGGCCGGGCCCGACCCGGATGCCCGACTCTCGGGCGAAGCGGATGAGGTCCCACACCACCAAGAAGTAGGCGGCGAAGCCCATGTCGCCGATGACCCCGAGCTCGTAGTCGAGCCGCTGGCGCACCCCGTCGGGGAGCGGGTCGCCGTAGCGGTCGCGGGCCCCCTCGTAGGTGAGGTGGCGCAGGTACCCGAGCGCCCGTTCCTCGTAGGTGTGGCCGGCGAAGCGCTCGGGGACCGGGAACTCGGGGAGGCTCGGCTTGCCCAGCTCCAGCTCGACGTGGGCCCGCTCGGCGATGAGCAGGGTGTTGTCGCAGGACTCGGGGACCTCGGAGAAGAGGTGGCGCATCTCGGCCGCCGACTTCAGGTAGTGCTCGGTGCCCTCGAAGCGGAACCGGTTGGTGTCCGAGAGGGTGGCGCCGGTCTGCACGCAGAGCAGCGCGTCGTGGGCGACCGCGTCCTCGCGGTGGGTGTAGTGGCTGTCGTTGGTGGCAAGCAGCGGGGCCCCGAGCCGGCGGGCGATCTCGACCAGCTGGGGGTTGGTCCGCTGCTGGTCGGCGATCCCGTGGTCCTGCAGCTCGACGAAGAGGTTGTCCCGGCCGAAGATCTCCTGGAGGCGGGCGGCGCGGCGCTCGGCCTCGGCCGGGTCCCCGGCCAAGAGCGCCTGGAGGACCACCCCGCCCAGGCAGCCGGTGGTGGCGATCAACCCGTGGTGGTGGCGCTCGAGCAGCTCCCAGTCGAGCCGGGGCTTGTAGTAGTAGCCCTCGAGGTAGGCGGCCGAGGAGAGCTTCAGCAGGTTGCGGTAGCCCTGGGTCGTCTCGGCCAGCAGCGTCAGGTGGTAGTAGAGCTTCTGCCCGCCGTCGACGTCGCCCCCGGTGTCGTCGACCTTCCCCCGGCGCACCGGCCGCTCGTGGCGGGACTCGGCGGCCATGTAGGCCTCGGTGCCGATGACCGGGTTGAGGCCGGCGTCGCGGCAGGCGCGGTAGAAGTCCAAGACCCCGTACATGTTGCCGTGGTCGGTGATCCCGAGGGCCGGCTGGCCGTCCTCGACCGCCGCCTTGACCAGGTCCCCGATCCGGGCCGCCCCGTCGAGCATGGAGAACTCGGTGTGGGTGTGCAGGTGCGTGAAGGACCGCGTTGCCAACTGCCTTCAACCCTCCTGTGGATACCCTGTGGACGAACTACAGCGGTGTCGTTCCGACCATAGCGCGCCCGGCGGCCTCAGGTCGGCGGGCCCCCCGAGGTCCTGATCACCACGGTCCGGCTCACCTTGTCGTGGAGGGTCTGGTGCCGCTGGTCCCACAGCGGCAAGAGCATGTCGAGGACCCAGGGGAGGAAGAAGACGGCGGCCAGCAGGATCTCGAAGGCGGCCCGGCCGAGGCCCCGGGCGGCGCCGATCGGCCCGCCGGCGGCGGCGTCGACGGCCCGCACCCCCACGGCCCGCATCCCCAGGGTCTGCCCCCGGGCCGACCCGCAGAGGATGGCCCCGTAGAGCAGGACGACCACCAGGTTCACCAGCTCGGTGACGACCGAGAAGTTGCCGAGATGGCGGGTGGTCACCCCGTGGGCGGTGGTGGTGTAGTGGAAGTGGACGCGGGCCAGCTTGGCCGCGTCGAGCGGAAAGTCGATGATCCGGTTGAAGACGAAGAGGATCACGAGGTCGATCAGCCAGCCCCCGAGGCGCACCCCGAACCCGGCGTAGGCGCCGGCGGCGGGGGTGGTGCCGTAGCCCGGGTAGCCGTAGCCGCCCGGCGGCGGGTACCCGGGGGGCTGGTACCCCCCCGGCGGGTAGCCCGGCGGCGGGTACCCCGGTGGCGGGGACTGCGGGTACGGCGGCGGGGCCCCGCCCGACGACGGGTAGGGCGGCGGGCCGGCGGCGCCCGTGCCGCCGTCGCCGCTGCTGGTCGGAACGTCGGACATGCCGCCTCCTTCGTACCCGCGGCCGGCGGCCCGGGTCGGCGCACCCAATCTAGGGGCGGGCCGGGCCGCCCGTGGGGACCGGCTGCTCAGAGGTAGGTGCCGGGACGGGCCGGCGGCCCGTCCCCGTCCACCCCGCGCGGCAGCCCGCGCTGGCGCATCTCGTCGAGCTGGGCCCGGGCGGCCATCTGCTGGGCCATCAAGGTGGCCTGGATGCCGTGGAACAGCCCCTCGAGCCACCCCACCAGCTGCGCCTGGGCGACGCGGAGCTCGGCCTCGGTGGGCACGTCGTCGCCGAAGGGGATGGCCATGCGGTCGAGCTCGGCCGCCAGGTCCGGCGAGAGCCCCGACGCCAGCTCGGTGAGGGAGAGGTCGTAGATCTCGCGCAGGCGGGCCCGGCCCGCCTCGTCGAGCGGCGCCAGGCGCACCTCGTCGAGCAGCTGCTTCACCATCGTGCCGACCCGCATCACCTTGGCCGGCTGCTCGACGGACTCCCCGCGCGACTCGTCGTCACCCTCCTCGCCGGGCTGGTCGCCCTGAGGCTGCGCCGGGAGGACCTCGTCGGGGGCGACGGGCTCGGCGTCGGTCGGCTGGGTGGTCTCGCTCATCCCCCGATGATGCCAGACCCCGGGGTCCTACCCCGCCGCCTCGAAGGCGAGGAGCGGCACCAGCATCTCGGCGGCGGTCAGCGAGCCGTGCCGGCCCACCAGCCGCTGCTCGCCGGTATCGGCCGGGTCGAGGAAGGCGGTCGGGGCGAACGGCACCAGGGCGACGTCCCCCAGCCGGTCGGCCACCTCGGGGACCGGCTCCCCGCCCAGCCACTCCTCGTCGACCATCTCCTCCAGGGTGCGCACCCAGGCCACGTGGCCGAAGGCCGCGGCGGCCGCGGCGGCCACGTCCTCGGCCGCCCCCGGACGGGTGTGCAGCCACCGGAACCTGCCCTCCCCGCTCAACAGCTCCACCCCGTCCATCACGTCGCCGCCGAGCACCTCGATGGACGGCCCGACCTCGACCTGGCCGTGGTCGGCCGTCACCACCAGGACCGCACCCGGCGGCAGCTCGGCCAAGAGGTCGGCCACCAGGCGGTCGGCCGCCCGCAGCTCGGCGTCGTAGCGCTCGGTGAGGCCGCAGGCGTGCGACACGCGGTCGATGCCGTCGTAGTAGGCGTAGACGAACCGCTCGCCCCGCTCGAGCAGCCGTCGCACCTCGACCACCACCCCCGAGGGGGTGTGCCACGGGTGGAGGTCGGTGCCGGCCAGGTGGGCGGCGGAGAAGCCGGTCGTGGCGTAGTCCACCCGCGACACCACTGGGGTCCGGACCCCGCCGGCCCGGGCGAAGCACGGGTAGGGCTGGAACCGGCGGGGCGGGACCTGCTGGCGGGCGTCGAGGGCGCCGATCCGCCACCCCAGCACGTTGAGGACCCGGCCGCCCACCGCGACCCGGTAGCCGACCATCCCGTGGACGGCCGGCGGCAGCCCGGTGGCCAGGCTGGTGAGGGCGGCCGCCGTGGTGGACGGGGCGACGGTGGTGATCGGCCCGCCGGTGCCCGAGGCGATCGTGGGCGCCAGCGCCCGGCGCCCCTCGAGCTGCTCCATGCCCAGGCCGTCGAGGACGAGCAGGACGATCTGGCGGGCCCGGGACAGCGGCTCGGGCACCCAGTCGGGCAGGGCCGTACGATCCCCGTCGGCCCGGGCCAAGAGGACCGGCGAGAGGTTGGCCAGACAGGCGCCGTCGTAGGCCGGGAGGAGCGGGGTGGGCGGGACGGTCGTGGTGGGCGAGGTCACGGCCACACAGTAGGGCCGCACGGGGGCGGGCCGGGGCGGCCCGGCACGGGTAGCATCGGCGTGCGTGAAGGTCTCCACCCGAGGTGACTATGCGTCCCGTGCGCTGCTCTCCCTGGCCCTGCACGGGTCGCAGACGACACCCACCAGCGTGCGCGACATCGCCGAGCGCACCGGCCTGCCCCAGCCCTACCTCGAGCAGATCCTCCTGGCCCTGAAGGGCGCCGGCCTGGTCCGCTCCAAACGGGGGGTGGGCGGCGGCTACGTGCTGGCCCGCGACCCCAAGGAGATCACGCTGGCCCAGGTGGTCTCCGCCGTCGACGGGCCGATCGTGGCCGGGGACTTCGGCGAGCCCCACGCCGACGGCGCCTGCGACCACGAGGGGCAGTGCGTGCTGCTCGCCGTGTGGGCCGAGGTCGGCGAGGCCATGCGCCGCCAGCTCGCCTCGTTCACCCTGGCCGACATGGTCGCCCGCTCCCGGGGCGGGGCCGCCGACCCGGCGGGGGTCACCGGGGGGTCGCCGGAGCCGGTTGGTTCCATCGCTCGACCACCGGCGCCTCCCGTTCCCATCCGAGCACGCTGAGCGAGCCCGGCCCGAGGGCGTGGAGGCGCCCGCCGGCGGCGGGGAGCCCGACCCACCGTGCGGCCAGCACCCGGAGCAGGTGGCCGTGGGAGAACGCCAGCGTGTCGCCGTCGGCCGCCCGAGCCCGTTCGATGACCCGGTCGGCCCGCCGCCCCACCTCGCCCGCCGTCTCCCCGCCCACCACCCCGTCGGTCCACAGCGTCCAGCCCGGCCGGGCGGCCCGGATCTCCTCGGTGGTCAGCCCCTCGAAGTCGCCGTAGTCCCATTCGGCCAGGTCGTCTGTGGGCTCGGCCGCCCCGAAGCCGGCCAGGGCGGCGGTCGAGGCCGCCCGGACGAGCGGGCTGGTGAGGACGAGGGCGAACCCGACCCCGGCCAGGAGACCGCCCACGGCGGCCGCCTGCGCCCGCCCCTCGGCGACCAGCGGCACATCGGTCCGCCCGGTGTGCCGCCCCGCCCGGCTCCACTCGGTCTCCCCGTGACGCACCACGAACAGCCGCCCCCCGCTCATCTGTTGCCCCCTCCGCCACGTACCCAGAGCGGGATTCGTGGCCGGGTTGGAATGGTTTCTCCCATCCCGGCGTTGGAAACCCACGAATGGGTATCGAACCCATCACCGACAAGCGCAAACGAACGGACGAGACGAGGACACCAGGCGGTTCGATGAGCACGACGAAGACCAGGAACGCGACCGGCACCAGCGACAGCCTCGGGCTGCTGCTGCGGGACCTCGACCGCCACCCCATGCCCGACCACGAGGGCCAGGTGGCCCTGGCCCGCCGGGTGGCAGCCGGCGACGACGAGGCCCGCCGGGAGATGGTGGCGGCCAACCTGCGGCTCGTGGTCCACTGGGCCCGCCGCTACCAGGACCGCGGGGTGGACATGGCCGACCTCGTCCAGGAGGGCACCTTCGGCCTCCTGCGAGCGGTCGAGAAGTTCGACTGGGAGCGGGGCTTCCGCTTCTCCACCTACGCCACCTGGTGGATCCGCCAGGCCCTGCAGCGGGCCGTCCAGCAGCACGGCCGCACCATTCGCATCCCGCTCGAGGTGGGCGAGCGGCTGCAGCGGCTCGACGCCGTGACCGCCGAGCTCGCCGGCCAGCTGGGCCGCCCCCCGACCGAGGACGAGCTGACCGAGGCCACCGGGCTCTCGATCGAGGAGCGCCGGTCGCTCGAGGACGTGGCCCGGGTGGCCGCCAGCCTCGACCAGCCGGCGTCGGCCGACTCGGCCACCTCGCTGGGCGACCTGGTGGCCCCGGACAACGAGGACTGGGTCGGTGGCGTCGACCAGGAGATGGTCTTCGACCGGGTGCGCGAGGCGGTGGAGCGGCTCCCCGGCCTCCAGCGCGACGTGCTGCGGCTCCGCTTCGGCTTCGACGGCGACTCGCCGGCCTCGCTCCAGGTGACGGCCGAGCGGCTCGGCATCGGGGTGCGCCGGGTGCGGCGCGCCGAGGAGGAGGCCCTGGCCGCCCTCTCGGCCGACGTCGACGTGGTCGGCGCTCACCTGGCCGCCTGAGCCCCGGGGAGCCCCGGCGCGTCGGGGAGCAGCGCGGCCAGGTCGGCCGGCAGTGCCGAGGTGAACACCAGGCGCTCACCGCTGGCCGGATGGTCGAAGCCGAGCTCGGCGGCGTGCAGGAACAGCCGCCCCGGCCCGAGCAGCGAGCCCCCCACCCTCCCTGGCCCGCCGTAGCGGTCGTCGCCCACCACCGGGTGGCCGATGGCCGCCATGTGCACCCGGATCTGGTGGGTCCGCCCGGTGTCGAGCGACAGCACCACCAGGGTCGAGACGAGCGGCTCGGCGTAGCGGCGCAGGACGGCGTAGCCGGTGCGGGCCTCGCGCCCCTGGGCCGAGACGGCCATGCGGGTGGGGGTGCGGGCGGACCGCCCGATGGGGGCCTCCACCATCCCCCGGTCGTCGGCCAGTGACCCGGCGACCAGCGCCACGTAGCGGCGTGAGACCGACCGCTCGGCCAGCTGGGCGACGAGCGAGGCGTAGGCGGCGTCGGTGCGGGCCACGGCGAGCAGCCCCGAGGTGCCGCGGTCGAGCCGGTGGACGATCCCCGGCCGGGCGGGGTCCCAGGCGGCCGAGGGGCGGGCGAGGTCGGGGTAGCGGGCGAGGAGCCCCGAGACCATCGTCCCCGTGGTGCGGCCGGCGCCGGGGTGGACGACCAGGCCGGCCGGCTTGTCCACCACCACCACCTGGTCGTCCTCGTAGACGACGGCGAACGCCACCCCCTCCTCGGCCGACGGCGTGCGGTCGACCCCCTCGGGCAGGTCGACCGCCACCACCGACCCCTCCAAGGGGACGCTCTTGGAGGCGGCCACCGCCCCGTCGACCCTGACCCGGCCAGCCGCCACCAGCGCCGAGGCGGTCGAGCGGGGGACACCGGTCAGCATGGAGACGGCGCGGTCCAGGCGGACGCCCCGCAGGAGGGCGGGCACCTCGAACTCGGCCGTCACGACGGCCCCCCGACGGCGGGCGACCGGCGCCAGTAGCCGACGATCAGCACCACCACCCCCACCGTGATGCAGCTGTCGGCCACGTTGAAGGTCGGCCAGTGGGTGCAGGTGATGAAGTCCACGACGTCACCGTGGTGGCCCCGGAACAGCCGGTCGGAGAGGTTGCCGAGCGCCCCGCCGACCACCAGGCCCAGGCCGACGGCGACCACGGTGTGCCGGGCCCGCCAGGCCAGCCAGCCGAGCACCCCCACCAGCACCGCGGCGACCACGGCCAGGACCGGGGCGTCCCCGGTGAACAGGCTGAAGGCCGAGCCCGAGTTGTACCCGAGGGCCAGGCCCAGCGGGCCCAGCACGTGGACCGGCCGGTGCAGGTGCGCCTCGGCCAGCGACTTCGTCACCTGGTCGGCGGCCACCACGACCGCCGCCACGCCGGCGGCCAGGAGCGGGCGCCGCAGGGAGGCCCCGCTCAGCGCCGCGACAGCCCCCCGCTCTTGCAGGCCACGCAGAGGCGCGCGTAGGGCAGGGCACGCAGCCGGGCCTTGGGGATCGGCTGGTGGCACCGCTCGCAGGCGCCGTAGGTCTTCTTCTCCAACCGCACCAGCGCATGGTCGATCTCCTCCACCGCCACCAGCGCCTGGGCGGAGAGCGCCAGGTCCCGCTCGCGGTCGACGGTCACCGTCCCGCCCTCCCCGGACTCCTCGTCGAACTGGACGTCGCCGGGCTCGCGCTCTTGGGCCAGCGAGTCGGCCTCGGCCTTCAGGTCGGTCGCCTGCTCCTGGTAGATGGCACGGTCGGCCAAGAGCAGCTCGCGCTGCTCGGCCAGGAACTTGTCCTCCTTGGCGTACGGCCCCACCTCCGCCCGCTTGGCAGCGGGCTTGGCCGTGGCCTTCGCCGGTGCCGTGGCCTTCGCCGGTGCGGTGGCCTTCGCCGGTGCGGTGGCCTTCGCCGGCGCGGTGGCCGCCACCGGGTCCGGGGTGGCCTTGGCCGGCGCCTTGGCCGGGGCGGCCTTGGCCGGCGCCTTGGCGGCGGTCTTGGCCGGCACCTTGGCGGGGGACTTGGGCGGCGCCTTCTTGGCGGTGGCCTTGGCCGGCGCCTTCTTGGCCGGGGGCTTGGCCGGGGCCTTCTTGGCCGGGGCCTTGGCCGGCGCCTTCTTGGCCGGGGCCTTGGCCGGCGGCTTCTTGGCCGGGGGCTTGGCCGGCGGCCTGGGCTCGGCCTTCTTCGGCGCGGCCTTGGCCGGCGGGTCCTTCTTCGTCGCCGGGGCCGGCTTCGCCGGCTTCTTGGCAGAGGCCTTGGCCGGGGCGGCGGCGCTCTTGGCTGGGGTCATGTCGTTCTCCTCTTCACACGGAGCCCGACCGGCGGCACCCGGCGGGAGCGCCCGGCGTCGACCAGGAGCCGGCGACCATACCGGAACCCCCCTCGGGAGGCAAGAGCCCCAGGCCGGGGCTGGGTCGAGGGCGCGGGACCGCTCAGGCCGGCTCGCCCTGGCCGTGCGGGGCGTTCCCCGGCGGCCGCTGGCCCTCGGGTGCGCCGCTGACTGGGGTGAGGGTGGGCTGGGACGGCGCGCCCTGTGCCGGCGCGCCCTGTGGCGGCGCGCCCTGTGCCGGCGCGCCCTGTGGCGGCGCGCCCTGTGCCGGCGCGCCCTGTGCCGGCGCGCCCTGTGCCGGCGCGCCCTGTGCCGGCGCGCCCTGTGCCGGCGCGCCCTGTGCCGGCGCGCCCTGTGGCGGCGCGCCCTGTGCCGG
>Ga0181536_10000797_pt1 | contig 38030 bp, 25 predicted proteins | sample PEATcosm2014_Bin_41_FD_121105 | JGI IMG/M metagenome (GOLD analysis project Ga0181536, IMG submission 121105) | Peatland microbial communities from MTU Mesocosm Facility, Houghton, MI, USA - PEATcosm2014_Bin17_60_metaG | ecosystem: Environmental > Terrestrial > Soil > Wetlands > Peat | place...
AGCTTGGGACAGTTGGTTGTGCATGCTTGCGACGAGTGCTACATCACATTAGGACAATTTGCTGTTCATGCTTGCGACGAATGCTACATCACGTGCGGAGCGAATTCCCACTTTCTGCGTTGCACCTGCTAAGCCGAAGAAAAGCGGTTTCCGTAACCTAGACTGCCCTTTGCAGCTGCGTGCAGGGTCCGCCTGATGTCAGCCGCCGTGCCCCATCTCCGAAACGTGGGCACGCTAATTGCTCTCGCATGGTCGCAACGAGAAGCCAGTGTCAACCGGTTAAGACGGGAATCTCGCTAGTCGGTTGCTTTCGTTCAAGGGACGAAACTGGCAAGTAGGTTCGCGATCGCCGTGGACCGCCAGTCATCCGGAAATCCCGGGTGAGATAAGCTTCAGCGGAAAGGAGAGCTCGCATGATGAAGATTGGATTTATTGCGTCTGTGCTGGCCGTGACGCTCATAACGGGTGCGGCTGGGAGTGCCTTCGCTGCTCGGCCGGGCCCGCGGATGGAGCGGCGCGACGCTTTTCGGGCGGTGGTTGAGGAGCTTACCGCGATCAACATGGAGTTAGCGTGGGTGCTGCAACGGCCGGTGAGCCAGCGCGACCTCCAAGAGGTCATCGGGCTAGTGAACTTCCTGACAGAACAGGTAAACCAGCAGGAGAGCCGCGTGGAGTTCTTGCTGGCCCAAGAGCCGGACCCGCCTGATGCTGAGGTCACGGCGGCCCTCCAGAACGTTCTTACGGTGGCAAACGCAATTGCTCAGGAAGCGTGGAATGAACTGGAGCTGAACAGCTCCACTTGGCCGGCAGGGTTAGTTGACGCAGTGAGCAACGTCGAGGATGCATCACAGAATGTCGTCAATGTCGTACAGGACGTCCTCGGCGGCGGGATACCGTCATAAGGCTGGCCTGCCAGGGCGTCAGCTTCAGTAAATGCGGGCGGGAGCGGCGGATGGACGGGGACTGTGCCGCGCGGTACATGGGTGGGGCCCCAAAAAGACAGCGTTTCGTCCTGCTGCAACGCGGGACGAAACGCTGTACTGTGCATGCGCCCGGCGCCGATCTTCACGCTGCCGGCACTCGACTGCTGCTTCGACCAGGTAATCGTAAAGCCGTTCCCACTGTCAAGAGCTGGCAACGGAAAAATGTCGTGTTGCCCATCCAGTCCCGTCAAACACCTTTCCGCCCCTGTGCCAGCCTCGAACATCTCCCCGCGCCTCTGAACACGGCGAACATGGAGCAATTGAACACGGATGTACCGCGCCCGCCGCTCTTGACAAGCCCTTCGCGGGAGGCTAAGAAGAGCGCATGGCATCATCGCGTCCGCAGGGGAGTGCCCGCGCGCCCGGCGGAACGGCTGAAAACCCGAGGCGTGGACATCTTGGAAAGGAAAACCCATGGCCATGGCAAGACGCGCCGCACCGCGAAAAGGCGGCAAGCTGCGGATTCTCGTGATCGGGGCCCACCCGGATGATTGCGAGTTCAAATGTTCGGGCGTCGCTGTCCTCTGGGCGCAGCAAGGACACACCGTGCGGTTCGTCAGCGCCACCAACGGCGGCACTGGACACCATCGCATCGGCGGCATCGAATTGGTCCGGCGCCGGATCGCGGAGGCCAAGGCGGCCGCCGACGTGCTCGGCGTCGAGAGCCAGGTGCTGCCAATCATGAATGGCGGCCTGGTGGCCTCGCTCGAGTACCGCGGTATGTTCATCCGGCTGATCCGCGATTTCAACCCGGACGTCGTCATCACGCACCGGCCCAACGACTACCACCCCGACCACCGCTACACGTCCGTCCTGGTCCAGGACTCGTCCTACGTGGTCACTGTGCCCAACAACTGCCCGGAGAGCCCTGCCCCGCGGCGTGCCCCGTCTGTGCTTTACATGGCCGACGGCTTCCAGAAGCCGATCCCGTTCCATCCGGACTTCGTGGTGGCCATAGACTCAGTGATGGACAAGAAGCTCAGCGCCATCCTCTGCCATGAGAGCCAGGTGTTCGAGTGGATGCCCTGGAATTCCGGAATGGAGGAGAAGCAGGTTCCGAAGAGCCGGGCGGGCCGGCGCAAGTTCGCGATAGACCGATATGGCGACGGCTCGTTCGAGGAGGCGAACCGCTTCCGCCCGCAGCTTGTCGCCAAATACGGCCAGAAGAAAGGCAGCGCCGTCAAATGCGCAGAGGCCTTCGAGCGCTGCGAGTACGGCGGCCAGCTCACGCCCGAACTGGAGAAGAAACTCTTCGGCGCGATATAGCGCGCGGTCACGATGCGAAAGTAAAGCGGTGAGGTCAGGCCGTCATTGGCTGGCTCTGCCCGGGGACGCCCGCATCCTGATTCTCCCGTACTGCAACCGTTGCAGTCATCCCCCTATTCCGTCACGGTGACCGGAAACTCGCGGTAGCCGTCCACGCCCGTCCAGCGGATGCGGTAGGCGCCCTTGAGGGGCTTGACTTGACAGTTCCTCCGAGTGTGCGTGTTAAACACCTTGCGGACCATCGGCACCCTCACTTGTGCTGAAGTACTTGTCGGCCGCGGGCCGGAACAGAAAGACCGTGATCAGCACGAAAATCAGAAACCCGGGAATGAGCATAAGTTTGTACGGACAAGTCATCGGGCTAATGGCGGTGCCGATGATATTCGAGATGACGTAAAGCCATCGGCCCCAGTTGGGCCCGTAGAGCATCGCGATCGCGCTGAAGATGGTTGCGGCAATTCCCACGAATCCGATCATGAACTGGATGCGAATCGGAATGGGGCTTTGCGCCATGATTAGTCTAATTACGTCCCAATGGCTAAACATGAAGATGGCCTCGATGAGCGACCAACACAAGAACGCGTTCAGCCCGATCAGGATCCAGCAGACTACCGTGACCGACAGCGGTCTTTCCTTCACGTGCGCCCTCCATAAGCTAGGATTTTCGATTTGACCGTCTTCCAGAGAACACTCCGCATTCGAAAATGAGATTGTACGGTCAAAGTGCCCGCTTCAACTGGGTTCTCTGCGGACCTTGAAAACGATACGCTAGCTGGCGTGCGGAAGCGTGTCCCTGCAGGACATATTGTACCTTCTCCGCAGGAGAAAGCCGAGCTACTCCGGCTGGGTTCAGAGTTCGGCCATCAGGTCGCTCCTCTGCTCGATGTGCTCACTCTCCCGACCAACCGCCTGGCGGGGGCCGAGTACCTCAGGGAAAGAGTCAAAGAGGGGTTGGAAAAGCAGACCGGTCCGAACCACTAGCGGGGCAGGATTCGATACTGACCTTTCGACTTTCGACCTCTGGGAAGAAGTGCGACTTGCGTCCTGATCTCGCCCGCAGCATCGCAGCCGCACGCATGGCGATGGAACTGACAGACGTTCTTCAGCATCCGCGGCAACCGGAGAGAATGGCACGCCCGGGACGAGTCGAACCTTCTTGCGGTCGTCAGCCCCTCGTGGTAGAGTCCTGCGAACGGCGGCGCTTTGGCGCGCAAGCCCGGGCGGCCGCGGACGGAAGAGAAAGCTCCGAAAAAGATCAATCGCGGGACCGAGCGAGGTAAAGGCCGATGACGATGAAGGGAAAAATCAACTGGCGGCGGGCCGCCGCAATCGCCGTGCTTGCCTGTGGAGCCGGACTGCTCATCTTCGGTTGCGAGAACAAGGAGCATGCCCCGGCCGCCCAGAATATCAAACTGGCCTGCATTATCATTGATGAGGACCAGTTTTTTCACCTGGTGCTGTTCGGCATGCGCGATGCCGCCCAACAAGCCGGCGTCGAATTGCTGGAAGCCAACAGCGACAACAAACCGGACAAGGAAATTGAGTTGGTCAATACTTACGTCGTCCGCAAGGTGGCTGCCATCCTCATCTCGCCGCTCAGCGCCAAAGGCTCCGTCGCCGCGTTGAAACTGGCTTACGACCAGGGGATCAAGATCCTCACGTACAACACGGCGCTCGACGCCGATTTCGCCGCCGCGCACATCGAGTGCAGCCCGACCTATCTCGGCCAGCAGACCGGCAAGGCCGCGCGCGAGTACATCGAGAGAAATCTCGGCGGCAAGGCGAAGATCGCAATCTGCGCGTTCAAGACCGCGGTGCCGGAGCAGAGCAACGCGCGCACCGACGGCTTCAAATCCGAAGTCGGGAAATTGCCCGGCGTCGAAATTGTCGCCGAACAGGACGCATGGTTGCCGGAAAGCGCCGTGAAGAAAGTGGGCGACATGCTGACGGCACACCCGGAAGTCAACATCGTCTATGCCGCCAACGAAGGGGGCACCATCGGCGCGGTGCTCGCGGTCAAAAATGCCGGCAAAGCCGGCCGGATCACCGTGTTCGGCACCGATTGCAGCGAGCAGTTGTTGCAGATGTTACAGGCCGACGACAACGTCCTCCAAGCCATCACCAGCCAGCGCCCGGTCGAGATCGGACGGCTGGCGGTGGAGCGCGCGTTGAAAGTGATCAAGGGCGAACCGGTTGAGAAGGAGACCTTTCTGCCCGGCATCCTGTTATCGCGCGCCGACCTGGAAGGGGTGAAGAAGTTTGCCGCCCAGTTCAAGGAGTGGACCGGCCAAGGCACACGCTAGATGGCAGCTTCACTGCAGACCATCGCGATTCGCAAGGAATATCCGGGCACCGTCGCGCTCGACGGCGTATCCGTGCGGTTCGACGGCGGGAAAGTTCACGCGTTACTGGGCAAGAACGGAGCCGGCAAGAGCACCCTCGTCAAAATCCTTGCCGGCACGCTGCCCCCGACCAGCGGCGCCATTCTGGTCAACGGCCGGGAAGTCCTGTTGCGCAGCGCCCAGGATGCCTTTCACCAGGGCATCGCCACCGTCTATCAGGAACTGAGCCTGATCCCCGGCCTGACGATCGCGGAAAATATTCTGCTCGGCCGCTTGCCCAGGAAACACGGCGTGATCGCCTGGCCGGAGGTTTACCGTCGCGCCGCGGCGGTGCTGGCGGAGATGCACGTCACCCTCGATGTCCGTCAACAGGTGTCCGAACTGGGGGTGGCGAAGCAGCAGATCGTCGAGATTGCCAAAGCGATGTCGTTCCATCCGGCGGTGCTGATACTCGATGAACCGACCTCGGCGCTGGCGCATCACGAGACCGAGGAGCTGTTTGCGCTCATCCGCAAACTCGCCGGCCAGGGCGTGGCGGTCATCTACATCACTCACCGGCTCCAGGAACTCCCGCAGATCGCCGACACGATCACCGTCTTGCGCGACGGACGCTTGATCGGCGTTGTGGAGATGTCGGAGACGACCCCCCAGATGATCGTGCGCATGATCTTCGGGGCGATCGTGCAGAAGCAGCGTCCCGCCGATCTGCCCGTCGGCGCGGAGCCGGTCCTGGAAGCGCGGCGGCTCGGCCAGCGCGGGAGGTTCCGCGAGGTGAACTTCACGCTGCGCAAGGGCGAAGTGCTCGGCATCGCCGGCATGCTCGGCGCGGGGCGCACCGAACTGCTCCGGGCGCTCTTCGCGGCGGAACCCTTCGACGAGGGCGAACTGTGGGTGGAAGGCCGGCCGGTCCGCGCGCCCGGCCCGGTCGTGATGAAGCGGCTCGGGCTGGCGTTCACGCCCGAAGACCGGAAGCAGCACGGGCTGGTGCAGATGCTCAGCACCCGCGCCAACCTCTGCCTCGCCAGCCTGACCTTGTTTACGACGCGGAACCGCGAACGTCCCGTCGCGCAACGACTGGTGGACCAACTCGCCATCATGGTCTCCGACATCGAACAACCGGTCGCCGCCCTGAGCGGCGGCAACCAGCAAAAGGTAGTCATCGGCAAATGGCTGAACACCCGCCCGCGCGTGATCCTGTTCGACGAACCGACGCGCGGCATTGACGTGCAGGCCAAGCAGCAAATTTTCCAGATCATGTGGGACCTCAGCCGGCAGGGCGTCAGCTCCATTTTTGTGTCAAGCGAATTGGAGGAACTGATCGAAGTCTGCCACCGGATCCTGATCATGAAGCGCGGCCGGATCATCGCAGAATTGCGGCCGGAGGAAACCACGGCTGACGAATTGTACGTGCGGTGCATGGAAACATGAGCAAACTGCGCGAGATGATGCGCCGTTCCATGATGGAGATCATCCTGCTGACGCTGTGCGCGGTTCTGGCGTTCAAGGCTAACGGATTCTTCACGACCGGCAACCTGCTGAACGTCCTGCGCAACGTCTCGATGCAAGGCGTGATCGCGTTCGGCATGACGATGGTCATCATCGCCGGCGAGATTGACCTGAGCGTCGGCTCAGCGGTGGCATTTGCCGGGTGCCTGACGGCGTGGGTGACCGGGAAACTCGCGTGGCCGATGCCCATGGCGGTGGCGGCGGCGGCGGCGACGAGCCTGGCCGCGGGATCGGGCATCGGCTTGTTGACCGGTTATCTGCGCGTGCGATTCCGGGTGCCGACCTTCATTACCACGCTGGCCTGGCTGACGGTGTTGCGCGGCGCAGCCGAACTGGTCACCAACGGCTTTCCGCTCACGCCGTTCCCGCCCTGGTACAACTTCTTCGGCGGCGGCTACCTCGCCGGCATCCCGTTCCCGTCCATTGTGTTCGTGGTCGTCTTCTTTGTGATCCAATTCCTCATGAACTACACGGCGTTCGGGCGCGCGATCTACGCCATCGGCGGCAACGCCGAGGCCGCCCGGCTCAGCGGCATCCGCGTGAATTTCGTAAAAATTGCGGTGATGGGAATCGTGGGCGTCCTGGCCGCGCTGAGCGGCATCATGCAATCGTCGCAGATCATGTCCGGCAACGCGACGACGGCGACCGGCTGGGAGTTGGACGTGATCAGCGCGGTCATCATCGGCGGCACGAGTCTCATGGGCGGATCCGGCCGGGTCTGGGGCACGTTGATCGGCGTGGTGTTTCTTGGCGTGCTCGTGAATGGGATGACGCTGCTCAACATCAGTGAATACTGGCAACATGTCGTTCGGGGCGGGTTGATCCTCGTCGCCGTTCTGCTCAATATGGCCCCGACGGAAAAACGCTTCAGCTACACTTGACCCGCCTCGCGCCCGCGCCCGCTCCCGATGCTACTCTGCGAAGCAGCGACTCTTCGCTACGTAGCACGAGCCTCGCCAAAGTCGCCCAATCGTGGCCCAACCTGCCGCCGGCCATCCAGCGCGCGATCCTGGCGCTCATCACCAGCGGCGAATGATCGGGGTCTTACGCTGAAGACGGCCGTCCTGTTCTCGGCGGGGAATCAAGCTAGCGCAGCGCCTATCAGCAAGCACTGTCGGGGCGGGCGGATTTGCAGCTTGCTGACTCTTGAATTATCAAGAACGGATATACAGAGATTTTTCGCGGCGTGAGGAGGGCTGGGGCAAATGGCGTTCGATTGAACCATCGCCTGCGAAAAAAAGAAGCGCTCCCCGAAAGGAGCGCTTCATTGCAGACAGAGCGGCGAGAAGAAGGTGCGTACCGCCGGACTACTGATTCCTTCGCCTTGCGAACCTGGCGACAAGGCCGCTCAGTCCCACGCCAAGGAGCGTCAGTGTGGCCGGTTCCGGGACAGTCCCCGCGGGAATAGCATCGTTTTCCACTTCCGCGTAAGGATGTACGAACGAGGAGTCCGGCGAATCCGGGGAACCCGACGTGCTTATCGTCCAGTCCAAAGTCCCGGAATCAGTCATATTCCATCCGCCTACACCTCCCGCGAGGTTGGAGGTGTCGAAGACATCAAAGGAGTACGTGTCCCCGCTCGTGAGTGACGCGCTTTGCGTGACGGACCCGTTGAAGGGCAGCAGGACCAACGACAGGTCGAATGAAACTTGACCTGCGATACCGAAATTTGCGACGAGGCTGGAGGTCGTATCGTCTGTCAGACTAGCGGCTGGATACAAGCCATAGATTTCTGGCACCGCAGTGATTGCGGTTCCAGCGGTAACCTGGAACGTGCCATCGCCGCCGGCCGTGAATTGATACTCCATCAGTGGGACCGCCGAGACCGCCGCCATATGAAACTCGCCGGCGGTGACACTGGGGTCGGCTGCCCAAGAGTCCGTGAAGGTGACAGCCCCCGCATCCACACTGGACCACGCGGCGGTTACCTGGCTTGAAGCGGTCACCGGACCCGGGACGCTGGCCGTCACAAGACTCGATGTGAGCAAACCGGTCGTGGCCCCCTGCGAGACGGTTTGTTGCTCGACGTCCGAGACGCCGAACGCCGTTGCTTGCAGACCGACGACGGCGATGAGAGCTGCCGTAAACGCCTTGAGGACATCGCGCATCATTCCCCTCCTCACAAAGGTAGCCTAACACATAGAAGAACCATGCTCATTGACTCAAGTTCGCAGCAATTACTGTGCCGCCACACTCCTGGAGCACGGAATGCTCACGCCCCAGCAATAATCGCCCATTTTCCCGGCCTTTTCATCAGGGAAGCTCTTATGCCGTTCCACCCAGAGCTGGCTCGTGTGTCGAGAACCCTCAACACGTGGTAGTCATTAGATTCAACAGACGCAAGATTAGCCGCGCCTTTCGGAAGTCGCGCCGACAATGCCTCACTCCGGAAAAGGCGCTCAACAATCCCCCGTCTCGTTGCAGTAGTTCCGAATCTCCTTGTAGTCGGTGGTACAGGGTCACGGGCCGTGTTGTACCTTACTGACTATTGATTATGCAGGGGTTGCCGTGGCCGAATTCGCTAGCTGAACGCAGTTCAAGCGCGGAAGGCAGTCGGATCAATCTGCTTAGCGGGGCGCAGGATTAGATGCCGATTCTCCGAGTTTCGAGGCTTGGGAAGAAATGGCGCAAGAAACGGTCGTTTGAGAGACTGATTTCAATTCACGTCGCCCAGATACCGGAACGACGTGTCGGGCGTCCAATTCTTGAAGAGGGTCTTGAGGACTCTGGGATAGAGCCGAAATGTCTCCAGCTCGGTGATCGGCAGCCAGGCGACGCCCGTCTGGCGGATGTCCGGCGTGGCTCCGCTACGCGGGAGGTAGCTTTCGGCAATTTCGCACGCGAACATGAACTCAACCTGGTGCACATCGCCGTCCTCGGCGGCGAACTCGTGGTGCGCGCCGATGTATTCGCGGATCATCTTCAGTTCGCCGACGCGGACGTCTGCGCCGAGTTCTTCGCGGCACTCGCGCACGAGTGCCTCAGGGAGCGCCTCCCCGGGAAGTTGGCCCCCTCCGGGAAGAATGTACCAGTCCCCTTCGGTGTCCACGTTCTTGATCGCTAGCAGACAGCCGTGACGCACGATGATCGCCTTTGCCGAGTTTCGAACCGGCTTCATCCCGTGTTCCTTCAGGAAGCATTGTATTTCAATGTAACGTCGTGCGGCACCGCGAATTGTCCACGAAAGCCCCCTGCATCCGGCCGATGGGAAAATTGTCACAGTGAGGCGAAGCTTTGTCAAGCCTCGTTAAAGCCAGCGAGGCTTCAGCAAGCAAGTGCGAACGGCTTGCCAGCCGAAGCCTTGCGGCGACTGATCGGGCGGGCCGTGTTGTACCTTACTGACGCTTGATTTCACAGGGGCCGCCGTGGCCGAGTTAGCGGCGTGACCTATCCCACGTGACGCGAGGAATCGCAGCGGCGGGGTGCGGATGCGCGCTCTGGCGCCACAGCTTGTGGTTCAGGCCATCCATATTGCTGCTATTTCGCTTGCACACCACGGGCGAAGCTTGTTCAAACTGTCAGGCCCGCCGAGTACAATACTTACAAGGTGAGAACCAATTTTTTACGGGGCCGGAATATGTCCGAGATAGAACACGTCTTCAACGAGTCATTTGAACAGTTTCAAATTTCGCTTCCGCCGGAAGACGCCGCCCAGAAGAGGCGTGGCAAAATCGTGAAACGGGGCTGGGCCATCTGGTACTTGTTCGGCACGGACGCGCGTGGAGAGTATCTGGATTACTACGCGGCTCATCGCATGACTAATGATCGTCACGTCCGAATTTACGCCAATGGCACCACCGAACACCTGCCAGCCGTGTGCAGCATGTGCTTCTTTCCGCCCAATTGTACGCCCGAGGAGGAGCAGAGCATATTGAGGGAACATGCCGCCAAGAACCGCCAAATCGCCAAGGACCTGGACGAAAAAGGATTCGGGCTTACAGGGAATGAGCCGGGTGGTGTCGTGATGAACCGATACCTGACGCTGAAGGACGATGAGAAGTGAACATGCTATGCGCCGTGGCCGAGGGATGTCAGTTTGCTGTGGGCGTTTCCTTTATCCTTGTTCCGTCATGGGATAGAGTGGGAGAATACAATGGCATTTCTTGATGACGCAAGGGAGTTGATCGAAGCTGCTGAGCTGTCGCAAGAAGAGAAGGAAGAACTTCTCAAGCTTGCACAACAGGTCACCGATGAAGAGGACGCTCTGGGCGATTGAACGCAAGTCTGCGGAAGCGGTTCGCCCTGTTCAACGAAGGGGGTAGTTTGTGAATCTACGAATTGAGGCGAAGGATGGGCGGGAAATAACCACCGTTGAGAACTGGTTTGATTATGCCCCACCAAAGAAAGGATCGCGCCAGTGGAAGGACGGCCGAAGCGCCAAGGAACTGGCCAAGGTTTTCCTCGAAACCGGCGTTCCCGCTACGCCTCGCGAAATCCGCGACCTTCTGAGTTCACATGAGGCGCTGGGCATGGTTGAACTCGATGTTATCTTTCCCGAGCACAAGATCGCCCTTGATCGGTTTCGGGGGGAGACAAGAAACGCGGACCTGGCAGCTTTGGGGAATGGAGGTTGCGGAAGAGTTGCCGTAACTATTGAAGCCAAGGCGGATGAGGAGTTCGGCAAGACCGTCCGGCAGACGCTGGCAACCGCCCCCCCAGGGTCGAATCTCCGCAAGCGAATTGAGGCTCTCGCTAATGCAGTTCTCGGTCACGCAGGCCCGGAGATCAACGACCTGCGTTATCAGTTGCTGCACGCGACTGCCGCCTCCCTGATTTTCGCGCGAGAAAACTCGGCGACTGCGGCCGTCTTCGTTGTGCTGGTGTTCGACGGTCCGTCTTGCGACAAGGAGAACATCGCCCGCAACAATAGGGACTTTGATTTCTTTCTCAAAGCGCTGTCCCCGAACGGTCCAACGCCCGCAGACGGGAAGCTCAGTGGTCCCTTCGTGGTTCCAGGAGGTGAGTTTGTCCCCCGTAAGTTGCCGCTGTTCATCGGGAAGGCAGTCCGAATCCTGCCCCAAGGGTTTTGACGCACGCTAGCGGGGGCAGGATTCAATACTAGTCCTTCGACTTTCGACCTCTGGGAAGAACTGCGAATTGCGTCTGGAGCTCCCCCGCAGCACTATCGCCGCACGCATGGCGATGGAACTTATGCGCCACAGCGACATTCGTAACTCAAGCCCATTCCTTGCCCTTCTGCACGAGCATGGGTTGAATCGGCGCCTGCGAACGCCCGCCGGAGGAGGGCGGCCTCCTGCCGGATCCTGCCCTTACTTGGCCACGTTGATTGTGAACCGCTGCGTGTCGCTGCCCACGCGCTCGGTGCTGGTGCTGATGACCTTTTCCACGCCCCAGCCGGCACTGCCCGGGTCGAGGTTGCGCACCTCCCGGTCGGTGGTCACGGTGACGACCACCTCCGCCTTGCCCGCCGCGTCCGGCGTGCCGGACAGGAGCCCCGTCGCGGCGTCTATCTTGAGCCACGCCGGCCCCTTCTCCAGCGCATAGGCGGGGTGCTCGACGTCCCAGTAGCTGGCCACGTAGTCGCCGTGCGGCAGGCGGTCCCTCAGATCGCCGATGGAACGGACGGCGCCGACCTGATAACGGTACGCCTCGCCTACCCGGGCCGTCGTCGCCGGGGCGGTGTAGATGACCGGACGCGGCGCGGAGGCATAGTCGGAGGGACCGCTCCGCTTCCCCTGAGCGTCAACCGCCACCACGCGGTAATAGGCCTTGTTGGCCGTCGGCAGGCTGACATCAGGACCCAGGAGGGGCAGCTCGGTCGCCGTGGTCTCCGCGATGAAGTTCGCGGGGAAGGGCGATCTCACTTCCTTGCTCGCGCCGACCTCCACGGCGCAGGGCGCGTCGCTGACCGAGAAGCCCTTCTCATCGCTCCCGTAGACGCGGTACTTCACGGGCGGACGCCCCACGGGGTTCGGCTTCCACTTCAGGACGCCCCCGTGCGCGGCCGCATCGTAGGCCACCGTCACGTCCAGCGGATAGGCCGGCCCCTCTGCCGTGAAGCTCCACGTCCGGCTCCAGGGGCCCCAGACGCCCTCCGCGTCCTTCGCCCGCACGTGCCAGTAGTAGGTCGCGCCCGGCGTCAGCAGGCCGGCGGACCGCAGCGTGTACTGCGCCTTGCCGTTGTCCCCGGTGCGCGAGATGAGCCGGTAGAAGTTGGTCGAGAGCGGCCAGCGGATGTCCGCGTAACTGGACAGTACGAACTCGTAGTCCGTGATGGCATACCCGTCCGGATCGGCGGCGGGCTGCCAGCGGAAGACGATGTCCGTGCCGTCAGACTGGCCCTCGTCGGCGGGGTAAACGGCCGCGGCGGACGCCGGCGGGGGCTTGGAGGAAGAACGCTCCACCCACACGTGCGTTATGCTCACGCGGCGGCCGTTCGGGGAATCGTCGGTGTAGAGGAACTTGTTCTCTCCGACGCCCATTTCGGGCATGGCCAGCGTCGCCATCTCCAGGTCGTTCACGATGCGCAGCGCCTTGAGCCGGGCATCGCCTTGCAGTTGACAGCGCAGGCGGTATTCATACCACGGTCTCCCTCCACACGGTAACACGTTGTCGAGGATGCCGTTCGAGACGTCTGTCCACTTCTTGTTGTCCGTGGAGAATTCGAACTTGGCGCCCGAGCCCTGGGCCTCGAAGCGGCCGCCCACAAAGGGGTACGGGCTGCGCATCAGCCAGACGATCGCGCCGGTCTTGCCCGGCTCGGCGGCCAGGCCCTCCGGCGCGGTCTGCACGGCGGCGGCGCTCTCCGCGCCCCCGCGCCAGATGTCCTTCGTGAAGTCCGGCTGGTATTCCCATAACCCGTTGCAGAGGGTGTTCAGGTAGCTGACGCTGGAAGAGCCTTGGTACCTGGGCGGGCTGAGATAGCCCCAGCGCCAGGTGAGGGACTCCCCGGGGCGCAGCACCATGTCCATCGTCGTCCCGTGCTTGCCGTCGCGCTGGCCGCTGACCACGCCTTCGTGGGCGTAGCAGGCGGCCCAGTTCTCGTCGATGTGCCGGTAGTCGCCGAGCAATATGCCCCCCGTGTGCGCGCGCTTCACCAGGTCATGGTCGCGCACGAGGTCCTGGTCGTTGGCCACCGTCACGTTGTCGCGCAGCAGGAAGACGCAGTGCTGGTCGCCGTCCAGGTAGTTCCAGCGGCCGTCGAAGAAGACGCGCGAGGTCGTGTGGCTGATCGTCCCGGCCGAGGGGGCCACTTTCAGCCCGGCCTCGCGCCAGAGCGCGGCCAGCTCGGTGGCGTTCGACCCGCACTCGTAGCGGCCGTGGACGTTGTAGATCCTCACGGGGTCCGTGCCGTCGTCACCTTCGGTCTCGCCGTGGTAGTGGTGGCGGCAGTCCTGCCACCAGATGCCCCACGCCTTCTCGGCGTCGGTCATGCCGGGCTTGACGGCCGACTCGACGATCTCCTTCACCGTGCGGAAGGCGTTGTGCCCGTTGGAGGGCCAGGGGTTGATCACGTTCGTATCACCGACGTTCTCTATGCGCAGGGCCCGGTTCGACTCCCACGTCTGTTCCAGAGCGCCCTCCCTGTTCATGCCCACGCCCATGGGAGAGCGGCAGCTCCGGCCGTCTATCGTGCCGCCCTGCACGACGGTGTAGGCGTGGTGGCCGTCGGTGATCAGTTCCACGTGGTCCTTGACCACGTCGCCGGGCTTTGCCTCGCTCGCCCAGGGCGCTTGGGCCGCAGCCCAGGGCGCGCCGGTCGGGTCAACGTTCTCACTCCCCTGGCCGGCGCCGGCCGTTGCCGCCAACGCCAGCACAACACATGCGCTCAGGACCAGCCAGTTCGCGTTCATGGCTCCTCGCTCCAATTAACAGAAGGTAGTAGTGTTATACGATGCCGCCAAGCGGTCGTCAATCGCTCGGCGGCATGGCCGCCTGGCCTGATGCCGCACGGTGCGGGCTGTGTCCCACCTTTCGGCAGAGTCACTTGTCAGGCCAGTACGATACAATCCGGCCTCGTATCCGCGATGACTGTGCGGGCACGGCCAGAAGATACGTGCAGGACAGCGGCAGCGGCTGACAAGGTCGGTGTTGCGCATCACTGGAGTCAGCCACTGAACAGAGTGCAACGGGGAGACGCGGAGAGGGCGAGAAACGAGTTTGGGGCAGGATAACAGGATTAACGGGATTTCGTCAGGATCAGAATCCGCCGTTACCCTGTGATCCTGTAAAGACAACTTCCGCCCTTTCGTCAGCCTGCCGCGACGCAACGATATGGTCCAGGCAAGTCGCGAAGTAAGCGCCCTCGCCGATGCAGCTCCGCCGCCTCCGGCGGCGATGCTCGCTCCCTACCCAAGAGGAAGAGGTGAGATAAGTTGTGTGTCCCCCGAACTGCCCGAACTACCTCGAAACCGGCAGCGACTCTACTTCGCCGCTACTCCCTTCAGGTGCTTGTCACAAAAGTCCAGAATCTTGTCCTGGATGCCCGGAACCATGATGTTCATGGCATGGGGGCCGCCCTTGACAATCAGGATCTCTACCGGCACATCGGCTTTCTTGAGCGCCTCGGCAAAACTGGTCGACTGCTCCAACGGCACCGTCTCGTCCTTGTCCCCATGGATAATCATAAATGGCGGCGCCTTCGGGTGAATGTGCAGGATAGGACTGCTTTGCCGGTAGGCCTCTGGCATAGCCTCGGCGTTGCCGTCAAATAGCGGCAAGACCTCCGACTTGTCCGCGGGGACCAGGTTCGTCGGCCCGTTGACGTCAACGACTGCCTGAACCTTGCTGCTCACGCCGGGATAACCCCCGCTCCCTTCCAAGGCCGGGTCGTCCAAAACGCCCAGGCAGGCCACGAGGTGACCGCCGGCACTGCCGCCGAGGACTCCAATGGCATTGGGATTGATGTGATACTTCTCCGCGTTGGCGCGAATCCAGCGCACCGCCAATTTGCAGTCTTCAATTTGCGCCGGCCATCGGGCGTCCTTGCTCGCCAGCCGATACTCGACGCTGGCCGCAAAATAACCATGCTGGGCAAACACCTTGTAGATCATGGTCGTCTTGTGCGAGCCGCCCGACCAGCCCCCACCGTGAATCTGGAGCATCACCGGCATGGGGTCCTTGGGCATCATCTTCGGCCGGGCGATTTCGACGTGCAAGTCCTGCCCGCCGCCGGTCCCGATGACGACATCGTGGAGCAACTCCACGCCTTCGGGCGCAAAGTCCGTGGCGGCGCGGGTGCTGGCCGTGGCCAGGTGCGAGTTGTCCACCGGCTGCGTGCCGGCTGCCGCGGGCTGGGTTGGCGTTGCCTGTGCGGCGGCGTAACCAACAAGCCAGAACCCAAGGATCAGGAGGAGACTCAGCACCATCGAGGCCGCCCCTCGTACGACCGTGGTCATCCAGCCCGCGAGCGTCGTTTTTCTCATGGCAAGACTCCTCGTCAGCTGCCCTTTTGCGATGGGATTCTTCGTTCTTCTCTTGCCGCCGGGTCATTGGACCATTTCGGCTTGTTGATCAGACCGCCCTCAAGCGGGAGTTTATTGTCCGCCGGACGAGGCCAAGCGGCGATGCACTTCAGACCATCAGTCATAGAGAATGCCTATTTCACCCCTTCTCTGCCCTATCTACCGGATCTTGAGAGCAGTTTGAGCGGGGAACAGGGTAACATGCAGGAAGCCAGGTTTCAAGGAGATCTGGCAGGGAGTATTACTCGGTTTATTCCAGTGACATTATCCTCGGTGTCATCGGCGACATCGGGATACGTGTATTATGAGACCATGAAGCAAGCCTCCAAGCCGGATAGAATCGGGATGGAGATTAGCGAGGCGGCTGTGGTGGGCCGACAGGGATGCTGAGGAATGTCTATCCTCGAGGATGTCCAGTAACGCCCCGCTCATTCGCCGCTGGCGATGAGCGCCAGGATTGCCCGCTTGATGGCCGACGACAGCTTCGACCACGATTGGGCGACTTTGGCGAGGTCGGGGTCAGGCACGGTCAGTTTCGTGGTGGGTGGATTCGCGGAAGCGGCGTTTTCTTTGGCCTTGCCGACGGCGGCTGACGTTGGGAGTCAACGGCTGAAGCGCATGCGGGGCGGCGTGACACAGGACCCGGCCGGCATCAGGTGTGCCCAAGTGGCATCCATTCCCGTAGGCATCTGCGGAGCAAGACAGGCGAATCGCTCACGTCCAGGGCAATAGTCCGGTCAGGACGCCAAGCGCACCTCTTCTCAGGCGTCGAAACTCGAAGGGTCAGTGTAGAATCCTGCCCCCGCTAGCGATCAGCTCCCGTGGCTCGGTAGCCTTCACCACCCCTGGGACGCCGGCGCGGATGGGCGCAGGCGGTTTCGACTACGCCTTCACCGGACGCTCTCGGGGCGAAATCCGTGTCCACTTTGTATCCACTTTTTCGCCCGCCTTGACCTTACTTGTCCGTTCGCGCCCTTTGTGGCATTCGGCACGGGCGGGCGAGGGGAGGTCGTAAAATACGTAACCCTCGCCAGATATAGCGTCCAGCGAGGGTTATGAACTGGCACGCCCGGCAGGAGTCGAACCTGCGACCTGCGGTTTAGGAAACCGCCGCTCTATCCTACTGAGCTACGGGCGCTTATGACAAATCTGCTTTCCCAAGCAGCTATATGACCGACACCCTTACTCGTAGTATGCCCGAACTAGAAGCCGGCGTCAAGTCACGGAAAATGCCCCTTGATTGAGCATGGCTATCTACTATCTGCCGCGGCCTTCCTTCAGTCGCCCCAAGATCTCCAGCGACCGGGCGATAATGCGCTGCCCGGTCCACGGCCGGGCGCGGATGCTTCCCAGGGGCGCCCCCGGCGGGTCAATCTCCGGTCCGGGGCCGCGCATCACCTCATACGAGCCCTGCTCGAAGGCGAGCGGCGGGGGGGCGTAGCCCTCGCGCGAGCCGTTGTAACCCATGAGAAACGTGTGGGCGAAGGGGCTCCGCGCGAGCAGGTCCAGGCCGAGCGATACGAAGAGTTCCCCTGGCATGGACAGGAACGCGATGTCGCCCAGGGCGATGGCGCTGAGGATCGTCAGGCGATAGCTGCCCGAGGTCTCCTGCGCCTCGGAGGAGTAGTACTCGCCGCGGAGTTCCGCCGGGCGCTGGAAGCCGGCCTTCGGAATCGCCGGGAGGACAGAGCGGATGAACCGGTCGCCCAGCAGTTCGGCGCTCTCCCGGAACCAGCGGACCTGCTGCGGCTCGTAGTCAGGCATGGGGTGGATATCGTGCAGGTCGTTGTCGCCGCCGGTGGAGTTGGCGTGCAAGGCGACCGCGCCGGGGTAGGCCGCCTCCATGCGACGCTTGAGGGCCCCGGGGAACTCGCCGCTGAAGTAGGGCAGCTCGTACAGGTGCGGGTGGGTGGCGTAGCTGGTGAGGATGGCGAAGGGGGCCTCCTGCCCCACCTCGCGAACGGCGAGGATGTCCACCCGCACGCTGTTCGGGCCGGCCGGGCCAACCGCCTTGTGGCCAAAGGGGATCATCGGCCCCGCGCCCCAGCAGTTCACGCACGTCCCGTTGGACAGGAGCATCCGGCGGTTCAGGCCGACGGGCTCGGCCAGGTGGACCATCGAGGCGGCGATCTCGGCGGGGCGGAGTGAGGCCTGGGCTTTCGCACAGGCCTCCACGAAGCCGTCCAGGATCTTCCGGTTCGCCTTGCGGAGGGCAGCCTTCGCCTGAGGCGAGGAGTCGTACACATCGGGCGAACTGCAATGGTTGTGCACCGCGCTGAGGAGGATCCGATGCTCTGGGCAGCCGCAACGACGGGCAATCTTCCGCTGGATCTCCTTCGCCCCGCCGCCGTCGGCCGGGAAGGTCCGCGGAGAGACCGAGCGGCACGAGGGCCCGCTCTCTTCCGGGGCGCCCTTCTCCATCGGGATAGTTCGGAGATCGCTCGTCGTGACGAAGGCCAGCTCGCCGCCCGCGGAGATCGCCATCGCCTCCACGCGCAGGGGATCCAGCACGCCGCGAGTCCGCACGCGGCGGCCCATGCCCGTGGGCGTCAGAAGCTCCGGATGCGGGGGGGAGATGTCGGCCGTCCCCACGCCGATCAAGAGTGTTCGGGGCGCGCTGCCCGCGCGAGCCACGGACGATCGGTCTGCGGCGGAGCCGACCGAACCGCGACGCTGACCGAGTTTTGCAGGGGTCTTGGGCTTCATGCGCGCCCTCCTTCTCGGACGGCGAGATACCTCGCCACGGACAATCGGACCCGCGGATTGCGGTCCTTCACGCACTTGGCGACGGCCTTCGTGTCGCCGCCAAGCCGGTCCATCGCCTCGATCGCCGCCTGGCGGACGTAGGGGTCGGAGTGTCCCAGCCGTTTCCGGACAACGGGGGTGTGCTCGCGCCGGCCCGCCGCTCCCAGCGACTCCAGGGCGACCGCCAGGTCGAACGGGTTACGAAGCTTCCCGCACGCGGCGGCGATCGACTGGATCCAGCCGCTCTTCCCCGCCCGGGCCAGCGCCAGGGATGCCTTGACCTTCACGAAATCCGTCAGGTCCTTCTTGGCCATCTCCTTGACGAAGAGCACGTCCTCGTCCGGCGCCGCCTGGGCCAGGAGGCTGAGGGCGGCCTGGCCGCGAACGTAGCGGCTGGCGGACTTGGCCATGTCGCGCAGTCTCGGCCGAGCTTCGGCGGGCGGCAACAGGCCCAGCGCCTCGGTGACCATGGCCGCGGTGCATGGGTTGGTGAAGCGAGTCGTGCCGGGCCCGCCCTGCGAGAGGGTCTGGACCGTGATGCGGCCCTTGAGTTCCTTGGCCGCGCGAGGCCTGTCCGGCAGGCGAAGAATGGCCGGGGCGAACCAGGCGAAGAAGACGTCATCCTGCTTGTCAGCCAGTTCGGCGAGATAGGCCGCTCCCGTCTCGTCGCCGAGCGTCAGCAGGGCTACCGCCGCGGCGGCCCGCACGCTCCGATGGCAGTACCAGTACCAGTCGTCGGGGACGTTGGGCCACTCCACCAGCCGCCGCAGGGCAGGGCAGGCGCTCGCGTCACGGAGGCGTGCCAGCGCTTCTATGCCGGCCACCTTGGCGTAATTGCGACACTCCACGACATACTTCACCAGAGGCGCGACGGCCTCGCGGCGGCCGATCTCTCCCAGGAAGCGGGCGGCGTCGGCCTGTTCGAGGCAGTCCTCCGACAGGAGCGCCGCGATCAGGGTGTCCATCGGTTGCGTGTCCAGTGTCGTGCTCCTTCCCGGCGAGCCGGAATTTCCCATTTGCCCGCGCTCCCAAGCGCCGCGCGCTCTCAGGAACGACATTGTACGCTCGAAATGGCCGGTGTCAATCTGCAATTGTCACCCTTCGCCGTCTCGCGCCCGAACGTGAAACGGCTGCGGTAAGAAGTTGCTTGTCCCGCATAAAGATGGGATACTGTGAAACGCAAATGCTCCGGTCGGAACCCTGTTCAAGACCAGCAGACGTCCTGCGAGCTTACTTGACAACCGTCGCTTCGAGTCTAGAATAGTCATCTTCGAGAGCTGAGCGTTCTCTGGAGAACGGTCGAGTGGGAGATTCCGACTAGGAGGGCCTGCCAAGATGGAAAGCTACGGTCGCTTCAGCGACGATGGCCTCGAGTACATCGTGACCAGTCCGTTCACCCCCAACCGCGACTGGTTCAACTTCTTCTGGAATCCAACCTACCTCGCCGCCGCCGGGCAGAGCATGAACGGCCTGTCGCTCTATCAGAGCGAGAAGGGCGTCGTCACCAACCTCTTCGGCAAGCAGGACGTCCGCGAGGCGCCGCGCTGGCTCTACATCCGCGACAACGCGACCGGGGAGTTCTGGAGCGCCGGCTACTTCCCCTGCTGGACCGAGCACGACGAGTTCGAATGCCGCCACGGATTGGGCTACACGATCCTGCGCACGCTCAAGAACGGCATCCGCGTCGAGTTCCGCCTGTTCGTGCCGCGCGAGTATTCCGGCGAGATTTGGACGGTGACGCTGAAGAACGAATCGCGCAAAGCGCGCGACATCTCGCTCTTCTCCGTCGCCGACATCGTGCTCGACGGGGTGAACATGCCGTACGGCTATCTCGGCGGACTGCGCGCAGCCTATCAGCCGAAGGACGGATTCATTTTCTATCAGAACACCACCTACACGGTCGTGAACGAGAAATACCGCGCCTTCATGTACTCCGACCTCAAGCCGAACCGCTGGGACACCAGCCGCGACTATTTCCTCGGCCGGTACCGGAGCATGGCGCGGCCGGAACGCGTCGAGGCCGGGCAACTCGGCAACAGCGTGTCCAGCGCGGAGTACCTTGTCGGCGCGCTGCAGCACAACTTTCGGCTGAAGCCGGGCGCCTCGCGGACGGTCAACATCGTGCTCGGCGTGGTCATGGACATCGCCGAGGCGCGCCGGATGAAGAACGCCTTCTCGACCGCGCAGAAGATCGAGAAGGAATTCCAGGCGATGAAGAAGGAGAAAGTCCAGCGCCTGGGCGGCCTGAAGCTGGAGACGCCCAACAAAGATTTCAACCGTCTCTTCAGCATCTGGCTCAAGCACCAGCTCTACCTGATGTCCGACTGGGCGCGCTTCTACTTCAAGGGCTACCGCGACACCTGCCAGGACTCCGCCGGGATGAGCGTGATCAACCCGAAGCGCTCCTGGGAGATGCTCAAGAAGGCCCTGCGTAACCAGCGCAGCGACGGATTCTGCCCGCGGGCGTTCCGCGTGCCGAGCATGGACGTCGCCTCCGCCGACAGACACTATGCGGATCAACCGGCGTGGATCAGCCACGCGACCGATGCCTTGATCCGCGAAACCGGCGACCTTTCCCTGCTGGATGAAATCGTCGAGTACTCCGACAAGGGAAAGGGCTCCCTTTGGGACCACAACCTTCGGGCGATGGAGTTCCTCTGGAACGACCGGGGAGCGCGCGGGCTGAGTCTCCTGCACCATGGCGACTGGAATGACCTGATGGACAAAGCCGGCGTCCGTGGAAAGGGCGAGGGAATCTGGATGAGCATGGCGCTGGCGCGCGTGCTGAAGCTGGTCGGCCAGATCGCGGCCTGGCGAGGTGACACCAAGGTCGCGGAGACCTGCGCGCGGCGCTTCGAGCAGCTTAAGAAGGCGATCTGGAAACACGGCTGGGACGGCGATCATTTCATCTACTCCATCAACGACGACGGGCAGATCATCGGCTCGAGCCGCAACCGCGAGGCGCGGTACTTCATCAATCCGCAGTCCTGGGCGATGCTCTCCGGTGTGGCCGACGCTGAGACCTACACCCGCATCGCCAGGAAACTCGAACCGATTGTGGACACCCCCGTCGGGCCGGTGCATCACTGGCCGCCGTTCACGAAGTACGATCCGGGCGTCGGCCAGCTCAGCGGCACGCCGTCGGGCTACTTCACCAACGGCAACGTCTATTGCCACGCCGCCGGCTTCAAGGTCGCGGCGGATTTCGAGGCGGGCCGGGCGGACAAGGCGTTCGACACCCTGAGCCGGATCATTCCCTCGGCCGAGCGGTCGGAGCCCTACGCGCAGACCAGCGGCTACGTCGGCCCCAGCGCGCTGCGGATGAAGCATCATTTCTCGGATGACCCCTGGCGCACCGGCACGGTGGGGTGGAGCTTCCTCAACGTCGCGGACCGGCTGCTGGGCTTCCGCCGGACCCTCGACGGATTCCATCTCCGGCCGTTGATCCCGTCGGCCTGGCGCGGAGCGCGCTACGTGCGGCCGTTCCGCGGGACGGACTTCGACATCCGCGTCAAGCGCGGCAAGCGCGCCCGGATCGAGGTGGACGGGAAGCCCCTCGACGGCGACTTCATCCGCGTCCCGAAGAAGGGACTCGGCCGAAAGACCGTGCGCATCGTGTGCGAAGTGAAGTCCTAGCCTATACCGGAATCTCAGGCAGCGAAACGGGCGATGCGCCGGGCGGTGGACTCTGCCTGCAGATTCCGGGCCAACGACGTCAAAACATCACCGCTTTTTTTCGGGAGGGCGCCGGTGACAACGGAAAGCATTTCTTTGAATGGCAAATGGGAAGTGGTTTTTGACCCCGCCGACAGCGGGAAGACCAGGAAGTATTTCAAGTCTTTCCCCGCCGGCAAACCGATCCAGGTTCCGGGCGTGTGGGAGCAGGTGAAGCCCGGCTACGATGGAGTGGGTTGGTATCACCGGACCGTCGCCGTGCGTCCTGAATGGAAGGGCAAGGTCCTGCGGCTGCGGTTCAATGCGGTCAACTATTTCGCGGAAGTCTGGCTGAACGGGATTTTTGTCGGCTCGCACGAAGGGGGCTACACGCCGTTCGTGTTGGACATTTCCACGGCTGCGCGGGTCGGCGACAACGACCTGGTCGTGCGCGTGGTGGATCCCCCGCGCGACCGGGAAGTACAAGGATTCCGGAGCAGTGCGCCGCTGCTGCGAAGCAGCCTTGCGACCTGGAAGGCGGGCTGGTACTACACCTTCGGCGGCATCTGGCAGGGGGTCGAGCTGCTGGTGACGGAGAAGATTTTCGTCGCCGATATCTTCGTCATCGGCTCGGCGCTCCAGAAAAAGGTCACCGCCACCGTCTCGCTGATCAACCGCGGCAAGCCCGTTCAGGCTGTCGTAACCGCCAAGGTGTGCTCCGCGAAGAACCCGGACGAGGTTCTCTTCATACACCGGCAGACCGCGCATCTGGGCAAAGGCAAGACCGCCTGCGTGATTTCCCGGGCCGTCAGGAACTTCACGCCGTGGGATTGCGACAATCCGTTCCTCTACCGGATGGAAGTGCAGGTCGAGGCCGCCGGCGCCGTTGTGAATCAGGCGGCCGTCCGGTTCGGAATCCGCGATTTCCATACCCAGGGGCAGCATCTCTACCTCAATGACAAGCGCGTTTATTTGAAGGGATTTCTGCAACAGGGCGTCTATCCCAAAACGCTGGTCTTCCCCCATGACAAAGCGATGGCCCGGCGCGAGATGGAACTTCTCAAGAAGAACGGCTTCAACTTCATGCGGGCGCACTTGAAGCCGAGCCCCCCGGAAATCCTCGACCTTGCGGATGAGATGGGCATCCTGGTTTCGGGCGAACCCCCCATGGGCTGGATCCTCGCCACCCCGGCCGCGGCGCGACGCTGCCGCAACGAGGTGCGGGAACTGGTGCTGCGCGACCGCAATCGGCCCTGCGTGATCCTGTGGTGCCTGTTCAACGAGATCAGAAACGAGGACACGAGCCGGCTCAAACGCACCGCCCTCATGCGGCTGGCCCGGGAACTGGACCCTACACGCATCGTGATCGGCAATTCCGGAAGTTTCTCGAGCAAAGGCGGCTTCACCGACTGTATCTACCCCTACTCCATGAAGCGGCTGAACATCATTGACTGCCACGCCTATTATGGAACCACCCAGGCGGGCCTGCGCCAGTTCCGCACCGCCGGAAGACGCGGCATACCGGCCTATGTCTCCGAGTTTTCAGCGCTCGAAGACCCCATGGATTACGAGAAGGTGCTGGCGGGCTACACGCCGCAGGAACGCCGCCTGGGACTGGAAGAGTATGCCCAATACAAGAGTTACTACGACTCGCTGAAACAGGTGTATCGCCAGGCCGGGCTGCGCCGGATGTTCAAGGACGTGCGGCAGTATCTCGCGAGCATCAACCGGATGAACGAGGAGCGCGCGCGCCTGACCGTCTCGAACATGCGGGTGAACCCGCTTTGCGACGGCTACGCCTATTGCCAGTTGGCGGATGCCAGCGGCGAGCTTTTCGGCGCCACCGATCTGTGGCGGCGCCCCAAGCCGCTCTTCCACGGGCTGGCGCAGGCAAGCCAGACTCCCTACCTCAACACGCTTATTGAACCGCGCGTGCTGCGGCAAGGCGATGACTGCCTGGTGGATGTCACCCTCATCAATGAAGACAAGTTGGGGGAATGCTACCAGGCCGTTGTCACGCTGAAGGATGAATCAGGGCACGACGTGGCGACGTTCCGCCGGGAGATCACGGCCCGCAACTGGACGGACCCGATCCTGAAGAAAAAGGTCAAAATCGCCTGGGGACCCGGCCGCTACCAATTGGACGGAAAACTCCTCAGCAGGGGGAAGGTGGTGGCGCACAACACCATGAACTTCACCATCCTGCCCGAGCCGCACAAGACCGCCGACCGCGTGGTGCTCTTCGACATGGCGGGAAACCTGCATAGACCTTTCAGGTCATTGGGGTACAAGCTTGTGCGCGGTCACAACAATTACAAGCGGAAGGACCTGGTCAATGTTTTCTCGTTGTCCCCCTCCACGCATGTGCTCCTGGTCAAGGAATACCTCGGCGCGGTCCGCCGCATTGCCCAAGTGGGCGGCGTCGTGATTTTCCCCGAGCCGATCATGGGGCTGCTCTATGATCATCTTCTGCCCGTGGCGGTGCGGCGAATGAGGCCGATGCGCAACTCCATTTATATCCTCGACCACCCCATTTTCGACGGGTTGCCCAAAGGCGAGATGGACTACGAATACGAGGAGATCCAGCCGGAGGTCTTCAATGAGCCCGCCGATCTGCAAAAACTCCGGGCGAAGATCGTCTCGGGCACGATCTCGTCGCACATGTGGACAAGGCCGGACATTTACGAGTGGGGCTCCTGTCTGGACATCATCCCGCTGGGGCGCGGCCACATCATCACCTGCCAGTATAAACTCCTGGAAAACGTGACCAGGCATCGGATTGCCCGCAACCTGCTGGTGAATCTGGTGAACTACGCCGCGACACTGATCAAGCCCGGCGGCGAGGAACGGCTCTGGAACGGCCGTTGCATAGATTTACTCTATTGACGTTCGTATAAAGAAAGGAATGCTCTCGCCAGGACGCGAAGAGCGCAAAGAACGAAAAACAGCCTGATTATGTCATTCTTGGCGCTCTTTGCGTCTTTGCGAGAGACCTTTGATCAGGTCCTGATTTCAGGCTGGAGGTTGCCGTTCAGCAGGACGACCGGGACCAGCATTACGCCCGGCCGGCCGTCCATGGTGATCTCGACGGCGAGACGCACGACCTGCGACTCCACGCGGTCGGTTTGCAGTGCGAAGGCGACGACGATCGGGTCGGCCCTCAAGCACCACGAGAAGCAGTGCCCCATGCGGCTGGGGAGGACGCGCCAACTCTCCGGCGCCAGCCAGCGGATGTTCAGGTTCGCCTGCTGCATCTTGTAGGTGTTGTGAATGCGCAGGCGGATTTCCTTCGGCGCGCCGTCACGGATGGTCGGGTCGTTGCCGCAGTCCACGCAGATGTCGAAGAAATCGAACCGGAAGGTCGGTCCGCCCAGGTTGGCATAGAGCGCGGCGGCGGAAGGGCCGGCCGGAAGGGACTCCCGCTTCAGATCGTCCAGGTCCGTCGGTTTGTCGGCGATTTCAACGCGCGCCCGGTGGTGCAGCAGCACGCGGCGCGCCATGACCTCCGTGCGGTCCGTGAGGTTCTCGACCGTCCCGGGGACGCAGCCGCCGAGATCGCCCAGGTTCAGGCAAAGCGTCTTGATGCCGTGCCCGATCGGTTCGATCCACTTTTTCGGGATGGCATCAATGCCGTGAAGGATTCCGAAGATCGAACCGACGGTCGCGCCGGTGCAATCGGTGTCCTCGCCGCAATTGACGGTGATGCACAACGACTTCTCGAATTCCCCCTCGCCGTAGAGCAGGCCGAGGATCAACATGCCGACGTTCGAGGGAGCGTCCCAGCCGAGCTTGCCGTCTGCGAAGCCCTTCGCGCGGTCTTCGGCACAGATGCGGTTCGGGTCGTCGAGACAGGTGCCGCCCCGATAGAAGCGGAGCTGTTCGTCGCGCGCCTCGCGCCACGTCTTCCCGCCGCGATAGCACTCCACGGCCTTGTTCACCGCGCCGGCCACGCCGCAGTCGGCGGGGATGTAGGAAAGGGCAATGGCGATCAATCGGCTCAGCTCCTTCTCCACGAATGCCGCGCTCTCGAGGGCCGCCGTGAAGACCGCCGCATAGGTCCCCTCGCCGTTGCCATGGTCGAGGATCGCGTCCTCCAGGGCGTAGCGCACGGCCAGTCGCGGGAGCCCCGGCGCAATGCACGCCCAGATTTCCGAGCGGATGAAAGCGCCGCAACTGTCTTTGTACCGGTTATTGTAACTGCCCGAGAGCGGCGGCGGCAGGCCGGCGCGCATGTTGACCTTGGCGTTGCCATACTCCGACCAATGCGGGCCGACGTACATCATCCAGTACTCCGCCAGCGCGTGCGCGGCGATAGCCGGGCCGCGCTCCTCCAGGGCGATCAGCCACAGGAGCTGAATATCCAGGTCGTCGTTCGGCAGCGGCTCGCCCTTGAGGTCCTGGGTATAGAAGGAGACGTTGTTCACCTGCCGGAGGAACTCGAACGGCGCGCCCAGCGTTCCGCCGATGTTCTTACCCATCCAGCAGCCCAGCACCTGCTTGTGATACTCGTCGCGGTTGAGGATCATAGTCTACCTCCCGGAAAAGCTGCGCCATTGTGACCGGCGCTTTGACCATCCTTCCGAGGATAGCCGGCCCGGCTCGTAGCATTGCAGCCTCGAACAGGCCGGATTGTACCACGGGCCACGGTCAGGTGAAACGGCGCTAATCCGTGGAAGGGCAAACCCAGAGCCATCAAGGTTTCTTCTTGCGACCCCCTTCCCTCAGCAGCGTTGCCTCGCCCGCGGCCACGTCAGCCCGCTTGTACTTCCCCAGCCCGGAAGGGAGGCGATGGGATGCCGACAACTTCTCCACCGACCTGCGCCAGGCCAACGCGGACGCGGGATTGTCCTGGGGATGCCTCGACTACCGACACACCTTCGGCAGCCAGCTTGCAATGAAGGGAGAATCGTTGTATAAGATATTAACGCTCATGGGCAATTCACCGGAGATTTGCAGGAGGCACTACGCCGCTCTCCTGCACGAAAATCTTACGGCTACCGTCGAGTTTTCGCGCAGCCACGAGGACTCTCTTCGGAAAGCTGAGTGAATGAGCAATTCAATCGATCTCTACTTCTCCGACTTCTTCAGGGTAGAACCTGACGTTCTTGAAGATTACGGCGCTTTTAACGTCTCTCTCATCCGCGATCTTCCTCTGTTCATTGACCCGTTCCTTCTATTCGAGAGTCGCAAAGAACATCACCGGCGACTGCACGACCACATGATCAAATATTTGCGATTCCTCAAAGACAAGTCAACGCGAGGGCTCCATTCGCCTGATGAACTGGCGACGTGGTACCGCTTCAGCGAAGTTAAACAGAACTGGCTAGGATTTGCCGAGCACGGCAATGCTGGTCATGGTCTGGGCCTTCGCTTCGCCCGCTCGCTTGACCGCAATCTAACACGCCTCTTTTCAGACTTCGGGAACGAGGAGATTACCAAAGGCAGTCACCTTGAGAAACTCTGCCTTATAGACCGAGGCGTTGGCCGTGACACCATTAGCGACTTCACCACGAATCTTATTAAGGACTATCTCCTCGAATACACGCAAATTTTCGCATTGCGCCACATTTCGCGCAAATTTACGAAGCGGACCTCTGTACCCCGGGCTTTCTTCTCATGGAGACTTGAGCGATGGATGCCGAAAAGATATCGCCTTCCCTTCTTTGCGAACGACTTTGTCATTCTCACTCCCAAAGAGTTGCTGACACGCCACGATACATGGATAAGCTACACTGACCTGACGACCTCTTTTGACACCCTTCCCGACGCAGTTCCAGACTACCAGCTCAGAGCTGAAATCAACAATTATTTCTACAAGCAATTAGCCGCAACGCCAAAGCCCACCAATGAAGACCGCCAAAAGGCCATCAAGAGGACATTGACCAGGTACCCTCAGCTCTTCGACTACTATATCAACAAGAAGGAGCGAACCGGCGTTTACGCCGTTCGCCGAAGCAAGAAGCTCGTAAATGACTCGACTTTCCTGTTTGTAAAGCAGTTTGGCCGACTCCCCCTCATGCTCCAACAATCAACCAAGTTCTATAGCGTCAGGGGCAACACGCTCGACGAAGCCCGCGATCGAGTTGCTTATCTTAAACATGTCATCGAGGATCGTGGAGGATGGCGCATATTCTACGTGAAAGGCCAGCCGATCCAGCGCGAAGCTGACATACATATCCTGTACGATCTTGTTTGGTTTGGTACGCCGTCGGATGTCAGCAAGGAAGTTAATGACGGACCCGGTCCTGCCGACTTTAAGATATCCAGAGGCGTTCCTGATAAGTCAATAGTAGAATTCAAGCTCGCATCGAATACCCATCTTCAACAGAATTTAGCGAACCAGGTTGAATTATACAAGAAGGCGTCTACAGCCCGAGGCGGCCTGAAAGTAATATTCTTCTTTACTTCGGAGGAACACGTACGGGTCCAGCGGATACTCGATGAGCTTCACCTGGCACAGGACAGTAACGTGGTCGTTATTGACGCCTCTCCGAAGCGGTCCGCCTCCAAACGATGACACCGTCAATGACACTTCACCCGCCGAACTTGCGGCCGGCAACTGCATAAACTCTCATCGTGAAACAGCACCAAAGGGAGAAGGCCTTACCTCGTGGACCGCGTTCGCAGACCCTTCCACACGCGACACGTGCGTCTCATAGGCAAGCCAAATCGTCGCAAGAGCCAGCACTCCGGTCAAAACCGCCAAGGCAAGCGTATACCACATGATGCCACGTTCAAATCGATGTGACGTGCTGACTAACCGGTCCGTGGTTTCCGTCAGGCCTTTAACGGCACCCTCCACTTGTGGTACTACCTCTTGAATTACGCCTTCAAGCTTGTTTCCTTCATCGCGAATGGCCTGGCCCAAAGATCTAATAGTCTCGACATATGCAATGCGATCCTTGAAAGATAGAACAGCAAGTATCTTTTCACGTGCTTGCGGAGACGCACTCTCTATAATCATTCCTAATAGATTTGCTTCCGACTCTTCAATCAGTTTCTCGCCCACTATAGCTCCTCCCCGTTAGCCATGTTGCTCCCACAACAAACTCAGTATATGCGCGCCTTGGTCCTTCTGTCAACAAACACTCCCCCGGCAGGAGTTGCAGCCCAGGACCGGGGGAGTAAGTGACGCGAGATTCAAATGTCATGGCAGGGCCTAGACGTGCCGGGATAGCTCCAAGGCTTCCACCTCCTTTCGCAAATACCGCACCATTCCATTCCTGCCGATGCCCTGGCAGAGCCGATGCAAGCGCGCGCCGGGCGATGCGCTAGGGCCTTCCTCTCACAGCCATTTCACTAATTCATCGAGTGCCTTGCGGCGGGTGGCCGGCAGGGTCGCCTTGTCGAGGTCCCGTGGATAGCCCACCGTGATGACGGCCACCGGCTTCACGGACCTCGGCCAACCGACGATCTTCGCGACGGCGCGCGGCTTGATCCAGCCGATCCAGCAGGTTCCCAGGCCGAGTTCGGTGGCGGCCAGGACCAGGTGTTCGCCCGCGATGCCGATGTCAACCCACGGGTAGTCCACGCCCGAGATTGCGCCTCCCAGGCGGTGGATCACGAAAGAAGTCTCCATGCCGATCACGACGTGGACCGGCGCTTCCAGCGCCCAGTCCATCCTGATGCCCGGCAGAAACCCTTCCTCCACGATCCGTCGCCGCAGACCGGGATCACGCACTACCGCGAAGCGCCACGGCTGCTTGTTGCAGGCCGACGGGGCCAGCCGGGCGGCCTCCAGAATCCGCATCAGGTCTTCCACCGGCACCGGGTCAGGCTTGTAGTCGCGGCAGCTTACCCTGCGGGAAATTACGTCAATCAGGACCCTCGCGCCGGGCGGGGTAATCGGCCGGCGCTCGTCTTTCGCGTTACCATTCATGGTCGGAGTCATTCCCGCGAAGGCGGGAATCCACGTTGCGCGCAGGATTCTACTGTGGTATCCCAGTAATACCTTACATAATGCGCCGTCATTCCGAGCGCAGCCCTTCGGCCGTGAGCTCAGGGCCGAACGGCGAGGAATATCATACGCAAAGCGTTGCAACGGTTTACGGTCTCAGACCCTTCGCTCCGCTCGGAGTCCCGCGAGACTCCTCAGCGCTCAGCGGCGACGGTGGTGAACGTCTGGCTGCCATGCGTCGGCCGGCACACGAACATACGCGGCTCGATGCCCTGGGGCTCGTAATACTTTCGTCTCAGGTGGTTCTCCGCCTCCGCGGCGGATTCCCGTTGGACAAGGATCATCGCGCACCCGCCGAGGCCGACGCCGGCGATCTGCGCGCCCAGCGTGCCGGGACACTCCTGGGCAATGTCCACCATCCGGTCCACCTCTGGCGTGCTGCACGCGTATGAGCCGGGCTGCTGCCACAGCGCCGCGCCGCAGTCCGCGAGCGGCCGCACCGATGCGGCGTCCCGGGCGAGCCGGTCCAGCACCGCGTCCGTGGCGGCGCACTCGAACGGCGCCCGCTTCGGGTTCCACTGCGCGACGCGTTCCCCGTCGTGAGAGAGATTCATCACACCGCCGAGCGCCGCCGCCTCGTTGCACTGCAGCAGCTCGCCGGCCCTCATCGCGCGCTCGCATTCGGCCAGGCCGTAGAGCGCCACGCCGCGCACCGCGAAATCATGCGCCCGCACGTCGAGCGTGCTCACGCACGCCGCGACGGACGGATACTCCCGCGCCATGCGCTCAACCTCGGCGGGCCGGGCCCGGAGCGGCAATTCCTTGACGAGCGTGTAGAGCGCCGGCAGCGTGATATCGAGCCGCCGCGCGTTGATATCGCGAAGGTGCTCGATCCGAGGCGCAAACGCCGGGAATTTCTTCTTGATGATCTCCCGTGCCATGTGGAAACAGGCGATGCGTGAATTGAACCGCGCCCGCGCGTTCTCCGCCCTCATCGAGGAGGCGCCCGAGTCGCAGACAATCAGCGCGCAGTCGGCCGGGAACGGATGATGCGCCACGATCTCGAACGGGAAGAACGACACCGTGACGACCTCGTTCGCGCGGCTGAACTTGATCGCCCCGTGGTCCACACTGCTGCCGCGCCGCCCGGCGAACCATTCCCCTTCGCCGCAGAGGTCCACAAATTCCTGGACGCCGACGTTGAGCGCGTTGATCTCGACCAGCGCGTCAGCCGCCGCCACGACCAGCGCGGAGGAGGAACTCAGTCCGCCGGCCGCCGGGATGTTGCCGCAGACGAAGGCGTCCATCCCGCGCAGCTTGCGGTCGCGGAAGCGGTGTTGCAGCCGCAGCGCGGCGCCCTTGACATAGTTCACCCAGTCGCCGGCGGCCTTCGAAACGTAGCGCTGCATGAATTGCGTGTTGAGCGTGCGCCGCCAGTCCTCCCACACGATGTCGGTCGCCAGCTCGCTGAACGTGAACGTGCGGTGCGGGTAGTCGCGCTCGGAGGCGTTCCACAGGTTGACCCGGTCGTCGTCGCGGAGCGCGGCGGCCAGCACGATCTCGCGGTCAATCGCCATCATGTTGCACAGGCCGCCCTGGTGGTCAATGTGCCGGCCCATCAGGTTGATTAAGCCGGGCGACCGCACGACGATGCAGGTCCTCGCCGAGCCGACCTGCCGGCCGAGTCCCTGGACCGCCTGCGCGAGCAATCCCTTCTCTTTGCGCGCGGCGAAGCAGTTCGTCCACGTCTCGATGCTGGGATACTTCTCGGCGCTGATGGACCGCAACGCGTAGACTTTCCGGACCTCTTCGAGCTCCTGCACCGTGTTGAACGCCATGCACTCCTCCGGGTTCTGCACTCGGAACAGGCCCACGGCGCCCCCCTTGGAAGCGAGAATCTTCACGATGTCCGTGAGGTACCACTCGCGCTGCACGTTGTCCGCGCGGAGTTGCTCGACGGCGCTGCGGATCGCCCCGAACCGGCCCGCATAGACGCTGAGGTTCGACCAGGTCGCCTCGAACGCTTCCTGCGCCGGCACGGGGCCGCAAGGCAGGTCGAAAGCGTCGGGGATTTCCTCCGCCGCCGCCAGGACCGTCTCCCGCGGGACTTTCTTCTCGGGTGGGCCGGCGGTCAGCCGCTTCAAGGCCGGAAAAACCGTGCCGAGTTTCTTCATGCTGACGTATTGTTCGGCGAGCGCGGCGAGTTCCCCCGCCGTCATCGTCCCGCTCCTCGGCGAGGACTTCAGCCGCGCGGCGAGTTGCCGCACTTTGATATCCGGCGTCTCGATGATCGCCTGCGCGTGTCCTTCGCGCAGGATGATCCGCCCCGCGCCGGGATAGTCGCTGCTCCGGCCGGCCACCAGGCACAGGTCGTTGCCCGAAGCCGCGAAACTTTCCATCAGCCCGCGGATCACCTCGGGCGCGATGACCTTGTCGCCGGCGGCGATGAGCACGTACTCCGGGCTGTCAATGCCCGCGAGCATCTCCACCGCGCAGCGCACCGCGTCGCCGGTCCCCTTCGGCTGGGTCTGGTACGCGAACAGGACGTGATATCCCTTGCCGCTCAGCGTGTCCATCACCTTCTCGCCGCCGCGTCCGACGACGACGGCGTGCTTGTGGATTCCCGCCTGCTCGTACGTCTGCAGGGCGTACTCGATGACCGAGATCGTGCCGACCTGGCAGCAGGCCTTCGGGCGCAGTTCCGGCGGCATGCGGCTGCTCGCCCCGGCCGCCATCGCGATGGAGTAAACTTCGCTTGACATACTGTTTTCCGCCTTTAACACGGAGGCACGGAGAAAAAGGAAAGGCACGGACAAAAAGTAAGGATTTTATAATCTGGACAAAACTTCTCAGTCCTTCTCCGTGCCCTCCGTGTCTCCGTGTTGAATTAGAAATCCGTGTTGAAGCAGGTTCTTCAGGCGAGAACCATCATACCGCGAAAACGCCCGAACCGCCAACCGGCGAGTAGACTTCGGCGGCGACTTCGAGGCGGCGCGGCTCGTAATAACTTCCGGCGACGTTCCTGAGCAGCTCGGCGACGCAGTCCTTGTGCACAATCGCATGCACGGCGCCGCCGAGACCCGCTCCGACAACCCGCGCGGCAACCACCCCATGAGTCGCCAGGCAGGCATCCACCAGGATATCGAGTTCAGGAAGGCTTGCATCATATCCGCCGGGCATCCTCCAGAGCGCCGCGCCCGCCGCGCGGGCCGGGTCGCCGCTCTCCAGGTCCGCGGCGCGCGCCTCGATGAGCCGGTCGGGCATGGATTTGTCCATTGCCTCGCGCCGGCCGGAGGAGGTCATGCGCGTGACGCGATCTCCATCGTGCGAGATATTGACGATCTCGCCGAACTCGGCCGTGTTTCCGCTGTGCAGCGCCTGGGCTGCCAGGCCGGAGCGCAGGCATTCGGCCATCCCGAAGGCGCAGATTTGCCGGATCGGATATCCGCGCGCCGGCGGCGCATGCGAGCCGAAAATGTGCCGAATCCGCTCCTCCTGCTCGGGCAGCGCCGCGAGAATCTCCTCGCGCGTCATCCGCTCCGGCAGGGCGAGCAGCAGACGGCAGATTCCGGCCTCGCTCAGCCCCAAAGTTCCGCAGTTCACGTCGCGCAACTGCCGCATTTTCGGAGCGAGGCTCGGAAATCGCTCCCTCAACAGCATCAGGCCGAACTCGTACGAGGCTATCCGGTTGTTGAACTCGTCGCGCGCGGTGGACGACTTGTTCGCCTCGATCAGGCTGTTGCAGAGCACCACGCGCAGGTCCTCCGGGAACGGCGCGGAGTCCACGGTCAGCGGATTCGAGCCGAGGTTCGACACGCGGCCGAACTTGCCGAACTTGATCGCCGCGTGGTCGCCGCACCCGCCGCGCGTCCCGACGTACCATTCCGCCTGGCCGCAGATTTCCACCTGCTCCGCGTCGGAGATCGGCAGGCGGTTCATGTGGGTCAGCGCCTCCGCAGCCGCGACGACGATCGAGGAGGAGGAGCTGACCCCGGCGCCGCGCGGCAGGGTGCCCGCAATGAGCATGTCCGATCCGCGCAGCGGAGACGCCGTCGCTCCGCGAAGAGTCGGCCGGAGGTGTTCGAGGTAGAGCGCCGCGGCCTTGATGTAATTGATCCAGTCGCCGGCGGTGCCGGCGGCCTTGCGCTCCGCGGCCCGCGCCTGCGTCCAGCGGTCCCAGTCGGCGATCCTCTCCGATCCCAGTTCCTGCTGAATGCGGAATTTCCGGCGCGGGAACAGGCGCTCGAGGGGCGTCGCGCAATCGAAGCTGTCATCCTGCCGCGGCCGGCAAAGGCACCAGGTCTCGCGCACGGCGATCGGGTTCACCACGCCGCCGCGGTGGTCAACGTGCATGCCGATCAGGTTGATGCGCCCGGCGGAACGCACGAGCAGGATCGGGGCCTCGCCGGGGAAGAGGCGCGGGAAGAGTTCGAGCATATCGAGGACGAACGCGGCCTTTTGGCGCAGAAGCGGCCGGTCCGCGCCGTAGATTGCCGAGAGCGCAGCGTATGCGCGGCTGGCCGGGTCGCGGAAGAGGTTCACCCATTCCTGAACCGGCCGCAGCGCCGGGTGCGCCTGCGAGTTCGCCATTCGATGAGGCTCCGAAGCTCGGTTTGCAAAAGCGGCCGGTCGAGCAACTGCAGCGGCGCGATGGCGATCGCGCCATGCTCCATCGGCCTGCGACTGTCTTAGCGCGGGACCTGCCCTTTGGCCTTGGCCGAAGAGCCGGTCGCCTCTCAACGACGAGACTATACGTCGAGGCAGCCGCTGTCAAGCGGCTTTGCGCGAACCGGAAGAAATGGCCGGTGATGCCCCCTGACAGAACCGACACAACTGATGAGCGATGACAGTTGCCTTGTGGCGGAAAGGCCGTCAAATCCAACTCGCCGAAAAAAGCGCACTCAAACCGCTCCCAAGCGCACCGAAACGCACTGAAACGCACTCGGCCTGCTCCCAAACGCACTGAACCCGCTGACAAGCGCACTCACATTCCCCGCCCGCCCCGCGCCGCAAATCCGGCCTTATAATAGACGCCAGTAAAGAAAGACAGTAACCACAGGTACGGCGATTTCTGATTGCTGACATCTGATTACTGATTTCTGATTGTGAAGGCGCTCGCGCGGGCGCGTTCAATCACAAATCAGATATCAGAAATCAGATATCGCAAATCTTCGCTCAAATCCATCCGTGGTTCCGAACGTTTGTGAGGCTATGAAATGGAACAGGCGGGCAGGTGAGAATGGAACAGGTGAGCAGATGAACCCTGAAAGGCGGTTTGAAAAAACGAACCCAATTTGTCACAACAGCCTGCGGCCGTGCTACTTGCTCTCGCGCGGCGGGCGCCAGAGGCCGGCTCGATTCACACCCAGCAGGCCGGCCTTGTAGGAACGGGTGTCCACCCGGGAAAGCCCCGCGACCATCTGCGGCGTGACCAGCGGAATAGCGCGGACTTCGTCCAGTCGGCGCCCGATCTTCTCCAGGTGCTCGTCGCTGCGCATCCAGTCGAGCTTGTCGAACGCCCCCAGGTTGAGCGGCCGCGTGTAGCTGCGAAGGGTCTTCTCGCGCTCGACGTTGTAGAACGATTCGAAGTACGACATCACCAGTTCGCGCAGCGTCCGGTAGACCGGCTCGCGGAAGCGCAGTCCGGCGAAGTTGGACTTCGCGACCGCGCCCCAGCATCCGTGCTGCCGGAACAGCGCGATGAGGTGGCAATCGTCATGCTTCGCGTGCATCTCCAGGACCAGCGGCGGATATCCCAGCCGCCGAAGCGCCGCCGCTCCGAACAGCGCGCCGTCGAAGCAGTGCGCCTCGCGGTCCTTCAAGACGCGTCGAGGGCAGCGATAGAAATCGTCGGCGCTGTAAGTCAGATCGGCGAGGAACGCTTGGACCCGGGCCGGGCTGTCCAGGCGCGACAGAATCCGGAGCTCGCGCCTGTTGAAGAGCGCCTCGAATCTGAAAATCGGTTTCATGTTTCTCGCTGTGGCTCCGGTTCCCCGGACTGCGCGTCGCGCACGATCAGGAGGAGCATCACCGGCACGAACGGGAAGAGCATTCGCGGATACGCGCTCAGGAGCGCCGTGCCGGCGAACCCCGCTCCGGCGAAGAGCAGGTAAGGATAAAGCGCCGCGAGGCCCGCGCCGCCGCGGCGCGCGAGGCGCACGAGCGCCAGCGTCACGAACGCGAGGAGAAAGCTGTTGGGCAGCGCGTAGAACAGCGCGCTCAATTTCTGCTCGGTATGCGTGTAAGGGAACGAGAAGAACATTCGCGAGAGGTTCGCGCCGACGTTCCGCAGGTAAGCCGAGGGACGCGCGGCGAGGTTCTCCCAGGCCCGCGCCTTGAGGGCATCGTCGCGCTGAACTTCGTTCATCAGGCCGAGCTCTTCGAAGAATTCGCGATGTGGCGCGAGCCCTGCGGTGTCCCTCACCTCGTTGAATCCCTGCCAATCGCCCCATTCGCCCTCGCCGCCACTGGTCATCCAGTAAAACGACATTCCGCCGGACGTGGCCCAGTAGAAAAGCCTGCCGGTCCGCGCATGGGTGTAGCCCAGCCACGGAAGGCAGAGCACGGCCGCGATCAGATGCGCCAGGAGCAGGCGCCGCGCGGATCGCGCCCGCGTCAGCGCCGCGCAAGCCAGGTAGACCGCCAGGCACGCGAAGAGGACGTATCCGAAGATGGAGCGCGTCAGGGAGAGCCAGGCAAAGGCGATTCCCGCCGCCGCAAGCCAGCCCCAGGAGATGCGCTCGCGCCGGAGGATTTCTGACCAGGCCCACAGCAGCAGGCAGGCCAGGCACAGCGCCAGCGCCTCGGTCATCAGCAGGGGGAGAAACTTCCAGACCGGGAAATAGAGACCCAGCGCGCCGGCGCCGAGCAGGGCGGCTCGGTCCGGGAAATGGTTCCGCAGGAACTGGAAGAAGCACCAGACCGCCGCGAAGAGCAGCGGCGCGTTCAGCAGACGCAGCGCGCCCGGCCCGAAGCCGACCGCGCGGAAGGGCGCCAGAAGCAGCGGATAGCCCGGGCCGCTCCAAAGCCGGACCGCCTCCGGAGGCGAGTAAAAGCCGTGGGTGAGATTATCCGCGAAGCCGAGGTAGCGCGTCTCATCCTGGATGGGCGGCCGGCTCCATCCGGCCGCCGCGATCCCCAGATAGAGCAGAAAGAGCAGCGCGCCCAATTTCCAATGAGCGCCGGAGGCCGCGCCCGTGGATATTGGATATTCGGATTTGGGCATTGCGCTGAGCGCGTCTATTTTCTCTTGGCTGCGATTTCCCGGAACGCCTCCTCCAGCACGCTGCACCCGTCCAGGATCTGCTCGCGGTTGGCGATCAGCGGCGGGGCGATCTTGATCGTCGAGTAGCCGACCGGGCTGAACATCAGCAGCCCTTTCTCCACGCAGCGCTCGACCACGTCGAACGCGAAATCATAGTCCGCGATTTTCCTCCCGCCCGGCTTCACCACGTGCACCCCGTACACCAGTCCCTTGCCGTGGACCGCGCCGATCCGCTCCGGGAACTTCTTCTGGACGCCGATCAGCCCCTTCATCATCACCTTGCCCATCCGCTCGGCGTTGATCCAGAGTTTTTCCTTCATGATGACGTCAATGTTCGCCAGCGCCGCCGCGACGCAGACCGGGCTGCCCGTGTGCGTGCTCGTCATCGAGCCTGGGGGATACTGGTCCATCAGGTCCTTCCGGCCGAGGATGGCGCTGATCGGCAGCGAGCTGGAAATGCCCTTGCCGAAACAGGCCAGGTCGGGCACGATGCCGTAGTGCTCGTAGCTGAAGAGCCTGCCCGTGCGGCCGAATCCGCCCTGGACTTCGTCGCAAGTCAGGACGATGTCGTGCTTCGCGCACCAGGCGGCCAGTTTCTGCATGTACTCCTTCGGCGCAAAGCTCGCGCCGCCGCCCTGGTAGGTCTCCAGGATGACCCCGGCCACGCGGTCCGGCGTGATCTCCTGTTTCTTCAGCGACGCGAGGAAGAAATCGAACGACGTGTCCGGCGTCCAGAAGCCGTCCGGGAACGGCACCTGCCAGATGCACGGGTCCAGGTTGACGATCCACCCCTTGAGGGCCGGGCTGCCGCCGATCTGCTGCGAGCCGAGCGTGCGGCCGTGGAACGCGCGCTCGAAGGAGATGATGCCGATCTTCCTCTTGCCGCCCGCCGACAGTCCGTGCGTCCGCATGAGCTTGATGGCGCATTCGGTCGTCTCGGCGCCGGTG
>Ga0181536_10000800_pt1 | contig 37917 bp, 33 predicted proteins | sample PEATcosm2014_Bin_41_FD_121105 | JGI IMG/M metagenome (GOLD analysis project Ga0181536, IMG submission 121105) | Peatland microbial communities from MTU Mesocosm Facility, Houghton, MI, USA - PEATcosm2014_Bin17_60_metaG | ecosystem: Environmental > Terrestrial > Soil > Wetlands > Peat | place...
GTCGCCGGTTTCCGGATTGCGCCGGGTCAGCACCCGGGGGCGGCCGATCGTCAGTTCGAAGCCTTCGCGGCGCATCTGCTCGATCAGCACGCCAAGCTGCAGTTCGCCGCGGCCGGCGACCTCGAACGCGTCGGTCTCATTGGAGACGGAGACCTTGATGGCGACGTTGCCCTCCGCCTCGCGGAACAGCCGTTCGCGGATCTGGCGGGAGGTGACCTTCTTGCCCTCGCGGCCGGCCAGCGGGCCATCGTTGATGCGGAAGGTCATCGCCAGGGTCGGCGGATCGACCGGAATCGCCGGCAAAGGCGCCGCCAGGTCGGGGGCGCCGATGGTGTCGGGGATGGTGGCCTCCGACAGCCCGGCGACGGCGATGATGTCGCCGGCCTCGGCCTCATCGACCGGCACCCGGTCCAGGCCGCGGAAGGTCAGCAGCTTGGTCAGCCGGCCGGTCTCGACCACGGTTCCGTCGCCGCGCAGCACCTTCACCGGCATGTTGAGCTTCGCCGAGCCTTGCTCGATCCGGCCGGTCAGCACACGGCCGAGGAAGTTGTCATACTCCAGGATGCTGGCGACCATGGCGAACGGCGCGTCGCGGTCGACCGTGGGCGGCGGCACGTGGCTGACGATCAGGTCGAACAGCGCGTTCAGGTTCTCGCGCGGCCCGTCCAACGTCGCGTCCGCCCAGCCGTGGCGGCCGGAAGCGTAGAGCATGGGGAAATCGAGCTGGCTGTCGGAGGCATCCAGCGCGGCGAACAGGTCGAATACCTCGGTATGGACCTCGTCCGGGCGGGCGTCGCTCCGGTCGATCTTGTTGACCACGACGATGGGGTGAATGCCGCGGGCGAGCGCCTTGCCGACGACGAATTTGGTCTGCGGCAGCACGCCCTCGGCCGCGTCGACCAGCACGATGGCGCCGTCGACCATGTTCAGGATGCGCTCGACCTCACCCCCGAAATCGGCGTGGCCGGGGGTGTCGACGATATTGATCCGCACGTCCTTCCAAAGCACGGAGGTGCATTTGGCGAGGATGGTGATGCCACGTTCCTTCTCCAGCTCGTTGCGGTCCATCGCACGCTCGGCGACGTGCTGATGGTCGCGGAACGTGCCGGACTGCGAAAGCAGTTTGTCGACGAGGGTGGTCTTGCCATGATCGACATGGGCGATGATGGCGACGTTGCGGATTTGCATAATGGCCTTGGACTGTATGGTGCGGCGCACACATAGTGCGGATGGCTCCGGAATGACAGCCCCAACCGTGGTAATCGGCCGTTGGCCTGCTATGCTTCACGCAAACGCCACGGAGGAAACCGAAAATGGTCATCGTCCAGATCAATGGACCGCCGCCCCGACATGCCCAAGGCCGAGTGGGAGGCGCGCTACACCCCGGACCGCGCGACTCCGTTCCTTTCGGTTCCTGGGCTGCGATGGAAAATCTGGCTGGATGGCTCGGACGAGCGCCGCGCGGGCGGGTCACCGGCCGGGCAGCGGCCGATTCCTGCGTCAACGGCCCGATCGTCGCCCGGATGCGGGCCAACCCGGATATCGGCGAGCTGGATGTCCGCGTTTTCGATGTCCGTCAGAACTCAGAACATGAGCGAGATCACGCGGGCGCCGCTGCCGTCCTTGCGGCAGGCCGCCGAACAGGAGAATCGCGATGACCGAAGTCACAGACCGCGTGGTGCTGGTCACCGGCGCGGCGGGCGGGATTGGCCAGGCGCTGTGCCGGGCGTTCGCCGCCGCCGGGATGCGCGTAGGGGTGTGCGACGTCAACGCGGCCGGGGCCGGGCGGCTGGCGGCCGAGCTTGGCGCGGACCGGGCGATCGCCGTCGAGGGCGATGTCGCGGACCCGGCGTCGTGCGAGCGGGCGGTCGCCGCGGTGGTCGGCCGCTTCGGCGCGCTGCACGCCCTGGTCAACAACGCCGGGCTGGGCATGGGCATCATCCGGCAGGACCACATGACGAAGCCGGTGGGGATCGACGAGGTCTCGGTCGAGGTCTGGCATCGCTTCATGGACACCAACCTGAGCGGCGCCTTCCACATGGTGAAGGCCGCGATGCCGCATTTCCGCGCGGGCCGGAGCGGACGGATCATCAACGTGACCACCAGCATGTTCACCATGCTGCGGCAGGGGTTCTATCCGTATGGCGTGGCCAAGGCTGGGCTTGAGGCGTGGACGGCCAGTCTCGCGGGCGAACTGGACGGCTCGGGCATCACGGTGAATGTGGTGGTGCCCGGCGGGCCGACGGATACGCCGATGGTGCCGGCCGAGAGCGGCTACGACCGCGCGGCGCTGATCAGGCCGGCCCAGATGGCGCCGCCGATGCTGTATCTGTTCAGCGACAAAGCGGCCGGGGTGACCGGGCGGCGGTTCGTCGCGGCGCACTGGGATCCTGAATTGTCGCCGGAGCAGGCGGCGTTTCAGGCGGGGGCGCCGGCGGGGTGGCCGGACCTGGCAAGGAGTCCGGTGTGGCCGGGGGGACGGCCGGCAAGGTAGGACATTCGACCGAATTGAAATGAAGCTCTGTTTCGCCACGTGCAAATGCTTGCGATTATCGCCAATGAAGCTCCTTGGTGCGATCCTGCCGCGTCAGATCAGACCAGCGGGGCCCGACGGCTCAAGTCAGTTCAAGGCTCAACCGGAAGTTGGATCGCCGCTTATCTGCTCTGTCCGCCAATTGCCGTAGCTGACGCCACGTCCTTCCATGTGCCATGACGTTCTACCGTTGTCAGACCGCCCTGCGATTACCGTGCTTGCTCCAGATGCGCTACCGAAACTCGCATCTTGTGAAAAGCACAGGTCCGGGTCGGCATCGGGAGTCAACACGCCTGCCTCTACCAGAGCCTTCCGCCTTTCCAAAGTGCTTTGGGGAATACCGGGCGTTTCACGACGGAGTGCCGTTGATCCAGCAAGTACGACGAACTCCCCGCTTCTCTCCACCGCTCGCCCTTTTGCCTTTTGAACGTCCATAATGAAAGCGGGGGGCATCTCGGGGTGACTGGTGATGTCCCCTGGTGGCAACGACTCGCGCAGCTTCGCGTCTTGAACCGGAGGTGTTGGAACATCGAAACCAAGGATCGGCAAAAGCAATTCAATCTCGTCCAATACCCTTTCCATATCGGCGATTTCCGGCTCGGGAAGCCCCCTGCTTTCAGGTTCCGTCCCGTTCACGAGCTTTGATCGACCTGCCTCACGAATTGAAGTGATAAGTCGGCTCTCCAGGTAGCGACCGTGTGCCTTGGTGAGATTGTCGTCCTTAGTTACGAACAGAACAGCACGAGTGAAGAAATCCTTCTTTTCATCATTATCGTGTTCCCTCAAGCGACTCCTAACCTGATCTCCTTCGCCGACATATACCAGCGATCGCCCCGGGAGATCGGGGTCGGGTCCGAGCAAAAGATACACACCGGTACGACCCGCTTCGTCGCGCCGAACCAGATCCAATAGTGCGGTACGGGAGGCAATCGCGGCCTTCACAGACGATACTCCGAGCTCAGCTGTGATCACCCCGGATGGAGTTCCATCAACAAGATAAAGTTTTCAAGCTTCTCCCGCGCCGAACAGGGGCTCGGGGAGCGGGCTTTGCGACTACCGCATCCACATCGGTTACCTTCTATTGGCCTGTCTGTGATTTTACGCTCACCAGCGACGCGGGATCAATCGGCGCCTGATGACCGCGCCGCATCCCACCGGTAGCGAACGAACCCCGTGGGGCGTCACTGCTTCGCGAAATGCTGTCATGGCAACGGTTGCTCCAGCGGCACTGTCCATCTGCGTTTATCCGCGGATATCTGCGTGCATCTGCGTTTCCACTTTGCTTTGGACCCCAAGATCGCACGAACGGCGGCCATTCACTGCCCACAAAGAAGAAGGAAAACGCAGATGGTTTCGGAGTGATACCCGATCGCCTGGGACACGATCAGCACATCCAGACGCCTATGTCAGCGCATATGCTGCTCGACCCGAGGGTCGCTTCGCTCCTCGCCATGACAATGGAAGCCATCGATGGCCTCTTTTTCCCTTGGCGCGGCCCGTTATGTTAATTATTCTAACGTCTATCGCCAACCAGATATCGGATCATCCGCCATGGACCTCAACGCATACCTCCTCGACGGCGTCGTCGATTCCACCACCCCGCCCGGTGAGACCGCGGCCAACGCCCAGTCGCGGCGTGAGGCGATCGGCGAGATGTTCCGGGCCTTCGACCCGCGCGACGCGATGGAAGCGATGATCGCGTGCCATTGCGTCGCTTTGCAGTTCTTGTTGAACGGGGCGATGCGCGATGCCGGCAACGTCAATCAGGAGCCGGCGATGCTGACCCGGGCTCGGGCCGGCGCGATGGCGATCAGCAAGACGCTGCATCAGTGGGTCTCGAAACTCGAGAAAATCAAACAGCGTAAGGAAGTCCGCGCGGCGGAGGCGCTCAAGGCGGCGCGGGCGAACATCGCCGCTGTCGCCGCGCCGGAACCGGAGCCGCTGGCCGCGCGGCCACAACCGCCGGGGCCGCCGCTCGACAAGCCCAGACCCGTGTCCCGGCCGGGGGAGCAGCCGGCGTGGCCGGACCTGACGAGGTTCGAGGGCCTGCTTCCGAAAGCAGCCGCGGTCCCGCCGCCTGGTGGCAGGCCGCAAGTGCGAGCCGACGGCCCTTCGGCGAGGGTTCCGGGTTGAAGCGTCAGACCGAAGCGGTCACCCATCCCGCGCGAGCCGCCTGGCCGCGAAGCAGGCCGGGAACTGAGATGTCCTCGTCCAACTCCTCCCAGTGCAAGCCCAGGCCGGTCACGCTGATTTCGTAAGCATCTCGTTGCGCCGGAGTGGCGGCCAGAAGGCGCGGGAACCAGGTCAGCGGTACCGCGAGTTCTTCGCCGTCGCTAAGAAGGACCCACATCGAGTCGTTGTCGAACCGCACATGCTTAGCCGAAATGCTCATGCCACGCTTCCCGGATCATTTCCCGATGTTCAGCGACGGTGCGAACGATACGGGTCAATGTCAACTCATTGAAGCCTGCGTTATAGGCAACCCTGACCCTGGGGTAAAGCCAAAGCTTCGCCTCCGCGCCAGGTGCACGCGCGTGTATGTGTAGTGGCTCGCGAGGATTTTCCTCGTTAGAGAAAAAGAAAAAGCGAATGCCATTGTCCCGGAAGACTGTTGGCATGGTGCGCTCCAGCTGTCCAGAGGTCCACCCTGACGCGGAGCCGTGAAGGAAAGGTTTAAGCAGCGGGGCATTTGTCGCGTGGAGCCGCCTAATGGTCGATTGGTCCGATAAACCCCATCCGGCCGCGACGCTCTCGCGCCACGGCCGGGTTTCTGGACGTTTATTACTTTGCCGTCACGGCCCAATCGTGGTTGTGCACCAGCCCGTCGTCGTGACCCTGATGCACCGCCGGCGCCGCGTCGTGATCGTGGAACTGCGCCGCCTCGGTCGAGCCCGACAGCGCCGTCGTCGATGACTTGCCGCTCGAGATCGCCATCGCCACCGCGTCGAAGTAACCAACGCCTACCTCGCGCTGATGGCGCGTCGCGGTGTAGCCCTCGGCCTCGGCCGCGAACTCGGCCTGCTGCAGTTCCGAGTAAGCCGCCATGCCGCGCTCCCGATAACCGCGCGCCAGGTTGAACATCGACAGGTTCAGGCTGTGGAAGCCGGCCAGCGTCACGAACTGGAACCGATAGCCCATGCGGCCGATCTCGCGCTGGAAGGCGGCGATCTTCTCCGGCGCCAGCTTCTTCTTCCAGTTGAAACTGGGCGAGCAGTTGTACGCCAGCATCTTGCCCGGGAACTGCTTGTGGATTTCGTTGGCGAAACGCTCGGCCTCGCGCAGATCGGGCTCGGACGTCTCCCACCACAGCAGGTCGGAGTACGGGGCATAGGCGAGGCCGCGGGCGATCGCGTAGTCGTTGCCGACGCCCGGCCTGATGCGGAAGAAGCCTTCCGCGGTGCGCTCGCCGCTGATGAACGGACGGTCGCGCTCGTCGACGTCGCTGGTGAGCAACTGCGCCGATTGCGCGTCGGTGCGGCATAGCAACACCGTGTTCACGCCCTCGACATCCGCCGCCAGCCGCGCCGCGTTCAGCGTCCGGATATGCTGCGCCATCGGCACCAGCACCTTGCCGCCCAGGTGCCCGCACTTCTTTTCGGAGGCGAGTTGATCTTCGAAGTGGACGCCGGCGGCGCCCGCCTCGATCATCGCCTTCATCAACTCGTACGCGTTCAGCGCGCCGCCGAAGCCGGCTTCCGCGTCGGCGATGATCGGCGCCATCCAGTAGGTACCGTCCTTGCCGCCCTCGGAGCGCGCGATCTGGTCGCAACGGCGCAGCGCGTTGTTGATCCGGCGCACCACGTTCGGCACGGCGTCGACCGGATACAGCGACTGGTCGGGATACATCTGGCCCGCCGTGTTGGCGTCGCCCGCGACCTGCCAGCCGGAGAGATAGATCGCCTGCAATCCGGCCTTCACCTGCTGCACCGCCTGGTTGCCGGTCAGCGCGCCCAACGTCGGGACGAACGGCTCGGTGCGCAGCAGATGCCAAAGCCGGGCGGCGCCCATCTCGGCGAGTGTGTGCCGGATACGGAACGAACCGGCGAGACGTTCGACGTCCTCGCTGGTGTAGTCGCGCCGGATACCGGCGAACCGCTCGGGGTCGCCGCTGGCGTTCATGCCGTCGGGGGCACGGGTGGGCGTGGGATGCATCATGGCGAACTCCTGGGCTCGGTGGGTGATGCGTTAATCTTTCACATTGCGTCCGCGAAGGTGTAGCGGTATTTGGCGAACCGGTGTGCAATTGGGTCTGCGGCTTCACCGACAATGGGCGATCTTTTGTAAAGGATGTAAAGTTGGCACGCACCGTGATCGGCCGCGCCGTCCGCCGCCTGCGCTCCGAGCGGGCGCTGTCGCAGCAGGCGTTGGCGACACGGCTCGGCATCTCCGCCAGCTATCTGAATCTGATCGAGCACGATCAGCGGGCGGTCACCGCCTCGCTGCTGATCAAATTGGCCGAAACGCTCCGCGTCGATCTGGGCGAGTTGTCGGGCAGCCAGGAACGGCAACTGGAACTCGGGCTGCGGGAGGCGTTTTCCGACCCGCTGCTGGGTGCCGACGCGGTGCCGGAGGCGGAGATCGCCGCGATGGCCGGCGCCAGTCCGAACGCCGCGCGGGGCGTGCTGGCGCTGTACCGCGCCTGGCGGGTGGCGCGGGAGGACGCCAGCGGCATCGCCTTGCCGTCCGGCCGGCGCATGTTGCTGCCGAACGAAGAAGCGCGCGATTTCTTCGACGACCACGCGAACCATTTTCCGCCGTTGGAAGCAGCCGCCGACACGATCACCCTCGCTCTGGGCCGCGTCGTTCCGTCCGAGATGAACCATGCGATCGCGGAACGGTTGCGCCAGGTGCACGGTTTGACGGTGACGGTGCTGGCGTTGGACGGGGCGCTGCGCCGTTACGATCCGGCGACACGCGGCCTCGCGTTGTCGGAGAACCTGCCGCGCGAGAGCCGCGGTTTCCACATGGCGTTCCAACTGGTGCTGCTGGAAGCACGCGAGGCGATCGAAACGTTGGTGCGGGACGCCAACCCGACCTCGCCCGAGGCGGCGATGCTGATCCGCATTGGGCTGTTGAACTATACCGCCGGCGCGCTGTTGATGCCGTACGAGGCGTTTCTGGCGTCGGCGCGATCGTTGCGCCACGACATGGAGGCGGTCGCGGCACGGTTCGGCGTGTCGTTCGAGCAGGCGTGCAACCGGCTTTCCACATTGCAACGGCCTGGCGCGCGCGGCGTGCCGTTCTTCTTCCTGCGGGTCGATCCGGCGGGCAATGTGTCGAAACGTTTCGCCGCGGCGGGTTATCCGTTCGCGCGGTACGGTGGCTCGTGCCCGCGCTGGATCGTGCACAACGCGTTCGCGCAGCCGGCGTCGGTGCTGGTGCAGGTCGCCGAGTTGCCCGACGGGGCGGCGTATCTGTGCTTCGCCCGCGCCGTGACCCGGCCGGCCGGCAAGTGGGGGGAGCCGAAGCCGGTGCATGTCATCGCGATGGGCTGCGCGGTGAGCCATGCGGCGGATGTGGTTTACGCGGATGGTTTGGATCTGGAACGATCCAAAGTGGGGATCGGCTTGTCTTGCCGCCTGTGCGATCGCCCCGACTGCCGCAGCCGCGCGTTTCCGCCGCTGGAGCACCGGTTGTCGCTGGACCCGATGACGGCGGGGGTGACGCCCTATCGGTTTGAGGTGAAGAAGGGGTGACCGGTCTTTTCTTTGGCGCCGCCTCGGTCCGGTCATGCCGGGTGGCGACGATCGGCGCCGGCGAACCCGGATTTAACTTTACCCGCGTTCGGGCGGCGCTTTATGATTGACATTGGAACGCGATGCGGGCGTGGATTGGCTTGGCGGTTTGCCATTTAGAACACTTTCCGATCAGGTTGCATCCGCTGATGCTCCGCCCCTGTCATCGCGAGCGAAGCGAAGCAATCTCCCCGCGTATGGAGATTGCTTCGCTTCGCTCGCGATGACAGGGGGGCGGATTCGTGCTGGCGCGACCTGATCGGAAAATGCGCTGATAAATCGCGTGGATCGCGCGGCGGGGGTGGGTCGCGTCACAACGGCCTGCCGCCGGTTCGACAGGACTCCTGTCGCGGTGTAAATTGCTCTTGGCCAGATCACGCGCGGTACCGGCCCAGGTGGAGGTGGGGATGCACGCGAAATATATCGGCGCGACCCTTATGGTGCTGCTTTGGGCGACGGCGGCCCATGCTCAGTATGGCGAGCGCGAGCGGTTGCGTGAACATTTCCGGGAGCATGGCCGAAGCCTGCCGCCGGCCTATATCCCGGCTGAACCGCGGCGTGGCGATCTCGCGGATCGTCCCCCGTTGCCGCATCGTCCCCTGGAACGCGCCAGGGCCGGGCGGGAAACCGATGGCTCGATTTGCGACAAGCCGGACAACGATCCGGACGCGGCGATCGCGGCGTGCGGGCGGATCATCGCCCGCGGGCAGATCAAAAACGGATACCGTCTGACCGTGGCTTACGCTCACCGCGGTCAGGCCTATGAAGACCAGGGCGATCACGACCACGCCATCGCGGATTTTTCCGAGGCTATTCGCCGTGAACCCGGCGTGTCGGGTTATTTCGCCATGCGCGGCGCCGCGGCGGAAAATTCCGGCAACGTAAGCGCCGCGCAAGCCGATTTCCGCCGGGCCGCGGGCCTTAATCCGAAGAACCAGGAGGCGCTGAACGGGCTCCGGCGGATTGAGACCAGAAGCGCGGTGAGTGTTGGCGGTACCGCGGCCGTTGCCGGGGTCCCGCCATCGACGCCCGCCGCGACCGCGGCGCCCGCCGCGACCGCGGCGCCGGCCGCGATGGTCGCGGCGTCGAAACCTGTTGCCGCGGCCTCGGCTGGTGCGACGGTCCCGTCGTCGGCGCCTGATGCGACTGCCTCGCCCAGCGCGACGGTTCCGGCATCGACGTCTGATGCCATGACCTCGCCGCCGGCGCCTGCTTCCAGAGCCTCGACGCCAGCCCTTGTCGCGGCGGCCGCGCCACTGGCGGCGGTTGTCGGGTCACCACCGTCAGGTCCTATCGCCGCTGCTCGAGCGCCCCCCGGCGCCGCGGAGCCGCCGGCCACACAAAGTTCCGCGCATGGGGCTCGCGTGGCCCTGGTGATTGGCAACGGCGCGTACGTCAACGCGAACGCCTTGCCCAACCCGCCGAATGATGCCCACGCCATCGCCGGGGTCCTGCGTCAGATGGGATTCGATGTCCAGGAGGGCGAGAATCTGGGCCACGCGGCCATGGAAAACCTGTTGCACGAGTTTCTCCACAAGGCACAAAACGCGTCTGTGGTTTTGCTGTTCTACGCCGGGCACGGGATGCAGGTGGACGGCAAGAATTACCTGATTCCGGTGGACGCGAAACTCGCCGAAGCCAGCGATCTGCCGTTCGAAACGATTGAGATCGACAAGCTGCTCGATTCACTGGGCGACCCTGGTCACACCAATATCATTCTGCTGGACGCCTGCCGCGACAATCCGCTCGCGCGGAGCTTCGCCAGTCATCTGCCGGCGACCCGGTCCGCCGCCGTCGCGGCCGGCCTGGCCGCTTATTCCGCGGTCGGAACCGGAACGCTGATCGCTTACGCGACCGCGCCTGGACAGACCGCACTGGATGGCCAGGGCAAGGACAGTCCGTTCACCACCAGCTTGATGCATTTTCTCCCGACGCCCGGCATGGAAATCCGCCAGGTGCTGACACGGGTGCGCGCCGAGGTGGCGGCAGAAACAGGGAATAAGCAGATCCCGTGGGACAATTCATCGCTGATGGGGGATGTGGTGCTGGTGAACCAGGAGCCGGCGGGCAAGACCGCCGAGCACTGACCGTCAGCCCCGAACCACCCCCACCAGCCGCGCGACCAATCCCGCCGCGTCCTCCTCGCGAACGTTGGTGAACCCCAACAACAACCCGTGCCCAGGGTGATGCGCGATCGACAGTCCCGACAACGCCGTCGGCGCCAGCCCAGCGGCCAGCGCCCGTCGCGCCACGTCGCCATCGTCCACGCCATCGGGCAACCGGATCAGCAGATGCATGCCGCCGGCCGCCAACTCCACCGGAAAGTGACCCGACAGGGCCCCCGCCAGCGCCGCCCGCCGCCGCTTGTACAGCCCGCGCATGCGTTTCACATGCCGGGCGAAATGACCGCCCGCCATGAACGCGGCGGTGACGGACTGCTCCAGCAACGGTGGCCCCCGGGTGATCAGCCGCGCCGCCCGCGTCATCGTTTCGACCAGAGTATCCGGCACCACCAGGTAGCCCAGCCGCAGACCCGGAAACAGCGTCTTGCTGAAGCTGCCGGCGAACAGCACCCGCTCGCCCCGGTCGAGCGACTTCAACGACGGTGGCGTCGGCCCCGTATAACGGAACTCGGCGTCGTAGTCGTCCTCGAGCACCCAGGCGCGCGCCTCCTCGCCCCAGGCGAGCAACGCCAACCGCCGGGGCAACGACAGGGATACGCCAAGCGGTGATTGATGCGTTGGCGTGACGACGGCCAGCCGCGCTTTGGGCGCCGCGGCGATGCCGGCCGCGACCCGCATCCCCTCGGCGTCGACCGGCACCGGCACGAGGCTCGCGCCGCCGACCTCCATGGCCTGGAACGCCTGCGGGTGACCCGGATCCTCCACCCACACCGCATCTCCCGGCCGGAGCAACACCTGGCGGACCAGCGTCAGGGCGCCCTGATAGCCGGGCGTGACGAACACCTGGTGCGGCGCGCAGACAATGCCTCGGGCGAGGCCCAGATAGGCGACGATCTCCTCGCGCAACGCCATGGCGCCACAGACGTCCGGGTAGGCAAGGTCCGCCTCGGGCATCGCCCGCGCCGCTTTCGCCGTCAGCGCGGACCACAGCTTGCGGGGGAAGGCGTCGAGCGCGGGCAACCCGCGCTGAAATGGCAGCGGTGCCGCCGGCGCGGCGACCCGCGGCCTCGCCAGACCCAGAGTCCGTTGCGCCGGCGCCTTCGCCAGTCCGTTCACCTGGGCTGAAATGATCGTCCCCGCCGCGCCGCGCGGTTCGATCGCGCCCTCGCCGGCCAGCAGGTCGTAGGCCGCCACGACCGAGCCGCGCGCCACCCCCAATTGCGCCGACAGCGTGCGGGCCGAGGGCAACCGCGTTCCCGACGACAACGCGCCGGTCGCGATGGCCGACCGCAGCCGTGTGGCGATCCGCAGATAGAGTGGCCCCGGCTCCCCAGGGTCGAGTGTGATCATGGACCAGTCAACCAACCAATTTCTGGCCCTGGCTGATAGGCCATTCGCGCCGCCAGATAAACCCGGCAATTCAGGAGGACCCACCGATGCACGACCGGGTGTATTTCCCGAAGGCGGCGCCCGAGACTTACGCGGCGATCCGTGACCTCGACGCGACGGTTCGGCGCGGCGGGCTGGAACCGGGGCTCATCGAGTTGGTGAAAATGCGCGCTTCGCAGATCAATGGCTGCGCCTTTTGCCTCGACATGCACGCCAGGGACGCCCGCGCGCACGGTGAGACCGAGCAGCGCCTGTATCTGCTGAACGCGTGGCGGGAGACGCCGTACTACTCGGACCGGGAACGCGCCGCGTTGGCCTGGACCGAGTGCCTGACCCGGCTCCCGACCGATGGCGCGCCAGACGCGGCGTATCAGGCGCTGGAGGCCGTGTTCGCCCCGGTTGAAATCGCCAACCTCACCGCGCTGATCGGCGTGATCAACATCTGGAACCGGGTGGCGGTGGGCCTGAACTGGCCGATGCCGAGGGTGGCATGACCGAGACACTGCGCCACGCGGACACCGACGCCGAGGTCGCCGCCTGCTTCCCGGTGATGCGTTTGCTGCGTCCGCACCTTTCCGGCCCCGAGGAACTGTGCGTCCGGGTGCGCCGCCAGGCCCAGGCGGGATACCGCATTCTGGCGGCGTGGCGGGGTGAGGCGGCGGTCGGCCTCGCCGGCTACCGGCCACAGGAAAATCTGGTCCGGGGCCCATTTTGCTACGTCGACGATCTGGTGGTGCGGGACGATACGCGCCGCTCGGGTCTCGGGGCGCGGTTGCTGAAGGCGGTTGGCAGCGAGGCCCGCGCGCGCGGGCTGCCGTACCTCGTGCTTGACACCGCCCTCGACAACGCCCTGGGCCAGCGGTTCTATTTCCGCTTCGGCATGTTGCCGGCGGCGCTGCGGTTCGCGATGCGGTTGGATTGAGCGATGACCAGCATTCTGCACCTGCGCTGTAGTCCGCGCGGCGCCGCCGCGTTCAGCAGCCGGATGGCCGAGGAGGTCGTCGCCCGCCTGCTGCATCACCACAAGGGCGCCGAGATCGTGTTCCGCGACCTGGCCGCCGATCCGCCGCCCTTGGTCGATGCCGGGTTCAGCGCCGCCATCCTGGGCCCGCCCGGCGAGGTGCCGCCCGCGCTGGCGGCGTCCGAGGCGCTGATCCGGGAACTCGAGGCCGCCGACGTGCTGGTGATCGCGACTCCCATGCACAATTACGGCGTGCCGGCGGTGCTGAAGGCCTGGGTCGATCAGATCGTCCGCATCCATCGCACCTTCGCCAGCACCCCGGGCGGCAAGGTCGGCAAGTTGCGCGACCGGCCGGCCTGGCTCGTCGTTGCCTCGGGCGGTTGGTTCACCGGACCCAGTCCAACCGGTGCGCCGGCCCAACCGGATTTTCTGACGCCGTATGCGCGGGCGGTACTGGGCACGATCGGCATCGATGATCTGCATGTCCTGACGCTGGAGGGCGTGACGCGCGGCGCCGACGTCGCCGAGGCGGCGTTCGCCAAGGCGCGAGCGGGCCTCGACCGGGCACTGCCGCCTTTGTAGGCGCGGGCGGCTCTCGACCGGGTACTGCCGCCTTAGTAAGCGCGGGCGGCTGTCGATCGGGCATCGCCGCTCTTGTCAGCGCGGGCGCCGCTCGGATGTGGGCTGCCGTCGGGGTTGACGCGTACGGTGCTGGACCGCGCCGCCATCGTGGTTCAACGTTGCCTCGATTGAACCGCGGGTCGCCGATCATGCGCTGGTCACGTGCTCTGGGTCTCGTAGTCGCGTTGGTGTTGTTCGCCATGGCGGCGCACGCGGCGCCGCCCGCCTGCGCACCCGACATCGTCGGCCCCTGGACCGGCAAGGTCCTGGACGCCGGCGTGATCAAAGTGCTCCGCACGCGATTCTCGACGAACTCCGGCGAGTTGACCGGCACCTATCATGTCGAGGACGCGGATGGCGGCTATGACGGCACGCTCACCGACTTCACCCCGCTGGGCTCTTGCGCGGGCCAGTTCCTGTGGCACGACCGCCATGGCACCGGCGTGGTCCGGGTGGAGTTCCGCCCCGACCGCGACCGGTTCGACGGCGAATGGGGCGGCGACGCGCCGTTACAGGATCATATCTTCACCGGCCGCCGGTCCCGTCCGGTGCCAGTCAGCTGACCGGCGCCCGTCCGGACCGGTTTGGCCCAACAAACCACAGGGCAGCCCCGACCAGGGACCGCGTTGACCGGGCATTGCGAGGCGACTAAGCAACATTCGGCAAGCCGGCACCTCCACCCACTCCGGCCCAATTGGAGCGATCCTTGAGAGACGTACGCGATGCGCTGATGGTGGCGCGCGACTCGGACGGCAAACTGGTCCGCCGTCCGCTTTCCCCCCATGTTCAGGTGTATCGCTGGCCGCTCAGCATGGCGCTGTCGATCACCCACCGCATCACCGGTGTCGGCCTCGGGATCGGCACCCTGCTGATGACGGGCTGGCTGCTCGCCGCCGCCACCTCCGAGGGCGGGTTCGAGCGGTTCCAGAATTTCCTCGGCTCGGCGGTCGGGATCTTCCTGTTGTTCTGCTGGAGCCTGGCGCTGGTGTTTCATTTGATGACCGGGCTGCGCCACCTGTGGATGGATACCGGCCGCGGCTTCGAGGAAAACGAGTACCGTAACTCGGGTATCGCCGTGCTCGCCGGCACCGTCGGACTGACGGTGCTGATCTGGGTCGTCGGTCTGATCAACTGGTAGGGGGACACGATGGCCGAATCACCCAACCTGCCGCATGTCGACATGCTCCGCTCGCCCCTGGGCCGGGCGCGCGGCCTGGGCTCGGCGCGGTCGGGCTCGAAGCATTGGTGGGCGCAGCGCCTGACCTCGATGGCGTTGGTGCCGCTGACGCTTTGGTTCATTTGGTCGATCATCCACCTGACCGGCGCGTCGCAGGCCGATGTCGCGGACTGGCTGTCCTCGCCGGTGCGGCTCGCGCTGATGCTGGCGTTGATCGCCGCGACCTTCCATCATTTGCAACTCGGCCTGCAGGTGGTGATCGAGGACTACGTGCCTCAGGAGGGCGTGAAGCTCGCGGCGGTCCTGGCGGTCAAGGCGGTCTGCATCCTGCTCGGGCTGATCTGCGCCATCAGCGCGCTCGCCCTCGGCCTGAATTCCTGAGAGGATTGTTTCGATGAACGCGATCACCCCGCCGTCGTCACGCGCTTATAATGTCGTCGATCACACCTACGATGTCGTGGTGGTCGGCGCCGGCGGTTCCGGTTTGCGCGCCACGTTCGGGATGGGCGCGGCGGGCCTGAAGACCGCCTGCATCACCAAAGTGTTCCCGACCCGCAGTCATACCGTCGCCGCGCAAGGCGGCGTCGCGGCCTCCCTCGGCAACATGGACGCGGACGAGTGGCGCTGGCACATGTACGACACCGTCAAAGGGTCGGACTGGCTGGGCGATCAGGATGCCATCGAATACATGTGCCGTGAGGCGGTGCCGGCGGTGCACGAACTGGAACATTTCGGCGTGCCGTTCAGCCGCACCGAAGAGGGCAAGATCTATCAGCGGCCGTTCGGCGGCCATATGACGCAGTTCGGCGACGGCGCACCGGCGATGCGCGCCTGCGCCGCCGCCGACCGCACCGGGCATGCGATCCTGCACACGCTGTACCAGCAAAGCCTGAAGCACGACGCCGAGTTCTTCATCGAATATTTCGCCCTCGATCTGATCATGGACCAGGAGGGCGCCTGCCGCGGCGTGATGGCCTGGAATCTGGAAGACGGCACCATTCACCGCTTCCGCGCCCAGATGGTGGTGCTGGCGACCGGCGGCTACGGCCGCACCTTCCTGTCCTGCACCTCCGCCCATACCTGCACCGGCGACGGCAACGGCATGGTTCTCCGGGCCGGCCTGCCTTGCCAGGACATGGAATTCGTCCAATTCCATCCGACCGGCATCTTCCCCGCCGGCTGCCTGATCACCGAGGGCGCGCGCGGCGAGGGCGGCTATCTGACCAACTCGGAAGGCGAGCGATTCATGGAGCGGTATGCTCCGTCGGCCAAGGATCTCGCCAGTCGCGACGTGGTGTCGCGCTCGATGACGGTGGAGATCAACGAAGGCCGCGGCTGCGGGCCGAACAAGGATTACATCTATCTGCACCTGGAACATCTTGGCGCCGATCTGCTGCACGAGCGGCTGCCGGGCATTTCGGAAACGTCGAAAGTGTTCGCCGGCGTCGACGTGACCAAGGACCCGATCCCGGTGCTGCCGACGGTGCACTACAACATGGGCGGCGTGCCGACGAACGTGCATACCGAAGTGCTGCGGCCAACGCCGGACGATCCCGACGCCATCGTGCCCGGCCTGATGGCGGTGGGCGAGGGCGCCTGCGTTTCCGTGCATGGCGCCAACCGCCTCGGCTGCAACTCGCTGCTGGACATCGTGGTGTTCGGGCGCGCGGCGGCGAACCGCACGGCGGAACTGATCCGCGCCGGCGCCGGCCAGCCGCCGCTGCCGCCCAAGGCCGGCGAGGCGACGCTGGACCGGTTCGATCGTGCCCGCCACGCCAAGGGCGGCACCAAGGTGGCCGAGCTGCGGCTCGACATGCAGCGCACCATGCAGGCGCACGCCGCCGTGTTTCGCAACAGCAAGACCATGGCGCGCGGCGTCGCCGAGATGCAGCGGGTCTGGCGCGGTCTGGACGACATGTCGGTGGCGGATCACAGCCTGATCTGGAACAGCGACCTGATGGAAGCGCTGGAGTTGCACAACCTGATGGGCAACGCGATGACCACCATGGTCGGCGCCGAGGCCCGCAAGGAAAGCCGCGGCGCGCACGCGCATGACGACTTCCCCGAGCGCGACGACCACGACTGGATGAAACACACGTTGGCCTGGTGTGACGACGACGGCGCGGTGAAACTGGACTACCGGCCGGTGAAGATGCGGACGCTGACCAACGAGGTCTCGGTGTTCCCACCGAAGAAGCGGGTCTACTGAAGAGTTCGTCATGGCCGGCCCCCGAGCCGGCCATCTCTCGCGGCACGGTGGTGGAAGAGATGGTGGCTCGGGGGCCGGCCATCACGATGAAATGAGAGAACGCCATGGTCGAATTCAACCTTCCCGCCAACAGCCGCATCGGCCAAGGGCAGTCATTTCCCGCGCCGGCAGGCGCGAAACGCGCGCGTGAATTCCGGATTTACCGCTGGAACCCGGACGATGGGCAAAACCCGCGGATGGACTCGTACCACATCGACCTTGATGCCTGCGGGCCGATGGTGTTGGACGCGCTGATCAAAATTAAGAACGAGGTCGATCCGACCCTGACCTTTCGCCGTTCCTGCCGGGAGGGGATTTGCGGCTCCTGCGCGATGAACATCGATGGCGGCAACACGCTCGCCTGCACGAAGCCGATCGACGAGGTGAAGGGCGCGGTGCGCATCACGCCGCTGCCGCACATGCCGGTGGTGAAGGATCTGGTGCCCGATTTGTCGCAGGTTTACGCGCAGTTGCGCTCGATCGAGCCGTGGTTGCAGGCGGACAGCCCGGCGCCGCCGGATGCGGAACGGTTGCAGAGCAGAGAAGAGCGGTCGAAGCTGGACGGATTGTGGGAGTGCATTTTGTGCTTCTGCTGCTCGACGTCGTGTCCGAGTTATTGGTGGAACGGCGACCGCTATCTGGGGCCGGCGGTGTTGTTGCAGGCGTATCGGTGGATCGCGGACTCCCGGGACGAGGCGACGGGGCAGCGGCTGGACGCGCTGGAGGATCCGTTCAAACTGTATCGTTGCCACACAATCATGAATTGCACCGATTCGTGCCCGAAAGGGTTGAATCCGGCGAAGGCGATCGCGGAGATCAAGAAGCTGATCCTGGAGCGGCAGGTTTAACGGACGCGAACGACCTCCAACCATTCCAGGTCGCATTGGCGCGAGGCGGGATCGCGTTGCGACGGTACTTGTCGTACGATTTAATATGACGCGGGTTCTTCTCGCTGTGGCACGAACAGACTTTACCGCACGGCCGCATCCGCGTTCATCCGCGTTTGAGTCTTACCTGGCCTGAATACCGCACGACCCGCGACCAGGTAGGTTCCAGCAAAGACACGTTGAACCGTGGATGAACGCAGATGAACGCGGTGGAGATTGAACCGCGTTGGGGATGGCAGGCATTCCATGGCGTTTCAATGATCGCATCCGCGGCCTGGCCGGCGCATGACGATCCGGTGTGATATCAGCCAACTGGAAAACGCTTCTGACGATGGTGTGTTATACCAACGCGTTTAATGCCTGACTCTTGCCTGTCACGTCATGGCCCGGCCCGAGCGGGCCATCACTCTCTCCATCGTGTTGATGCGGATGGCCCGCTCAGGCCGGGCCATGACGTGGAAGAGACGGCACCGTGTGTCAATATTTAAGTGCGCTGGCATTATACTCATTCCGCGGCATGCGTATAACTGACCCGTGCGATGAACCGGATTACGTCAGGCCATACAGCGCGGTGGTGCCGATCGTTATCGCGGCGACGACCGCCAACGGCGGCAAACGCCAGACCACCAGCAACACAAAGCCAATAGCCGCGATGGCGAAGTCGCGCTGACCGGTGACGGCGCTGGTCCAGACTGGATTGTACAGCGCCGCGGCAAGGATCCCGACCACCGCCGCATTCGTTCCCCGCATCGCCGCCTGCGCGGCCGGGCGTCGGCGGAACGCGTCCCAAAACGGCAGCAGACCGGCCACCAACAGCAACCCGGGCAGGAAGATCGCCACCAGCGCGACCACGGCTCCCGCGATCCCGTTCGGCGCCGGCTCCATGACCGCGCCCAGATACGCGGCGAACGTGAACAACGGCCCAGGCACCGACTGGGCCGCGCCATAGCCGGCCAGGAACGCGTCCGGGCTCACCCACCCCGGCGTCACCACGGCGTCGCGCAGCAGCGGCAGCACGACGTGGCCGCCACCGAAGACCAGCGCGCCCGAGCGGTAGAACGCCTCGAACAGCGCGAGGCTTTGGCTCCGGACCGGTCCGGCCAGCAACACCGGCGGCACCAACAGCAGGATGGCGAACGTGGCCAGGAACAGCACACCGGCGGTTCGCGAGACAGGGATCAACGGCAGGTGTCCGGTTGCCGCCGGCGGTGCCGCCTCGCAAAGCAGCGCCCCGGCGCAGCCGCCCAGCAGGATGGCGGCGATCTGGCCGGCGGCGCCTCCGGCGGCGGTGACCAAAGCGAGGGCGAACAGCGCGATCCCGGCCCGGGTGCGGTCGGGACACAGGCTGAACGCCATGCCCCAGACCGCCTGCGAAACGATCGCGACCGCGACGAGTTTGAGGCCATGCAGGAACGCCAGGCCCAGCGGCCCACCCAGGTCCTTCGCGACGTAGGCGAACAGCAGCATGGCGAGCGCCGACGGCAGGGTGAAACCGGCCGAGGCGGCGAGACCGCCGAGCCAGCCGCCGCGCATGAGGCCCAGCGAGAACACGACCTGGCTGCTGGCGGGCCCAGGCAGGAACTGACTGAGTGCGACGAGATCGGCGAAGGACGCTTCGTCGAGCCAGCGCCGGCGCTCGACGAAGGCCTGGCGGAAATAGCCGATATGCGCGACCGGACCGCCGAAGGAAGTGACGCCAAGTTTCAGGAACGCGAGCAGGACCTCGGCGGGAGTGCCTTGCCGCGCGTGCCCCGTTGAACGCCGGTGCGCCGGTTCGGGTGTTCCGCTCATGGGCTGTCCGCCTGGTCGCCGAGTTTGTCGCGCAAGAACGCCCGCACCCTCTGGCTGGCGTCCTCGGTGGCGCCCGCGTCGTACCGCATCGCGTGTCCCAGATAGCGGTGCGGCGGCTGGTCCGAATCAAACGCATGTGTCGCGTTGGGATACACCACCAAATCGATCGGCTCGCCCGCGCCGGCCTTGCGCGTGATGCCGATGTCGCTCTCATGCGCGGCCAGCTTTCGGCAGGCGTCCGCCGAAGTCCAATCATCTTGTTGGCCGATCAGAACAAGCGCCGGCGCCGTCAGATCGCCGGTGAGGAACTGGCATGACGGATAGTAAGCGACCGCGGCGCGGAACTGCATCGGTTGGGACTGTTCGATCGGCCATTTGTCGACGGCGGCGAGAGCGGCCAGCGCGCCCATCGAGTAACCCATGACCGCCATCCTGCCGCTCGCCACGAAGCCTCGCGCGGCCAGATAATGCAGCGCCGCGTAAGCATCGGTCGCCTCAGCGATACTGCCTCCGCCGCCCTGGCACATGTTGGCGTCGCCGAGACTGTCGATCGCCAACGCGACATAGCCCCAGGATTTCAGCGTCGCCGCCGCCGCCGTGTCGTGCGCGGTGAAACCCGAGCACCAGTGCAGCAGGAGAACCGCCGGAAAGCGGCCAGGACCGTATGGTCGGGTCAAAAACCCCAGCAGGGGTGGTGTGCGATCGCTGGGCTCCCGCGGCAGGGCGGCACGGTGTGGCGCCACCTGAACCAGTTCGTCGGCGAACCCATACGACGCACAACCGAGCGAGCCCGGAACAAGCACGATGGATGCCAGCGCAAGCACGCGTTTCATGCAACGGACCCTCCACGCGCCGGATCGCCGCCAGACCAGGACGTGCCTTCATCTGGCACAGTACCGGCCGCGGCAAAAGCGGCCAGGCCCGGCCGGCGCCGAAGGTGGGACGGACTGGCGCCCACCGCGCCAGGGTGCAAACTGCGGAATGGAATTGCGGAGTTCCCAGGTCATGCCGAACGAAACGCCACCCATCACCGTGATCCGTTCCGCCGCCGTCGTCGTCGCCTGGGATGAGCGGGCGAAGAGCCACGTCTATCTCTCGGACGCCAATGTGGCGTTCCAGGGCGGGGCGCTGATATTCGCCGGCCGGGACTACCCCGGATCCATCTCCGAAACGATCGACGGTCGTGGCCTGATGGTCATGCCTGGGCTGGTGAACATCCATTCGCACCCGTCCAGCGAGCCGCTGAACAAAGGCCTGATCGACGAAATCGGCTCGCCCGGGTTCTACAATTCCTCGCTCTATGAATACCTGCCGATCTTCCGCGCCGACGCCGAGGCGGTGCCGTCCTGCGTCCGCGTGGCGCTGTCGGAGTTGTTGCTGTCCGGCGTAACCACGCTCGCCGATCTGTCGATGGCGCACCCCGGCTGGCTCGATCTGCTGGCCGAGGCGGGGATGCGGGTGTGCGTGGCGCCGATGTTCCGCTCGGCCCGATGGTTCACGAAGAACGGACACCGCGTGGAATACGCCTGGGACGAGGCGGCCGGCGAGAAAGCCTTCGCCGAAGCACTGACCTTGATCGATCGCGCCGAGCAACATCCGTCGGGCCTGCTGTTCGGCATGGTGACGCCGGCGCAGATCGATACGTGCTCGGAAGGGCTGCTGACCGAATCGTTCGCCGAGGCGAAAGCCCGCGGTCTGTCCTGGCAAATCCATGCGGCGCAGTCGGTGTCGGAGTTTCATGAGATCACCCGGCGGCACGGTCATACGCCGATCGGCTGGTTGGATCACCTCGGGCTGCTGTCGGAGCGGTCGATCATCGGGCATGGCATTTTCCTCGACGACCACCCCTCGACGCCGTGGCATACCGAGACGGATCTGAAACGGTTGGCTGAAACCGGAACGACCGTGGCGCATTGCCCAACGGTGTTCGCGCGGCGCGGCATCACGCTGAAGGATTTCGGACGGTATTCGCGCGCCGGCGTGAACATGGGCGTCGGGACGGACACCTATCCGCACAACATGCTGGATGAGATGCGGCTGGTTTCGTATCTGGCACGCACGCAGGCGGGCAACCCTCGGACCATGACCAGCACCGAGCTGTTCAATGCCGCGACGATTGGTGGCGCGCGCGCTTTGGGGCGGGACGATATCGGACGGATCGCACCAGGGTGCCGCGCCGACCTCGTGCTGGTGGATGTGACGCACCCGATGATGCGGCCGCTGCACGATCCGGTGCGGAATTTGATTTATGCCGCCGGCGACCGCGCCATCGCCGCGGTTTATGTCGATGGCAAGCGGGTTGTCGAAAACGGACGCGTTCTGACGATCGATTATCCGGCGGCCGCCGAGGCGCTGCACGAAGCCCAGATGCGCGCCAAAACCAACGTTCCGTCCCTCGACTGGGCTCGGCGGACGGCGGAGGCGATCTCACCGCGAAGCTTTCCGGACGCATGATTGGCCGCCGGATATACCTGCCTTACGCCGTGTTTCCGATCAGCCGGTCCAACCGCAACCGCTGCCGCGGGTCGGTCAGCCGCGCGGCGACCAGCCAGGCCGCCACCCCGGCTGCCAGAGCACTGCCGCCCGACAGCAGAAACATCAACAGGATCTGGTATTTCGCCGCCTCCAGCGGATCCATCCCCGCGAGGATCTGCCCGGTCATGATCCCAGGCAATGTGATGATCCCCGCCGCCGACATTTGATTGATGATCGGCAGCAACGCCCGTCGCACCGATTGGCGCACCAGCCCGCCGATCGCCCGCCGGAACGTCTCGCCCAGAGCCAACCTCGCCTCGATCGCCGCGCGCTCCCGCACCACGCCGCCCAGCATGGAATCGAGCGCCAGACTGCCGCCGTTCAGCACATTGCCCAGAATGATGCCGGCCAGCGGTATGGCATAGTGCGCGTCGTACCACGGCGACGGCCGGATCGCGGTGGTCAGCGCCAGCACCGAGGTCAACGCGGTGGCGATGCTGACCGCGGTCGCGCCGATCGTATAATTGCCGAAACGTTTCAGCCGTTGCTCGGGCCGCGTCGCCACCTCGCGTCCGGCGATCGCGACCATCGCCAGAACGACAGCCAGTGTGACGACGGGCGAGGCGATGGCGAATACCGCGCGCAGGATGAACCCGATCAGCACCAGCTGCACCACCATCCGCGCCGCCGCGACGCCAAGCTGGCGGTGCAATCCCAGGCCCAGTACGATCGACAGAACGCCATCCAGCACGATCAGCACGGCGCCGATCGCGATGTCGCCCGGCGTCAGCAGGATCGGTGTCATGCCGGAACCAGCCCGCCATTTTCCATGCGCAGCCGCCGGTTTCCCAGCCGCCTTGCCTGGTCCTCGGAATGCGAAACGAACAGGATCGTCGTCCCCGCCGCCAGACGGTCGCGCAATACGTTTTCGACCAGCAACGTCGTGTCGGGGTCGAGCGCGCCCGTCGGCTCATCCAGCAACAGCACCGGCGGCGTCAGCGCCAGCGCGCGGATCAGCGCCAGGCGTTGCTTCTCCCCGGTCGACAGGCGCGTCACCGCGGCGTCCAACAGCCCTGGGCTCAGGCCCAGACGCGGGCCGACGTCTCGCGCGAACGCCAGCGCGTCGGGAGCGAAATGACTGGCGACATCGTCGTGCCACCAGCCCGGTTCGGCCGCGTTATAAACCACCCGCCGGCGCCAGGCCGGTGCCGGCATCGCCGCGCGGGAGACGCCGTCCAGGTAAACCTCGCCGGTGTTCGGGTCCAAATCGGCGATCATGCGCAGAAACATGCTTTTGCCCGACCCGGACGCGCCGGAAATGGCGATACAGTCGCCGGCATCGGCGGTCAGGTCGAACGGTCCGGCCCGCGGGCCGCGCAGGCCGGCGATGCGCAGCCGGACCGCGGTTTCCGTTGCTCTGGGTTGGACCCCGGACCACTGGCGCGAAAGAGAATCCAACGATCGAGCCATGGCCCTGTCAATGCATGCGAGCGCGGGATTCTTAAGACGAAATGGCCGGGGAGCAACCCCGGCCATTCGCATGCGATCCCCCGACCAGGTCGGGGGAGGACCATGACGACTTCGAGACGCGCGTTCAGGGCGCCTCGACCGCCTCGATGATCTCCAGATCGGCGGACATTTCCTTGCCCAGGGTCTCCGGTCCGAGCAGCAGCGCGGCCACGAAGCTGACCAACGCGCCGGTGGTGAAAATCATCATCGGTTTGGCGAAGCCCATGCCCAGGTCGGTGGCCATGTAGGTGATCACCGGTGCCACGAGCGCGGCCCAGACCGCCCCCTGATGATAGCAGAACGCCGCCGCCGTGGCGCGCACCTCGGTTGGGAAGCGTTCGGTCAGATAGCTTGGGTTCTGACCGTAGATCGCGCCGGCGCAGGCCCCTTGCAGCGTGAAGGCGATGACGATGGTCATGTAGTCGGTGGTCAACAGATAGATCGGCGTGAGGCCAAGGCCGAGGATCGCCGGAAGGATCATGGCCCATCGCCGGCCAATCTTGTCCGCCAGCGCGCCCCAGAAGAAGCTGGCCGCGAAGGTCGCCGCGTTGGTGAGCACGAGTGGCCATCCGACGGCGGCCGGCGACATGTGCAGGTCCCTCGTCAGCCAGGTCGCGAACAGGCCGAAGATGGAGTAGTAAATGATGAAAGCGCTGGCCATCCACCAGCAGGCGGTGAAGGTGTTCCAGATCATGCCGCGTTTGAAGATCGCGAACAGCGGTGCCCTGATGTGCGTATTGCTGGCTTTTTGCTGCCTTTGGTTCTCCTCCCAGATTTCCGGCTCCTTCACGTAGTACCTGATCCAGACCACGGCGAGCGCGGGCAGCACGCCGATCCACAACATGCCGCGCCAGCCGATATATTGATACACGGTGGCGTAGAGCAGGGCCGAGATCAGGTAGCCCAGGGCCCACGAGCCTTGCAGCACGCTGGCCATCAGGCCGCGGGAGCGGATCGGCCAGGTCTCCATCGCCAGGGCCGCGCCGGCCGGCCATTCCGCGCCCATGCCAATGCCGAGAATCGTCCGGATCACCAGCAGAAACACGAAACTGGGCGAGAAGCCCGCGATGAAATTGCAGACGGAATACCACAGGATGGAGATCATCAACGGCGCCTTGCGCCCCATCCGGTCGGCCATCCAGCCCGAGGCGACCGCGCCAAACAGCCGCATGAACAGCGTCAGGCTAACAACCGTGGAGACCAGGGTGAGCGATGCGTTGAACTCCTTGGCGATGGAGACCACCAGCACCAGGAAGACGGTGAAGTCGAACGCGTCCAGCGTCCAACCAAGCCAGGCGGCGGTATAGGCGTACCATTGGTCCTTGGTGGGTTCCTTCCACCAAGGAAGCTCCTTCGAGCCCCGTGCGTATCCGGACATGTGTAAGTTCCCTGTTTTTTCATCGTTTGGCCTGAACGCAGGCTTTTCCAGCGGGTCAGCTATTCCGGTCGCGGGGAGATTGTGGCGGCGGACGGACACGCGTCAATTGAAATTCACCCGCTGCGGTGTGATTGGTTCGGGTTATCGGGATTTTCGAGCAAGCATGACAGGATAATCCCGACATAGTGTAAGGATAAAACGACGGTGCCGCCGAAGCGGAACCTGGCCGCCGCATGGCCGGTGCGAATCACGCGTGCCGCGAACGGGCCTCGCACGACCCCGCGTGGCACCGGCGGCTCGGTTGCTTCATCGCTCCCAACCCAGCTGGGCCGCCGCGGACAACCGTTGATCCGGCCAGTCGCCGTTACGGCGTCGCCGCCTCGCGCGTCAGTGCCGCACCGGCCGGCGCGGTCAATGTGTTGTCGATCTCCGCGATGGTGCGGCCTTTGGTCTCAATGCCGATGAACCAGATCGCGGCGGCGCCGACGAGATACCAAAAGCCGAAGTAGTTCATCGCCGGGATCAGCGCGTCGAGCGTCGCCTTCGGCGTCACGAAGTTGTCGGAGCCCGCGAGCACCGCCAGCCCCGCCGGGCCGATGAATTTCCCCAGGTTCCCGAAGCCGTAGCCGACCCCCATGCCGCTGGCCCGCAATCTCGATGGCCAGACCTCGGCCATGTACGGACCGACGATCGCGTAGTTGCCGCTGCCGAAGAAGCTCTGCGCCAGGATCATCACGTAGAAGACCGATACGGTACCGATATAGACATCGGCCAGATAGCCGGCCATCGACATCGTCACCGCGGCGGTCACGCAACTGATCACCACCGCGAGCCGGCGCCCCAACACATCGGAGATCCAGGAGCGGAACAACCGCCCGAAGATCGAGATCGCGCCAACCCAGATGATCAGGTACGACGCATGGCTCGGGCTGATCTTCAGCACCAGCACGAGCAATGTCGTCAGCCACAGGCTCAGTCCGACGGTGCCGGTCTGGCTGATGCCGGTCAGGCAGGCCGCCGCCAGGCTGCGCGGGTACTTGAACACCTCGCGCCACATGGTCTTTTGGATTTCCGCGGCGGTGGGCGGCAATTGGATCGTTGCCGGATCGACCTGCAGGGCCCAGGCGAGCGATGCCCGGGCCTCGGCGATGCGTCCCTTGCCGATCAGCCAATGCGGTGACTCCGGCACCCAGGCGCGGATCAGCAACGTCAGCAGCGCCGGCACCAGGCCGACCACGAACAGGCCGCGCCAGCCGACCGATGGCTCGAGGTAGGCGCCCGCCAGCGCGCCCAGCAGCGTGCCCGCCGGCAACAGGCTGGTGGTCAGCCCGGTGACCCAGCCGCGCTTATAGGCCGGCACGAACTCCTGCACGATCGCGATATCGACGGTGTACAGGCCGGTCACCCCCATGCCGACGAAGAACCGGCAGACCGACAGGAACAGCCAGCCGTGCTCGGGGGTAAACGCCATCGCGCCGGTGGCGATGGAAAAGTTCAGCACGGTGAGGATCATCACCTGGCGGCGGCCGATCTTGTCGGCCATCCAGCCCCAGAACAACGACCCAAGCGGCGCGCCGATGCCGGACGAGAGCAGGATCGCCCCCGATTGCCCGTAGGTCAGGTGCCAGCCGCCGATGATAAACGCGAGCACGAAGCCGATCAGATAAAAATCAAAGAAGTCGAGCATGTCGCCGATCATCGCCGCGGCGAAGATCTTCCATTGGTTCGTGGTCAGCGACTGCTGCCGCTCCAGATGTTCCAACATTCGTGTTCCTCCCAGTCACCGCGTTTCGCGGTTTTTGTTTCTTCAGCATGTCAAAGCCGCCTGGCGGTGCGTCGCCTAAAGCGCGCGTCCGCTTTTGTCGGACGTTCGACGGATTGCCGCCGAGCGTCAAGTGTCAATGCCGGAGAGGAGCGGCAAATCGTTGGCGCTGACGGACCAAATGACGCGCGATCCGCCGTCGCGGATCGCGGCCGTGTCAGAGCCCGGTTTCCGTGGCGATCAGCATGCGGGCGCCGCGGGCCAGCAGCGCCGAACGGCTCAGGCCGGTGCGTTTGGAGACGTCATCGATCCGCGCCAATAAGCCTTCATCCAGGCTGACATTGACCCGCAGCGCGCGTCCCGCGGTCTCGACCGGCACCAGCAGGGCGCGGGGGTCGTGATAGGGAGAGCGGTCGTAGTCCGGCACGGCGTCCTCCTCGATCGAGGGTGGGAGGGCTTCGTGGTCTTTCGCCATGTCCTCAACAGTTGATGCGAGGGCGTCCTTGGCCTGCCGCATCACGTCGGCGAAGGTTTCCGCGACAGAGGTGACGCCGGGGAAGGCTGGGAAGATGATGGACCAGTTCGCTTCTTCCGGGCGGCGGTCGACGATCGCGAGGTAATATTTGGTGGCCATGTTGCGGCTCCTGCTCAGCATCGCGGCGGAAACGGCCAGCCTGGACACCCCCCTCACCCCAACCGCATCGCCACCGAGCGGGCATGCGCGCCCAACCCCTCGGCCTCGGCCAGCGTCACCGCCGCCGGCCCGATGCGCCGCAATGCCGCCTGATCGCCGGACATCCAGGTCGTGCGCTTGAGGAAATCGAACACCGACAACCCCGAGGCGAACCGCGCCGTGCGTCCGGTCGGCAGGACGTGATTGGGACCAGCCACGTAATCGCCCACCGCCTCGGGACAAAACGCGCCCAGAAAAATCGCGCCGGCGTGGCGGATGCGGCTGAACAGTGCCTCGGGCTCCGGTCCCATCAACTGCAGGTGCTCGGGCGCGAGCCGGTCGACCAGGCCAACGGCCTCGGTCCAATCGCGCACCAGGATGACCGCGCCGTGCGCCGCCCAACTCGCCCCGGCGATCGCCGCGCGGGCCAGCGTTGGCAACTCCGCCGCCACGGCCGCGATCACCGCATCGGCGAACCCCCCGTCATCACAGACAAGAATCGACTGCGCCGCTTCGTCATGCTCCGCCTGGGCCAGCAGATCGACCGCGACGCGGCGCGGGTCGTTGTCGGCGGAGGCGATGATCACGACCTCGGACGGGCCGGCGATGTTGTCGATGCCGACGCGGCCGAACACCTGGCGCTTGGCCTCGGCGACATAGGCGTTGCCGGGCCCGACGATGCGGTCCACCGGCGCCACGCTCGCCGTGCCATACGCCAGCGCCGCCACCGCCTGAGCGCCGCCCACGCGGTAGATTTCGGACACGCCGGCCCGCCGCGCCGCCGCCAGCACCAGCGGATTGAGCACCCCGTCCGGCGCGGGCACGCACATGGCGATCCGCCGCACGCCGGCCGCCCGCGCGGGGATCGCGTTCATCAGCACGGACGACGGATACGCCGCCTTGCCGCCCGGCACGTACAGCCCGACCGAGTCCAGCGGCGTCCAGCGCATGCCCAGGGTCATGCCGGCGGCGTCGGTCAGCCTCAGATCGGCGGGCAACTGGGCCTGGTGAAATGCCTCGATCCGCGTCGCGGCGAGGTTCAGCGCCTCCGCCGCGGCGGCCGGAACGGAGGCCACCGCCGCGTCGATCTCCGCCGTGCTGATCCGCAGCCGGTCCGCGGTCAGCGTCAACCGGTCGAACCGCGCCGTATAGTCGAGCAGCGCCGCGTCGCCGCGCGCGCGCACGCCGGCGATGATCGCGGCGACGGCGTGGTCGACGGTTTCGGTCGTCTCGCGCGCCTGGTTCAGCAGGGCGGCGAAACCGGACTCAAAGTCAGGGGCAGTGGTGGAAAGTCGGATCATAAAAGCATGCCGTCCCGTTTTGGTTGCCGGGCCAGCCACGGAACGTTGAACGTCCGGGCGCCGCCGGACCACGCGTAATGGCGTTCGCGGTACAGGTAAACCCGGGCAGACCCCGCGACGGAGCGGGTGCGTCGGATGCCATGCGCCACCAGGTTGCCGTCCAACGCCCGCGCTTCGGGTAACGAAACACCCAGGCGGGCGAATGTCATAGCACCGACATCAGTGCGTCATCGGAATGTCGCGGATCGCGGGTTAGAGGTCCGCCGCCTCCGCCGGAGGCCCATTCAACAAGCCTTGGGGGACCTGAACATGCGCTCGTTTCGTAGTTTGCTGCTGTCCACCGCTGTCGGCGCCGTCGCGCTGCTCGCCGCCGCCGGCCAACCCGTCCGCGCCGACGACGTCCCGAACGCGGCTGTCGGACGCGATTATCAGCACGTCCTGCTGATCAGCGTGGACGGCATGCACGCGGTCGACCTGACCAATTGGATCAAGAACCACCCGGCCAGCAACTTCGCCAGGCTCGCCAACCACGGCATCATCTATCCGAACGCCTTTACCACGGCGCCGTCAGACAGCTATCCGGGCATGCTCGCGCAAGTCACCGGCGCCACGCCAAAGACCGCCGGCCTGTTTTACGACGACAGCTATGATCGCAAGGAATATCCGTCGAAGGCTTATTACACCAGCCAGGGCCTGGCCGATCCCGGCTGCACCGGGAACCCGGGCACCGAGGTGACCAATTTCGAGGAGCTGGACAAGAGCTACAATTTCGCGACAGCGCTGGTCGCCGACATCACCGGCGGCGGGACCCTGGGCAAAGTCTACACGCAGCTCGATCCGAACAACATGCAGCGCCACATCGTGGACAGCAAATGCGTGCCGGTGTTTCCGCACGAGTATGTCCGTACCAACACGATCTTCGAGATCATCAAGGCGGCCGGCCTGCGCACCGTGTGGTCCGACAAGCACCCGGCTTACGAGGACCTGAGCGGCCCCTCCGGCAAAGGCCTCGACGAGTTGTTCGCGCCGGAGATCAACTCGCAGGATACGCTCGATCCCGGCGCGCAGACCGGCGATGATTATACCACGAGCTACACGGGCGTTCGCACCTACGACTCGATCAAGGTCAACGCGGTGCTGAACTGGATCGATGGCTACGACAGCACGCGTTCCGAGCGGAAGCCGGTGCCGGCGATCTTCGGCATGAACTTCCAGGCGGTCAGCGTCGGCCAGAAGCTGGCCAAATCCGGCCACGCCGACGTGGACAAGAGCCTGACCGGTGGTTACCTCGACGCCGCCGCCACGCCGGGCAACGCGCTGACGCAGCAGTTCCAGTTCGTGGATGACGCGCTCGGCAAGTTCGAGGCGGCGCTGGAGGCCAAGGGCCTCGACCGATCCACATTGATCATCGTCAGCGCCAAGCACGGCCAGTCGCCGATCAACGTGCTCGACCGTGTCGCGATCTCCGACGCTCCGTATGGCAACACGCCGGGCTTCGGCGCGAACGGCTTCGAGATTTGCGACGACGAGGCGCTGGTGTGGCTGTCCCCCGAGTTGCAGCAGGCGACCAATCCGGCGACCGGCAACCCGTACTACGCCGACGCGAAGGCCTATATCCTGGCTCATGCCGCCGAACTGCAAATCGCCCAGTTGCTGGACCGCGCCGCGCTGACGCCGCTGTATGGGGATCCGTTCCACAACAGCCGCGTGCCCGACTTCATCGCGGTGACCAACCATGGCGTGATCTGCACCGGCGGCAGCAAGCTGGCCGAACATGGCGGTTTCTCGAACGACGACCGCAACGTGGCGCTGCTGCTCTCCTCGCCAAACGTGTGGCCGCGATACGTCCAAACGCTGACCTACACGACGCAGATCGCGCCGACGATCCTGCACGCGCTCGGCCTGGACCCGCGGCAACTTGAAGCGGTCGAGAAGGAAGGCACGCCGGTCCTGACTCACTGACCCACCGACCCACCGGACGGACGGCCAGCCGGGCCGTCCGTCCCTGGCGCCCCCGCCGTCGCGAGTGGGCGAGGGTCACCCGCCGATACCAGTAAAGCGCATTCCTCGCTCACCGGCGCGGCTGCCAGCCTGGGTGCCCCCGCCGTGAGGCTTGCGCGCCGCGCCGCCAGACCAGAAATGCTCTTTGTGTGCACAAGTCAGCGCGTAGCCGTCAGCCCGCGCGCATCACCGCCGCGCCGGTTTCCGCCGCCGCTGCGCGGGAATTGATCGGCCTCCGCGCGGCATCGAGCGCGGGGCCGATCACAATCAACGGCGCGCAACCCGTTGCCTCCCACACGCGGGCGGCGAATTCCGGATGCGGCGTGACCGGACCGCGGCCATTGCTGAACGTCGAACGGTCGCCGGTGTCGAGATAGGACTCAGCGGGCAGGCGCTCGGCGAACACAACGTCATGCCGGTCGAGCTCGACGTGATAGTACGCCACCTCATCCTTCGGCACCTGCTGAATGGTCGTGCCGTTGATCAGATGCCTGACCGGAATGAGCCCCTTGTTCATGTAAACCGCGTGATCCGGCGACAACCACAGATCGCGGGGCGGCAGGCTCTCGCCAAACGCGCCGGCCTGGACGCGCACCGGCCAGACCTTGCGCGGATCGGGATGCCGCCGGCAATCGATGTGGCGGTGGCCGATCCATTTGATCGGCACCAACCCGGAAAATTCGGTGCGAACCAGGTCGCCGATCGCCAGAGCTTCCACCGGCACGTCGCCGCGCGCGGTCAGAATGCGCGTGCCGCGGAGGAAGCAGGATACCGCGTCAACCGCGATTTCGTTGCTGACGATCGGGAAATTCGCCTGCGTGTAGCTGCCGGCGATCAACAGATCGACGTTACCGCCTCCCGCGAAGTCCACCTGAAGCGAGCCGCCATTGCCACCGGGCGTATAGAGGACGCCCGACAGCGTCTTGTCGGTCACCTGGATGAAATCGCCGGCGGCGAGACCGGCGATCGTATTGGTCGGCACATCGGCGGCCGCGAAGGCAAGCGTCGGGTCGGTGGCGGCCGCGAAGGTGATCTGGCCGGACCCGGCGGCACCCGGCGCGGATAATTCCAGTGTGCCGCCGGTGATGACGATGCCGCCGGCGAAGCTGTTGGTGGCCGCCAGGTTCACCGTCCCACCCGGACCAATCGACAGCTTGCCGAGCCCCACGCCACCCGAGCCGGTCTCGTCGGCGATCACGTTGTCGATTGGTAGGACAGCCCCGGTCGGCGCCGCCAGCGAGATCGTGTTGTTGCCCTCGATGAAGATGCCGCTGCCGTAGGCGCTGCCGGCGCCCGCATCGGGCCCGCCGGAGGCTCCCCCGGTCACGCTGCCGCCGGTCAACAGGCCGCCATCGACCGTGAGTTGTCCGCCCGCCGCCACGAAGATGGCCCCGCCGGCGCCCAGGCCGCCGCCGCCCGCGCCACCCACGGCGACGGGAGGCACCTGCGAGCTGCTGGCCGAAGGGCCGGCGTTGCCATCCCCGCCGGCCGCGCCCTTGCCTCCCCCGAAACCGCCCAATCCGGGCTGGCCGCCGCCGCCGCCGGCACCGGGGGTTCCGGGGGCGCCTCCTGGTGTGCTGTTCGCAAGGTCGGCGCCGGCGCGGCCGCCATTGCCGCCACCGCCACCGCCGGCGCCGCCACCGCCGAAATCGCCGTTACCGCCGTTGCCACCATCGCCGCCGTTGCCGCCCGCCGCGGGGTCCATGCCGCTGGTGCCGCCCTGTCCCGTGCCGCCGGCGCCACCTTCCCCGCCATGGCCGCCGGCCCCGCCGCCAGCGCCATAGCCGCCATCGCCGCCTTTGCCGCCGGCGCCACCATCGCCGCCCGCCGAGCTTTGCCCAGAAGGCGAGCCGTTGACGCCGGCGCCCGCCATTTCCCCGCGACCCGCGTTCCCGCCGAGCCCGCCGCCGCCGCCAGCGAACCCCCCGTCGCCGCCATCGCCGGCATCGCCGCCGCCGCCGGCGTCGCCGGCATCCTGTCCGCTCATGTCCGCGCCGATACCCGAACCGCCAAGGCCGCCACCACCGCCCGATCCGCCATCGCCGCCGATCCCGCCAAGGCCGCCGGCGCCGCCTTTGCCACCGTCGCCGCCGCTCTCGCCGAACGCGTCGGAGCCAGGCTGTCCGCCTTTGCCGCCGTCGCCGCCATCGCCGCCACCCACGCCGAGGCCGCCGCCCGCGCCGGGCCCGCCGGTGCCGCCGGGCGAGTCCGCCCCTTCGCCGGCGGCGCCCGCGGTCCCGTTGGTCCCGCCGCCACCAATCGGCGGCAGGATCAGGCTCGATTTGCCGCCGGTTCCCCCCGCTCCATTGGATTGGTCGCCGCCGCGGCCGCCCTTCGCGGCATCGCCGGTGAACTGAACGTCGGTGATGGTGACCACCGCGTCCGGCCCGACGAACAGGCCGCCACCCAGACCGGCACCGCCGCCACCGCCCGCGACGCCGGCAACGCCATTGGCCACCGTGTCGTTGAAGGTCAGGTTCGAGATCGACACGTGTCCGGTGGTGACCGCGATGCCGCCCTCACCCCCCTTGCCGTCGATCGTGAAGCCGGCGCCGTCGATCACGACATCGACGCCCGGCGCCAGGGCCAGCGCGTAGAGCGCCAAGGGTTGGCCTGGCTGACCTTCAACGATGTCGGCGGACAGGGTAATGGTATCGCTGCCGGGCGCGGTTTGGCTGTCGATCGTCTCGATCGCGCTGTTCAGCTCCGCCTGCGTCGCGACGGTGAAGGTGTTATCGGTCAATTCCTATCTCCTGCCCCGAGATATTTGTTGCAAATCCTGACTGTTTTGGAACCGGCCCGCCACAACAAAATGGTAAAATAGCGTGCCTTTTCGGATGCGGTGCCCATGACCCCGCGAGAGACCACCACCCCCGATACGATGGCGGCCGCGATCGCGCGTTATCAGGCCGGTGCGTACCAGCAGGCCGCCGCGCTGTTCGCCGCGCTCCGCGCCGAGGATCCCGACAACCCCACGTTGCTGCGCCTCAACGGTCTGGCCCTGGTGCGCGGCGGTGAGGCGCCGGCCGGCGTGGCGTTACTGACCCGGGCGCACCAACTGGCGCCTCAGGACCCGCTCTCGAGCTTGCATTTGGGCATTGGCCTGCACGCCGCCGGTGCGTTGGCGGACGCCGCGCGGCTGTTCCGGCATTGCGCCGCGATCATGCCGGGCCACAGCGCTCCGTTGATCAACCTCGCCGTCGCGCTGTTGGACATGGGCGACGCGGTGGCGGCCCGCGATGCCGCGCACGCGGCGGTCGCGCTGGAGCCAGCATCGGCCGATGCGCGACTCGCTCTGGGCCGCGCTCAGGTGGCGAGCAACGAACGCGCGGGGATCGCCGCATTGGCGGAAAGCGTGCGGCTGCGGCCCTCGGATGCCAGTGCCTGGGTCAGCCTTGGCGTGGCGCGGTACCGGTTCGGCGACCTCGGCGCGGCGACCACCGCGCTCCGCCAGGCACTGGCGATTTCCCCGGGCCATGCGATCGCGGAAGCCAATCTCGCCGCCTTCGAGGGGCTGCGCGGCGAGCAGGCGGACGCGATGGCGCGTCTGCGGGCGGTGCTGGAGCGCGAACCCGATTGCGCCGCGGCGCGCCTGAACCTCGCGAACCTGCTGATCCATGAGCGCGAGGCCGCCGAAGCCCTGGCGCTGCTGCCGGAACCCGCGCCCACTGGGCCGGAGGGCGTGCACTGGCGGGCGTTGCGCGCCGCCGCGTTGCTGATACTCGGGCGGCGGGCGGAGGCGCGATCCGAGGTCGCGGCCGCGACCGGCGTGGCGGGCGACGCGGAGATCGCGCTGACCTGGCTGCGGATCGCGTTGGACGAGACGGACCTGGAACAAATCAGCGAGGCGCGGGAGCGGTCGATCGCACGCCTCGCCCAGCTCGCGGATACCGACGGCGCGGCGTTGCCGGAGCACCGGATTATCGCGCATTTCGACCTCGCCAGCTTGCAGGTCCGGCGGGGACGGCGGCCGGAGGCCTTCGCGCATTGGCGCAAGGCGCATGCCCTGCTCGGCAAAATGCAACCGTTTTCGCGGGCGCGGCACGCGGCGTTCGTCGCCGCCACCTGTGAGCGGTTCGACGCGGGCCGTCTCCGGCACGGCGCGCGGGCCGGCAATGACGATCCCGCACCGGTCTTCATCGTCGGCATGCCGCGATCGGGCACCAGCCTGACGGAGCAGATTCTGGCGGCCCACGCCATGGTGCACGGCGCCGGAGAGCGCTTCGCGGTGCACAGCCTGGTGATGCGCCTCGCCGGATCCGCGCTCACGCCCGCTTCCGTCGCGCGGCTGGCCAGCCTCGATCGGGGCGCGTTATCGGACGCGGCCGGCCCCTTCCTGGATGCTCTGCACCGGTTGGCGCCAGGGGCGCGGATCATCACCGACAAGATGCCGGGCAACGCGATGCACCTGGGCTTTCTGGCGACGTTGTTACCCGGCGCCCGGGTCATTCGCTGCACGCGCGATCCGCGCGACATCGGCCTGTCGATCTTCCAGCGGCGCTTCTTCGGTTACCACCCCTATGCGCACGATCTCGGCGATCTCGGCTGGTATATCGGGCAACATGAGACGGTCATGCGCCACTGGGAGAGCACGCTGCCGATCCCGATGCTCACCATCGCGCTCACCGACTGGGTTCAGGATTTTGCTACGACATTGCAACGGCTTCTCGCGTTCCCCGATCTGCCGTTCGATCCGGCCTGCGAACGGTTCTACGAACTCGACCGGCGTGTCGGCACCGCCAGCCGGGACCAGGTGCGCCGGCCGATCAACGACGCCGGCATCGGCCGGTGGCGAGACTACGAAGCGGAGCTACAGCCGATGATCGCCGAACTGGTCGAGGCCGGAATGTTACGATCCGAGTTGCCCGGCGTCTGACGGGGTCTGGTTACACCAACCGGCGAAAACATCGACTCTCAACCTGCCCCTGTCGTCATGGCCCTCCCCCGACTCGTTCGGGGGATCGTCCGGGCCATCCGAACCAGCACCGAGCCGCGCCATGACGGGCGAGAGCGTCGTACGTCATTTATTTCGCCGTTTGGTATACCTCTTGTCCGTCATAACCCATGGTTTCGGTGTCTATTCGAAAGAAGAAGCTTCACCACAAAGACACTAAGGCACAGAGATTAAGATCAGTCCACTACTCAATCTTTCCGTCTCTGTGTCTCTGTGTCTTTGTGGTGAAGCTTTTCTTTTGCTTGCATTTCATCACAGATTGCCACGGCGATTGGGTATATTACAAGACCCCGGCCAGCGCCGCCCGCAGCCGCGCGATGAACCCGCCGATCACCTCCGGCCGTGTCTTCAACGCCGTGCGATTCACGATCAACCGGCTGGTCACCTGAGCGATCACCTCGGTCTCCACCAGCCCGTTCGCCTTCAACGTGGACCCGGTCTGCACCAGATCGACGATCAGCCGCGACAGGCCAAGGCCCGGGGCCAGTTCCATGGCGCCGTTCAGGTGCACGACCTCGGCCTGGATGCCGCGGCTGGCGTAATGCCGGCGGGCGATATTGGGATATTTGGTGGCGACCCGTACCTGGGACCAGCGGGCCGGATCGTCGGTCCCGGCGGTTTCCCGCGGCTCGGCGACCGAGATGCGGCATTTGCCGATCCCCAGGTCGAGCGGGGCGTAAATCTCGGGATAGTCGAACTCCAGCAATACGTCGGCGCCGCAAATGCCGACCTGCGCGGCGCCAAACGCGACAAAGGTCGCCACGTCGAACGGACGGACGCGCACCACGTCCAGCATCGGATCGTTGGTCTCGAAGCGCAGCCGGCGGCTGTCCTCGTCCGTGTAGTCGGCGGCGGGCACGATGCCGGCGCGGGCCAGCAGCGGGCCGCACTCGGACAGGATCCGGCCTTTGGGCAGCGCCAGGATCAGGGGCTGGTCGGTCTCCGGCTCCAGCGAGGCGGCGAGGAAAGCGGCGGTCATGGCGTCATCCAAACAATCCCAGGGCTTACCATGGCGGGCTCAGACCCGCAGAAATCCAACGAGGTCTTCGGCCCGCGCGACAATCGGGTCGGCGATCGCGGCGGCCCGCCGCGCGCCATCGCGCAGCACCGCGTCGACCGACGCGGGATCGGCCAATAGGCGCTGCGTCTCGGCGGCGATCGGCGTCAGTTTCTCGATCAGCAGAGCGGTCAGCACCTCCTTGAACGCGCCGAACCCCTTGCCGCCGTGTTCGCGCAGCACGTCGGCGGGGCTCAGATCGGTCAGCTCGGCATAAATCCCCACCAGGTTGCGCGCCTCGGGCCGGTGAGCGAGGCCGTCGGGTTCGCCCGGCAGCGGCTCGGGGTCGGTTTTGGCGCGGCGGATTTTCAGGGCGATCGTGTCGGGATCGTCGTTGAGGTTGATGCGGCTCTGATCCGACGGATCCGATTTCGACATCTTCTTCGTGCCGTCCCGCAGGCTCATGACGCGGGCGGCGTGGCCCAGAATGAGCGGCTGGATGGCGGGGAAGAAGTCGACGCCGTAGTCGTGGTTGAACTTTTGGGCGATGTCATTCGCCAGTTCCAGGTGCTGCCGCTGGTCGTCGCCCACCGGCACGCCGGTCGCGTGATAGGCCAGGATGTCGGCGGCCATCAGGTTCGGATACACGTAAAGTCCAGCGGACGCGTTCTCCCGGTCCTTGCCGGCTTTGTCCTTGAATTGCGTCATCCGGTTCAGCCAGCCGATCCGCGCCACGCAGTTCAGGATCCACGCCAGTTGCACGTGTGCCCGCACCGAGGATTGCAGGAACACGATGTGTTTCACCGGGTCGATCCCGATCGCCAACAGCGTCGCCGCCATCTCCCGCGTCTGCCGCGCCAGTTCCTTCGGATCCTGGAACACGGTGATCGCATGCAGGTCGACCACGCAGTAGATGCACTCGTGCCCATCCTGCAGAGCGGCCCAATTGCGTAGCGCCCCCAGGTAATTGCCGAGGGTCGGAATGCCGGAGGGCTGAATGCCCGAGAAAATACGCTGCATGGTCCGTGCTCTGAAGGATGGGGCTCTGAAGGACAGGGCTCTGTGGTGTGGCGGCGGACAGATGAACGAACAGCGGCCGGCATGCAACCCGGCCCCGGCGCCGGTCAGCCCAGAGTTTCGCGAAGGATTGGCGAGATACCGGAGGGGCGGATCGCGCCGCCACGCCGCCTGTCCGCGCGGCGGTTCCTGATCCAGGCACCAACCCGTCTTGGCCAACGCCGTGCCTGGCGCGTCTCCCCGGATGAAGCATTGTTCATGCAGCGGCAGCAGTTCTCATTTTACCAGACCGGGCGGTTTTCGCGGCTGTTGCCACGGTGAACGGTTGATTTTGAGTTTGGCCTGACCGCCTGGGTGAGTCTCAGATGCAACAGTTTCGGCGTGA
>Ga0181536_10000802_pt1 | contig 37908 bp, 32 predicted proteins | sample PEATcosm2014_Bin_41_FD_121105 | JGI IMG/M metagenome (GOLD analysis project Ga0181536, IMG submission 121105) | Peatland microbial communities from MTU Mesocosm Facility, Houghton, MI, USA - PEATcosm2014_Bin17_60_metaG | ecosystem: Environmental > Terrestrial > Soil > Wetlands > Peat | place...
CGGCGTGGAATAAGGCAGGTCGTAGGCGCCTTCCAGGCCTTTGCGAATATAGTTGGCGTTGAGCACCGCGTCTTCGGTGGTCTGGCGGAGGCCATCGGGTCCGTTCGCCTGGATGTAAGCCAACGCGCGCACGAACATGCCGAAGTTTCCGTAGAACGCGCGCACGCGGCCGACCGACTGGGGACGGTTGTAGTCGAAAGCCAGCGTGCCGTCGGAGTTGGCAACGACCACCGGCTTCGGCAGAAAAGGCTCGAGAGCTTTCTTGATCGCGACTGGCCCTGAGCCCGGGCCGCCGCCGCCATGCGGAGTAGAAAAAGTCTTGTGCAGGTTCAGGTGCATGACGTCCACGCCGAAATCGCCGGGGCGTGCCTTGCCCACCAGCGCGTTCATGTTGGCCCCGTCCATGTAGAGTAGGCCGCCCTTGGCGTGGAGAATGCCGGCGATCTTGAGAATGTCCTGCTCGAAGACGCCCAGCGTGTTGGGATTAGTCAGCATCAGAGCAGCGACTTCCTCGTTCATCTGCGCCGCGAGCGCCGCTGTGTCAACCATGCCACGGGAATCTGACTTCAAATTCTCGACCGCGTAGTTCACCATCGCCGCGGTGGCCGGATTCGTCCCGTGGGCGGAGTCGGGAATCAGGATCTTCTTGCGGGCATTGCCTTGCGCCTGGTGATAAGCCCGGACCATCAGCAGCCCTGTCATCTCGCCGTGGGCGCCTGCGGCCGGTTGCAGCGTGATGGCATCCATGCCGGTGATTTCGATCAGGCATTCGCTCAGCGTTTTGAGGATGCGCAGCGCGCCCTGAGAGATTTTCTCCGGCTGGTAAGGATGCGCATTGGCGATTCCCTCCACGCGGGCGACAGCTTCGTTCACTCGCGGGTTATATTTCATGGTGCACGAGCCGAGCGGGTACATGCCGAGATCGATGGCGTAATTCCACGTGGAAAGCCGCGTGAAATGGCGGATGATCTCGATCTCGCTTACCTCGGGCATGCTGCCCAGATCTTTTCTTTCGGATGAGCCGAGAAGCTGCGCCGCGTCCACCTCGGGCACGTCGAGCGGCGGCAGTCTCCACGCTGCTTTCCCGGGCGAGGACTTCTCGAAGATTAATCCTTCGTTCTGATTAACGTGGCGAGTCGCCTTGCGGGTCATTCGCTTCATAACTTATCAAATCCCGGATCAAGAATTTCTGGCGGACGCACAAACGCGCGTCCACTCCACTGACACGTTGGGCAAACGCCGGTCCCCCCGCAATTCGGGCATTCGGCTTGATCCTCATTGAGGTGCGTGTTGGTGCCGGTCCCAAAGCACGCAGCGCATTTCCCATTGCCGTGGCAGCCGACGCAGGCATCACGAGGAGACATACCGGACTCCTCGCTGAGAGCGGCTGGGCTTCACCGCGCCACCTCTTCCACTTCTTCTTTTCCCGAGCGCGCCCGCCGCTCGCTCTCGGCCACGAGTCCGACGGCGGTGTCAATCGCGCTGCGCGTGGTCAGTTCGGTGCAGCACCACAAACTGGCGTTCCCCAACTCGGGATAAAACTTCTTCAGCGGTAACCCGCCGACAATCTTGTGCCCCAGCAGGCGGCTGTTGATGGCATACGGATCTTCACTGGTGGTGACCACGAATTCGTTGAAGCGCGGCGCAGCCCCAAACAGGATTTTCCCGTGCTTCGCGAATTGGCTCGCCGCATAGGCCGTCTTCGCCAGATTCTGCCGGGCTAATTCCTTCAGCCCGACCTTGCCGTACACCGTCATGAAGATGTTGACCATCAGCGCCACCAGGGCCTGGTTGGTGCAGATGTTCGAGGTCGCCCGCTCGCGACGGATGTGCTGTTCGCGCGTGGCCAGCGTCAGCACGAACCCGCGCTTGCCCTGTTTGTCGGTGGTTTGCCCGACCAGACGGCCCGGCATCTGGCGAACATATTTTTCGCGCGTGGCGATGACCCCGCAGTACGGCCCGCCGAAACCCAGCGGCACACCGAACGATTGCGCTTCCATGGCGATGACGTCGGCTTGCCGCGGCGGTTCCACGATTCCCAGCGACACTGCCTCGGCGATCGACACCACCAGCATGGCTCCGCGCTGGTGCGCCATCTCCCCGATGGCGGACACATCTTCAATCGCGCCGAAAAAGTTTGGCGACTGCACCAGAACGCATGCGGTCTCGGGAGTGATGGCCTGCTCCAGTTCTTTCAGATTCAGCCGGCCGTCGTCGCCGAAGCCAGCCACCGACACGGGCATGCCCTGATGCGTGGCGTAGGTGGCCAGGACTTCGCGATACTCCGGATGCAGGCTGCGCGCAATCACGACCGATCTTCGTCCGGTCAGACGGACGGCCATCATCACGGCTTCGGCAGCGGCGGTCGAACCGTCGTACATGGACGCGTTGGCGACCTTCATGCCGGTCAACTCGCAGATCATGGTCTGAAATTCGAAGATGGATTGCAGCGTGCCCTGCGAGATCTCGGCCTGGTAAGGCGTGTACGCGGTGAGAAACTCGCCGCGCGAAATCAGCGAATCAATAATGACAGGCCGGTAATGAGAGTAAGCGCCCGCGCCCAGAAAGCTGGTGTAACCATCGCCGTTCTCGCGCGAGCGCTGGCGGAACCAGTCCACGATCTCCGATTCCGCCATCTGGCGCGGGATGTTGAGGTCGCGGGTCAGCCGGTACTCGGCGGGAATGGGCGCAAATAAGTCGTCGACCGAGCGCATGCCAATCGCCTTGAGCATGGCTTCACGGTCGGCGGGAGATTTCGGTAAGTAGCGCATTTCGAAATCGGCCCTCGGACCTCAGACGTCAGACCTCAGGCCGTTGGTTCTTGCTGACGTCCGAGGTCGGAGGTCTGAGGTCGGCTTTAGTGTCCTGCCTCCTCGGCCACAAACTTCTCGTAGTCGGCGGCGGAAAGCAGAGCATCCAGTTCACTGGGATTCTTGAGCGTGATCTTCACCATCCACGAGCCGTGCGGATCCTGGTTCACTTTCTCGGGCGAATTGGCCAGGTCTCCGTTGACCTCAGTCACGGTGCCCGACGCCGGAGCAAACAAGTCCGACACTGCCTTCACCGACTCGACCGTGCCAAAAGTCTTGCCCACGGCGAGTTCTGCGCCCACTTTGGGCACCTCGACGAAGACGATGTCGCCGAGCGACTGCTGGGCGTAGTCGGTGATGCCGACCGTAGCGGAGGCGCCGTTCACCCGAATCCACTCATGCTCTTTCGTATATTTGCGATCTGTAGGATAGGCCATAAAAGCTTCAAGCTCCTAGCTGCTGGCTTCTAGCAAAACCTCTGCGTCCTTTTGCGCCCTCTGCGTTAAGTAGTCTTTTTCGGCCGCCTGTAAAACGGCGTTGGGACGACCACTGCTCCCGCACCCTGGCCGCGGATCTCCACTTTCACCGGCGTGCCTACCGCGGCGAATTCCGGCGGCACATAGGCTAACGCAATATTCTTTTTCAAGTAAGGTGCCGGTGAGCCACTGGTCACGTATCCGATCTCGCGGCCGCCGGCGTCGAGCACTTTGTAGCCATCGCGGGCGATGCCGCGTTCGGTCATCTCAAGGCCGATCAGAGTTCGCTCCACTCCCGCGGCTCGAGCCTGCTCCAGGGCGGCGTGACCCACGAACTCGGGCTTCTCCATCTTGCAGAAGCGGTCGAGTCCGGCTTCCCACACGTTAATCGTATCGGAAATCTCGTGGCCGTAGAGCGGCAGCTTGCCTTCGAGACGCAGGGTGTTGCGCGCGCCTAGGCCGCAGGGCACGACGCCAAACTCCTTGCCCGCGGCGAGGATTTCATTCCACACGCGTGCGCTGGTCGCCTCGTCAGCAGGAATGTAAACTTCGAACCCGTCTTCGGCCGTGTAGCCGGTGCGGCCCATCAGAATATGGTCGAGGCCGCACACTCGCCCGCGCGTGAGCCAGTAAAACTTCACCACACTCAAGTCGGTGTTGGTGAGCTTCTGCAGCAGGTTGACGCCCTTCGGGCCCTGGATCGCGATCTGCGTGAAGTCATCAGACAGGTTTTCCACCGCGCAGTCGAACTGGCGCGTATTCTCGCGCACCCAGGCGAAATCTTTTTCGCGCGTGCCCGCGTTGATCACCAACAGGTATTCGTCCTCGGCAAGGCGATGTACGATCACGTCATCCACGAATGTCCCGGCGGGATAGAGCAGCGCCGAATACTGCGCCTGGCCGATGGCCAGCCGCGACGCGTCGTTCATGGAAATGTGCTGCACCGCGGCCAGCGCCTGCGGTCCGGCGAGACGGATGTCGCCCATGTGGCTAACGTCGAAGATGCCCACGCCGGTGCGCACGGCCATGTGCTCGGCGATGATCCCGCCGCCCAGCGACGCGGGATACTCGACCGGCATGTCCCAGCCGTTGAACTCCACCATCTTCGCGCCCATCTGGCGATGGACTGCGTTCAGCGCAGTTTTGCGGACGGCGGGCGTCGCCTCAACCGAAGACAAAGTAAACCTCAAGCGAACAGTGGCTGGTCTGCCGGGATGATGTGACTGACTACCGTATCACGCGCTTTTTCGGCGGGTCAAACCGGAAGGGCTTTCAACGCAGAGGACGCGGAGTACGCAGAGGAGTTGGGAGACATAAGCTGAGGCTCACAAAGGACGATGGAAGCTGCATGAAGCGAGAAATTGCGCGAGATTTTGGTCCCGTAAACCCTCTGTGTACTCTGCGTCCTCTGCGTTGAGCTTGCTCTTACCGCCCGAACTGCACCGTCACGCGCGCCCCCGCGGCCACGTGCGTCCCAGCGGCGGGAGACTGCTGGCGGGCGACGCCGCTGCCCACGGCTTCCAGTTCCAGGCCGGCGTCCTGAGCGGCTTCGATGGCGCCGCGCACGGTCTTGCCCACGAATGACGGCACTTCGATTCCGCCCTGCTCAACGTCGAGAACCACGGTTCCGGTGGAGGGCAGCGCCGCAGTTGTGGTGGCCGCGTCGGAACCTTTCGTCTGAGGTGGCTGAAGGGGCGACGCTTCATTCGTAATCGGCTCGCGCATCGCCGCTGGCACGACGGGTCCGTTGGTCCCGGCATTCGCGGGCAAGAGTGCCCGCGCCACATTTGGCTTCGCCGCGTCGGAAGCGTCCCCATTCACTTCTGCGGTCTCCAGCGGCTCGCCGGGATGATCCGGCGTCCCCTCTTCCAGATCTTTGTCTTTCATCTTCGCCTGAGCCAGCAACAACTGATGCCGCGGCAGCAGCGGCAGGTCGTGGGGCACGTGCAGATATTCGAGAACCTGCTGCGCGATGCGATGGAACACCGGCGCGGAGACCTGTCCGCCCTGGTGGGGTCCTACCGCCGAGTCCAGAATCACCGCGACCACAATTTGCGGATTGTTCACCGGCGCGAATCCGGCGAAGGAGCCGTTGTACTTTGTTTTCGAATAGGTGCCCGTGGCGGGATCAACTTTTTGGCCGGTGCCCGTCTTTCCCGCGGAGGAATAGCCTTCCAGAATGGCCCTGCGGCCGGTGCCGTGGGCATCGACCACGACTTTTTCCATCATCGAGCGCATCTCGGCGGCCGTGTAAGGAGAAATCACGCGATGCGACGCTCCGGGATGAAACGCCACCGTCTGCGGCGTTCCTTGCGGCTGCACGGTTCCGGAAACGATGCGCGGGGCGACCCAGACGCCGTCATTGGCGAAGGTTGAGACCAGGCTAGCCAATTGAATCGCGGAGATGCCGATCTCTTGTCCGATGGAGATGGCGGCGATGGACACCTTGGACCAGCGGCTCACCGGCTTGGTCATGCCGCGGGTTTCGCCGGGGAGTTCGATCCCGGTCGGCTGCCCAAATCCAAAAGCGCGAATGTATTTGTAGAAGCGGTCTTCCCCCAGGCGGAGGGCGATCTTGATCGATCCGACGTCGCTTGATTCGGCCAGCACACCCCAGACCGGGAGGATGCCGTGCGGCTTGGAGTCGCGGATGCGCATGCCGTTGTAGACGATTGCGCCCATCTGGCAGTCGAAGAGTTCGTCGGGATTGGTGACTTTCTCTTCGAGCGCGGCCGAGATCGTCACCAGCTTGAACACCGAGCCGGGCTCGTAGACGTAACTCACGGCGCGGTTGGTGAGCGCTGCGGGTGTGATCTGCTTGCGCAGATTCGGATTGAACGTCGGCCGGTTCGCGAGCGCGAGGATTTCTCCCGTGTGCGGGTTTTCGACAATCACGGTCCCGGCGATAGCCTGGGTGTCGCGGATCGCCTGATCCAATTCCTTTTCGGCGATGTACTGGATGTTCTTGTCAATGGTCAGGACCAGGTTCTCACCGGGCTCCGGCTGAGTCTCGACGTCGGAGAACCACTCCTTGCGCGCGTCCACCGAAATGAACATTTTTCCCGGGCGTCCGCGCAGTTGATCGTCGAATTCGTGCTCGATGCCGCTCTGGCCGGAATCCTCCATGCCGACCGAACCGAGCACCTGCGCCGCCAGGTCGCGCGCGGGATAAAAGCGCTTCGGTTCTTTCTGGAAGTGAATGCCCTGAAGGTCCAGCGACTTGATGCGTTCGATGGTTTCGTCATCGGCCTTGCGCGCCACCCAGCAAAAAGTCTTGTGCGCACGGCAGTCGGCCAGCACGACATTCGCGTCTTCGCCCGTGATGCGTGTGATCAGGGAAACCGCGGTCGGCAAGTCCTTGACTTCGGTGGGCACGGCGAAGGCGGAATCGACCAGCACCGACATGGCCAGCTCGCGGCCGGCACGGTCGTAGATGACGCCGCGCTTGGCGGTCAGCGGAATCGCGCGCTGCTGCTGATGTCCGGCCTGCTTGACGAACTTGCCGTAGCTGAAGACCTGCAGGTAGACCAGGCGGCCACAAATCGCCGCACACCACAACAGGAGCAACGCACCGAGGAAGTAGAGGCGGGAGTTCTTGCCGGGGCTGGAATTAATCGTCACGAGAAACCCGTCGTTGGTCGTTCGTCGTTAGCCGTTGGCCCATCCTCCGCTCTGTCATCCTGAGCGGAGCATGCCGATGAGTGAAGCGAATCGGCATGCGGAGTCGAAGGATCCCTTCCATGTGTGCAGTGCCCGCGGCGTCGCAGGAAGTTTCCACTACGACTTTCTGACCCCGCACCTTCACTCTTAGACAAACAGGGCGGCCTACGTACAGACAGGCCGCCGCCGAATCTCAGCCGAGCTTCGCTCGGCCTGTCCGGGTCAGAGACCCCGGACCCACACAAACCCTGCCCACACAGTCTCGCCCACACCACCCTACTGCCCCGCAATCACCGTCACGGGAGCGGCGCTCGCCATAACCGGGCCCTGCCCATCGCTGGTCACAGCATCCATGCGAATGACCTGTCCCGGCTCGGGCGGCGTCAGACCCATGCGGCGGGCCAGCAGGTCAATGCGCTCGGGATTGCGCAAAGAAGCATCCTCCAGGCGCAGGGCGCGGTTCATTTCGGTCAGCCCGCTCAATTCGCGCTTGGCGGATTCAATCTGATACCCGTACTCGATCGCCCGGAAATGCTGCCAGGTGTAACCAAACACCAGAAGAAAGAAGAAGGCCAGCGCCGCGCAGAACTGCCTCCGCTCGCGGCTGCGCCGTGGGTCTTCCACTTTGACCAGCCGTGAATTGTCGATGGCCTTGGCGAAATAGATCTCGGGCGTGCCCGCCCAGAACGAACGCCGGCCAACTGCTGGACCACAACTGCGAACCGCCGCTGCTGCCGCCATCTAAGCCGCCCCCATGAAAACGTGGTCGCCTTCTATGATCGGAATCTGCATGGCGAAAATGGCACGCAGCTCCCGTTCTTCGTCCATCCGCCTCTGCTGTTCGAGTTGCTCGGCCCGTAGCTCTGCTTGTTCAACCGTGGCCATCAAGTCGCTGATCAGTGTGCCCGTGTACATATGCTGCAACCTCAAAATGGATTCCTACCACGGAACCCGTTAAAGCCCGACCTCGGACTTCAGGCTTCAGACCTCAGAGTTCAGCCCTCAGCCTCTTTTGCGAAGGTCCGACGTCCGAAGTCTGAGGTCGGGTTTTCTTCCCGCCCCAGCGGATCTAACGTCCGCATTGGTCCTGCTCAAACCTGAATCTTGAAGACCCGGCACGCCATGACAGCTATGCCGGGCACTCCGGCAGGTTTTCCGGAGCTAAAATCAAAACCGGGCGTCAGACCTCAGCCCTCCGACCTCAGCACTTCTCAATCTCTCAACCCCTGAGGTCCGAGGTCCGACGTCTGTTCTTTCTGCCGCGCGCAGTTTCGCGCTGCGTGCCCGCGGATTGCGATCACTCTCTTCTTCAGTCGCCGTCACCGGTTTTTTCGTCAGCAACCGGTAGAGACCCTGGCCGGCTCCGTCACGGAAGGCATCTTTTACGATGCGATCCTCGAGCGAGTGAAAACTGATCACCACCACGCGTCCGCCGGGCTTCAGAATCCGGGGCGCCGCTTCCACGAGCGCCCGCAGATCGTCCAGTTCGCGGTTTACGAAGATTCGAAGAGCCTGAAAGGTGCGCGTCGCGGGATGAATTCTTCTTTCAGCCTGGTTCATTGGCCGGGCCGCGGCTGATATGACCTCCGCAAGATGTGCGGTAGATCGTATCGGCCGCGACCGGCAAATGGCTCTGGCGATTCTCCGCGACCTCCTTTCCTCTCCGAATTCGTAAATCACATCGGCAAGCTGTCGCTCGTCGAGGTGGTTTACCACTTGTTCGGCGGTGCGCTCGGAATGCGGGTCCATCCGCATGTCGAGCGGTCCTTCCGCCTGAAAACTGAATCCGCGCGCGGCGTCGTCCAACTGCAGGCTGCTGACTCCGAGGTCGGCAAGTAAGCCGTCGGCCCTCAGCCCTCGGACCTCAGCCAAACCAGCAAAGGAACCTTGCCGCAGCTCAATCAGCGGCCAATCCGCAAGTTCGGGTTTGCCGGGGTCTGATGTCCGAAGTCTGACGCCCGCTCTCTCCAGCGCTGCTGGATCCTTATCGAGCCCAATCAAATGTCCCGGTGCGCCGAGGCGTTTTGCGATTTCGTAACTGTGCCCGCCAAGGCCCACCGTGGCGTCGATATAGGTCCCGCCACGCCGCACGGATAAAAAGTCGATCGCTTCTTTTAAAAGAACCGGAACATGGCTCGCTTCCCTTCCACCACCATGCCCAACCCCCTGAGGGGTGTCTGTTGATCCCTCGCCCACTAGATGCCCAGTTCGTCGAGCGTCTTCTCATCGTCAGGCGTGAACTTCTCTTCCTGCATCTTTCGCTGATACGCTTCCAGGTTGCGGACTTCCAGGTAAGTCTGATAACCGGTCACCGCGACCTCGCCCTTGATCCGCGCCGCATCGCGCAACAGTTGCGGGATCAGCAGACGGCCCTGCCCGTCCATTTCGACCACTTGCCCCCAGTAGTTGACCTTGCTTAAGAATTTCTTCTTGGTGGGGTTGAAGGTGGAGAGGCCGGCCAGTTTCTGCTCGATCCGTTCCCATTCCTCGAAGGGATATACTTGAGCAACATCTCCGTCCAAACTTGTGATGTAGAATTGCGTGCCATATTTCTCGTCGATCACCCGCTTGAACTCGGCTGGGACTTTGAGGCGTCCTTTTTCGTCGACCCGAGTTGGATGATTGCCGCGAAACATGATTTTTGCGTGCAACGAGGGAGGTCAAAGCGGCGCAAAGTTGGGTCAAGGTCGGGAGATTCGGGCTGTTTATCGTGCTCTTGGGTCGGCTTCCCACCGGCTCCACGTTTTCAGCTCCTAACTTCCACGGACATCAATGCCCTGACCACTTCATACCACTTTGTACCACATATTAGCTGTAAGTCTTTTATTGTCAAGAAGAAACTTGAAGGTCTTAGTTCCACTCCTGCACCGATTCGGGAAAATACGAGGAATTGTGGTTAACCAATCGAACGACCACAAGGGGTTGGGCTTACGCCTGTGGTTCTTTCGCCATTCTTTCGCTAAGATTTTTCTTGATCTCCGCGACTGGCGCGGATTTTCTTGTGGAAATTTGTGGCGTGAGTGTCCAGAGCGTGGGTTCTGGACCAAGGCTGTCCGACTCCATCGCCGGAAAAGCGTTCGTCCGCCGTCGGATGAAAGGGGAACCTTCCCACACCTGCAGCAATCAGATCGACCCACAGCGCTTGCAAGCGTCCGACACAGCCGGGGAGACGCGCTCATCGACCGAGTCTCACTGCGCCCCCGCTGAGCCCGAAGTCTAACAGTTAAGCTCCACTGCCGATGATTTGGTGTACACTTCGCGCAGAATCGCATAGGCCCGGTTGTCGGAAGGATGCCTACAGGAGGTAGTGCATGAAACTCAACAGAGGCAGAATCTGGTTAGGCGGTTTGGCTGGAGGCGTGATCTGGAACCTGTGGAGTTTTTTTGTATACCACTACATCACCAGTTTCCGCTATGTGATCGTGCAAAACGCCGGTTGGTTCCTGAAAACGCCACGCTATCCCTACTTCGTGGCGGCGTGGACCGTACTCCTGTTTATTCTGGCGATCGCAGCCGCACATCTGTACGCCTGGGCGCGGCAGGGACTGGGCCCCGGTCCCGGCACCGCGCTGAAGATCGGCTTTCTGGTGGGCTTCTTCGCTGGCTTTCCGGAAAACTTCGCGCAGGCCACATGGTCCGTCGTCGGCCGCGCCCTTCCTTTTGGCTGGATGATCGAGATGTGGCTGGGCGCGATTCTGGCCACGATGGTGGCAGGGTGGCTGTATAAGGAATGAACTGGCCTCGGCTGAGGAACGAAGTCACACAGTGGTTGCTGAAAGGGACCGCGACCGCCTGTCTTCTAGGTGTTATCCTTCTTACTGATTCTGCGTGTCACAAGCCGCAGGCAGGTCCTCCCGCGGATTTCCCCTTCGCTTATGCGCAACCCGACTGCGCGCCGAATGATGCCGTCGCCCTTGATTTCTATTTCACCGCCAGGAAGAGCGAGTGTGGAAAGTACAGCGAGCCCTTCATCAAGATTTCTATTTGGAGAAACCTGCCCAAGTCTGTCCCATATTCAATGAACGTGAGCGGCCACGACGGCGCAGCGGTTCGTTGCCTGCGACCAGCGGCATGTGAGACAGCGACTTCTGGGAGCCTGCATCTCGGGAAGTTCATCGACGGGAACAGTTCCACAGGCGAATATGAACTCCATTTCAAGGACGGTAGCGTTGAAAAGGGCAGGTTCAACGCAACCTGGTGCTACGTTAAGTTTATTTGCGGTTAACCCCGCACTTGTCCTCGCTCACTACTCATCTGGGAGGGCGACTTCCTTATTTGGCTGCCTCAACGAAGACGGCGGTCCCATAGGCCAGCACTTCCGTGACACCCTGCATGACTTCAGTCGCGTCGTAACGCGCGCCGACCACGGCGTTTGCTCCCAGTTCGGCGGCGTGCTGCAGCATAAGGTCGAAGGCTTCCTGCCGCGTCTTCTCGCATAGGTTCGTAAGCAGGGTGATGTTGCCGCCGACCAGCGTCTGCAGTCCGGCGCCGATGGTTCCGAAAATGGAGCGCGATCGTACGACGATGCCACGCACCACTCCCAGCGTACGAGTCACGCGGAATCCGTCGAGTTCAAATTGCGTTGTTACCATCGTGTGGGCAACCATCCTGCCTGCGCTGTAGCCGCTTGCCATGGGTCTTCCTTCCTTTCTCGGGCCGGCATGCCACTTAGAGACATGCCGGGACAGCTAACTATAGCGCGACTCCGGAAGGACGACGAGTGCCTCGGCGACTGCGGATTTGCGGTGGAGATCGGGATCGCAGGTGTTGGGTGTTGGGCCTCAGGTCTTAGTGGTGGCGGAGAACTGGTTTCAAAGGGCCAGTTTTCTGGTTTTCCGGTGCCCTCGAAGGAGCAGCCTGGGCGTGATCATCGCACGGGGGCCGGGGTGAACAACGAAGCGTGACCGAGATCATTGACCAGGCGTTACGCGAGGTGTATGCTCCGCGCGTTTTGGGATGCAAAATGGAAATCCCAGGTAAACGGTTTTGCCGTGCCCATCGAAGCACCAAATTCGAAAAGGGGGATTTACGTGTGATTTCATTTCGGCGTTATTTCGTACCAGTTGTCATCCTGCTTGTTTTATCGCCGGTCTTGGCGCAGCAAGCCAAACCAGTGGAGCCAGATACGCAGGACGCGATCTATCTCCTGGACTCCTCTAACCAGACCCTGAAACCGCTTCCAAAAGAACCGTCGAAAACAGCCTCCAAAGCAGACAGCCACTATGGATCTACCAGCATAAAAGCAGCTATTCAGATACCCGGACCGGCATCTTCTTTTCGTGTTAAGGGCGGAAACGACTTGGAGTTCGTGATCAAATGCGAGGTTCCCCCCGCTTTTCTGCTCCCTTTCACAAAACAGGGAGACAACCGCGAAGGGGTAATATCGAGCGTCAAAACAGGGGGATTCGGAGTTGTGAAAGAAAAGAAGCTATTCTGGCTGCCGTTTGCCGTATCCAAGTACGGCGAGTCGTCGTACCGGTTGGTGGTCAAGGCTCCAGAGGCCGGCGAGTACGGTTTTGTAGTAGGTAATGACGTCTACGACTTTGCAGTTGATCCGAAATGAATGGAAGCCTCACCCGCAAAATCGCTGGGATGTAAGCTGGCAGTGGTTAACGATGATCGCTGCCAGTTTGCAAACAGAAAGTTGCGAGCCGAGGAACACGCAAAAGGCGATTACGTCTCGCGGGTGGCTTGTGACCCTGTTGCAGTTCGTTCTTCCCGTAAAACTCTTCGAGCAGCGCGCAATCGTGCAAGTCGCGCATCTTGACGAAACCACCTTGATTATAGGCCTTAGGTCCTGGGTCTTCAGCGCCCCCGGACCTAAGGCTAAGACCTAACACCTAAGACCCAAATCTGCAATCTAAAATCTGAAATTTTCCTATAATGGCCGGATTGCATTCCAACGCTCCGGAGGGCTCATGATTTCGCGACGACGATTTCTCGAGGTGGGAGGTGTAACGGCGGGCGCGGCCATGGCTTCGCCTTCTCTGTTGCCCAGCGCAGGAGAAAGTGCGGACGATGCTTCCCTGCCTCCGTCGCTGGCTCGGCTGAAATCGCGCAAGAGTGAAACGTCGCCCATCACAGCGGTGGAACGCCGCGAACGCCAGGAGCGCGCCCGCAGACTGATGACCGAGAACACGCTCGACGCCGTCGTGATGACGGAAGGCACCGCGCTGCGATACTTCACCGGCATCCGCTGGTGGGGCGGGGAGCGGCTGTTCGCGCTGGTGCTGCCGGCCAAGGGGGCGGCGTTCTATGTGTGTCCGGCGTTCGAGCAGGGGCGAGCGGGCGAACAGATCGCCAGTGGTCCGGATGGCGCGCACGCCGATGTGCGCACATGGCAGGAGGATGAGAGCCCGTATCAGCTGATCGCGCAAGGGCTGAAGGATCGCGGCATCGCCACGGGCAGAATCGGAATCGAAGAGATGATGCGCTTTGTCTTTGTGGACGGCATAGCCAAAGCCGCGCCCCAGGCAACAATGGTGGGTGCGACGCCAGTAACGGCAGGTTGCCGCATGATCAAGAGCGCTAACGAGATTGCGTTGATGCGGCTGGCCTCGCAAGTGACGCTGGCGGTCTACGAAGCGATGTATCAGGCACTTCGGGAAGGCATGACTCAGCACGATGTCGGAGAGTTGATCGAGAAGGCCTACCAGCGGATGGGCTTTCCGGGCGAGGCGAGCGTGATGGTCGCCGAAGACTCCGCCTTTCCGCACGGATCACCCACGCCGCAAGTGATCCGCGAAGGTTCTATCATCATGGTAGACGACGGCTGCACGGTTGAGGGCTATCAGTCCGACATCACGCGCACGATTGTGCTGGGCAAGGCTTCGGACAAGATGAAGCAGGTATTCGATATCGTGCACCGCGCGCAATCGGCGGCGCTGGCGGCGGCGCGGCCGGGAGTAGAGTGTGGAGCGGTGGATGCGGCGGCGCGCAAAGTGATCAGCGACGCCGGCTATGGTCCCGACTACAAGTACTTCACGCACCGGCTGGGGCACGGCATCGGGATGGACATGCACGAGTGGCCGTATCTGGTTCGCGGCAACACGGCCAAACTAAAGTCGAACATGACCACCAGCAATGAGCCTGGGATTTACATTGGCGGCGAATTCGGCATTCGCCTCGAAGACGACATGCACGTGACGGAGAATGGCGCGGAATTGTTCACGCCCCAAAGTCCTTCGCTGGAAGCGCCCTTCGGTAAAAGCTGACGCGCGCGATGCGAGCAGGAAAGCGTTAGGCGCGAAGAATCGGCGTTGCCCGCTTTCAGCGGGCGGCGGAACGGCGCCATTTGGCGTGGAGCCAGGCGAGAATGCCCAAGGCGCAGACTTCCACCGGCCCCGGCGGCATGATCTGCACGCGCCAGAGACTCGTGTAGTCTACGGTCGCAACATACGCCGCCCAGATAGCCCCGGCGGCAGCGATCAGGCTGGCCACGCGTTCTTCCCACTGAATGCTTAACGAATGCTGCTGTTTCTTGGCGAGCTTGACAGGGTCCACGGCAGGTTTGGGCGCAGGGACGTACGCGACGACTGGCCGGTCAATATAGCCCTCGCGTCCCTCGTCCCAATCGATGTAATCGCGTTGGTCTGACTTCGGCACTACCTCCAAGATGCCACAACAATGCGCCTGGAGGGGCGTTACTTTCGTCATTGTCCCCTCGCGCGCGCCCGCGTCCTCAGGTACCTAGGAATGTGTCCCGAGGAAGAGTGCCGGCAGTCGCGTTATGGGGATCTGTTGAAAAAATGGGGCTGCCGCAGTAAGCGATCTTCTTGCGGCAGCCCGAAAACAGATTCCTGGCTTCGCTCGGAACGACAAATCGGAGACGAATCACAACCCAGCGAGACCCTACCAGCGCAGCTTGCTCAAGTATTCGTAGCTGGTCGTGATGCTTGCGAACGGGTGCGCCGGCCTGTCGTACTCCACAATGTAATGCTTGATGCCGGCCTTCTCCGACTGAGCGAAAATCTTCTTCCAGTCAATGATGCCGCTGCCGACATCGGTCATGTCCTTCAATGTATCGCCGAAGTCCTGACCTCCAGCGGCGGTGATGGGTGGAAGCTTCTTCATGTCTTTGACATGAACGAGCGGGAAGCGTCCAGGATAGCGGTCGAAGTACTTGAGCGGATCGCCGCCGCCGACCGTGATCCAGCAGAGGTCGAGTTCCATCTTGACCAAGTCCGGGTCGCACAACGTCAGCAGCGTGTCGTAGGGAAGCTTGCCGTTCACGGGCAGGAACTCGAACCAGTGATTGTGATAAGCCAACTGGATGCCGGCCTTCTTGCTCTCGGCTCCGGCGCGGTTGAAGGTATCGGCGGCGCGTTTCCAGTCATCATCGGTCTTACGCAGGTTTTCGGGAATCCAGGGATTGACGATGTAGCCCTGTCCGATCGTCTTTGCTGATTCGATCTGGGTGGGCCACTTGCCGGGCGCGAGCAGGTCGTAATCCACGTGGCAGGCGGGCGAGGTCAGGCCGTTCTTTTCGAGCGCGGCGCGAACCTGCTGCGGGGTGTGGCCGAAGTAACCGGCGAACTCGACCTCCTTGTAACCGATGGACGCGACCTTGGCCAGGCTGCCATCGAAATCGGCCTTCATCTGGTCACGGACGGTGTACAGCTGTACTCCAATCTTTTGGATTTTGTGATCGTCCGCCGCCCAACCCAGGCGGCTGGTCAGCAAGGTGGCCGCGCTGACGGTGGTCGCGGTTTCCAGAAAAGTACGGCGGTTCATAACGTGAAAATTCATGAAGGCGTTCCTCCGATTGTTCTTGTGGTGGAAGTCGAATTCGGGAGAATTATACGCGGGAATAAGGAAGAATAGGCCCGCAGGGAAGGGCAAGGGGACGCGACGAATCACGTCCCCTGGCGCAAGTTCGTCTGCGTCACGGTTTCACGACTTGCAGGTTGTTGTTCACGGAAAATATGCCGGAGACGCTGTTGGCGCGAATGCCGGCGAGGTTTTTGTCTCCGTCGCTATCCACCACGCCCTCCAGGGTGACATGGCCGTTCTTGACGATAATGCGGATCGGTTTCTGCACCCCCAGGGCGTACTTCTCCAGCGCGGGATAGCCGTAGATGGAGTGGAACAGCCTCCTGCGAAGCCCGTCGTCCATGGGTGAAGGAGGAAGCACCTCGATCTGGTTGTCCACCTTCTCGACACCTTCGATGCGTTTCACGGCGTTCTCAGCATCAGACTTGAGAGTGGGTCGTACGACCTGCCCGAGCAGGGTGACGTTGTAGCCGTCCACTTTGTAGGCAATGTAATCGAAGACACCGAAGTACGGCAGCATCATTAGTTCGTGGCGTACTTCTCGGACTATGCGCTCCTGGGTGCGGGCCGAAGGCTCGCCGCGCTGCGCGTCCTGAGCCGCGCCCAGAATGCTGAAGGCGAGCAAAGCGGCGAAAAGAATCATGGGGCGATTCTTCATGTGGTTTCTCCTTGGTATTGAGTTCCCCGGGGATTGCGTCAGTCTACTCCAAGCAGGTGACAATTTACGAGAAGGGGAATTCGCCCGAGCACCATTTCTGGGAAGCCGCCGAGAGATCGAAAGGATGGGGGATTCCGGATAACGTGTGGCGTTGGCGGTTCGAACCTGGCAAGGCTACACCTCTGCCAGGGTAAGACTGAGCCTCTCGTTGGCCGACGCTAAATGGACGTCCGCACAGTTGTTCAGGACCCAGTCGGCGCCGGCAGCGCGCAAAGCTGGTTCCTGGACCGTGGTGGTAAAGGCGATGACCTTTCCGCCTGCGGCCTTGCCGGAGCGGATTCCCGCAGGAACGTCTTCGAAGATCACGCAGCCGGCGGGAGGAAAACCCAGGATCTTAGCCGCTTTCAGGTAGGGCTCGGGATGAGGCTTGCCGTGAGAGATGTCATTGGATGTGATCAGTTCTTTGGGCAGAGGAAGGCCGGCGGCCTTGATGCGCACCACGGCCAGAGGCCGGGTGCAGGAGGTCACGATGGTCCAGCGGTCCTCGGGAAGGCTGCGCAGCAGGTCGAGTGCGCCCGGGAGCGCCACTACGCCTTCGAGGTCTTCGATTTCGCGGCGCTCGACCTCGCGATTCTCGGCTTCGTGATCGGAGTTAGGGAGGTACTCGCGGATGGTCGCAAGACTGGGGCGGCCGTGGGCATGAGCGATGACTTCATTCGGATTGAAGCCGTGTTCCAGGGCCCAGCGGCCCCAGACGCGGGCGACAGCCGGAGTGGAGTTGATTAGGACTCCGTCCATGTCGAACAGGAGCGCAGAACAGTGGAGTTGAGTCATCGTGTGAGGGCTTTAGTTCGTAAAAGTCAGACAGGGATGCGCCCGCCTCAATCTTGGCCGCATTCGACATTCTAACTAGACATTCTAACCGGGAAGAGACTGAAGTTTCCCAGCAGCAGAGCCGATAGCAAAGACGAAGGGCAATATTCCTTGCAGATTGTGGCATGCAGGGGCGGCCGATCCCAGGTTCGGGTCGGCAGGAGCCAACCGGGTCATGGCAGCTGAGACAGACAACTGGTCCATCGCGGAGCGAGTGCAGCGGACCACCGAGGAACTAAAAACTCTGGAGCAGCTGATTGTGTCCGGTGATTTCTCTCCTCGTATTCTGAGCGAATTCCGCAACGCGGTGGACAGTGTGCGGCAGACCGCGCGCGTGGTCCAGATGTGGACGGGATTGCAGCAGCAGCACCGCGACCCCCACTCGGCGATGAGCACGCTGTCGGAGGATCGCGTCCGCCGCGCTACCCAGATCGCGAAGGATCTCACCATTGACCTGCAATCTCTGGAAGTGGACTTTGGGACGGAAGGAATCGCGGAACTTTTTCGAGCGATCGAAGAGCTGCACGAGCGCCTGGTTCCATTATTTCGAACCAATGATCGCCGCTTCTGAAATTGCATCGCGAGGGCGGCAGGTCTTGCTTCTCCTTCCGCCTCAAAAAATAAAGGTATCGGGTAGCAATGAGGGTTACCTAGTATGGCATCTGTTGCCGCTTGATTTCCGGCAAACGGGCGTAACATAGAGCTTCAGGACAACTTAATGCTGTGCCTGCGGGAGCGTGCCGTGCTAGGAAAGTGCGCTAATCCCGGCTGTTCGGAAGTATTTCGATATCTTCACGAAGGTAAGATTTTCCACCTTTGTCCTACCCCTGAAGTGCAAGCCGCAACTGAGGTTTTCCGTCCGCTTTTGTTTGAGCGGTTCTGGCTCTGCGACAAGTGCTCGAAGCAAATGACTCTGGTTTGGGGCGGAACGCAGGCGAAGTTGGTGAGTCTGCCCCCACAGACGGAAGAGACGGAGGAGAAGGGACTACTCCCGCTCTTGGCAGCGTTCCAGCATGCATCCGGCGATGAGATGAGCGGAGGACGCCTGCGAGCGCGGGCTGCCTACGCCGGTCGGGACGACGGATGAACCTTTGCGCGCTGCATGCGCGCGCGCCACGCGTCGGCTGGTACGAACTGTCATCCCGAGCACAGCGAGGAATCTGGGGGGGGCGCCCGCGGCGGCGATACTGGTGGTGCAAGCTAGAACCTGGATCCCTCGCTACGCTCGGGATGACAAGCGTCTTTAGTCCACAGTCCACACTCCAGGCGAAAACGGTCTAGCCCAAGGAGCGCGGTGCGCAGGCGCGCAGCGCAGCCCGAAGTAGCAACACTTGTCGGATGAAATACCACACCACGCCGGGGATGGCAACTGTCCCGGCGTCAAGTTTTCGAGCTGCCTTTCCAGCGTCCCGGCGGGACGGCGGTTCCCTCGCGAAATCAGGACTGGACGATCTTTTCCAGTGCTGGCCGGTTGCGGATCACCAGGGTCGACCCTTTGAGGTGCAGCAGCTGTTTTTTCTTGAACTCGGAAAACAGGCGGCTGACTGTCTCGCGGGTGGTCCCGATGATCTCGGCAATCTCCTCGTGGGTCAGCGTAAGCTTGACCTGCGAGGAGCCGTCGTTTTGCGGCGTCTTGGTCGACCAGGACAGCAGGAGCTTGGCAAACTTCTCCGACGGCGAGGTGGCAAGACCCAAGGTGCGGATCTCCTCATAGGCGGTGTAGTAGTTGCGGCTCAGCTGTTCGGCGACCCGTAAGGCCACTTCTCCCTGATCCTTGAGGAATTGCAGCAAGGATTCGCGGGGAATGAAGTTGGCCTGCCCAGGCTCCATCATTTCGGCGGTGACTTCGTACGGCCGGTTGGAAATGACCGCATTGAGGCCGAGAACGTCTCCGCCTTCGGAGATTTTGGTGATGATGGTTTTGCCCTCGCGGGAAGAGGTGGAAAGTTTTGCCTTCCCGGTACAGAGCACAAAAACGCCTCGGGGTTGCTGCCCTTCGATAAAGAGCATCGCTCCCTTGGGATAAACGGCGGTAGATTTGATTTCATTAAGGCGCTGCCCGGCATGAACGGAGAGATTGCAAAAAAGATGTTCTTCCCGTACCGGACAGCTCAGGCAATTATCAAGAATATTTAGACCATAAGGGGCGCGCATTTAGCACCCTCCCTTTAGGTCATTGTAACAGGTTGCAACCGGCTGTGATCACGGTCACGACCCCTCGTGATCACGGGTATATCCCGATCACTGACGGAAATAGAAAACTGTGCCAGCATGGGCATGGTGTAGAGTATGCGCCTTTCCCCCCGGGGTCGCTAAAGTTGTGAAAAAATAGAGCATTCGCGTCAGCGGGAGGATTTCTGTGAGCCAGGGAACAATCCCTTCTTTGCCGTCCCACGTAGACAAATTCTCCCTCGTAGCGCCGCCCGCGCGGGCGGGGCTGGAATCACTATTCTTACCCCGTTCGGCCGCTGTCATCGGGGCAACCGATCGGGCTGGAACAGTGGGCCAAATGGTGGTTGCGAATCTCCTGGCGAGCAAGTTTCCCATCAAAGTGCACGCCGTAAATCCCAGTCACGACGAAGTTCTCGGAATCAAGACCCACAAGCGGATCGGAGACATCCCGGGCGGAGTTGACCTGGCTCTGGTAGTCACTCCGGCCCAGACCGTGCCCCAGATCATCGGAGAATGTGTGGACGCGGGAGTGAAAGCGGCGGTTGTGATCTCGGCAGGATTCCGCGAACAGGGACCCGGCGGCGCGGTCCTGGAAGAAGAGATCCGACGGCATCTGCAACGCGGACCGCTGCGATTGATTGGCCCCAACTGCATGGGCTTCATGAATCCGAGCATAGGACTGAATGCAACGTTCCTGAAGACGATGCCCCAGAAAGGCAGCGTCGCTTTCCTCAGTCAGAGCGGCGCGTTGCAGTCGGCGATTCTGGATTGGAGCCAGCGCGAGAAGGTCGGATTCAGCGCCATCGTTTCCACCGGCTCCATGCTCGATGTAGGCTGGGGCGATCTCATCTACTACTTCGGGGACGATCCGCACACCAAGAGCATTCTGGTTTACATGGAGTCGGTGGGAGACGCGCGCTCATTCCTTTCGGCGGCGCGGGAAATTGCCCTGGGCAAACCCATCATCGTGATCAAGGCGGGACGGTCCGAAGCGGCATCCCGTGCAGCCGCATCGCACACTGGGGCGCTCACGGGAAGTGACGACGTTCTGGAAGCGGCCTTCCGGCGCTGTGGAGTGCTGCGAGTACAGAACATCGCAGATTTGTTCTATATGGCGGAGGTGTTGAGCAAGCAGCCGCGCCCGCGCGGCCCGCGCCTCACGATCGTGACCAATGCCGGCGGTCCGGCAGTGCTGGCCACGGATGCGCTCATCGCCACGGGCGGCAAGCTCGCCGAACTCTCGCCGGAATCTCTCCATGAGCTCGATGGGTTTCTTTCCCCGTATTGGAGCCACGGGAATCCGGTGGACGTGCTCGCCGATGCGGACGCCGAGCATTACGTGAAGGCTCTCGAAGTCGCATTGAAGGATCCGGGCGGGGATGCCTTGCTGGCCATCATTGCGCCGCAGGGCGGCGCCGATCCGACGGAAGCGGCGCAACGCATGAAGCCGTTCGCTCAAGGTTCCGGCAAACCGTTGCTGGCCAGTTGGATGGGCGGCGACGGAGTTGCCGAAGGGATTGCGACTCTCAACGCCGCCGGCATTCCTACGTTCCCCTATTCCGACACGGCCGCCCGCGCCTTCACCTACATGTGGCGCTACACCTACAACCTGCGCGGGCTCTACGAGACCCCGGCGTTGGTGGAGGGAGTGGAAGCCGCGGCTAACGCTCGCCGCAAGGTGAACGAGTTTGTGCAGCAGGTGCGCGCCAGTGGCCGGACGATGCTCAACGAATTCGAGGCCAAGCAGCTGCTCGCACAGTACGGCATCCCCGTGGTAGAAACGCGCGCCGCCGAGAACGAAGAACAAGCGGTGGCCTTCGCCACGGAGACCGGATATCCCGTCGTACTGAAACTGTTGTCCAACACCATCGCGCACAAAACTGATGTGGATGGCGTGCGTCTGCGGCTGCAAAGCGCGGACGAGGTGCGGGGCGCGTACCGCTCCATTCAGGCCGCTGTGGCAGAGAAGGCAGGAGCCCAGCATTTTGGCGGAGTCACGGTGCAATCCATGGTGAGGCGCGATGGATACGAACTGATTCTGGGCAGCACCGTGGACGCGCAGTTTGGGCCGGTGATCCTGTTTGGGTCCGGCGGAGTGATGGTGGAAGTGTACCGCGACCGCGCCCTGGCGCTTCCGCCGCTGAACACCACCCTGGCGCAACGATTGATGGAGAACACCCGAATCTACGCTGCCCTGCAGGGCGTGCGCGGCCGCAAAGCCGTGAACCTGGCCGAACTGGAAGAGTTGCTGGTGCGTTTCAGCCAGCTCGTGGTGGAGCAGCCCTGGATTCGGGAGATTGACATCAATCCGCTGCTGGCGACGCCGGAACACTTACTCGCACTCGACGCCCGGGTAATGGTGCACGACTCCACCATGGTGGCCGAGCGTTTACCCCGCCCTGCCATCCGGCCCTACCCGTCGCAATATGTGTGGGAATTCCAGCTGAAGGACGGAACCCAGGTTACGATCCGGCCAATCCGTCCGGAAGATGAGCCGCTCATGGTGCAGTTCCACACCACGCTGTCGGAACGCAGCGTCTACTTGCGCTACTTCTGCTCTTTGAGCCTGAGCACCCGAGTCGAGCACGAGCGGCTGGTGCGCATTTGCTTTGGCAGCTATGACCGGGGCTTTGCCCTGGTCGCGGACCACAAGGTTCCGGAGACGGGGCAGCACGAGGTATTAGGAGTGGGCCGGTTCAGCGCCATCAATCGCAACGAAGCCGAGGCAGCCGTTCTGGTCTCCGATCGTTGGCAAGGACGCGGACTGGGGACGGAGTTGCTCGCGGGCGCGGCCCGCGTAGCCCGGCTGGAAAGATTCAAGAGGCTTTCCGGGGAAATCCTGCGGGACAATCTGCCCACCCAGGCGATCTTCAAGAAAGTGGGGTACACACTCCGTGCGATGGAGGATCCATCGTCGGTTTCGGCTGTGCTGGAACTGTAGCGGGCTGCGGAAGAACTCCCACTGTGGCCTCGTTTTGAAAGGGCGCGGCTTCCAGCCGCGCCGATACAGGGAAAAACGAGTCCGGCTTCAGCTGCTGGGGTAACCCTCTTGGAAGCTTCCTGTGGCGCTGGAAACGAAGATGGCTGCGCGTTTCTCCCCCGGGGGCTGAAGCCCCAATTCTCAGGCGCCATGACGGCGCGGCGCCCCGTCAAAGCAGCTTCATGAATAATGCAGGCTGGCCGACGAACCGTCCGCTTTCTTTAAACAACCGGCACGGGCTTGGTGATTTCCAGTTGGGGCTCGAACTTCAGCGTGGTCCCGACGGCTCGTGAGACCAGACATAATTTCTCGGCCCGCTTGAGCAGGTCGAGCGCCCGTTCCCGTTCCTCCGCCGAGGCGATCTTGAGGTTGGGACGCACCACGATCTGGCTGAAAGTCCATCCCGTTTCGGCCTTGCGCACCGTGCCGCTGGCTTCCACCTGCAGGTCCGTGAAGTTGAATTGCGCCGTGCCTGCAATCGCGCGCAGGGTCGTGGTGTAACAACCCGCGACGGCGGCGAGCAGCAGTTCCTCCGGCGTCCACCTGCCCTCCAGGCCGCCGAATTCCGTGGGAGCCGTGAAATGGATCGCGTTGGGCGCCGAATCTGACTTGGCCAGACCAGTTCGGCCGGACGTCCACCAGGCTGCGACTCTATATGTGTGCTCTTCACTACTCATGATCTTTCCACTCCTTGGGAGAAACTTGGTTCCTTCGATCAGAAAAGGTGATCGTCCGACTACGGGCAACTTTTGCGCTGCTGCGGAGCTGGCGCCTGGGCCATTCCCATCTTTGGCTCGACCCTTGTCTCGACCGCGCGCTCTTTCTCGATCTTCTCGATCTGGGCGCGCAACCAGCGGCCCAGAGCCTCTTCCAGTTCGACCTGGCTTCCGGTGCGGTAGAAGTCGTCCACGGTCTGTCCTTGTTCTGTCAGCTGGATAAAACGGCAAGGCACACTTTCGGCCCGCCGGGCTGCGGGGACAAACTGCTCCAGCAAGCAGGTCTCGCAGGGATGCGGCCGCGCCGGGTCGCAGAAATTCGGGCACACCGGCGAATCCTCAAAAATGGAGGGAGCGCGCCAGGGAGAATGCGGCGAGCGCCCGTAACCTCCGTCTTCCAAAAAGCTGAGTTCGAACCGGAGGACGTCCAGAAGATCGCGATCGGCTTTGTTGGTCATAGGCCACCTCAAGTGGAAGTCAGCATGGCAGACGCGGACTGGAAGCTCCGTGCATTCGGTCACTGGGAAATGTGATTAAAGTCACACGAGGCTGGCAAGCTCATCCGCGTTTCCGTAATGATTTCACTCAATTCCGGGGGGTCGCGGGCAAAGCGTTGAGACCATCGTCACATGGTCATGTGACTTGCATCACAAACGGCTCGCTGGCGGCTGCCAGCGGTTACAGCTGTAGCGACCAAAATACCAGCGGCGCCTCTGGAGGCTGCTGCCGGTAGGGAATCACACTGGGGTGTGACACAGATCACAATTTTCGAAAACCATCCCTGAAAGGTAAAGCAACAATCAGCCGTTCGCCTGGGGTTCGTAGGCGCAGCAGGGGTCTTCGGCAAACAGGTCGCCGGTCATCGCGTAGGCGCGGGCCCTCGATCCTCCGCACACGTTGCGCGCCGGACAGCGTCCGCACTTGCCTTTGAGCCGGGAGCTGTCGCGGAGCGACACGAACAAGGGAGATTCGCAATACAGCTGCGAAAGCGGCTGCGTCGTAACGTTGCCCGCGGACAAGGGCAGAAAGCGGCTGGGATACACTTCGCCCGTGGGATCAATAAAGACAAAACCCTTGCCGTCATTTACTCCCTTGGGCGCGCAGGTAATCACATCAGTCTCGGTCATGAGGCCGCGCGACTCCCGCGCCCGCTGCTGCAGAAGATAGCGCTGGTAGTGCTGGCCTTCGCTGGTCCTGATCTGGAAGTGAACGCGCTTGGAAGCTTCATAGAGCCTGGCGAAAACTCCTTCGTGCTCTTCTGCGGTGAGCATCTCCTGAGCTTGATGGCGGCTCGCCGGCACGAAGAAGAATACGTTCCACAAAGCTACATCGAGACGGGTAAGAAGCTCGATCATGGGATCGAGGTCGTGGAGATTCCGCCGCGCCAGAATGGTGTTGATCTGTACTGGCAGGTCCACTTCGTGGCAGGACGCGACGGCGTCGAGCGTGCGCCGGTGGCATCCTGGGACTCCCCAATAGCCGTCATCCAACGCAGCCGTCGAGCCATGCAGCCAGAAGGCGAGGCGCATCAGGCCGCGGGCTTTCAGTTCCGCAATCACTTCCGCATCGAGCAGCGGTGTCGGAAGCAGCGTCAGCGAAGTCCGCACGGAATGGTGCGAAGCAAAGTCCACAATGGGGAACAGATCCGGCCGCAGCAGCGGATCGCCGCCCGTCAGCACCAGCAAAGGCACGTGCATCTCGGCCACGTCTTCGATGAGATGAAAGGCTTCGGCGGTGGAGAATTCGTGCTTGTCCCGCAGCGCGCGCGCCGTAGCGCGGCCATGCGACGCTTTCCAGTCGCACGCATGCGTCATCTCCCAGGTCACCTGCATCGGCCGCAATTGAAAGCTGGGCGCATTCGCGGCCTGCGTGGATGCGGTTCCCGGCGCCGTGAAAACTGGGGTGGACTGAGTAGGCATGCGGGGATGGTATTGCTTCACGCCAGCCGGTGCAGTGCGGAATCGCACTCAGGGTCGTGATAACTGTCACAAATAACGGCAGAAAGGCTTGTGATTTCCGTCACAAGGCAAAGTGACTTCTGCCCTAGGTCGCCCTTTGCAGGCATGCGAACCTACGGCTGCGAACAAGTTCTCAGGACGCAGCGCCGACCCAGCATTTCGGATCGTGTCCTGGTTCTCGGAGACACGGAGGTGGAGTATTCTTGCCTTGCAGTGTCTTCGTGAAAAAATCTCAGGAGGAAACAAACGTGAAACATCTCTTCTTTCGCATGAGCCTGGTGACTCTGCTGGTTGCGGGAGTGATCGCGCTATGCAATACGTCGGCGCTGGCACAGGATGCGGCGGGAACCTTCAAGGCGAAGTGCGCCATGTGCCACGGCGCGGACGGCAAGGGCTCGCCCATTGGCTTGAAAATGGGCGCGCACGATTTCACCTCTGCCGACGTGCAGAAGCAAACCGACGCGCAGTTGACCGAGATTATCACCAAGGGCAAGAACAAGATGCCGGCCTATGAGGGCAAGCTGAAAGATACCGAGATCAAGGATCTCGTCACCTTCATTCGTAGTCTGAAAAAGTAAACGCGCGCGAAAGGCGGCTCGATGCGGCCGCTCGGAGATCGTTCCATTCTCAAGGATTGGCGGGTGAGAGCATGCTCAGGCGGACAACACGGAATCTTTTTGCGCTTGCCATCGCTCTCACCCGGCTTTTAGCTGCCCGCGTCGTTCATTCCGCGTCCCCATTAACCCCGAGCCCCAGTACTGACGATTGCGTCGCCTGTCACAGCGACAAGACCCTGACCGCCAAATGCAGTAACCGCACCGTCTCTTTGTTTGGCGGTCTGGATCATCCACGCGATGCTTTTTGCGTGCAAGTGGCGCCGCCGGCCCGGGCCTGCCCTGCGGTCGCCCGCGCTACTACAAGGAGTGGCTGATGATGGCAGTGAAACCTTCCCGCTGGCTGATCGCGCTGGGATTCTCCCTGGTCTTTGGCCAGTCGTGGGCCAAGCCCCTCCCAGCCGCCGACCAGGGATGCCTGGCCTGCCACGGCGAAGCCGGCATGAAGTCCGAGTCGGGCCGTAGCCTGCACGTGGACGCCGCCAAATTCAAGAACAGCATGCACGCGGCCCTGGGCTGCACCGACTGCCATGTCGGAGTAAAGGAGTATCCCCATCCCAAGGGAATGCGCCGGCCGAACTGCAGCACTTGCCATGAAGAACCGGCCAGCCAACTGCCCAAGAGCATCCACTCGATTCTGGGTACCGGGACGGGCGCCTGCGCCAGTTGTCATGGCACAGCGCACGAAGTGCAGGCAGCAGAGAAACTCCTGCCGCAGCAATGCGCCACCTGCCACGAGGATGCCGTTCACGGTTTTCAGCTCAGCGTCCACGCCACCGCCCGCAAGGACGGAGATGGACAGGCGCCCACCTGCACCTCCTGCCACGGCGGCCCGCACCAGATTTTAGCGGCCAGCGATCCGGATTCTCCGGTAAGCCACATTCACATTCCCAACACTTGCGCCAAGTGCCATGCTCAAAAATTCGTTATGGAGCGCGCCGGATTCAGCACGCAACCCTTCTATTCCTACGAGGAGAGTGTGCACGGCAAGGCGGTGGCGGCCGGATCCACCACGGCGGCGGTCTGCACCGACTGTCACGGAGTTCACGAGATTCGCTCGGCCAGGGACGATCAATCGTCCATCTTCAAATTCAATGTGCCCGCAACCTGCGCCAAGTGCCACACCGCCGTGGGGCAGGAGTTCATGCAGAGCATTCATGGCCAGGCCATCAGCCACGGCAACTCGCAGGCGCCGGTCTGCACCGATTGCCATGGGATTCATTCCATCAAGTCGCACATTGATCCCAACTCTTCCGTGGCCGCGCAGAACCTGGCGCGCACCACTTGCGCCCGCTGTCACGAAGACGTGCGGCTTTCCCAGGAACTGGGTGTGGAAGGGCGCCGCTCCACGACCTATCTCGCCAGCTACCACGGGCTGGCGGCCAGGGGTGGATCGCAGGTGGTCGCCAACTGCGCCAGTTGTCACGGCGTGCATAATATTCTGCCTTCGAGCGATCCCCGTTCGACGATCAACCATGCCAATCTGGCGCGCACTTGCGGGCAGTGCCACCCGGGCGTGACGGAGAAATTCACCGCCTCCAAGGTCCACGTGGACGCGCCGCTTTCGGCCGACATCGGCAGCAAGGCCGTGCGCTGGATTCGCAGTTTTTATCTGAGCATGATCTTCGCCGTGATCGGCGGCATGCTGGTGCATAATTTCATCATCTGGCGGGCCAAACTGGTAGCCCGGCGCAGAGCCCAACATGACTTCGTCGAGCGGATGCCGCTGCGTTTCCGCTGGCAGCATGCCGCCCTGCTCATCAGTTTCATGGTGCTGGTGCTGACGGGCTTCGCTTTGAAGTTCCCCGATTCCTGGTTCGCGTCCATGATGTCCCTGGGGGAGCAAAAGCGGCACCTGCTGCATCGCATCGCGGCCGTGGTTCTGATCGGCGTGAGTATTTACCACATGTTCGACGCCGTGATGACCCGCCAAGGACGCAAACTGATGCGCGATCTCGTGCCCACGCTGGACGACGTGCGGGGCGCGTGGCAGAATCTCAGCTATTACCTCGGCCTGACGCAGCGCAAGCCTGAGTTTGCCCGCTTCAACTACGCCGAGAAGGCCGAGTACTGGGCGCTGGTGTGGGGCATGGTCGTGATGGCCGTGACCGGAGTAATGCTGTGGGCCAAGACAATCGTGGGAAATCATCTGCCGCGCTGGTGGCTCGACATCGCCACCGCCATTCACTTCTACGAAGCGGTGCTGGCGACCCTCGCCATCGTGGTCTGGCACTTTTATCAGGTTTTCCTCGACCCGGACGTCTACCCGATGAACTGGGCGTGGTGGGACGGTAAAATGACGCTTCACCACTACCGGGAAGAACATGGCCTGGACCGCGCGCCGCTGATGGAAAGCAACGGCAGTGTCGAAGCGACGGTTGAGACTGTGACCGGGGAAGAATCCGAGTCAGGCGAGGTCAAACATGGACACTGAGAAGACTCCACCGCAAGCAGTGGAGCCCTGGCACCGCTCACGCATGCTGATGCGCAACCCTGTCAGTCTTGCGGGAGTGGCGCTGGGTATCGTCAGCCTGGCCAACATTTTCCTTTTTGTTTTGATTGACGCCATCGCCACCAAGCCCGGCCCTTACATCGGGATTCTGGCCTACATGGTGTCTCCCGGCTTTTTGATCCTTAGCTTGCTGATGATGTTGGCCGGCGTGCTGTTGGAACGCAGGAAGCATCTTGCGCCGCAGGCATTTTATCCACGCATTGACCTGAACGATCCCACCCAGCGCAGCGCGGTCATTTCATTCACCACGTTTCTGGTCGTGTTCGTCGTGGTCAGCGCGGCGGGCAGTTACAAGGCCTACGAATTCACCGAATCCACCGCGTTTTGTGGCCAGCTGTGCCACACGGTGATGATCCCGGAATTCACTGCCTATCAACTTTCTCCCCATGCCCGCGTGGCCTGCGCTGATTGCCATGTGGGGCCGGGTGCAACGTGGTTTGTGAAGTCCAAGCTCTCCGGCAGCCGGCAGGTGTTTGCCACGGTGTTCAATACTTTCCCCCGGCCGATTCCGACCCCGGTGCACAATTTGCGTCCCGCCCAGGAAACTTGCGAGCAGTGCCATTGGCCGAAGAAGTTCTATGGCGGACAACTGAAGGTCTTTGCCCACTTCGCCAATGATGAAAAGAACACGCTGCACCAGGTCCGGATGCTGATCAAGACCGGCGGCGGCGATCCCGCCACGGGCGCGCCTGAGGGCATCCATTGGCACATGAACATCGGCAACCGGATTGATTACGTCGCGGCCGATGAGAAGCGGCAGGTCATTCCCTACATTCACGTCGAAGACATGCAGGGACGGGTCACCGAGTATTACGCCAAGGACTCAACCCTGACTAAAGAGCAGATCGCGAAAGCCGACAAGCATCACATGGACTGCGTGGACTGCCACAACCGTCCGACCCACATCTACGTTCCGCCGGACCTGTCGGTGGATCAGTCTTTGCTGGCCCGCCGTCTGGACGTTTCCCTGCCCTTCCTCAAGCAGCAGGCGGTTACGGTGTTGGCGGCGATTTATCCCAGCAACGACGCCGCCACGCAGGGCATCGCCAACGGGCTGAACGGCTTTTATGAGAGCAAGTACCCGGATATAGCGAAGACCAAACAGCTTGAGATTCGCAACGCGGTGGCGGAGATTCAGCAGATTTACCGCCGCACGACTTTCCCCGACATGAAGCTGAACTGGCAGACGCATCCCAACAACCTGGGGCACTACTACTACCCCGGCTGCTTCCGCTGCCATGACGGCCAGCACGTCAGCGCCGACGGCAAGGTCGTGACCCGGGATTGCAACCAGTGCCACACCCTCATGTCGGAAACCGAAGGACCAGTCAGCGCGACGGCCCCGGCTGCGCCCACCTTCCAGCACCCGGTTGATTTGGGAGACCTGACCCAAGTCAACTGTGCCGACTGCCACAACGGAGGAGTGGGGCCGTAAGGAGGGGCCCAGACTGGACCCGCCCCCCGACCCAGGTCTGTACTTCGGACGTGAGGGGTGGTTCACCTGCGGATTGGGAACGGGAATGAAAATCCTGCTGGCAGCGATCATCGGATTCTGTGCCGTCGTGATCCTCATTCTCCTGCGGCTTCCATGGGGAACTCGAGACGCCAGAACACAATCCCCGGTCCGATTCAATTTCTTGCTCGTGTTAGGCGTGGCTGTGATGGGGATACTTCTTTTTGGTTTCTGGTTCGCAATGAGGATGCGTTGACCTGATCGGGTGCAAGACCCGTCCTCTGCCACCACAACGCCGCTGCTCAGGTCAAGACCAGCTGCGGAGCTCCCCAACGTCCACGAAAGTTGGACATTCTCCCGAGAATCAAGCCCGAGTCCGAAACGGGTCCCCGCCAACCTACAGTCACAAAAGGCCTTCCGGGAGGTATGTGATTCTAATCACGTAAGGGTGTGAACCTACGTCCCGACAGACGGACCCCCGGTGTTGCATTCTGAAACTATCGTAGACGGCCATGCCAGTGACCGTGGGCGATAAGTCTGAACGGGGGATGTCAATGAAGCGTAAATTCAAGGCCATGGACGCCAACGAGGCGGTGGCCCATGTCGCATACCGCGTTAGCGAAGTAATCGCCATTTATCCCATCACTCCTTCCTCGCCGATGGGCGAGTGGGCGGACCAGTGGGCGTCTGAGGGAGTGCCGAACGCCTGGGGCAGCGTGCCCCACGTCATCGAAATGCAGAGTGAAGGCGGCGCGGCTGGCGCCGTGCATGGCGCCTTGCAGACGGGGTCGCTGGCCACGACCTTCACCGCGTCCCAGGGCTTGCTGCTGATGATCCCGAACATGAACAAGATTGCGGGTGAGTTGACCCCCACGGCATTTCACGTCTCGGCGCGAACCGTGGCCACGCATGCGCTCTCGATTTTCGGCGATCACTCTGACGTGATGTTCTGCCGCACGACGGGATTTGCCCTGCTCTGCTCCAACTCGGTGCAGGAGGCGGAGGACCTGGCGTTGATCGCGCATGCCGCGTCGCTCGAAACCCGAATTCCGTTCCTGCATTTCTTCGACGGGTTCCGCACCTCGCACGAGGTAAACAAGATCGAGATGCTCACCGAAGACGACATGCGGGCCTTGATCAATATGGACCGCGTGATCGAGCACCGGCAGCGCGCGCTCTCGCCCGATCATCCCGTGCTGCGGGGGACGGCGCAGAACCCCGACGTTTTCTTCCAGATACGTGAGACGGCCAATGCCTACTACGACGAAGCCCCGGCCAAAGTGCAGGCCGTGATGAACAAGTTCGCCGAGGTCGTCGGACGGTCTTATCAGTTATTCGACTACGTCGGTGCGCCCGATGCCGATCGCGTCATCGTCATGATGGGCTCCGGCGCAGAAGCCGCGCACGAGGCGGTCGAGTATTTGAATGCCCATGGAGAGAAAGTGGGCCTGCTGAAAGTGCGCTTGTACCGGCCTTTCTGCGTAAAGTCGTTCATGGAAGCGCTGCCTGCCAGCGTTCGCCAGATTTCCGTTCTGGACCGCACCAAGGAGTCCGGAGCCATCGGCGAGCCTCTGTATCTCGACGTGGTAAATGCGCTGCACGAAGGCTTGCATCTGGGTTACGGGAAGCTGAAGAGCGCTCCTGGAGTGGTCGGTGGCCGGTACGGCTTGTCGTCCAAGGAATTTACCCCGGCCATGGTGAAGGCGGTTTACGACAACCTGAAGCACAAGCAGCCGAAAGATCACTTCACCATTGGCATTCAGGACGACGTCAACCACACCAGCCTCGACTATGACGCGACCTTCTCGACGGAACCGGACAGTGTGATCCGCGCCATGTTTTACGGCCTCGGTGCGGATGGAACCGTTGGCGCCAACAAGAACTCCATCAAGATCATTGGCGAGAACACCGACAACTACGCGCAGGGATATTTTGTCTACGACTCCAAGAAATCGGGCGCGATGACCGTTTCGCACCTGCGTTTCGGCCCGCAGCCGATTCATTCCAGCTACCTGGTTTCCAAAGCGAACTTCATCGCCTGCCACCAGTGGATATTCCTTGAGCGCTACGACATGCTGAGCGCGCTCGTGCCCGGCGGCGTGTTCCTGGTCAACAGTCCCTACGGGAAAGATGAAGTCTGGGACCGCCTGACTCGTGATGTGCAGTCGCAACTGATCGCCAAGAAGGCGAAGCTCTATGCGATCGACGCCTACAAGGTGGCGCAGGATGCCGGGATGGGCTCCCGCATGAACACGATCATGCAGGTGTGCTTCTTCGCCATCTCGAAAGTATTGCCCCGCGACGAAGCCATCGAAGCCATTCGCGAATCCATTCGCTACACCTATGGCCGCAAGGGCGAAGACGTGGTGCAGAAGAACATGCGCGCCGTGGATGAGACCCTGGCGCACTTGTTCGAAGTGAAGGTACCCGCCACTGCGACCAGCACGACCGAGATACCGGAGGTTTTCCCGGGAGCGCCCAAGTTCGAGCGCGAGGTGCTGGGTACGATTTACGCCGGCCGCGGCGATGAGCTTCCCGTGAGCGCATTCTCCTGCGACGGCACTTTCCCCACCGGCACGGCCCGCTGGGAGAAGCGCAATCTGGCGCTGGAGATTCCGGCGTGGGATACGAAAATCTGCATCCAGTGCGGCAAGTGCGCCATGGTTTGCCCGCACGCCGTGATTCGCATCAAGGTCTACGACAGCAAAGAATTGCAGGGCGCTCCCGCCACGTTCAAGGCGTGTGTCGCCCGCGACAAGGAATGGCAAGGCTTGCAGTACACCATTCAGGTGGCTCCGGAAGACTGCACCGGTTGCGGCGTCTGCGTGGATGTGTGCCCGGTCAAGAACAAGAGCGAAGCGCGGCTGAAAGCGATCAACATGGTGCCCCAACCTCCGCTGCGCGTGCCGGAAAAGGAGAACTGGGACTTCTTTCTGAAGATTCCGGAACTCGATCGCAGAAAGATCAAACCCGGGACGATCCGGCAGCAACAAGTGCAGGAACCGCTGTTCGAGTTCTCGGGCGCGTGTTCCGGTTGCGGCGAAACGCCCTACATCAAGCTGGTCACACAGCTGTTCGGCGACCGGACTATCATCGCGAACGCCACCGGGTGCTCATCCATCTATGGCGGCAACCTGCCGACCACGCCCTACGCCAAGAATCCCGACGGCCGCGGTCCAGCCTGGTCGAATTCACTGTTCGAGGACAATGCGGAATTCGGCCTCGGCTTCCGCGTCTCCATCGACAAACAAGCGGAGTTCGCCCGCGAACTGCTGGCGCGCGTCGCGAGCCAAGTTGGCGACGACCTGGCCGCGGCACTGCTGACTGCCCGGCAGAAAGATGAAGCCGATATTTTCGAGCAGCGCCAGCGCGTGGACATTCTCAAAGAACGTCTACTGAAGCTTAACGCGCCCGAGGCCAAACAGCTTCTCGCCGTGGCTGACATGCTGGTGAAAAAGAGCGTGTGGATCGTGGGCGGCGATGGCTGGGCTTATGACATCGGCTACGGCGGTCTCGACCACGTCCTGGCCAGCGGACGCAACGTGAACCTGCTGGTGCTCGACACCGAGGTTTACTCGAACACGGGCGGGCAGGCCTCGAAGTCCACACCGCGCGGCGCCGTCGCCAAGTTCGCCGCCGGCGGGAAACCGGGTCCGAAGAAAGATCTCGGACTGATGGCCATGACCTACGGCAATGTCTACGTTGCCAGCGTGGCCATGGGCGCGAAAGACGAGCACACGCTCAAGGCTTTCCTTGAAGCCGAAGCTTACGACGGGCCCAGCATCATCATCGCTTACTCGCACTGCATCGCGCACGGCATCGACATGACGACGGCGATGACCGATCAGAAGGTCGCCGTCGAATCGGGCCAGTGGCTGCTTTATCGCTACAACCCCGAGCGGGAGGCGGCGGGCGAGAACCCGCTGGTGCTTGATTCGCGCGCTCCTACCCGCAAGGTGCAGGAGTATCTGCTGCAGCAGACCCGCTTCAAGATGCTCACCAAGAGCAAGCCGGAAGATGCCGAGCGTTTGTGGAAGCTGGCGCAGCGGGACGCGGATCACCGTTACCAGATGTACGAATACATGGCCAGCCGCAAAACGGAACCGGCGGCAGCGGCGAAGGAACCGGCCGACAAAGCCGCTCCCGCCGCGGACAAACCAGCGCCAACCGGAGCCGTGCGCTAGGCGCGCCAGCAGTTCGGGGTAAGGAGGAAGTCATGATCGATCTCAGCACGAATTATCTTGGCCTGAAACTGCGCTCACCACTCGTCGTTTCCGCGTCTCCGTTGTCGCGCGATGCGGACGGAATCTGCCGGCTGGAAGATGCGGGCGCTTCGGCAGTGGTTCTCTACTCGCTTTTTGAGGAGCAGTTGCGGCAGGAGGAAATGGATCTGGAGTATCACCTCAACGCCGGCACTGAGAGCTTTGCGGAATCGCTTACCTATTTCCCCCAGCCGAGCGAGTTCCAGACCGGCCCCGAGGGATATCTGGATCACATCCGCAAGGCCAAAGGCTCGGTAAGCATTCCGATCATCGCCAGCCTCAACGGCGCAACTCTGGGCGGTTGGACCAAGTTCGCAGCCGACATCGAGCGGGCGGGCGCCGATGCCATCGAATGCAACATCTACTACATCCCCACCGATCCGCGTCTTACGGCGGAAGACGTGGAGAAGACCTACGTGGATATTCTGCGCGCGGTCAAGTCGGCGGTCAAAATTCCGGTGGCCGTAAAGCTGAGCCCGTTCTTCAGCAACCTGACCAATGTCGCTTACCGTCTCGATGAAGCGGGAGCTGACGCGCTCGTGCTGTTCAATCGTTTCTACCAGCCCGACATTGATCTCGAGGACATGGAAATCCGCCCCAACGTGCTGTTGAGCACACCACAAGCGCTGCGCCTGCCGCTCACCTGGATCGGGATTCTGCACGGACGGGTGAAGGCCGCTCTGGCCGCGACGGGCGGAGTGCATAGCGCCGAGGACGTCGTCAAGCTGCTCATGGTCGGGGCCAACGTCACCATGATGTGCTCGGCTCTGATGCGTCACGGCGTCAACCACCTGCGTCATGTGGAGCGCGAACTGCGCGAGTGGATGGAAGAACACGAATACGAATCGGTGGCGCAGATGCAGGGCAGCATGAGCCAGATCCGCTGCCCCGATCCCGCCGCGTTCGAGCGCGCGCAATATATGCGCGCCGTCAAGGGCATGCAGCACATCCATATGACCGGATGGCGCTGATGGCGTCGAGCGGAAGAACTCTCTTCGGGCAGAAATTCTGGGAAAGGGCCATAACGGGTTTGGGAAGGGCACGGCTTCCAGCCGTGCCATTAACCGCCGATTGAAATGTGGGCTTTAGCCCCTGGGGTTTGACAATTTTGTTCCGCACGAACATTGGTGAGACTGCATCAGGGGAATGCCGCATCAAAATTCCCGGACGGCAGGCTTCGTCCACTTCTACGAAACAAGCCGCGATACAAAAATCACGTCACGAGCGCCGGCGTGCGTTGATTCTTCCGCGCGAACACGGCGCCTGGGGATTGCTTCTGGTGCCATTCATCACAGGCGCGGGCGTTGCCTTCCGCGAATCCAGCCACGTTCTTCCCGTCCTGTTGCTGCTGGCGGCCACGCTGGCGCTGTTCTGGTTGAGAACTCCCGCGGAAAGTTTATTGGGCACGTCCGCCATGCGCGCGCAGACGAACGAGGAACGGCGCTCGGTCGTGGTGGTGATTCTCGGCTTGGGCGCGATGGCGGCGCTGGCTCTGGGTACGCTGCTGTGGGCAGGCCGGAATCCTTATCTCTGGCTGATCGGCACCGCCGCAGCCGCGGCTTTCATCGCCCAAGCGCTGCTCAAGAATCTAGGACGGCGTCTGCGCATGCTCTCGGAAATCGTGGGCACAATCGGCCTGACGACTTCTGCTCCTGCTGCCTACTACGTGGTCACGGGGAAATTCGGTTCCACCGCATGGATGCTGTGGCTGGCGAACCTGATCTTTGCCGGCAACCAGATCCACTATGTGCAGATTCGGATTCACGTCGCGCGGGTCGAGGGCGTGCGGGCGAAGTTCGCCCGCGGCTGGGCGTTTGCGGTTGGACAGGTTGCGATGGCTCTGGTCCTGGGGCTGGCTTGCCTGCGCGGCCTGATGCCGTGGGTGGTGCTGATCGCCTTTCTGCCAATCTTGTTTCGGGGATGGTTCTACTTCTTCCAGAAGCCGCGGCCCTTGGTGGTGCGGCGCCTCGGCTGGAGCGAACTGAGCCAGGCGGTCGCTTTCTGCATTCTGTTCATCGCAACACTCTCACTCCAGAACTTGAGGCGATGAGTGCTATCGCGATGCTACAACGGCTAACATCCCAGTCTCTGTTTTGACTCAGAGGGTCGCGACGAATACCGCATCGGGGTACAGTATTCTCACAATCTCCCGCTCGACCTCAGTCCCATGATCGCCGTTGGTGAGAATCACGACACCGATGCGCCGCTCAGGTACAAAAAAAGCGAGAGTGCGGACGCCCCAATCAGAGCCGTCGTGATCGATGATGGTTACGTCGTTATGCTTTATTACCTGCCACCCCAGACCCAATCCGGCTGCGACTTGGCACTTGGTGGCACCGGCCTCTTCATAGGCACATACCTGTTTTTCTTGCTCGGGAGTCGGCAAGTTACGCGTACTGGTCAGCCGCTCCGCCGCGATTTGGGTCGTTACCTTTTCGCTATTCATCACGCTGAGCAGAAATTTGGCATAGTCTCCAATCGTGGTGCGCAGCAAGTCGGCGGCGGTCCACGCCGCTGATGTCTTAGGTTCTGTTTCCCCTTTTGCACCATGCGGGATGGCGAGACGTCCTGCGTACCAAGGGCGAGACGTGTATGAGGTATCGTTCATACCGATCGGATCGAAGACATATTGTTGTGCTAGCTGCTCGAAGGGCATGCCCATTTTCTTCTCTGCAAACCGAGCGACATAGTCATAGCCCTCGCCGGAATACCCGGTCCGCGTGCCGGGCTCCCACTGAAACGTCAGCATGTTATTTGTCTGGGCACGCCAGTTGGGGAATCCGGTTTGGTGTGACAGACACAGGCGAGGAGTCAAAAGCTTGTGCCACGGATTGTCTTTCACGTCAGGGTCAATCCAATAGACGGATATAGGCTCGTCCAGAGACATCTTTCCAGCGGAGACTAGCCGCAAGATCAATTCTGCGGAAATTGGCTTGGTGAGCGAGGCGGCATTGTAGAGCGTTTTCTCCGTGGCGGGGACGCTAGGGCTCTGATCGCCGTAAACGGCGGTCCAAGCAAGTTTCCCGTTCTCGATGTAGGCAATCGCGACGCTTGGCACGTCATGCTTTTTCAGCCACTGCGGGACACTTTGATCCAGCCTTTGCTGGAGGTGTGACCTTTGGGACACTTTTGGAGCGTCTTGAGCAAAACTAGCCGAAATCATGAGGGTTGTGGAGACAAGGGCCAACCAGAAGCGCATGCAGATTCCTCCGGGTCACGAGATTTGTTGCGCATGTCTTAGTTACGCATAGGGTTCCGCTAAGGTTCCAGCAGCGGCGTATTCAAATTGCGGATAGGAGCATATCTACCTCGGTCACCTGGGAACTGACCGAGATCGCTGGTGACCGAGCCGCACCGAATTGGATGGCTGTGCACTAGAGATTGAAGCGGAATCGACCGCGTTCATGGTGACAATCCGCCTGGGCTTGGCCGGCTCAAGTGCGGCATATGTGTCTCGCTACCTGGACGGTCGGCCATTGCCCTCATCGGTTTCACTCGAGGAGTTTGGAATTCGCATGGCCCTCGGAGCAACCGCGAGAGATGTGCTCAAACTAGTTCTCCGCCAAGCAGCGGTATTGACGGTTGCGGCCACTGTGGGAGGCGTACTCGTGTCATTGGCCGTCAATCGGTTACTCGGCTCCTTGCTCTTCGGTGTGAAGGCTGCCGATCCGCTCGCTGGTTCGATAGCTGTCTTCACGCTCGCCCTGGTTGCATTTTCTGCCAGCTATTTGCCTGCTCGGCGGGCTACTAAGGTCGATCCCATCGTCGCGCTCCGTTACGAGTAAAGAGCAAATGCCAAGGGCTGGCGATTCAGGTATTTGACTACCGCCGGTCAGTTGGCGAAACATCCCGTTTACACGCAGAACCCCTCAATGAGTTCTATAAAAAGGGATGTCAAGAAAAAAGTTCTGCCTCGACCGGAGGCGAGATTTCTTTCTCGAGATCCAGCCCACTGAAGTTTCACTTCTCTGGAGAAGTTTGGCCTGTTGCCC
>Ga0181536_10000804_pt1 | contig 37887 bp, 32 predicted proteins | sample PEATcosm2014_Bin_41_FD_121105 | JGI IMG/M metagenome (GOLD analysis project Ga0181536, IMG submission 121105) | Peatland microbial communities from MTU Mesocosm Facility, Houghton, MI, USA - PEATcosm2014_Bin17_60_metaG | ecosystem: Environmental > Terrestrial > Soil > Wetlands > Peat | place...
AATGCCGTCCTGGATCTTTCCGGCCTTGGCACGCCCACGCTGGCGCTGGTGACTGGGGAGACCCTCGGCGGCGGCGGAACCGTCAAAGGCGCGGTGGACACCACTGGTGGCGGGACGATTTCGATTGGGATCGGGGCCACAAACACGCTGAGTGTGACGAACAGCGTCGCCGTGGGCGGCCCTATCCTGGTCAGCCTCGACCACACCTATGCCGCCGGCGCGACCAGCGGGACCTTGAAGGCAAACAGCCTGACCGTCAATTCAGGCTCCACCCTTGTTGTGTCCCAGGGCACCAACGATCTGGTCACGGGCGATACCTTCACGGTATTCAAGATCGCCACCGGCAATCCCATATTCACCTCTGGCAACTTGGCGGTGACATTGCCAACCACGGGGCCGGTCAGCGGCGTTACCTATGTGTGGAATACCGCCAATCTTGCCGTCAACGGCACGATCCACCTGGTCACCGGCGGTTCTCCTCCCGCTCCTCCCGTCAATACAGAGCCGCCGAGGATGCTTTTCAGCGGGTCACCAACCACCGGTATTACCATCGGCTGGCCGACCAACCTGGGCTGGCGTCTGGTGTATCAATCCAACTCGGTGGGCGCCGGTCTTTCGACCAACATCAACAACTGGGTGACTTGGCCTAATTCAACCACCGTCACCCAGGTGGTCATCCCCATCGGCACAACCAACGAGGTCTTCTTCCAGTTGATCTATCCGTAATTGCATCTGGCGCCGGCGGCTCCGTCACCCTCAACGCCACCAATGGCTTGCCCGGCGGCCCGGTGGTTGTCCTGTCGAGCACCAACGTCGCCTTGCCGGTCGCCGATTGGACCTCGGTCCTGACCACCAACTTTGACGGGAGCGGCGACCTGGACACGATCATCACGGCCAACCCGGCGGCGCCGCAGGAGTTTTATATCATCGAAGGTTTCTGACGGCGGGCGTGGAATCTATTGGCTGGAGTAAAGTTGGGCGAAGGCCTTGAGGAATCTGGCGGATTCGTCCTTCTTTTTTTCACCCATGGCCAGGACATCCTGGTGAACCAGGGTGCCGGAACTCAGGTCCCCGCCGGCCAGGTTGGTGATGCAGGAGAGGGCCGCCACCGCCAGGCCGCATTGCCGCGCGACAATGGCCTCCGGCACCGTGCTCATGCCCACCGCATCGGCGCCCAGGCGCCGGAAGGCCCGAATCTCGGCCGGCGTCTCATAATTGGGACCGGTCACCGCGAGGTAAACGCCCATGTGCCAGCGCATCCTGGCGGCTTTGGCGGCTTGTTTGGCCAGCTTGATGAGGGCGGGGTCATAGACCTGGGACAGGTCCACAAAGCGCGGCAGCCCGGAAGGCCCCGGCCCGCGCAGGGGATTCATCCCCATCAAATTGATGTGGTCCTCCACCACCATGAAATCGCCGGGGCGAAACGCGCGGTTGACGGCCCCGGCGGCGTTGGTCAATAATAAAGTGCGGACGCCCAACTCCGCCAGGACGCGCACCGGGAAGGCCAGGCGGGCCATCTCATGGCCTTCGTAGTAGTGGGCCCGCCCTTTCAAGACCACCACGGGAACCTGCTCGAAATGCCCGAAGACCAGCTTGCCGGCGTGGCCGGTCACCCCGACGGTGGGGAAGCCGGGCAACTGGCCGTAGGCCAATTCGCGGGCAGGCTGGAACTGGCCCAGGGCGTGTTGAAAGCCGCTGCCCAGCATCATGGCCAGCGCGGGACGCAAGGGCGACTCCCTCTTGAGCAGCGCGGCGGTGGATTTGGGATCATGCACGAAGGATTATTGGCCCATCCACCCGGTGGGGCGCAATGCTAATCGCGTCCTGGCCCCCGCCCGAATTGGCTGGTTTTTCTCCGGCGCCGCTGGCAGATTGCCGCCCAGCATGGCGCTGCCGATAAAATTGATTGCCACGGACTTTGACGGAACTTTGTTCGCCGAATTTGAAAACCCGCCGGTCCCGCTGGCGCTGCAAAACCTCATCCGGCAGTTGCAGGAACACGGCGCGCGCTGGGTCATCAACACCGGGCGCGACCTTTCCAGCCTGCTGGAGTCCTTGGCGCGCGCGCATCTGCTCATCCAACCGGATTATTTGGTGGTGGTCGAACGGGAGATCTATATGCACCGCGATTGCCAATATGTGGAATGCGCCGAATGGAACCACGCCTGCAGCGAAGCCCACCGGCAATTATTCCTGCGGGTGCGTCCGGACCTGCCGCGTCTGGCCGCCTGGGTGCGCCAGCGCTTCCGCGCCACCCTCTACGAGGACAGCTACTCCCCGTTTTGCTTCATCGCCGAAAAGACCCAGGACGCCGACGCCATTCACGCCTATCTTAACGAGTATTGCCGGGAAGTGGCCGGACTGACGGTGGTGCGCAACGATGTTTATGCCCGCTTCAGCCACCGCGACTTCAACAAGGGCAGCGCGCTGACGGAAATCGCCCGCCTGCTGAAGGTCAGTCCCGACGAAACCTTTGCCGCGGGAGACCATTTCAACGACCTGCCGATGCTCTCCCTGGATCACGCCCGCTGGCTGGCCGCCCCCGCCAACGCCATTGCCGCGGTCCAGAATTCTGTCCGCCGCCAAAACGGGTATGTCAGCCAGTGGAGCAACGGCCAGGGCGTGGCCGACGGCCTGGAATTCTGCCTCAAGCGGGCCGCCATGCTGCAATATTTGGACTGGGTGATTTGACAGCCCTGGCGAGAGAAAATGGGAGGGGATCCGGCCTTGGGCGCGCTGCTCCCGCCTCCTTCTTACTTTGCCTTCACACTCGCCGCCGCGGCAATTTTCATGGCTTCAGCCGCCAGCGCGGTGATTTTCGCCCAGGCCCCTTGGGCCACCAGGTCGCGTTCGGCCATCCAGGAGCCGCCCACCGCCGCGACTTGCGGCAAAGCCAGGTAGGATGGCAGCGTGGCCGCCGTGATGCCGCCGGTGGGGACGAATTGCGCGCCGGTGTGGGCGAACGGGCCGGCCAGCGCCTTGAGCATCGGCACGCCCCCCGAGGCCTCGGCGGGGAAGAATTTCAACAACCGGCATTTCAACTGCAGCGCCCGCACGACTTCCGTCGGGGTCACTACTCCTGGAATGTACGGCAGTTGCCGCTCCTGCGAGGCCTGGAGCACCATCTCGTCCAAACCCGGCGCGACCAGGAATTGGGCGCCGGCGTCCGCCGCCTGCGCGGCCTGGTGGGGCGTCAACACGGTGCCGGCGCCGACGCACGCATCCGGCAGGGCCTGGCGAATGCGGCTGATGGCCTCGGCCGCGCCGCTGGTGCGAAAGGTGACCTCAATGACGTTCATGCCGCCCGCCAGCAGCGCCTGCGCCAGCGCCACGGCGTGGTCGGGCTTGTCAATAACCGCGACGCAAATGAGCCGTTGTTTTAGAATGACCTCCAAACCGGGGAATTGTGGGGAAGGGCTTGTATTCATGAGTATATTTTCAATCTTAATTTAATCGTGATCCTGATCTCCTTCGGGCAATGGGTTTGAGATTAAGATCAGGATGAAGATTAAGATCAGAAGCCAGAAACCGCCATCCAAAAGTCAAGGGCGCCCACTTTCCAGAAGGAGTGGAATGATTTGCCAACCGCTGGCCGTCCTGTTTATCATGCCGCATTCTATGAAATGGATTGCGTCCTTGACACTTTTGTTCGCCCTGGCCGGGGGAGTTCTGGCCGCCGGGACCGATGACCAGTATTTGGATATTCTAGGGCAAATCCTCCAAGCCGATACGCTCCAGGGAGACGGCCATCTGGATGCGGCGGCGGTAAAATATCGCGATGCCCAAGAAGCGCTGGAGAAACTGCATGCCGACCACCCCAAATTTGACGAGGCGATAGTTGGTTTCCGGCTCGAATATTTGGCGGGCAAACTCAAGCAGCTTGGCCAGTACCTGCCCGGCAGCACCAATGCCCCCGCCGCCGCGCCCGCCATTCTCACGCCGCAGCAGCAGTTGGCGGCATTGCAGGGGCAAATCAGCGCGTTGACCGCCGCCAATGAACAGTTGCGGCAGAAAATCAAGGAAGCCCTCTCCGTCCAACCCGCCGCCGTCGCCCCGGGCGAACTGGCCAAGGCGCAGGAAAAAAATGTGGCCCTGCAAAAAGAGCGGGACCTGCTCCAGGTCGCTCTGGAACAGGAAAAGGCCGCCAAGGCTGCCGCCGCGGATTTGAGCAAGGTGAAACCCAGCCCGGCGGATGAATTGGCCGCGCTGAAAACCCAATCCAGCAAGGACGCCAAGGCGGCCAATTCCAAAATTGACGATCTCGAACGCCAGTTGGAAGAAACAAGAAAGAGGCTGGCCGGCGCCACGGCGGAACTCGACACACTAAAATCGCGCCCGTCCGCCGACAGCTTCAAAGAACTCGCCGCCGAACGGGACCAGTTGAAAAAAGATCTGGCGGCCAAAAGCAAAGAATTGGCCGAGCAGGAAGCGCATCCCCAGGCCGCGCCGGCCGCCCCCAGCCAGGACGCGATCAAACTTAAGCAGGTCGAGCAGGAAAGGGACGAATTGGCGAAGCAAGTCGCCGCCGTGGCCCGGCTGGTGCCCAACCCTGGCGCTGGTGAAGGCGCCACGTTGTCCGCGGAAAACAACGGGTTGCGCGCCCAGTTGGCAGTCTTGGAAGCGGGCGCCGTCCCTTACACCTCCGAGGAATTGGCCGTGCTCAATGCCGCCGCGCCCGCCATTGCGCCGGCCCAGATTCCGGAGGCCGGCGCGGAAACCACCCACAAACCGCATTCCGTGCGGGAATTGCCTCCCGGCGCCGGCGAGTTGATGATCCAGGCCCAGCGGGCCGCGGAGGAACAGCACGATTACGTCCAGGCCGAGCAAAAGTATCTCGAAGTTCTGGCGCAGGACCCGGACAACGTCTATGTGCTGGTGCATTTGGGCCTTGCCCAGTACGGCGAAGGGCACCTGGACGATTGTGAAAAGAATGTGCATCACGCCCTCACGCTCGATCCCGAGGACGCCGGCGCCCTCTATCTGCTGGGGATACTGCGCTACCGCCAGGAGAAATGGGACGAATCCCTGGACGCGTTGAGCCGCTCGGCCTCCATCAACCCCACCAATTCCAGCACGCAGTATTCCCTGGGCTGCGTTTTAGCCGCCAAAGGATTACGTTCCAAAGCCGAAACGGCCTTCCGCAAAGCTCTGGAAATAGACCCCCTCTACGCCGACGCGCACTACAATCTGGCCTTTGTTTATGCGACCGAGAAGCCGCCTGCGCCGGCTTTGGCGAGATGGCATTACCAGAGAGCCGTTGCTCTGGGCCATGCCAAGAGCAGCGACTTGGAAAAGCTGCTGGGCGGCGGACCCTGAAAGCCGCCGGCCCTTTTGAGTGATGGCTTCAAATTCCCATCCTGCCATAAAATTGGATCGCGGCATCCATGTGATGCATCTGTTTTACCGCGTGGACCGTGAGCGGTGGGCCAATTTGCCCGCCGGCCAGTCGGAGCAAACCCGCTTGCGCGTGGAAGGACTCTGCGCCGCCAATTGCGCCCCTTCCCACCCGCGTCTGGCCACTTATGCCAACATCGGCGGGAAGGCCGATCTGGCATTTTTGCTGCTCGCCGCCGAATTGGGCCAAATCGGCCAAATGCACCGCGACCTGGAAGGATGTTTCCCGCCTGGAACATTGACCCGCGTTTTTTCCTATCTGAGCCTGACCGAACTGACGGAATACATGTCCACGCCCGACGACCACCGCAAAATGCTTGTCGAACAGGAAAAGCTGGAGCCGGGCGGCCCGGCGTTTGAAAAGCGGATGGCCGAGCTGGTCGAACAAACCAGGAAGTATGAACATTACCGCCTTTATCCCGAACTGCCCGACTGGGAAGTGATGGGTTTTTATCCCATGAGCAAACGCCGCCACGGAGCGGACAACTGGTATCTCCTGGATTTCGCCGCGCGCAAACAACTCATGAGCGGCCACGCGCGAGTCGGCCGCAAATACAGCGGCCGCGTCTCCCAATTGATCACCGGTTCCACCGGCCTGGACGACTGGGAGTGGGGCGTCACGCTCCTGGCCCACCAAGCCGGCGCGCTCAAGGAAATAGTCTATGAAATGCGTTTCGACCCGGTGAGCGCGCGCTACGGGGACTTCGGCCCCTTCTACGTCAACCTTCGCCTCAACCCCGCCCAACTCTGGGAGCATCTGGGTCTCTGAGCTTATTTTTTGATTTCCAGCCCGTCGAAAAGGGATTCCAAGCTGTTGATGGCTTCCTTCCTGGGGGCGGGGTTGAGGATGGATCGCAAATAATCCAGCGCGTCTGGAATGTTCTTCACCGAACGGGGCAGGGTGGCGCCGCTGGCGTTGGCATGGCCTCCGCCCTGAAATTGCTCCGCCACTTTGAGCGCCTCCCCATTGCGGCTGCGAAAACTGGCCACCACCGCGCTGTTGGCTTTCCGAAAAAGGGTCAAGAGCACCGGATAGGGCGTCGCGCCCTGTTCGAGCAATTGATGCACGATGGCATTGTTATTGCCCACGACGGTGTCCACATATCCCACGGTGGCGCTGAGCGGCAGCACGTTTCTTCGGCTCCATTCCAAGCCGATCGGGTCCTCGATCCGGCGCTTGACCGCCATGACCTCCAGCAAGGGATGGTCCAAGAGCGCCTCCAATCGGCCCCCGGTCAGGGCGTGCAAATTCCAGAACCCATACGTTTTCACCAGATTGGCATAGTCATTGGCGGGAATAAAATCCCGATCGTCCTCCAGAAACAAATCCGCCACATCATTCAGACGAACCAGCCGGTCCAAATCGGGCGAGCCCAGGCCCTGTTGCTTGCACAATTGATAACAAAGCAATCCCGCCGACTTGGTCAAATCGTGGATCATCACCGCGTTTTTCGGGCGCGCCTCGGTGGCATGATGATCCACGATCACCCAATCCGGCTTGTCCAGCCTCGGCTCAAAACATAAATCGCAGACCCAGGCCGACTTCTCCCGCGGCTCGCGCAGCTTCCAGCCATGGTAGTTATACGCCTCCAACCGCACCTCCGTCTTGAAGAGATGGCGCGCCAGCCGTTGCAACAACAACCCCGCCACGAAGCCGTCGAGGTCGCTTTCGTGCGTCAGAATAATGTCCGGCTTGGGCAGCGGGTCCACGCCGCAACCTATCCCACCCTCCCCGGTCTGGCCAGAGAATTCATTTGAGAGAAGGGCCAAAACGAGGTATTGGATATGGGTAATGAGACGACAAAGCGACTTTGTCCTGGAAAAAGCGGGATGGCCGGCATTGCTGCTGGGGGAGAATGGAACCATTTGCCGGGCCAATCGCGCCGCTGCTCAACTCTTCGGCCCCATTGTCCAGGGGGTTCCGGGCGTCGCTTCCCTGGCGGCGCTTTTAGATGACGCCAATGGTGTGAAACTCGACAGATTTCTGGCCGATCAGGCCGCCGGAGAGGCCGGCGAACTGAAGCTCAACCTCCTGGGCGGCCAAAAAGCCCGCTTCCAGGCCCGGGTCACCAAAATCTCCCGCGAGGGCCAAAATTATTTTGTCCTCCAACTCTTCAACGGGCCGGGAACCGCGATTCCCTCCGACACGGCCACTTGGGCGCGCTCCAAGGAAGCCAGGGACTCATTGAGTTCCACCCCGACCTCGTTTTTGGACGCCATGGAAGTTCCCTTCGCCCTGACAAACTCCGATTGGCCGGCGATGGTGGTGGATAAATTGGGAACGATCATTCGCTCCAATCCCGCCTCCGCCCGCGTCTTTGGGGCCGCCGCCAGGAAAAGCGCGGCCTTGGGGCTGATCTGGCCCCCGGAGAACGCGGTCCCTCTGGGGAAGTTTTTGGCCGCGGCCATGAATGGAGAACCCCAACTGGTGAAACTGCGGGCCGAAAGCGGCACGGTCATTCCTTTTCAGGCGCAGATCTGCCCGGCCGCGCAAAGCAAGTGGGTCTTGCTCCAGTTCTTCAAGGAGAGCGTCCCGGTCCCGGCGGCGGCGCCGCTGCCGGGTGCGCCCGCAAAACCCGCGGACGACTTTTTGTTGCAGGACGCCGATTGGCCGTCCTTCCTGGTGCGCAAGAATGGGCAAGTGCTCCGGGCCAACCGCGCGGCGGTGCGGGCGTTCGGAGGCGGCGTGGAGAATCAGGATGTCAAACTGAGCGCAATTTGGTCGCCGGAGAACCAGGATTCGCTGGAACAATTCCTCAGTTTGCCGGCGCCCACCGTTCCTCCCCGCCTCAAGTTCCGGCTCAAGAGCGGGTTGCCCGCTGTTTTTCTTGTCCAGCTTGCCAGCTTGGCGCCGGAGGATGTTTGCCTGCTGCAACTGCTCAAAGAACCTGCGCCGTCATCTCCAGCCGGAACCGCCTCGGCGGGCGCCTCGGAATCCCACACCATCCAACGGCAGAAACTGGATTGCGCCCTGCAACTGGCCCGCTCGGTGGCCCTGGATTTCAATAATGCGCTGACCAGCATCCTGGGCCACAGCTCTTTGCTCCTGAGCCAGAGCCAGCCCGACCACCCTTGGCGCGGCTCGCTCGTCCAAATCGAGAAATCCGCCGCCAAAGCCGCCGAAGTGGCCAGCGACCTGGCCTCCTTTAGCCTTCAGGCCAAGGACGCGCGCGTGCAAACGGCCGGAAATCTTAACACCTTGCTGGAGCGCACCCTGGAAGCCTTGCAAAGCTCTCTGCCGCGCCCGCTGACCATCGCCCGGCAATTGGAGAGAAAACTTTTCACCGTCAATTTCGACGAAGCCAAAATGCAGCAGGCGCTGGTGCGCATCCTCGAAAACGCCGTTGAAGCCGTCCCATCCGATGGCCGGATCACAGTGGAGACGCGCAACCTCCAGTTGTCCCAGCCGGCCCAGGACGGCGCGGCGAAATTAAGCGCCGGGCAATATGTGTGCGTGGAGATTTCGGACAATGGCGCAGGCATCCCGGACGAGGTGATGCCCCATGTGTTCGAGCCTTTTTACACCACCAAAGGGAGCAAGCATCGCGGCCTTGGGCTGGCTTGGGTTTATGGCATCGTCACCAACCACGGCGGCGGTGTGGCCGTTTCCAACGCGACCGGCGGGGGCGCCCGTGTCTGCCTTTATCTGCCCGCCAACGCCCAGATCGTCCGCGAGGCCCCGCTGGCCTTGACGGATTTGCGCGGGAGCCAGACCCTGCTGGTGGTGGATGACGAAGACCTGATGTTGACGATGGCCCAAATGGTGCTTTCCTCCTTCGGTTACACGGTGCTCACCGCCAACAGCGGTCAAAAGGCCCTCGAACTTTTCGACCATTGGAAGAACTCCATAGACCTGATCCTGGTGGATTTGGTGATGCCCATCATGAGCGGCCGGGAGTTGACCGAGCAAATCCGCAAAATCGCTCCGCGGACGCGCATCCTGTGGTGCAGCGGCTATGTCCGTTCCAGCCAGGCGGAAGACGAAGGCCCTTATCTCCAGAAGCCCTTCACCAGCCAGGACTTGCTCCGCGCGGTCAAACATGCCCTGGCCGACAGCGCGGAGGCCCCGGCCCCGCTGGAGGCCCCGGCGCGGCAATCCACCTGAACGCCTGCCGAGAAGCCGGCGGTGATATTCATTTCAATATTCATTAGTTGACATTATCATCAAATCAGCTTTCAATTGCCTAATGCAAGTCGAAAGCTTAAAAGTATTTTGTGATCTGGCCGAATCGGAGAGTTTCACCAAAGCGGCGCAGATCAATAACGTCACCCAATCGGCCGTGAGCCAGCAGATCAGTTCGCTGGAGCGCCAGTTCAAATCGCTGCTCATCGAGCGCAGCAAGAAGAAATTCCGCCTGACCCGCGAAGGCCAGGTGCTCTACGATTACAGCAAACAGCTCATCCAGACTTATGACTCGCTCCAGAACCGGCTCCAGGAGATCAAGGACATCATCTCCGGCACCATCCGAGTGGCCACCATTTACAGCATCGGCCTGCACGACCTGCCCCTCTACCTGAAGAAATTCCTCAAACTTTTTCCGACCGTCAACGTGCATGTCGAATACCGGCGCGCCAACCAGGTCTATGAAGACGTGTTGGGAAACGTCGTGGATTTGGGCCTGGTGGCCTACCCAACCCGGGACGCCAAGCTGGAACTGGTTCCCCTGCGCAAGGACAGCCTGGTGATGATCTGCCACCCGCAACATCCGCTGGCCAAGAGCAAATCCGTCAAGCTCTCCCAGCTCGCCGGCCAGAAATTCATCAGCTTCGAACCCGACATTCCCACCCGCAAGGCCATTGACAAAATCCTCAGAGACCACGACGTGGAGGTGCAGAGCGTGATGGAGTTTGACAACATTGAAACCGTCAAGCGCGCCGTGGAAATCGAAGCCGGCATCTCCATCGTGCCCCAGGCGACCATCACCCAGGAAGTGGCCAAGCAAACCCTGGCCGAACTGAGAATTGAAGGGGTGGAACTCTTCCGCCCCCTGGCCGCCATTTACAAAAAAGACAAGGTCCTCTCCCCGGCCATGAAACAGTTTCTCCACATCCTTAAGGGCTGAGAGGCGCGGGCGGGCAAAATCAGGAGAACGCGATTTTGCCCCCCATGATTTTGCCGCAATCCGGGGGCTTTACTTCAAGTTCTTGGGATTGAGAGGTTGCAAGGCGCGCGGCACGAACAGGCCGTCCTTGCGGATGAGTTCGTTGTCAAACCAAACTTCTCCTCCGCCCCATTCCGGCCGCTGGATCAGAACCAGGTCCCAATGCACCGCCGAACGGTTCCCGTTGTCCGCATCCTCGTAGGCCTGGCCGGGGGTGAAATGCAGCGAGCCGGCGATCTTTTCGTCGAACAGGATGTCGCACATCGGATTCAAAATCCAGGGATTAAAACCCAGCGAAAACTCCCCCACGTAGCGCGCCCCCGCGTCGGTGTCCAGGATTTCGTTCAGGCGCGCCTGGTTGCCGCCGGCCGTGGCCTGGACGATTCTGCCGTCCTTGAATTCCAGCCGCACGTTTTCAAACTTCGCGCCCGCATAGAGGGTGGGCGTGTTGTATTGGATGCAGCCCTGCACGGAGGTTTTGACGGGACAACTGAAGACCTCGCCGTCGGGGATGTTGCGTTTGCCCTCGGCCAGCAGCGCGCCGATGCCCTTGATGCTGAAACGCAGATCCGTGCCGGGGCTTTTGAGGCGCACCTGGTCGGTCCGGTTCATCCGCTTTTGCAGCGGGATCATGGCGCGGGCCATTTTGGGGTAATCCATCGTGCAAACATCGAAATAAAAATTCTCGAACGCCTCGGTGCTCATGTTGGCCGCCTGCGCCATGCTGGGCGAGGGCCAGCGCAGCACGCACCAGCGTGTCTTGTTGACACGCCAATCCTGCACCGGCCGCGTCGTTTTTGAAAAAAGGCTCATCATCGCATGGGGCACGTCGGCGTTTTCGCTGGCATTGGCGGACCCGCGGACGCCGATGTAGGCCTGCACCCGCTTCATGCGGGCCAATTCCACGTCGCGCACCAGGCGGGCGTGCCGGGGGTTGGTCTGGAGCGCCATTTCGCGCGTCACCCGCGTGTGGCGCACCTCGATCAAAGGAATCGCGCCCGCCCGTCGCGCGGCGCGCATCAGCTCGACGGAGAACTCGTCCGGCACGTCAATCATCTCCAGCAGAACGCGGTCGTTCTTCTTGAGTTCTGTGGAATATCCCACCAGCAGATTGGCCAATTTTGTATAGCGGGGATCAGTCATAAAATCCCCCCAAATAAACACCGCCCGCGGCCTGAGCGCAACAAAAAGGAGCGCGCCGCCTGCCTTCCAGTCGTTGCCATCTTCTGCTCCCATGCCACAGTTCCATCTCCCGCCGGGCCATGGTGGGGTGGTGGCGTCTAAATGAAAAGGGAGGCATGGAGTTGGCCTGGACGGCGCCATAAATGCGAAGTGATGCAAATTCCGACAATTGACATCACATCGAAAACGTGGCATCGTTTCACCATGAGAACGACGCTGACTTTGGACGATGACATTCTCGAACTGGCGGCCCGCCAGGCCAAGCTGCGGGGCGCTTCGCTCAGCAAAACCGTGTCGGACCTCGTGCGCCGGGGCCTGAGCGCCCCCACCCCTTCCCGGGACAAAGACGGCATCGTCGTTTTCCAGTTGCCCGCCGATTCACCGCCCGTGACGACCGAGGAGGTGCGCCGCCTCGAAGCCGAGGGCGCATGAAGGGCTACCTGCTCGACACCAACCTGCTGATCGCGCTGCTTTGGCCCAGCCACGAGCGGCACGACTTGGCTGCGAAGTGGTTCACCCGCCGGCGCGGCAAAGGCTGGACCACGTGCCCGTTCACTCAGGCTGGTTTCGTTCGCATTGTGTCCAATCCCGCTTTTTCCCGTGACGCTGTCCAGCCCCGCGAAGCGATTCAAGTGCTCTCCGCCAACACCGCCGCCAAGGACCACGAATTCTGGCCGGACGAACTGCCGGTTCCTGGCGCGGTCGCCTTTGCCGGAGTGCGCTTGATGGGCCACCAGCAGGTGACCGACGCCTACCTGCTCGGCTTGGCCATCCGCCGCGGTGGCGTGCTGGCCACGTTGGACAAGCGGATTGGCGCGCTCACCGAACCCAAGTCGGCGGAGCGAAAGGCGCTGGAGACGCTGGATTGAGGCCGGCTGGGCCGCCGCGCCGCGCTTGTCGGCGGCTTTCGGCAACTCAACTTCCTCCACCACATCGCGCGACACGTCGAATTTGCATGTGCGGCGCGTGGCCCGCCATACGCGCTGAGAGAATCCGTCCGTCGTCAAAATGGCAAGCCAGATGTTACTGTCGAGAAGAACGCGCACGAGGCCGGGCAGGAATTTCCTCTTCCGCTGCATTCGAAAAAGGAGACGAGCATTTCAGCAGGTTGACGTCTCAAGCCCTGGCCCGCTGGGTTTCTGCTTTGCGGAGTTGGCGTTCCCGGCGTTGGGTTTCGGCGCGGAGCAATTCCTCGGCGGACCAGCCGCCGGCCTGCGCGCGCTCCGCCAGCTCAAAAAGGCGGCGCGCCAACACGCTCCGGCTCAGCGGAATGAGCTTTGCCCCGCCGGCGGCGGGCAGCAATTTTGCCTTGCGCGCTTTTTTTAGCAGCTTCTCCGCGCGCAGCAACGCCGGCAGATGTCCGGGGATGCCGTCCAGCGCGGAGGCCCGGGCGTGGCGGGTGCCCTGCTTTTCCGCCTTTTTGATTTTTTCCCAGTTGGCCCATACTTCCTCCACGTTTTTCACTTTCGTCTCTCCGAACACGTGCGGGTGGCGGCGAATCAACTTTTGGGTGATGCGGCGGGCGACGCCCTCGAAATCAAAGGCCCCGCGCTCCCCGGCCAGTTGGCAGTGAAAAACCACCTGCAAGAGCAGATCGCCCAGCTCCTCCGCCATCTCCTGATCGTCCGCCGCTTCAATCGCGTCCATCAATTCATAAGCCTCCTCCACCGCGTGAAAGCGCAGGGTGCGATGGTCCTGCTCCCGGTCCCACGGGCAGCCCGCGGGTGAACGCAGCCGGGCCATCACTGCGATCAAGTCCTGGATCGCCGCGCCGGATTTTTTTCCGCCGGAATTGGCCCGCCCTGGTGGTGCGCGGCGTGGCTTCACAAAATCACCATATTGTCGCGATGCACCATCACGTCGTTCGCCAGGCGCGCCTTGACAATGGCGGCGTCAAACATGGCGATTCCCCGGGCGAACTCCGTGCCGTTCAAATCGCAAATCCGCACCACCTCCCCGGCGGCGAAATCCCCTTCGCAGCGGGCCACCCCCGGCGGGAGGAGGCTCTTGCCCTTTTTTTGCAGCGCCAGCTTGGCCCCCTCATCCACAAACAGCGCCCCTTTGGGATGATGGAAAAAGGCGATCCACCGTTTTCGTCCCGGCAATTTCACCGGCTGCGCCACAAAGAGGGTCCCTTCCTCGCGCCCCTCAAAAATGCGCGCCAGGGCGTTTTTCTTTTTGCCCGAGGCGATGACCAGGGGGATGCCGGCGCGCACCACGATCTTGGCCGCCTGCAGCTTGGAGGCCATCCCGCCGACCGCTGTGGCGCTGTTGGTGCCGCCCGCCCATTTCTCCATCGCGGCGTCCAGATGTTCGACCGCAGGGATGGTTTTGGGGTCGGCCTTGCCGAAGTTTTCGATGAACCCGTCCACGGTGGTCAAGATCACCAGCGCGTCCGCCGGCAGCAGGCAGGCCACCAGAGCGGAAAGTTGGTCATTATCCCCAAACTTCAATTCCGTGAAGGAAATGGCGTCGTTTTCATTGATGATCGGAATGACGCCGTGGCGGAGCAAGGTCACCAAAGTGGTGCGCGCGTTGAGGTGGCGCTCGTGATGTTGCAGGTCGTCGTGGGTCAGCAGCACTTGGGCGACCCGGTGTCCGGCCTGGCTAAAAAGGTTTTCATACAGCGCCATCAGGCGGGGCTGGCCCACGGCGGCGCAGGCCTGCAACTCGGAAGTATCCCCCGGCCGTTTCTCATGCCCCAGGATGCCCATGCCCGCCCCGACCGCGCCGGAGCTGACAATCACCACCTCTTTGCCTTGCGTCCGCAGGGCGGCGATCTGCCCTACCAACTGGGTCATCTGCGCCAGATCGGGTTCTTTGCGGCTGTCCGTCAGGACGCCCGTCCCCAATTTGACGACGATCCGGCTGGCACTGACAAGGGTTTTACGGTGCATGCAACCGGGATGTTCCGAAACCCGGATGGATTTAGCCACAAAAAAAGCGCGGAACTCCAAGCCAACGCGGGCGGAAGGGCGCAGGATTGGGCCGCTATTGGCCCTGGACGAAGGAAACGGGCATGGGGCGGTCTCCCTCCGTTTCAAACACGGAAGCGGTCTCCGAGGCTGTGACGGGACTGGTGCTGCCGAGCCAGTTGACCACATGCAGACCGCGGGGCGCATCGGACTCGCCGTCGGCCGCCGGGGGCTGGGACACTGCCCAGAGGGATTCTGGCATCGGGCCGGTGGCGCCGGCCATGGCTTCGGATTTGGGGGAGTAAAACATCCCCACCGTCACCGCGGCGCAGAAGGTCAGCGCGAAGGCATAAACCAGCGTGGGCTGGATGCTGAACGCCGCCAGGCAGGTCTCCCAAAAATTGGATTGGCCCTCGCCCTTTTCAATCCGGCTGATGATCCGGCCCGGCAGCAGGTGGAAATAGCCCGGCGGGGGCTGCTCAAAGCGTTTGAGCGCAATGATCCTCTCGACCTTTTCCAAGGGATTGGGTTGCTGGTTCATATTATTTGCTTGAACACTAATTCAGGCTCTATTTCAGGCAATCGGCCAGATAGACTTGCAACTCCTGCCTGGCATAAAACAGGCGTGAACGAACGGTGCCGACGTTGCAATCCATGATCGCCCCGATTTCCTCGTGGGAAAGCCCCTGGATGTCGTGCAAGATGACTACCATTCTGTGATGTTCTGACAGTTTCTGCATGGCGGCGTTCAATTTTTCCTGCAATTCGACCAGGCACAAGTCCCGCCGCGGGGTGTTGTGGGAGATCAGCGCCACCAGGGCGGGGTCGCGCTCGGCGTTGAAATCCATGTCGTTGAGGCTCATGTGAGCCCGGTTCTTGCGCTGCTTGAGGAAGTTGATCGTCTTGTTGACGGCAATGCGATAGACCCAGGTGTAAAAGCTCGAATCGCCTTTGAAGGATTTGAGGGCGCGGTAGGCCTTGATGAACGCTTCCTGGGTCATGTCGTTGGCGTCCTCGTGATTGGCGGTCATGTGATAGACGGTGGCGTAAATTCGTTCCTGGTAACGGCGCACCAATTCATCGTAAGCGGCGATGTCGTCATGCTGGGCGCGATGCACCAGCGCCAGATCGTCGTCCGGCTGGGGCGACGGCTCCGGCTCAGGGATGCGCAGCAGTTGCATGGTTTTTTCGAGTTCGGCTTTCGTAAGCAATAATGAGTGCGGCCCACGCCAATGGTCTTAATACTCAACCCCCAAGGCCTCGGTTTGTTGCGCCAAAAAGAAAGTCAACCCGCCCAGCTTTGCGCGGCTTTCCGAGGGAGGCAGCGCCGCCAGCGCCTGGCGCGCGGCGGCCAAGTAGTGCTGGATCACATTTCTGGATTCGGTGAACGCGTCGTATTCTTCGATCAACGCCACCACGCCCGGCAGGTGTTCCGGCTCCCAATTTTGCAGCCAGCCGCGCAATTTATTCTGGTCGGCGGGGGAGGCCCGGTCGCGCACGATGATGACGGGCAGGGTCATCTTGCTTTTGGCCAGGTCGGCGCCGAGGGATTTTCCGGCGGCGGCCTCGGAGCCGAGGACATCCAGGCAATCGTCGTATAACTGGTAGGCGGTGCCCAGGGCCATGCCATATTGGCGCAAGGCTTCCCGCCGGGCCGCGGTGGCATGGCTGAGAAAGGCGCCCAAATCGCATGACAAGGCAAAAAGCTCCGCCGTCTTCATCGCCAGCACCTTGAAGTAATGGCTGCGCGCGACCTCGAAATTGCCCCGGCCGCGGGTCTGCAAGATTTCGCCGGCGCAAACGGTATTGGTGGCCGCAGCGACCTCGCGGCAAATTTCGGGCGTGGGGAAACTGGCGGAGAGCTTCAAGGCGTGCGCAAAGAGGCAGTCGCCCAGGAGCACCGAGATTTCATTACCCCAATGGGCGGCCAGGCTGGGCCGGCCCCGCCGCAAATCGGCCTCATCAATGATGTCGTCATGGACCAAGGTGGCCAGATGCACCATTTCGATGATCACGGCCACGGTGAGATGGGAGTCGTTCAATCCGCCCGCCGCCTCGCCGCTCAGGCAGACGAGCATGGGCCGCAACTGTTTGCCCTGGGCGGTGAGGGCATATTGGGCGAAGGCGGCGATTTGGGGTTCGAACTCATCTATTTGCGCCACGAGCCGAGATCCCACTCCGTGCAGAAACGGCTCCACCGACTCCAGAATCTGTTTCCAGGCCGGAGACAAGGTGGATGGCGGGGAACAAGCAGGAGCGGCAACCATACTGGATTGAACAGCCAACATTGGGATAACTGTAATTTCGCCGGCGCCGTAAGTCAAACCCGGAAAAAAGGGGCGGATTTGGGATTTCGGGTCATAAGAATGAGATGAGACTTGATAGGCAGGGGTGATGTTTTGGGGGAGGGGTACTTGAGCCGAAAAATCGGAGAAAACGGAGAAATCGGAGGTTTTAAGAGTCAGGACGCATCATTTTTTGCTTTGACTGGAACAAGAAAAGGCCACGCACTGTCACCGGTCACTTCAAAACCAGCCAGCCGCGATCGAATCAAAACCAGCCAGTCCGAGGTGCTTTATTCATATCAGGTTTCTTGATGCTGGCAAGGGCTTTTCAGTTTCTTCCTGCAACAGCGCCAACGGCGGTTGGCTCCGGCGACTTGTTAGACCGATGCAACTCATTCTGGAAGCGCTTCACTTATCCAACTCAATTGCCAAAACGGTGTCGAATATATTACTCCTGGTGGACGCGGCAAGGTCTGCATGGTTCCCATTCCAGACAAGAGTCCCTGGCGCAGACCAAGCAGGGTCTGAATCTGCAAGCGTATCCGCAAAATGCAGGTCCCATCCCAAACCGCCACCATCGGCGGTCCTGGTCAATAAATGCCCCATAAACCTTCCCTGCTCAACACGAATCCCTAAAAGGAAAGAGGAGCAATTGGTCTCAAGGTTAGCTCCAGTGCTAAACTTTGTGACGACCGTGCCATCACGACGATTAAGAATCACAAGTCGGATGGTCTTGACAGGCTGTTGCGCTTCGGGGATGGAAGACTTCCAAGCGTGGAAGTCCGTGAGCATCGCCAAGTCTGATGCGGTTAATTGAGTGTCGGAGTCTTTTCCCGTGGACTTTGACATCTTTTCACCGCAACCTGCGACAAGAGCAGACATGATGACCGTAAGGTAGAGCATTGGGTTTGGATTTTTCATTACTTGAAATCGGTCTAACGAAAAAAGTTGAGCCACCGCCAACTCGCGACGTGAACCACGACAGCGGAACGGAAAACACCAACGGCGGTTGGCTCCGACAACATTGATATCACCATGCGGTCAGCATGGCGGATTGGCGGCGAAAATCGAGCGTTTTCCATGATTGTCAGCAGCAAAGTAAAACGAGCAAAACCGGAAAGCGAGCCGTTCAGCTCGCCGGTTCTGCGGTCGAAGGTTCGTTGGACTTGGATTTGATCTTCTTGTTTTTATCATCCTTTCCCGGCAATGCGGCGTGGTCTTTTAGCCGGTAACTCCGCCCGGTGATGGCAATGGTCTGGGCAAAGTGCAGGAAACGATCCAGGATCGCGCCGACGGTAGTAAGATTTTGCAAGTGAGAGACTTGTGATGTGGCCGCATTCGTTTATCCATGTCATCGGGCGGTTGAAAACGCCCACTTGCGGGCCTTCAAGACCGGCCACCCCAAAGGTGCTAAATTCCTATCAGGTTTCTTGATGCAAGCAAGGGGATTTCAATTTACTTCGTGTCCGATTTAGCCGTTATAGAGAAGTTTTTTCCTTTTGTGTTTCATGGAGTAGTTGGGCCTGAAGGAATCCCCCGCGCAAATTGGCCACATCTTCAAATCCATGCCCGTGGAGAGCGCACGCGGCGAGATAACCTCGCTGCCCTTTCTGGCAATAAGTCACAATCCGGCGGTCGTGGGGCAGTTCTGCCATACGGTCGCGCAGTTGGACCAGAGGGATGTTGACCGAATTGAAGAATTTGCCAAATTCCTCCAGTTCGTCGGGGTCGCGAACGTCCAATAGGTATTCACCATTGGGTTTCCAGGTTTCCGGCGCAACGGTCGCTAGGTCGCCCCGCGCAATATGGCCCGCCACAAATCCTGCTGTGTTAATGGGATCGTTCGCAGAACTGAATGGTGGAGAATATGCGAGGTCAAGATTTTCCAGATCGAACACGCTCATTTTTCCAGTGATGGCTGTCGCCAAAACATCCACGCGTTTGTCAATCCCGCGTTCTCCCACGACCTGGGCGCCGAGCAGTCGTCCGGTGCCTTCCTCCGCGACGATTTTGATCAGCACTGGTTTCGCGGCGGGATAATAATGCGCGTGACTGTTGTCGCGTGTAAGGCTTGTGAAGAAAGTGAAGCCGGCCTTCATCGCTTGGGAGCTGTTGAGGCCGGTGAACCCGGCAGTCAGGTTCAAAACCCGGACGATCGACGTGCCCATTACTCCGGGGTAGATTAAGTGAGCGCCAGCGGCGTTGGCCCCGGCGATGCGCCCCTGGCGGTTGGCCGGACCAGCCAGAGCAATGCGAGCCCGTGCGCCAGTGAGAGCGTGCATCGTCTCTGCCGCGTCACCCACGGCGTAAATATTCGAGTCGGACGACTCCAGACGGCCATTGGTTTTTACCCCACCGGTTTCGCCTATTTCCAAGCCTGCCGCTCTCGCCAGTTCCACTTCTGCTTTCACCCCCACGCTCATCAATATCAAGTCGGCTGGCAACCGGCTGCCATCGGCAAACTCCACGCCGTCGCCAGTGAACCGCGCGGCTTCGACGCTGGTTTTGAAGTCGAAATCGTCTCGGCGGATTTGATTTTGCAGATGAGCGGCCATGTCACGGTCTAACAATGGCAAAATGTGCGGATTACGCTCAACAATGGTCACATGCAGCCCGCGATGGTGAAATGCCTCCGCCATTTCCAGTCCGATAAATCCGCCGCCGATCACCACCGCGTGACGTGGTTTCGCTTCGCTGACGAAGGTGGCGATTCGGTCCATATCCGGAATGTCGCGCAGTGTGAAAACATGCGGTAAGTTTGCTCCAGGGATGGGCGGCACAATTGCCTTTGCACCCTGGCTCAGGACCAGTTTGTCATAAGGCACATCGCGTTGTTTGCCATCCGGGTCTTTGACACAAATGGTTTTCGCGGAACGATTGACCGAAAGAACTTCGTGGTTAACGTGTGCCCGGACGCGTGAGCGGTCCCAGAATTTTTCCGGTGTCATGACGATCAATTTGGCGCGGTCGTCAATTTCGCCAGCGATGAAATAAGGCAGGCCACAGTTGGCAAAGGAGATGTAAGGGCCGCGCTCAAAAATCTGGATGTCGGCACTTTCATCAACCCGGCGGGCTTTGGCGGCGGCGGAAGCGCCGCCAGCCACGCCTCCAACTATGACGATGCGAAGAGGTTTCTTCATCAATCAGGCTCCTCCTTTGGTTTCACAACACGACCCGCAGCTTTGGGCCCGATTCCACGGCATTTTCGCCAGCAGCAGCGCCATTGCGCATGTGCCCGTGATCCCGGCGAACATGAGACCGGAGCCAATGAGCAACGGGATAATGGCAAAGAGCGGGTTGGCGGTGAGTGCGAGAACGGCGCCCAAGGCCGAAATGAATCCTACGATGATTTGTACTTGGCGCATCAGCGGCAAAACCTTGCTTTTACCGTGAGTGACCGGCAACCCTGCGTCCATCCAGCCTTGCGTGCCTCCTTCCACCAGCACACAGCCGTGAACCCCGGCCTGTTCGAGCTTTTCAATCGCCTTACGGGCGCGTCCGCCGGACTGGCAGAGCACATATACCGGAATCCCCTCTACGCCGCGCTCTCGTCGAAAAGCGGCCGGGTCAAGGTCGCCGAGTGGAATTAGCTTTGCGCCGGGAACATGTGCGGCGGCAAACTCGCCCGGAGTGCGAACATCGACCAATTGCGCTGGGCCGCCCTCCGACAGCAGGCGTTGAAGTTCGAGCGGTTGAATGGATGTTTTGGCTTGCAAAGTATTCATAATCATTGTATGAATATATAACGATTTATGAATATGTCAACCGGAAAGACCAACCATTTGTTGTCCGAAGACCAGTTGGAGCAGGTTGCCCTGCGCTTCCGTCTGCTGGGCGAACCAATGCGCTTGCGAATCTTGCAGGCCGTGTGCCGCAAACCGCGCACTGTGAACGAGATTGTTGAGGCGGTTGCCGCGACCCAGGCAAATGTTTCCAAGCACCTCGCCTTGCTCGCCGCAGCGGGCATCCTGGCTCGCCAAAAGGATGGCCAGCGTGTTTTTTACGGCATGAAGGATCAGTTGGCCATGAAGCTGTGCGCATTGGTCCACAAACATCTCGAATAATCGACGCTCGCTAAAAAGGCCGATTCACAGCGAAAAGCGAGCGTTTTCCATAATCGTAAGCAGCGAGGTAAAAGGAGCAGAACCGGAAAGCGAGCCATTCAGCTCGCAGGTTCTGCGGTCGAAGGTGCGTTGGGCTTGGATTTGGTCTTCTTGGTTCTGTCCTCTTTTCCGGCAATGGCGGGGTGGTTTTTGAGCCGATAACGCCGCCCGGTAATGGCAATGGTCTGGGCGTGGTGCAGGAAACGATCCAGGATCGCGCTGATGGTAGTAAGATTCTGAAAGTGAGGGACTTGTGATGTGGCCGCATTCGTTCATCCATGTCATCGGGCGGTTGAAAACGGCCGCCTGTGGGCACTTCAAAATCGGCCAGTCCAAAGTGCATTATTCCTATCAGGCATTTTGATGCGCGCAAGGGGCTTTTCAATTATCTCACAGACGCTGGCGCCGCCGCCGATGGCGTTCGATTTGTCTCCGGACGAATCGGCTCTGATGTGAGATGGTTCGCCGCGCCTTACCGGGACAACTCGGGATGAGCCTCCGAGAGACCAGGCACAATCTGGCGATACTTGAGGCTGAGACCAACCAAGCCGGGCGGGGCCAGGTCTTTGGCCAAATAGGTGTGGGCGTGAGATTGCAGGATGCGCCCGTAATCCCCAAAGCGGCCCAAGTCGGGTGGAGATTTTTGCGTTTCCAAGCCGCTGGAAATAACCTGGGCCTCAAAACCGTTGGGGAGGGCCACCACCCACTCCGTCGTGCCGGCGGTCTGGAAGACTTCGGGCAGCTCCAGCTCGGCGATGCCAATGAACCCCAGCCGCAAAGGGGGATAGGCGATGCGGAAGGAGAGGCGATCCACCGTCTGCTGCGCTTCCCGGCCAGGCAGCTTGACCCGGCAATACTGATCCTCCACCACGGGGGATTGGATTTCGTTCCCATTGACTGACACGGAAATCAACCTCGCTGCGGCGGGCAGCCTGATGCGGAATTCCTCGCCTTGAAAAGCGGGCATTTCAAACTCGGCAAAGTGCGTGCAACTGCCGTCGGAGTTGATGACCGTCAGATGCTGCGCGCGTGTCAGGCCGATGCCATAAAAATCTTTCGCGGGTTGCGGCGGCTTGGCGGGCTGCGCCGGGGGCGCCGCGGGAGGCGCGGTCGTTTTTAGAGGCTGCGCCGGCGAATCGTTTCCATGGTCTCGCCACTCCACTGTTAATTTGCCTTCGCCGGCCACCCCGATGTCGTAAACCGTCGCCTTGTCCGCCGCACTCTTGCTCCAGAGGGAGCCTGTCAGAATTTCAAGATCGTTTCGCCCGGCTTCCAACCTGGCGTTTCCCGAAACTCCGGCCAAGACCGGAATCTCGGCCCGCCGCTTGCCCTCACGATCCTCGATGGGCACCCGATACGCAAGTCGGAGCGTTCCTGGTCCAGACCGTTCGGCTTCCAGCCACAGACCATTGCTGGCGCCGATGATCCAAGCCAGGTTTGTGTCAGGGGATTCAATATGAGATTCCAGCAAATACACCGGCGCGCTGAATAAGGCCGTGGGGGAATCCCCGGCCCGCAAAATCTGGAAAGTCGCCAGCGCCTCCACGCGAAAATAATTTGTCTCCATCTTTGCTTGATACTGGGCCGGCGCGAAAGCCACGAGGGCCGGCCTGGTTTCCTTTTTGGCCTCGGGCGCTTTTGCCAGTAATTCTCCCGGAACAATCACCTGGGCCTCCGCAGCGCTCGCTCCGCCCGGCCACAGCAGCGTCGCCAGAAGAGCCACGACTGCGGCTTTTCGCCGGAACGCCTGGTTTTGCAAATCAATTAGCACATAAAGTGTCACCACCCCCAGGCAGAGCAAGACCATGCCGCGATTCCAGCCGGCGAACGCCGCCCATGTGGGAAAAACCCAGTAAAGCAGCAGGCAAACCATGCCGCCCAGCAACCCAATCCTGGCCCCCAGCAGCCAGCGCGCGTAGTTGAGCAGCAGCACTCCAGGCACCACGGCCGCAATCCCCACCGCCACCGGGAAGGAAAGATGGGCGCTGAGATAAAGGATGAGAGGGAAATAAAGCCCGTAGCCGACGGCGATTGTCACTATTTGAACCGGGTTCAATTCCTGGCGGGCGAGGACCACCGCCGACACGGCGAGCAGAAAGAGCAGGCAGATTCCCGGTCCAATCTCCAGCAACTGCGTGAGGGACTGATAAAGGCTGCGGCTTTCCACGACTGCGCCGGTATAAAAATCCGGCGCGAGGAAATCCCGTCGTTCCCATGAAACCGTCTCCTCCGTGGAGGTCTTTGGTTCCATCGCCGCTTTCAAAGCGCATCGAATCCAAATCCCGGCGTTGAAAAGCCACGCGCAATTGTTTCACCGGGTTCCCGTTTTGGTCGCCCACGCGATACGTCGCGCTCTTGAGCGACGCCACCTGATAAGAAATGTCAATGTTGGCGAGGCGATGGGCTTCCAGGGTGCCGCTCCACAACCAGGCATCGCTGCCATTTTCTTGCACGCCATCAACGGAGGATTGCAATCGCAGCCCGCTTGCTGCCAGACTGCCGCCGTCCGGGGTTCCGTTTCGCGGATGGGGACACTTGAAAAGAACGAAAACCGCCTCGTCCAACCCATTGCTCAAAGCAAACTGGGCATGGAACTCGCCGGACATATCCATGATCGTGCGCAGCCCGCGATAATCGCGCCGCCCTGCCATGTTGAAACGAACGTCGGCATGTTCCGGTTGCATCGCTTTGATGACCGAAACGTCATCGCTCGTCTTGCGCGTGACCACCCAGGGGGATTCCTGGATCATGTCCGCACTTAGTTTGCTGGTCGGCTGCCCGACGAACTCCGGGCGTTCTTCCATCAGCATTTTCAAAGCGAAGAATCCGGCGGAAATGGCCGCCCAAGCCAGGAACCCCGCTAACAAGGTGTTGGCCGCGGGAAGGCATGGCCCCGGAGCGGGGCGCTGGCCGGTGGTTGTGTCATTCGTAATCATCCGGCTGATAGAGTGCGATCGGCCTGTCCAAAAGTTTGGACCATAAGTTATTGACAGCCTGTGCCTGGGTTTTGTTCAGCATGATGTGTCTTATTGAAACCTACTTTGTCATTTTCCTTTTGGATAGATCAAGGGGCTTGGCCCGCCGAAGCGCCCCGCTGTCATCCTCGGTAAAGGTAACGTGGTCAATTATGTTGATTTCGCCTATTTCGATGAGCGGCTTTCTCCTGGCTGAAAATCCGTCACGATAAAGCTGCTTAAAAAGCGACACTGCTGTACTGGCGCGTGGCGCCCACATGCCCAATTGCCGAGATCGCGCGGAGAGCATCTTCATTTTGGACTGGCCAAGTTGAGCTTTGCCAACCGGCTGCGGATGGCGCCCGGTTGACGTTGTAACTCCCGGGCTAGCTCCCCGACCGAGAAGACCCTCGCGGCGGTATGGAAACATTCAGTCACCCATGGCGGCAGACTCACGCAAGAAAGTTTTCACGCGAGGGCTGGCCTCCGAAAGTCACCGTTTTTGGTTGAAAGCGGGTTGGGAATACTTGCTGGACTGAAGGCGCAAGGCCAGTTGGCGGGGCAACTGCGCGGATGGCAAAGGCGCCCACCGCACTTCCATGGCCACTTCCATTTCGCGGCAGAGGGCGGATTCCCAGGCGGCGCGGTCCAGCGGCAGCGGAGGAGGCTGGATGGAGCCTTGGATGAGCAAACCCATCCGCGCGCGGCGTTGGGCGGCGCCGGCGATTTTTCGCCCGCGCCAGAGGAGGTCGGACTTCTCCGCGCCGGCGAAACATTGCCCCGGAATTTCGACTTGACTCGCCGGGGCCAGCGTCGCCGCCACTTGGAGGCGGGCGAAGGCGCGGCCGACCCATTGGTGCAGCCGCAGGTAGCTTTCGGCGGCTTTGAGGCGATGCCAAAAATGGCGCGGGGGGAAAACCAGGCTGTAGGTCCAATCGGCGTCGTGAGGCACCAGGCCGCCGCCGGTGGTGCGGCGGAGCAGCGGCCGCAGCGGGGTCATGGCGGCGACGTGGGCGTATTTTTGCGAGTAGCCGAAGGTGGCGGCCGGTTGGGTCCAACTGTAGAAGCGCAGGACAGGCCGGCCGATTTGCGGGGCCGATTCGAGCAGGGCCTCGTCCAGCGCCATGTTGTAATCCGGCGCGCCCGCGCCGGACTGGAGCAAGTACCAGGTTTCCACGGTTTAAACCTTTCGCCCGGTGGGACAGAGGTCTTTGACTTCGCATCCGGCGCAATCCGGCTTGCGCGCGCCGCAACGCCGGCGTCCGTGCCATATAAGCAAATGACTGAGGAGCGTCCAGTCTTCGCGCGGGACGAGCCGCTGCAAATCGGCCTCGATTTTTTCGGGCGCGGTGTTGTCGGTCAGGCCGAGGCGGCTGGAAAGACGGGCCACATGGGTGTCCACCACGATTCCCTCGGCGAGGCCGAAGGCGTTGCCCAAGACGACATTGGCGGTCTTGCGCCCGACGCCATCCAATTGGACCAGGGCCTCCATCGAGGGCGGGACTTGGCCGCCGTGTTTTTCCACCAGCGCGCGGCAAGCCGCCCGGATGCTTTTGGCTTTGTTGCGGTAAAAGCCGGTGCTTTTGATGTCCTCCTCGAGCGCGCCCAGCGGGGCTTGGGCAAAATCCCGCGCGGCGGGATATTTTTTGAAAAGGGATTGGGTGACGAGATTGACGCGTTTATCGGTGCATTGGGCGGAGAGGATGGTGGCGACGAGCAACTGGAGCGGGTTGGAATAGTTGAGTTCGCAATGCGCGTCGGGATAGGCCTTTTTGAGGCGGCTGATGATGCGCTGGATGCGCAATGCCCGATCTTGAAAACTTTCGCGCGCCATAGTGGGTCCATTTCTATGCCAACTCCTGCTCCTGGATTTCCGCGGGGGCGGAGAGCAGAGGGGCGCCGTCGGCGGCCTCGGGGTATTCAAAGAGGCGGCCCTCAAAATTGCGGATGAGGACGCGGTCGCCGTTGCGGTGCAAAATGTAGTCTGGATTGATGGGCACCTTGCCGCCGCCGCCGGGGGCGTCAATGACATATTGTGGGACGGCGTAGCCGGAGGTGTGGCCGCGCAAGCTTTCCATGATTTCCAAGCCCTTGCGCACGCTGGCGCGGAGATGGGCGGAGCCGCTGATCAAGTCGCACTGGTAAAGGTAATAGGGCTTGACGCGGCAGAGGAGCAGTTTGTGCATTTGGGCGCGCATGACGACCGGATCGTCGTTGACGTGGCGCAGGAGCACGGACTGGTTGCCCAGCGGGATGCCGGCATCGGCCAGGCGGGCCAAGCCGTCGCGCGCCTCGGTGGTCAGCTCGCGGGGATGATTGGAATGGATGCTGAGGAAAAGGGGATGAAACTTTTTGAGCATAACGCAGAGGTCGGGGGTGAGGCGCTGGGGCAAAAAGATGGGAATCCGGGTGCCGATGCGCAGGAATTCCAAGTGGGGGATGGCGCGCAGGCGGCTGAGGAGGTTTTCCAGTTTTTCATCGGAAAAGAGCAGGGGATCGCCGCCGCTTAGGAGCACGTCGCGCACGGAGGTGTGTTGGCGGATGTATTCGATCTGGCGCTCGAACTCCGGATGGAAATCGTAGCCGGAGGCGTTGCTGACCATCCGCGAACGGGTGCAGTATCGGCAGTAAGAGGCGCACCGGTCGGTCACCAGGAAGAGGACGCGGTCTGGATAGCGATGGACCAAACCCGGGACCGGGGAATGGGTGTCCTCGCCGCAGGGGTCGGCCATCTCCCACGGGGCGGTCTGGGTTTCCTGCAAGCGGGGAATGACTTGCCAGCGGATGGGGCAATTTTCGTCGGCCGGGTCAATGAGGTTGAAGAAGTAGGGGGTGATGGCCAGGGCGAGCTTGTGGTTGGCGAGCAAGGTGCCGGCGTATTCTTCCGGGGTGAGGGTGGGCATGAGGCGCTGCAATTGGTCCAGGGAGGTGATCCGGTGTTTGAGCTGCCAGTGCCAGTCATTCCAGTCCTTTTCGGAAACATCGGACCAAAAGCCGCGGCCGGCGGGGTGGAATTGCTTCAGGGAATTCAAGCGAGTGGAATCGGGCATTTCCTCCGTCTGGCCCGCAAAGTTATGCATTTGCATTTTCAGGCACTATAATTTCCTTCCGGCTTGTGTCAAGTGGGGGGGGGAAGGGATGTCGGGCCGGATTCACAACCCGGCAAAAATTGCCGCAGATGTGAGGATGATGAAAGGGGAAGAGGGATTGGCAATTCTAAATGAGGTGCGTCTGCTTCTCTGCTTTGCCCTCGCGTTGCGCTTTAGCGAACGGGTTCAATTGTGGCGGAGCGTCAACCCTCTCTGTTTTAGCCAATAAGCCCTCGATGGTCAGCAATTGGATTTTAGGGTAATCTTTTTGGTGCCAGACTTTCGATTGGTAACGGCCCGCCTCGGCCGCCTCCTGGCGCATCGGCTTGGACGGCTTTTCCAGCGTCAGGAGAATGCCTCCGGCCGCCTTCTGGTTGTTCATGTCGCCAAGCAATTGGGTCACGTCGCCACGATTCACGCCCCCGCCTTTGACTTGGACGAAGATTTTTCGGCGTTCGTCTTTCCCCTCATAAAAGTAAAGCAATCCGTCCACGCCGCGATCCGCGCCCTTGCCGCCGCCTTCCCTGAGCGGGCGGGCCTCCACGAGCGATAAGGCCCAATGCTGGAATTGGAACTTGTCCAGTTCCGCCAGCCTTTTGGCGCTTGGGAAATCGGTAGGCTGTCCGCGCTCATCAAATTGGAGTTCATCACCAAAGGCGTCGCGCAAACGGCGTTTGATGAGGTTGATGGCCAGATAGGTGACATCAATCCCAATCCACGGCCTGCCGAGTTTTTCCGCGGCATGAATGGTTGTGCCGCAGCCGCAGAAGGGGTCCAGCACCACGTCGCCGGGGTTGCTGCTGACTGCAATGATGCGTTCGAGAAGGGCTTGCGGTTTTTGCGTCGGGTAGCCCAGGCGCTCGGCGGCGACGGCTCCAATGGGCGGTATGTCGGTGATAATTGATTTGACGGGGGTTCCCTTTTGTTCGTGCAAATAACGCTTTAGGTAAGGTCTTCCTGATTTACTCCACTCGATGCGCCCGTCGGCATCGAGGGCCTCAAGTTTTTCTTTGACCATTCGCCAACCCCATTGCGGGGTGTAACCTTTATACTTGTAGGCCAAATTGGGCCGCGCTCCCATGCTTGCGGAGCGGATGATGTGATCCAAGCGGTAGGCGCCTCGTTGGTCCTGATGGGTGTAGAAATCGGCCACATATTTCGGGCCGTGCGCTGTAAACGCCGGGTTCCAAGTGTAATTGTCCGTTTTTGAGTAAAAGAAAATAGTGTCATTGACCGCGCTCCACTTCCTGCTGTCATTATGGCTGCTGGTTCGTTGCCAGACGATTTCATTGCGAAATTCCGCGGCCCCAAAGATTCCATCGAGGACCAACCGGAGGTAATGGCTGGCGGTCGGGTCGCAATGGAGATAGAGGCTGCCCGTCGGCTTGAGGGCACGGTGAAGTTCCAAGAGGCGTGGAGCCATCATCGCCAGGTAGGCCATCATGGGAGATCCTCGCAGGAAGCTGTAAAAGGATTGCATCAGGTCCACGACCGCGACTTTCGGGCAGGTGTCAATGAATTCGTTATAAGTTTCAGCCGCGTCGGCCCAGGTCCAGGTGTCGGTAAAAGCGTGAAATTGCGCCTGGCTCGCCTCGCCGGTGATCTCGCGAAAAAGGACATTGTAATCCGCATTGGAATTAAACGGCGGGTCGAGATAAACGAGGTCCACGCTGGCGTCCGGAAAAATCTTGGTGTCGCGCAGCCACTTGAGATTGTCGCCGAAAAGGAGACGTTTCATTTGGGTTCCAAGGTGGTGGGGATCCCATAAATGGATGTCAGAACGACTTGGACAGCCCCCGCGTTGTGATTTAAATAATCCATCATAGGTTTAGAATTCCGCTCAGCTTCAAAGCGCGCCGCCGCTTTGAAGCCCGGATTTTTCAACGGTGTTGCCTGAATACGCCCACCTCAGAACCATGTCGAGAATTTTCCTGAGCTGTGCGAAACGCGCTCGGTTATTTCCCGGCGGTGGCGGTGACCAGGACGACCGCGCCGACGACGGCGATGACCCCGCCGAGGATGGAGCGGCGGGTGGTTTTTTCCCCTTCCACGGCTTTGGAGAAGGGAATGACGACTAGGGGGGTGGTGGAGACAATGGCCAGGACCAAGCCGGTGGGGGTGGTTTTTAAGGCCCAGAGATAACAGGTGACGCCGAGGGTTTGGCCGGCAATGGCATTGGCCAAAACCCACGGCCAGGCCGCCCGCCATTTTTGCCTGGAGGAAGCTCCATCTGACTGGGCCGGAGCAACCTGCGAGCGGCTGCGATGCCAGCGAACGGCCAGCACACAGATTGCCGCCACGACCAAGCCGCCCAGCAAACGTTGATAGGCCGCCGTGGCAGGAGTGATGTTTTCCTGTGCCTGCCTGGCAACGGCATAGGCGACCCGGCTCAACACCGCGCCGACCGCGTTGGCCAAAGCCGCCAGGATGCTCAAGACGATGCCTGTGGTCAGGGATTGGCGGGTGGCGTTGAGATGCCGGCCAGGGGCCAGCGCCAAGGCGACGCCGGTGAGAATGGTGGCGCAAGCGGCGATCTGGCTTCCGGTCAGCCTGGCGCCCTGCCAGAGCCACTCGATGACCGCGCCGGACAAGGCCGCGCCGCATTGGGTGATGAGGATGGTCAAACGGGAGCCGAGGCGGGGAAAGCTTTGAAAGAGGAAAATATCGCCTCCAACGCCAATAATGCCGCTGAGCAAAAAAATGGGGAGGGAAGCGCCGCCGAGGCCCTGGCCGAAAAGATGCGCCCACAAGCCCAGGAGCAGCGCCGCGCCAACCAGGCGCCAGAAGTTGGCTTCCGTGGCGCCCATGATTTTGGCCGAGCGCGCGCCACAGACGGCGGAAAACGCCCACAAAACCGTTGTCAACAAAGACGCCAGCACCGGGGGACAGAATCCCAGAAGCGCCCGGTCTTTTCAATGTTCAAGCTTTGGAGAGTTGGTCAGGGCGCCTGCTGCGCCCGCAAGTCGGCGAGCGCCTTGGCGATTTGGCCGGAGGAATCAGGGTCCGTCCATCCGGTCATGCGCGATGAGGTTTCGAGCATGGAAATGGCGTCCTCTTTGCGGCCTTGCGCCAACAGAAAATCGGCGTAGCGGAAAACGGTTTCCGGCGAATAGGGGCAAAGGGCGAAGGCCTGGCGAAAGGCCAGGTCCGCCGCGCCAGACATGCGCTGGCGTTCGTCGCCCGGCGGGGCGAGATATTCGGCGGGAGTGGGAACCTCTTTCAGCGCGCCGACCCGCCAGGCGTAAAGGCCGGCGATGGTGCAGCGGAGCATGGAGAACATCTTCTGCGAACCGCCATCGCGGACAAAGCGCGGATTGCCGGTGAACCCCGACAGGTCTTTCCGGGCGTAAGTCTTGTCCGCGAAATCGAGCACGGTTTGCAGAGGAGTCTCCGGGCGCAGCCAGCCGCCAATCATTTCCCGCGTGCGCGCCTGCCAGAAGGCCTGGTCGCGCTGGACGGTTTCCGCGCTCAAGGCCGGTTGCTCCGCCCGGTCGAGTTTAAAGATCAGCCCGTGCGGCTCGAGATGGGGAAACATCCAGTCGAGGGGAAAACTTTCTTCGATGTAAAATTCGCGGTCGGGGTTGCGGTCGAAGATGATTCTGGCGAGCTGGGCGTTGATTTCCATGACGGCGACCTGCCCGCTCACGACCATGTGGCCGTTTTCGTTGGAGGCCTGTTCGCCCGGCTTGAGTTTGTTTTCCGCCATGCGCTTTTGCACGTCCTGGAGGAAATCCTGAAACGCTTTTTCCGAATCCTCCCGGGTTGGCACATAAATCCTGCCGCCGTACATGCGGCGCAAATAATCCAAGTAACTGGGGTCGGCCAGCGCGTTTTGTGTCAAGATGAAAAACGGGTCGGCCTCCGGCTGGGACGGGCAGAACGCCGTGACCAGTCCGCGCCCCGGATCGGTGCCGCCGAAGTAAACGCTGCCGGGGGGAATGGACTGGATGATGCCTTCCCCGAAATCGCGGACGTATTGGGGATCGTCGGCCAGGACGTGGCAGTAGGCGAGGCAGATTTCCAGCACGGGTCCCCAATAGCTGGTGCGCAGTGTCTCCACCGAGGCGTTGGTGTGCTGATATTGCGGATGGTATCGTTTGTAATACTCGAATTTATTGGTGACATATCGGCCGTCGCCGCGGATCGCGGCGTCGAAGAAGGCCTTGAAATCGGGGGAGATTTTCTCCCCGGCGGCGGCGGCCAGTTGCGCGGATTGTTTTTCCTTCAACGCCGAGAAGGCTCGCATTCGTGCGATCAATTGTTGACGGAGAGGTTCGGGCGGCGTCTCGGCCGGCGGGCGCCCGCAGCCGGCGAGGGCAACCAGGCAGGCGGCCAGCGCGCAGGCCACGGCCGCGGCGGTCCGGCGGGTCAACCCGCCGTGGTGGTTGGCGGCATCCAGGAGGGCGCGGAGGCGTGGTTCCAGGCCGGATTGTTTGGCGACGGGCAGCGCGGCGCGGGGCGCGGCGGAGAATTGGCGGGCGATTTGCAGCAAATGCCCGGCGTAATCGGAGGGGCGCGTGCATCCGAGGGCGACCACCAGGTCGTCACAGGCGCGCTCCCGTTCGAGGCGCATCCGCGCGGCGGCCATCCAGGCGAGGGGATTGAACCAATAAAGGGCGCAGACCCCGGCCGCCAGCGCCTGGGTGAGACAATCAGCGCGCCGCACATGGGCGAGTTCATGGCGCAAAACCAGGCGCAGCCGTTCCCGCTCCCACTTCGCGGCGTCCGCCGGCAGCAAGGCCGCGGGCCGCCAGCAACCCCAGGTCATCGGCATCAGTGGCAGAGCGGTTTCCAACAGGCGCACTTTGCGGCGCAGACCCAGCTCGCGCAAAACCGAGTCGCACAAACCGAGGACTTCCGGGTCGGTCACCGGGCGCGCGGCGCGTTGGATTTTCCGCAATCGCCGTCGCTGCTCCAGGAAAACCAGCAGCGCCAGGACAACGCCCGCCGCCCATCCCGGCAAAAGCAGGGAGCGCCAGGGAAATGGCTTCGGCGCCGGCGCCGCCGGTGGCGGAGACCAGGAGCGGGGCGCCGCGGCGGATGGCTTGGCGGCGTCCAACGCGGCCGGCCGGCCTGTCACGCGCGCGGGAACATCGTTGCCGGCAGACTGCCCCTGGCGCGGGCGGAGGAGGGCGCCGGCCCAGGCGGGACCGCTCCAACGCGGCGCCAAAACAATGGCCAGGGGCAGGGCGAGCAAACCCGCCAGGGCGCCCAGCCAGATGAAATGCCGGGTGGCGGCCGGGCCGCGGCGGCACCCGAGCGCGAGCAGGAAGGCGGCCGCCAGAATGAGAAAGCTCTTGCCCGCCGCCTCAGGGAGGACGGCGGCGGCGCGCGGCGACGACAGGGTCAATACTAATAAATGCAATGGGTTCATGGCTTTAGCGGCCTTCCTTTCGGGCCTGGTTGATGAGGGTTTGCAACCGGGCGATTTCCCGGGGCGAAAGTCCGGTGTCCGCGGCTTCCAGCAGCGCGGCGGCCGCCCGCGGGGCGGAACCGCCAAAGAAGGTGCGCACCACCCGCCGCAAGGCCGAGCGGCTGGCGCGGGCGCGGGCCTCGGTGGGCAGATGGACGTAGCGCAGGCCCTGGCGGCGGTGTTTGACGTGGCCTTTTTCCTCCAGGATGCGCAGAAGGGCGCGCACGGCCGAATAGCCGGGAGGGTCGGGCAGGGCGGCGCGCACCTGCGCGGCGGTGGCCGGGCCGCGGGCGTGGAGGATCTCCATGATCTGGCGTTCGCGGCGGGACAAATGAGCGTCGTTTTCCTTCATAGAATGCTAAGAATTTAGCAGAACGGGACGGAGTGTCAAGCCCTAAATGCTAAATTTTTAGCAAGACTTCCCGCGGGCGGGGATGCGGCCGGGGAGAACGAGCAGGAAAAAAGCCGGCGCGGAACTACTCGCCGCGCCCGGAGCCGTCGGAGCTGAAGGGATAACACCACCAGGCGTTTTGGGCGGTCTGGGCGCAGCCGTTGTTCCAGGCGTTCTGGCTGATGAAGGCCACCGAGGCGTTGAATTCCCCGTAAACGCCGCCCTTGTCATGCCGGGCGGTCAAGCCTTCGTTGGGGCTGCTGGCGCCGTCGTTGAAGTTGCCGATGTCGGTTTCGTCCGGCTCCCAAAAAACGATGCCTCCGGGGGGCATCTGGCTTAATTTGACCGGGGGATAAATGGCCAGGCTGTAGCCGCTGACGGCGCCGTTCATGACATAGGTGGAGCTTTGCTGGTCGCGTTGACTGAAGAGCGGGTCCAATCTGTCCCTTGGGCAAAAGTACATGTTGCTGCTTTGCAAGGTCGGCCACAAGGCCCCGGTGTGGGGATCGAAGCGGGCGGGGCCGCTGGCGCTGGGATTGATGGTGTAGAGCCAGCCCATACGGTTGGTCGCGTCGCCGGACAACCAATTGGACCACGGGGAAGCGTCCTGGTTTTCGTTCCCATAGAGGAACAGGCCGAGGATCATCTGCCTGAGATTGTTGACATCCACCGTGCGCACCCCCTTGTCCTTGGCCAGGGCCAGGGCGGGCAGCAACAGCGCCGCCAGGATGGCAATGATGGCGATGACCACCAGCAATTCAATGAGCGTGAAGGCCCGGGCCGGGGCGCGGGCGGCTGCGGGCAGACGCGGGCAACGGCAGGTGGTTGCGGATTTGCGATGGCGGCGCATTTTGTTGTCAATAATTGGTTCGCGGTCTTGAGCGGAGTCGCCCGCTGACGCGGAAAGTCCTCCTCCCCGCTCCCGCGCACGCCAGATTGGACGGCCTGGCGCCTATTTCTGTTCAGTCTATCCGGGGCGGACGTCCTTGTTTTTCACGGCGTGGCGGGAGGCGGCCCGTTTTTTCAATGTCCCGGAGAAGAGAATGGACTTTGCGATGAATGGCGATTATCGTCATGGCGATATGACCTTGACACCTGAGTTGTTGTGGGAGCGATACAAGAAGTATTGTTCCCATTTTCCCACGCTGGGGCTTGCCCTGGACATGAGCCGGATGAATTTTCCGGACGATTATCCCGCCGCCATGGAGCCGCGCATGCAAAAGGCCTTTGCCGCGATGAGCGAATTGGAACGGGGTGCCATCGCCAACCCTGATGAGAAACGCATGGTCGGCCATTATTGGCTGAGGAATCCGGCCCTGGCCCCAAGCGTGGCCATACGCCAGGAAATCGAGGAAACGCTCAAAGCGATCCATGATTTCGCGCGCAAGGTTCATGAGGGCGCAATCCGCGGCGCCAGCGGGCCGTTCAAGAACCTGCTGGTGATCGGCATCGGCGGTTCGGCTTTGGGTCCTCAATTTGTGGCCAACGCCCTGAGTCAGCCGGCCAGCGATAAGATGGCGCTTCATTTCTTCGACAATTCCGATCCCGACGGCATGGACAAGGTTTTGTCCCGGATTGCCGGCCAGCTTGGGGAAAGCCTGTGCGTGGTGATTTCCAAATCGGGTGGAACGCAGGAAACGCGAAACGGCATGTTGGAAGCTCAAGCTGCATATCAGAAGGCCAATCTGGATTTTGGCCGTCACGCCGTCGCCATCACTGGAGTGGACAGCCTTTTGGACAAGTTTGCCATCGCCAACCGTTGGCTGGCGCGGTTCCCCATGTGGGACTGGGTTGGTGGCCGGACCAGCGAAATGTCCGCCGTGGGCCTATTGCCTGCCGCCCTGCAAGGATTCGATATAGACTCCTTGCTGAATGGAGCCAAGGAATGTGACAGAATCACGCGCATCTTTAACGTTAAAGATAATCCTGCGGCTCAGCTTTCTTTGATGTGGTACTATATCGGTAACGGTAAAGGAACGAAAGATATGGTGATTTTGCCTTATAAAGACCGTTTAGAGCTGTTTTCACGTTATCTGCAACAATTGGTCATGGAATCGTTAGGAAAGTCACTTGACTGTAACGATAACGTCGTCCATCAAGGCATCGCAGTTTATGGGAATAAAGGTTCAACAGATCAACACGCCTACATCCAGCAGCTTCGAGATGGTCTCAACAATTTCTTCGTGACATTCATCGAAGTGTCGCTGGATCGTGTTGGTGCTCCATTCTTCGTCCAAGAGAACGTGACATCAGGCGACTACTTGCAAGGATTCATGCTCGGCACACGCCAGGCATTATACGAAAATGGCCGCGAATCGTTAACGATAACGGTCAATGACGTTTCTCCATTCACCATTGGAGTATTGATCGCGCTTTTTGAGCGGGCTGTTGGCTTTTACGCCAACCTCATCAACATCAATGCCTATCACCAACCTGGCGTCGAGGCCGGAAAGAAGGCGGCTGCCGCCGTCATAGCCTTGCAATTAAAGGTCCTCGCCTTGCTGAAAGAAAGGCAAACACCACAGACAATCGTGCAGGTCGCCGCTGGCATCGGGAGCAATGACCTTGAAAGCATCTTCAGAATCTGCGAACATCTTTCCGCCAACCCGCTGCGTGGAATCCGCCGCACGCCTGGCAGCTCCCCATTCGAAGCCAGTTATGGCATTTGATAGGCATCCGGTTCTCTGGCTATGTTCGTCTATCCAAAAAAGTATGACGTCATCGTCGTTGGCGCAGGCCATGCCGGGGTGGAGGCGGCATTGGCGGCGGCCAGGATGGGATGCCAGACTCTGTTGCTGACGATCAATGCGGACACCATCGCCCAAATGTCCTGCAACCCGGCCATAGGGGGATTGGCCAAGGGACACCTGGCGCGCGAGATAGATGCCATGGGCGGGGAGATGGGCAAAGCCACCGACATGACCGGCCTGCAATTTCGCATGCTCAACACCAAGAGAGGCCCATCGGTTTGGGCTCCTCGCGCCCAATGCGACAAGAAGGCCTATCAATTCCGCCTCAAATGGATTTGCGAGCGTGAGCCTAATTTGGATGTGAAACAAGGCCAGAGCACCAGGGTCCTTCACCACGACGGCTTGGCCTTCGGGGTGGAGACGAACATGGAGGTTCAATACCTTGGCACGACCATCGTGATCACCACCGGGACGTTTTTGCGGGGGCTGATGCACATCGGCCAGAACCAGCAATCCGGTGGACGGGCTGGCGAAGCAGCCGCCATGAGCCTTTCCGGCTCCCTGAAGGAACTGGGCTTGGAGTTGGGCCGGCTGAAGACCGGAACTCCACCCCGCCTGCTTCGGCGGAGCATTGACTTTTCCAAGACCGAGCGGCAGCCCGGCGACGATCCCGTTCCCTATTTCACCTACTGGAAGGAAGATTTGTTCCACGTGGAACATTCCGGCGTGCCATTGTCCTGCGTCCCGTCCGCCAAAGCTACAGCGACGACGGAAGCTTCGGCGAAGGAGGGGTCTTGCGAAATCCCCAAATCGGCTGGCAAATATCCCCCCGGCTCAATTCTTGATCGGATCAACGGCCAATTGCCCTGCCACATCACCTACACGACTGACGCCACAGCCGCGATCATCCGCGCCAACCTTCACAAATCGCCCATGTACTCGGGCGTGATAGAGGGGATCGGCCCCCGCTATTGTCCTTCCATTGAGGACAAAATCGTCAAATTCCCCGAAAAGGAACGCCAGCAGCTTTTCCTCGAACCCGAAGGGATCGCCACGGATGAGATTTACGTCAATGGCTTCTCCACCTGCCTCCCCTTCGACGTTCAGATGGAGATGGTCCGCACGATCATTGGCTGCGAGAATGCGGAAATAATGCGTCCCGCTTATGCCGTTGAATACGACTTTGCCTTTCCCACCCAGCTTCATCCATCTTTGGAAACGAAGGTCTGCCGGAACCTTTTTCTCGCTGGCCAAATCAACGGCACCTCCGGCTACGAGGAAGCCGGCGCCCAGGGCCTGATGGCTGGCATCAACGCCGTTCGCAGGGTCCAAGGCAAATCCCCCGTCATTCTTCGTCGCAACGAGGCTTATATCGGCGTCCTCATAGATGACCTCGTCACCAAAGGAACGACGGAGCCGTATCGCATGTTCACTTCTCGCGCGGAGTACCGACTCCTCCTTCGCCAGGACAACGCCGATTTGCGGCTTGGCGGCCTTGGTTATGACGTTGGCCTCCTGCCTGCGCGCAACCACCAGAAACTCCAAGCCAAACAAGCCGCCATTGACGCCGAACTTGTCCGCCTGGAACGAACCCGGATCGGCCCTGACACGCTGGCTGGACTTTTGCGCCGCCCCGAAATGACATACGCCAGACTTCCAGGCCAAAAGAGTGATCTTTCCATAGAAGTGATAGAGCAATTGGAAATTCTCCTCAAATACGAAGGCTACATTGCCCGTCAGGAAATAGAGGTCGTCAAGCTCAAGAGCCTGGAGGACAAACAGATTCCAGACTGGATGGATTACGCCAAAGTTCCCAGCCTGCGAACCGAGGCGCGCCAGAAGCTTGCCATGATCCAACCCGCCACCCTGGGCCAGGCCTCGCGGATTTCCGGCGTTTCCCCATCCGACGTTGGAACATTGATGATCTGGCTCAAGCAAGGTGCCCCCGCCAACGGAGAGCGGAAAAACGACTTGTGAATCTGGAAGCGGGAACAGGGGATCGCGGGCAAGGCGACGCCATGAATGGAGAGCGCGGAACACTGTGGGCGCGCACCTCATCACTGGTGGCCAGGGTGGAGAGAAACAAGCGGCGATCGGCGTCGTCCAGGAAGCTCAGTTCCCGACGTTCCCCGCGGCTCATCAAATGATAGATGGCCCCTGGATATTGCAGGCGAAGCTTTCGCCTCATGCCAAGAGATTCCCCGGTTTCTCCAACCCTGTCCACCCAAAATACGGCATTGCTAGGAACTGACCCGAATGGCAGTTAGTTTAGGCGTCGAAAAGCCGCGGGGTTTTCATGAGGCGCTGGTGTCAAGACGATAACGATTTTGATGGGGAATCTCCAGCCACTGGTGCCGGTGGTTCATCAG